>Ga0182021_10006137_pt1 | contig 14272 bp, 11 predicted proteins | sample 612E3MmetaG_FD_120493 | JGI IMG/M metagenome (GOLD analysis project Ga0182021, IMG submission 120493) | Permafrost microbial communities from Stordalen Mire, Sweden - 612E3M metaG (Illumina Assembly) | ecosystem: Environmental > Terrestrial > Soil > Wetlands > Permafrost | place: Sweden... | reverse complement strand
CATTATTTGCCTTCCCAAAACCAATATTTTGCTGCAGAGCAATAACCTTAACCTTTGGATATTGTGTCTTTATCGCCTCGACACTTCCATCTCTTGAATTATTGTCAACCACAATAATTTCGAATAATCTACTTGTAGTGAATTGATATAATGATTCAATACATTTTTGAGTAAAAGGCAAGCCGTTATGATTTACTATGATGATGCTTATGAACGACGATTTAATTGGGATTGTATTCATTCAGGTAAATGGAACTGAACAATTCATTTAGGAAAAATCCATGTAAATTGAAAATAGCACATAATTATTGTTTAATGAATCTACAAATGCAACAAGCCTCAAGCTTGGAGAGACCTGTGGTAATCAAGCGCCCCTCTTTTAAGTCGTTTATTTTTTTACTTATGCGAACCTGCGTGAATGCTCATGATGTGTTGTTCCAATTCCGCAGCACTACGTTCCCAAGAAAAACGCTTGTTAACTAGTTTTCGTCCCTCTTCAGAGAACCTTTGCCACTGTTGCTCCTGGAGCAGTCCAACGACTCGACTTGCAAATAAACTTGGATTGTCTTCAATCCACAGCTCTTTTCCGGAGGATCCTCCAACGCCACTATTGCCAGCACTTGTCGTTACTACTGGTGTGCCCCAGGATAAGGCCTCTAATATTTTAGTTTGTACACCTATTTTCAACCTCACAGGACAAATACTAACTTTAGCGCGCTGCAAATACTTCGACACATCATTCACACTGCCAGTGATTACAACGTGCTCTCCAAATAACGCTGACGCATCATAAATTCTTCGATCCGGTTTAGCACCAACAATCCACAATGTCGATAGCGAGTACTTTTTCAACACGGATGGAAATATGTGGTGTAAAAAAAAGAGGACCCCATCGACATTAGGCAAATGAAACATACTACCTGAAAAAACAATCATTCCATCTGTACGTTTTTCGCAACCAAGAATTTCCTCAACAGGAGGTTTATAAACGCCATAGGAAACACAGCCGATGTTATCATACTTACGTTCTTCCCGCAAATCCTTTGCATCTTCTTCAGACAACACAAGGACTTTCGCCATTTTTGGCAAATACTTTTTTTCATATCTTTCCACCAATCTTGCATCAATCAAAAGTTTCATTTTCTCGCTTAATGACAAAGTTGGCAATCTATACATTCGGTTCAACTTTAAACATTGAGGATCTTCAATGTTAAGTATAATATTTTTATAGTCTGTAGACTGAAAGTATTGCATTGTGTCCATTTCGTACAAGAGAATTGCATCATATTTATCTTTCTCCATCAACTCCCTCACCCGTTTCTGTGTCTTGCGTGAAACACAATTACTCGCAAATCTAGGAATCCCAAATAACATATAAAAAACAGAACGTATCATTTTTAAAACACTCGGTATGCTCCATAAACGAACCAATTCTATTCTTTCAACAAACTCCGCAAGATCTCCTTCAACTTTTGGTGTCTCAACACAAATAAAATATATCGAATGTCTTTTTGATAGTTCACGTATGTTGTTATATGCTATTATCGAGCTACCCTTCCGGGGTGGAAATGGATAATATCTCAATACCACTAACAATCTCATTCTAAATTATCTCTCGCATCGTTTTTATCGATTCTTTTTTATAACAAGTGTTGCGAATGTGTATTGATATTTTCCCATAAAAGTAAAATCAGGATCAAGACAATCCCATTGCGGTTCATCAACAAAACGACAATCACTCATAAAAGGCATTAAACGGAATCTTAGATCATGTTGTGTATAAAGCCTTGCATCAACATCCGGTTTAGGCTCCCCAGGCTTCCATCCGTCCTTATAGTCGCACGTAATTATTGCCACGCCGTTCGGTGCCAGTAACTTAGAGATACAGGTCATAAATGATGCATCATCCGCGTCATGTTCTATAACTGAAGTTGAGAATATAATATCATACGAATGGGGGACAGTTGTTGGTTTTGTGGAGTATTCCTGCAAGGAATAATTTATCATTGGATCTATTTCTTCAACAGTCTGCCCCATTTTGATCAGACTCATCGATGCAGTATCCTCATAACTCCCAACACATAATAATTTTGGATTCCGATACTCAGACAAATAACGATACACTGTGTCAAATACAAACGCCTGCTGTATATTGGCTTCTGCAATTTTCTTGGACATTGTTATCGGTACTAATTCTGTTAATTTCTTAATGGCAGGTGCATATTGTGTGCGGGCTGCATTGTCCAAAATACGATTTAAGGAATCATCAGTCGGAATTTGAATGGGCTGGTAGCGCACGGAACTGTCCACGTGCATATCGTCCTCAGTCGCTTTTTCAGAATTTCTGAGCCATGAAAATGTATTCTCCGGGATCGAAAATAACCTTTTATACGTTGATCGCAAGTTTTCTACAATATTCATTTTCGTTTTTGACGGATTTTGTCGTTTTAGAAAAACCGAATTCAGTATTCTTTCATATTCCCATAAGAGATTTTCGGCACTCCATTCATGATAGTGCTTTTGTAACGGACCAAAACCATTTTGAATAATTACGTTTAGTTTGTTTTTTGTCACACATACAGAGGGAGTAACATCAAACATATGTCTGAACATTACCGAATCGGAGACAGCGACAGGTCTTTGGACAGCCATTGCATTATCCACGGCACTGGACAATCCTCTTCCAGTTTTATCTTCATATAAGAATACATTAATAGTATTTTGCGCCAAAAAATCCAACATGGCCTTTTTATCCATAAAATCGTGCGTAACAATTAACTCAATCCCCGGCTTTTGAATTAGATTTTTGCAGTTTGTCTCGATAGCTCTTGCACTTATGCCGTTTTTATCACCAAAATCTGCCGAAGGAATATTAAATCGGATAACGGCTTTACTAAATTCTTGCTGAACCAATTGTACAATATTTTCAAATCCTTTTTTAGGGGTACCAAAACCGATACTCCCAATGGTTGGTATTGAGGGAAATGGAAAATTGTTTTGATATGACGGAATTAGCCTGCCGGTTTTATAGACAAAAGGATTTTGGAGCAACAGGGTCGGATCTGCTCCAATATAGAAATCAAACAATGAATTACTTAACGCAGAACCAACAACATATTTGTTCCTATAAACAGTTGCAGTATCGGCAACATGTTGTGTTATATCGTGTATAATACCAATTTGCGGAATATGAATGTCGGCTATATCGTTTCTGTAAAGATGAGGAGCAACTCTTGTCGCAATCCATGGGAACACTGAAGGTATATAATTATATATGATAGCGTCAGGTGAGTTTTCTACAATGGCAGTTTTTAACTCATCCAACGATGAACATTCAACACGAATAAACTGATATTGTTCTGAATGTTTCAAAACATCGGTAATGTCTATTCCAAATTCATAAACTCCGCATCGAGCTTTTTTATGTGAAATAAATAATACTTTTTTATTCATTCATACTACCTTCATCAAATAGAAACATCGTTTTTATACATACTGTTTGATTTTGAAAACTGGTCAAAAAGAATTGCCCTTATTGTTGGGACAGAATACAATGTTATCCCTATCGTTGATATTAAAATAGCAGCTAACTGGAGTGTCATCATAAGCTGAGATTGCATTGCCAAATCATTTAAACATAATCGCCACAAACCCGCAAATGATAAAGCTACTACAATTGGAACACATACATCTTTCCAATACCAGCGCCACATTTCTTTCTGTAATATTTTTCTATGCATTACTGGAATTTCAAAAAATACGTATCCAATATTTAACCCTAACCAAGCACAAGATGCACCAATAGCTCCATAGTGCATTGCTAAAATAATAATGAGCGGAATAAATATGATAAGAGCCACGATATTTTTTACAACAGATAATTTTGTCCATCCAAATGCCAATTGCAATGCGTACGGAGGATTCATGATTCCATTCAGTGCGGTTCCACAAATCATAATACTTATAATAGAATGTGTCTTTTCGGCAGTTACTGCATTCTGCGTCCAAAGAAAAATTATTTCATAAGAAAATAAAGCAATTACGAATGCGACCGGGAGGATTAACACTGCAATAAATTGACAACTTTTATGATAAAGAAATTTTAATTCATCCATGTTATTCATCGAGACAAGTTGTGTAAATCTCGGATAAATACTAAAAAATACAGGAGTAAAGAGCCGTCCAAGGCTCATTGCCACAACGCTCGCCAGCATGTAATAACCAAACATTTCCAATGAAAGTAATTTACTTAATACAACCTTATCTAACTGGGTAAGAACAACCGCAAAGATAGAAATTCCACTTATTCCTGCTGTAAATTTCCAAATTCCTCGAAGAAGTTTTTTTTGAAAAACAGGTTTACTTTCACTGCAAGGAAGATTGTTCCATAGAGATAGTGCAAATAGAAGAGAATTAATTACACTAATTCCAAATTGCCACAATAAAAATGCCTGTATTGTTGGAGAGACCAACCATAGTATAAAGACAGCACCAGCACCGCGCAACGCACCCATACATATATTGATGCCATTAAGAAGAATTTGTTTCTGTATTCCCATTAACCCACCAGAATAAAATCCAATGGGCATTTGGAAAACAGTTATAAAGCCCATTAGTACCAATGCTTGACCGATGGTTTTCGTGGACAGGAGTCCCGGTTTAATCCAATAAAGAGAAATGAAAGGTGATAAAGCAACGATTATAATTCCGACAAAAACAGCAATTCCCCAATAAATTGTTTCCAATGTCCTAACGAGATTGCGCGTTTCTTGTTCATTATTCGGCAATACGGAAAGTCTTGCCAGTTCACGGGTTAACGTACTACCCAAACCTATATCTAAAAGTCCAAAAATAACCTGAAGTGTAGTAAAGATGCCAATTAATCCATAAGATTCAATGCCTAGGTACTTAATATACAAGGGAATGAAGATCAACCCCATAAGAGCCTGCCAAAATGTTCCCGCGAAATTGGCGGCAATATTTTTTTTTAGGAGATTTTTTGAAATTTGCGAAGACTGAAGTTTATGGCCTAACATGCAAATCCCTGAACAAAGGACTATTCTTCAACATAATTATGGAATTCAAACTATTAATTTATTTTTCATGCAATTATTTTCTCATCCAGCATATTACATAGAACTGGTATCTCCCATCATCATATCCGCGAGTTGGTGAAAATTTACTTCTGGTACCCATCCAAGACTTTTCATTACGTTAGGATTGCTTACTAAAACATCATATTCTGAATGATAATTGTTTTTTATAATGATATATTCCTGCCAATTTTTATTGATTCTATTGAAGCAGTAATCCGCCCACTCTCTTATCGTGTAGGCTATTCCGCTTCCAATTACCGCTTCAAATACGATATTCTGATTTACGAGCAACCATACGGCCTCAATGATATCCCCCGCAAAATTAAATTCCTTTTTTATTTCAATGTTCCCTAGTTCTAATTTTTCAGAACTTCCAGCAGAAATTCTGTTAACAGTTTTAACTATTTTTTGATTGATGTGGTGTTCCGCTCTGAAAGGGCTATCATGATGAAAGAAATAGCCTACATATACTTGTAAGCCAAATTTTGTACGATAATATCTTGCGGCATAGACTGAATGGATTCTCGCAATAGCATAAGGGCTAGAAGCTTCAAAGGATGATTGTTCGTCAATAGGCAATCCGCTATTCTTAAATTGCAAGGCACTACCAGGAATGAAAACCTTTGCCTTTGGGCAGTGCAATTTAACGGCTTCAAGAATATTCAAAGTTCCGGTACATATTGTTTGATGATTCTCAAATAAGGCAAAGTGCTCGGTGGTCGATTGAGCAGCAAAATGAAAAATATATGAGGGTTGATATTCTTTAATTTGTTTTTCAACAAAATCATAGTTACCGACATCACCATGTATCGCATTGCCTTTATGAGAGATACAAATGAATTCAATATGTTTTCGTTCAAATAATTTACTTAAATAATATCCGTCTTGGCCATTTGAACCGAATATCATCGCCTTCAATAATTTTGCCATATTTTAGCACCTAGATAATTTCAATTTCCGGCAATGGGAAAATGAACTTTCCGCCTTGAGCAACGTATTCTCTTTCACGCGAAAGAATATTATCCTTAAAATGCCATGGTAGGACAAGTAAATAATCTGGCTTCATCGCCTTTGCTTCGGATTCGGAGATAATAGGTATATTCGTACCTGGAGTATAAGCTCCGAATTTTTCCTCATTTACTTCTGCGATATATGGAATATGCTTTTTCGTAAATCCACAAAATTGCAATAGGACATTTCCTTTGGTACTGGCCCCATATCCGATTATTTTCTTTCCATCTGCAACCAGGGATTCGATAAGGCTGATTAAATTTTTTCTATGTCGAAATACTCTCTCCTCAAAATCTCTATATGGTTTAGGATTATCCAATCCCATGTCATCTTCCTGTCTTAACAACCATTCTATAATTGGTATGTTAGGCACGTACGATGCATTCCTTTTACAAGCAGTAACCGCAAAGCTTCCTCCATTCACTGAATTCATTTGAACATCAACGACTTTCATCCCACAATATTCGAGCATACTCTTCACTACTTTGAGAGAGTAAAATTCTAAATGTTCATGACAAATTGTATCATAACTATTTGTCCGCAACATACTTGGCATATAACTTTGCTCAAAATGCCAAATACCATCTTGGGCTAAACAATGCTCAATATCTCTTACAAAATCCATAGGAGCTTCTAAATCGTAAAACATGGCAATGGAGGTAATAATTTTTGCTTTCTCATTGGGGAAACTCTTCTGAAATATCTTTGCATCAAAATATTCTGGCAGTAATATTATATCATCTCTATAGTATTTTTTAAACTTCAATCCGGTGGGGTCTATTCCAACTTTTTTATGTTTTCCTGAGTAAGCTTTTAACGATGTTGCATCATTACTACCTATATCTATTACTAAATCAGCATCATCGAGTTTTACAAGCCGTTCCAGTGTCTTAATTTTTTGTTCAAGATGCCTTACCATCGATGCATTTAATCCTGAACGATATCCATAATTGTCTCCGTACATTTCATCCAGATTGTACGATTGTTTCATTTGCAAAAGACCGCTGTCAGGGCACCATACCAAATCCAATGGGCCCTTTGTTAACAACGCATCCGTACTTTTTGGAAAAACACCCGTAAGATATTGGTTCCCAAGAGATAGTACCGGTATAAGATTTGTACTCTGACTAATTCGACATTTTGTTATTTCTGAATACATATTTAATAGTCCTATGTGATGGCTTATAATAAATAGCTATTATATATACCGATAAAGAATAAATCCCATTTTGTTTGTTGTTATCAGAAAGGCAATCAGTCAATAGTACAAACCCTATTTTGCAGTTTGTCTGATTGCGGGTATTTCTGTTCTAAAGCCGTCTCGCTCAATTATCTTTCAATTCTTCCATCGTTGATGTATTTCGAAGAATTGGCGTTACCTTCACTTGCCGAATCCGACGCGCACTCTTCGAGACTATGGCAAAGGCAAAATTCTCCGTCCGGATCTCTTCATTGGATTCTGGTAATCTTCCTGTGATTGTCTGTAAATATCCAGCTACTGTTTCATACTCCGGTGCCTCTGGCAGCTTCAACCGAAACTGCTGATTGAAATCAGCAATGGATATTGTTGCATCGACAATAACCGATCCATCCCCGGCTTGTTCCACTGATTTACGCACTTCGTCATATTCATCAAAGATGTCTCCGACAATTTCTTCAACGATATCCTCCATGGTAACGATTCCTTCTGTCCCGCCATACTCGTCTACTACAACACCTATATGTATTTTGTACTGCTGAAACTCATGCAAGAGCTGGCTAATTTTTTTTGATTCTGGAACGAAGTGCACAGGCCGGATAATATCCTGGAGAATGATAAGCGAGCGATGTTCTAAAAGACTGAGCAGATCCTTACTGTAAACAACACCGATGATATGGTCAATGGTGCCTTTGTAAACAGGTAATCGCGAGTATCCTTCTTCAATCACTTTTCGTATTAAAACATCCCGAGGCATCGAAATGTCAAGAGCGACAACATCAGGACGCGGCACCATAATTTCCTTTGCTGTAATATCGGAAAACTGTAAAATACTTTTTATGAGCTCATGTTCCGTCTTATTGATTGCCCCACTAAGCGAACCGGCGTCAATAACTTGCTTCAGTTCGTCTTCCGATAGTTTAGCTCTGAGTAACCCTCCTTTGATAAGGGCATCTCGAAATATTTTACTTATTGATTTCATATACCAACAAAATAAACAGGTTTACCTCGATAGGGAATCCCACAGCAAAGAATTTCGACTCATCTGTGTACTAGTACATTATTTCTTCTAAAAACAATCCTTTTGCCGGTGCGGACATTCCAGCAAAAGATCTATCATTGGATTCTAGTATCGTATAAAATTCTTCATATTGTGTATGCCCTCTTCCTATATTCACCATCGTTCCGACTAATGTACGAACCATTCCATGCAAAAAACGATTTGCAGAAATAGTATATATCAATAAATTGTCCTTCTGAATCCATTGTGATGTCAATACGCTGCATTGATGATTGTGAATATCACTGCCTACTTTACAAAATGAACGAAAACTATGTGCACCCACTATTTGCTGAGCGCATTTTTGCATCAACGCAAGATCCAATTTTTGGAACACCTGCCAACAATAATTGCGTTGAATTGCAGTTGGTTCTTGATTAATCGAATATGAATATCGTCTGCTTTTTGCATCGTGTCGTGCATTGAAGTGTAACGGAGCCTCTATTGCTTCGAGAACAATAATGCTTTGGGGCATGACCGCATTCAGACTCTTTGCAAGCAGGTTAATTTCGACATCTCGTTCTATAAAGAAACTTGCTACTTGGCCATGAGCATGTACCCCGGCATCTGTTCTCCCACCTCCGATGATACGAATATCTGCCTGAAGTATTTGTTTGATTGCTTTTTCAACTTCTTCTTGAACTGAACGTCCATTCGTTTGGAATTGCCAGCCAACGAAGTCGGTTCCGTCATACTCAAGCGTGAGCCGGATAAAGGGCATGCGAATTATTTAAAAATATTTTGTGATACTTATTCCCCATCCATGAATTTGTGGCCCATTGTTCAATGTATATGTATGAATTTCCACATTGTCCATCGACGAAAGTGATTGATTATATGCTGCTGTTTTCTTTCCTGCAGAAAAAGCAGAAAGAAGATGATTCACAACAATAGCACCTATGATGAACTTCGCATTGTTTTTTACCTCACTGCTTTGTATACGCAAGTTTTTGAATTTCAGGCGATTGGCATCGGTATCCCAATTCCATTGATATTCAGGACGCGCATATTGGGAGAGCTGGTCATACTCACGGTTTCTGCTCTTTGTATCACTATAATCTAAGGTCGTATTGAAGTTACCAATGTTTACCGAATATTGGTCATCCTTGTTGTTAAAATTTGCACCTGCATGTTGGCTGGCAAAAGTTTGTGCATCTCGCAACAGCCAATCGGAATGCATACGAAATCCGCCGTAGGTAAGCCATAAGCCACCCTCAGCAATTAAATAATACTTCCACGTTGCAAATGAGCCTGCATACAATTCTCCCATGCCTGGTACGAGAAGCGATGCAACAACTGCCAGTATAACCGACTTTTTGGATTCAGGCGCAGATGACATGTCTAGGTCCGGAATGGATATTCCGCAGAGTTGAACTTCCTTTGTTAGCAATGCCGATATCGGTTTTTGCTGGGCAGACATGTGCTGTGCTAGAAAAAACAATAATCCTGTCGAAATGATTAATCGTTTCATTGTTCATCTCCAGTTAAATGGCAATGCGTATCGCTGGTATTTTATTAGGTTCTGCAATTGTTCCGATACATTTTTCAGAAAATGCTTCTTTGATAGTAACATCGACAATGGTATTGGTCATATCTGCATCTGATTTCACATCGACACGAATATATTCTCCCGTTAATCCAGAGAGTGTACCTCCAGGATGTGCCGATTCAAAAAGAACTGGCACCGTTTTACCTACGAACGTTTCATAGAACCTATATCGTTTTTGAATTCCCAACTCGTGCAATTTCTTGCTTCTCTTCGCTTTGATCTGAGGATTAATTATTTTATCAAATGCTGCTGCCGGTGTATTCGGCCGTTCAGAATAACTAAATATATGAAAATATGAAATCGGAATGTTGTTTAAAAAATTGTATGTTTCATTAAAGAATACATCACTCTCACCAGGAAATCCGACAATCACATCCGAGCCAATGCCTGCAGTGGGAATATTCGATTTAATTTTTTCTATACGTTCAGCATAAATTCCGGCGAGATACCTTCTCTGCATCTTTCGGAGTATCGTGTTGGATCCCGATTGAAGCGGTATGTGCCAATGATGACAAAGAATATCATGGTCAAACCAAAAATCGAGCAGTTCATTGGTAAGCAAATTCGGTTCGATCGAACTAATACGAATGCGCATCAAGCCATCAACCGCGACAAGGTGTTTAAGAAGAGTCAGAAGGTTCATGCCATCATTTTTTCCATAGTCTCCTACATTCACACCGGTCAATACTATTTCTTGATATCCTAATTCAACCGCCTCTCTTGCCTGTCGCACTAATTCGACAATCGTTGCACTTCGGCTTTTTCCTCGAGCTTGCGGAATAGTGCAATAGGAACACTGATAATCACAACCGTCTTGTACTTTCAGAAAAGCACGCGTACGATCCTCAAACCCTGCTGATGATGCCAGCCCGAGGGTCTTGTCGTCGATACAGGAGACAACAATTTTTGCATGGTCATTCCTTTTCTCGGTGCCGATAAAATCAAAAAGAGAGAATTTATCCTGTGTACCGAGCACCAAATCAACGCCATTGATTTCGGCTATCCGGTCAGATTGAAGTTGTGCATAGCAGCCAACGACCGCCACAAATGCATTCGGGGAATGCCGAAGAGCTCTTCGTACTAATTGCCGGCATTCACGATCAGCCTGCGAGGTAACACTACAAGAATTGATTACCACGACATCAGCAAGTTCATCAATGCCAACTATACTATATCCACGAGCAACAAATTGCTTTCCGATCGCTGCAGTTTCAGCGTAATTAAGCTTACAACCCAGAGTATGTAATGCGATGCGCTTCATAAAGAAAAAGAGCTGCCCGAGCAGTGTCAGACAACTCTTTTCATGAATGTTTCAGAAATTAATTTGAACCTTGTGTGCTCGATTCATTTCCTGCTTCTGGAAATGCTTCGTCCTTTTTCTTCTCTTCATCAGAAGGAGCAGAGACGACATCCTTCATCGTCATCGGAGCCAGTTTATGACCAGCAACATAGTCGTCTACAAGCTTCTGCTCTTTGCCCCGTAGATATTCAAGTGCTGAAAGAACGATTTTCTTGCTTTCTTTATCAAACTCGATCACTTTTAACGGAAGTGTATCACCGATTTTAAAGGAATCTGCGATATTTTTGACCGGAGTATGTGAAAGCTGAGAGAGCGGCACAAAGCCATCGACACCGAGAGGCATTTCAACGATAACACCCTTCTCGATAATGCGCACGATGCTGCCTTCAACATCTGTATCTACTTTGTATTTAGACTCGAACACTTCCCATGGATTTTCTTGTACTTGCTTATGTCCGAGAGAGATACGCCGTTGGCTAATATCGACTGAAAGCACAATGACATCAAGTTGATCGCCTTTTTTTACAACTTCACCCGGGTGACGAATCTTCTTTGTCCATGATAAATCAGAGATGTGCACGAGGCCATCGACACCTTCCTCAAGTTCTACAAAAACTCCGAAATTCGTAAGATTGCGCACCGCACCGACATGTTTTGAACCAATGGGATATTTTTGCATCAACGTGGTCCAAGGATCCGGCTCCAGCTGCTTCATGCCAAGTGAAATTTTCTTGCCGTCTTTATCCAGCGAGAGAATAATTGCATCGGTCATTTGTCCCATGGAAACAACTTGTGAAGGATGTTTGATGTGCTGTGTCCAACTCATTTCAGAAATGTGAATGAGGCCCTCGATACCTTTTTCAATTTCTACAAATGCACCATAATCCGTCAGCGAAACGATTTTTCCATTGATTTTCGTGCCAACAGGATACCGTTGATCAATATTTTCCCAGGGATGCGGCTGAAGCTGTTTCATTCCCAGCGAAATTCGTTTTTTCTCCGCATCAAAATCAAGAACAACGATATTAACCATTTGATCGAGCTTCACAATCTCTGAAGGGTGGTTTACACGTCCCCAAGAAAGATCGGTAATATGCACCAGGCCATCCACGCCGCCAAGATCGACAAACACGCCAAAATCTGTAATTGCCTTCACATGGCCTTCAAGTATCTGGCCTTTCTCCAGGCTATCAAGGATGGCTTTGCGCTGGCTGGAGAGTTCTTCTTCTACGAGTACTTTATGACTGACAACAACATTTTCTGACGGATGATTAACTTTTACAACGCGGAAATCCATCTCACGTCCGATGAATATATCGAAATCGCGAACTGGCCGAACATCGATTTGCGAACCCGGCAGGAATGCATCAAGGCCCATAAGATCTACGACAATACCGCCTTTCGTCCTGCGAACACAGCGCCCTTTAAGAACCTCACCTGTATCATGAGATTTAACAACACGTTCCCAGACGCGCATAAAGTCGGCTCGTTTGCGCGAGAGTACAAGTTGACCGTCTTTATCTTCAATGCTTTCAAGAAAAACTTCGATTTCATCGCCAATTTTTAAATCCTTAATGTTTGGGAATTCGCTTTTCGCGACCGTGCCTTCTGATTTGAATCCAATATCAACAGCAACATTCGAATCGCCGATGTGCACAACGCGCCCTTTAACGATTTCACCGGCATTGATTTTTCCCATTGTGCCGGAATAGAGTTGTTCAAGTTGTTTATATTCTTCCTCAGAATACCCGTGTTCCTCAAACTGCTGCACGGTATTTTTTGTAGCTGACATTCAACCTCCAGAACTGTTCCCTGCATTCACAGGGACGGCCAAACGAGATGTTCTCCGCTGCCAGCCAACGCGCATCGGCGAACAAAACACTTCGGCTCTTGATTAGTGTGTGATGAGTTCGTGAACTATCTTTGGCTGTGAAACATTTTTTTTATCTTGTTTTATATCTTCAATTTTTACTTTCACTTGCTCCATCAACCATTGCGGCGTCGATGTTGCTCCTGTGATTCCAACAGTCTCAATTTCCTCAAACCATTCTGTTTGAAGCTCTTGTACGTTTTCAATAAAATGAATATGTGGATTTACCGATTTCACAATATCATACAATACTTTTCCATTTGAACTATGTTTTCCGGCGACAAAAATGACAAGGTCGTTCGCTGCGGCAAATTCGCGAATTTTTTTGTCGCGCCCGGATACCTGACCGCATATAGTGTCCTTTGCATGAAATTCAATTGCAGTTTCTTCCATGGAACTTACAACAAATTCTTTAATACGTTTGGATAATTCTTCTTTCAGTGCATGGAATGTCGCCTTATCCATGGTTGTTTGTGAAAATAGAACCGTTTTCCGATCTAACTTTATGTTTTTCACTTCATCGAGCGATTTAATGACAATCGCCTCACCGTTGGTATGGCCAACCAGTCCAACGACTTCAGCATGCTCTTTCTTGCCAAAAATTACTACTTGATACCCTTCGTTATAGAATTTACGGATACGTTCCTGCACTTTCGTGACGACGGGACATGTGGCATCGACAAGTGTGATTCCAAATTCCTTCGCACGCCTGTATGTATCAGGCGGTTCCCCATGCGCGCGAATAAGAACTCTTGCTCCTCGAAGTTTTTCCAAATCATTATAAGAAATAGTTTCAAGTCCCTTTTTTCGGAGACGCTCAATCTCTACAGGATTATGAATGATATCTCCCAATGAATACAGCTTTTCACCAGCCGCAATCTCTTCTTCCACAATGTCTATCGTCCGAACAACTCCCCAACAAAATCCGGAAAAATTATCGATGGATACTTTCATAGGATTGCTTCTTCTTCATATATTATTTTTTTTGCTCGCGCTACTATGAAATCTACCTGTTCATCAATGGTCAAGTTGGAAGTATCAAGTTCAATGGCGTCGACTGCTTTTCGCAGCGGACTTATGTCTCGCGTTGAATCTTTTTGATCACGCGCTTCGATCTCTTTGATCAATTCTTGTTCTTCCGCTTCAATTCCACAGAGGGCAAGATCTTTCTTCCTACGCTTCACGCGT
>Ga0182021_10006136_pt1 | contig 14273 bp, 12 predicted proteins | sample 612E3MmetaG_FD_120493 | JGI IMG/M metagenome (GOLD analysis project Ga0182021, IMG submission 120493) | Permafrost microbial communities from Stordalen Mire, Sweden - 612E3M metaG (Illumina Assembly) | ecosystem: Environmental > Terrestrial > Soil > Wetlands > Permafrost | place: Sweden... | reverse complement strand
CCAGCCTGAAAATATACACTATTCTTATGAACGCTATCTTATTAACAAATTCCGCGAAGCGTTCGGATTCGACGGTGTACCCCTGCGGCTGATGTTACGCGGACGGGATAAAACCGACACGTCCCGGAGTAAAGGTGGATCTGAGCGTCACACATAAGACATTGCACCCTTTAAAGGCTTTACTTGAGTTCGCTGTTGCGATATATTTTACCAGTTTTTATCCCCACTTACGCTATAGAAAACTGCTCGTGTTTCAATCGGAGCTTCCGGATTGGTACCACGCAGATGGATTGTGACTAATGAGCCTGGAAGGTAACCTCGAAGAGCTCGGACTTGGCGAGATTTTACAGATTGTCAGTCTTAGTAGAAAAACCGGTGTCCTTTCCCTTAGCAGCAAGGGAAGGGATGGCTCGGTTTTTTTCCGTAAAGGGCTTGTAGTACGGGCCGTCTCAAGCTCCTATCAGCAGAGCTTGGGTGATGTGTTAATTCAACGAGGGGTCATAGATCTGGCTACGCTGCGCAAGGGCCTTTCCTTACAACAGGAGAACGGCTTTCGTGAACGCCTTGGGATGATTCTTGCCAAAAACTTCGGCGTGTCACAAGAGAACATAGAGGAAGTTGTACGGGAACAGATTGAAAATATTGTGTACTCTCTGTTTGACTGGTCGGAGGGTACATTCAAGTTTGTAGTTCAAAAATCTGTTGAAACGGTTGACGGTACAAAGATGGATCCACTGCAGTTTATGCTGGATCAGGGGCTTAATCCGCAATTTCTTGCCATGGAAGGGATCAGAATACTTGATGAGAAACGTCAAGCAACTGGAACCGGTGCTGCAGATGGTGACCCGTCAGACGGTACTGCAAATTTTGACTTTTATCAACAGCATGGCGCTGAGGGGTCGGAAACCCACCTTCATGTAGTTCAGCAACCGGTTGTTATTGTCGATGATGATGGGCCGACACTGCGGATAATTGCTGACGGGCTTGAGGGAAAAGATTATGTCGTTCATGCCATGACACGGAGCGAAGATACTCTGATCATGGTGGATTCCCTCCACAGAGATGGTGGGCACCCTGCAGTCCTTATTGATCTGATTATGCCGAAGATGGACGGATCGGGAGTACTGGGTGGGCTTGAACTTCTGGAGCTTCTGCATAATAATTTTAAAGATCTGCATCTGATTGTCATGACTGACTATCATCACGCGGAGGCTGAGCAGAAGATTAGTGAACTCGGGTATCCCTTTGTTATCAAACCCCGCAGGGTCGAAATCAACACTCCGGCCATAATGGACAGCTTTCTTACCCAGATTACGCACGTCATCAATCACTCTGCAGGCAGCGCGACTACCGGGGAGTGGCGGAACCGATTCAATCTGGGTGATGAGTTGCGAATTGAAATGGGAGAAGATGATGACATGCCGCGAGCCGTTGCATCCTCCCAGCAGAATGGAGGATTTTCCCTGTTGCGCGGTATGCTCGAAGAGTTGAATAATCCGGACCTGCAAGGCGGAGTTATGCTGCTGGTACTTCGTTTCGCATCAGAATTCGTAAACAGGGCGATTATTTTCACCGTCAGTGATCAGATTATTTCCGGTTTCGGGCAATTTGGCATCACAGGCGGCACAATCAGCGGCGATGAACGGGTACGGTCAATTCAGTTCCACCAGGAATCCGACTCAATGTTCTCGGAACCGTTTAGAACCGGCCAACCGCACACGTTCTCGCCAACATCTACGCCGGTCGATTCCCATATTTTTGACCAATTGGGTGACGGCATCCCCTCCGAGGTTTTTATCGGTCCGCTTATCAGTCAATCCAAGATAATCGGGTTTCTCTACGGCGACAATCTTCCCGACAAGAAACCGATTGGAGACGTCGAGCCGCTCGCTATTTTCCTGTCTCAGGCAGGAATTTCAATGGAAAAATCATTATTAGAACGTCAGCTATCTGAGAGGGTTACCCCGTGAGCGCCAAAACTATTTTAATTGCTGATGACTCGTCGACCATGCGTGCCATGCTGGTTGCTATTGTTGAAACACTTGGTGACTATCGGACAGTTGAAGCCTCAAGCGGTTTTGAGGCACTGCGACTGCTGCCGCGCGGTCATTTCGACTTGATTTTGACCGATATTAATATGCCTGATATCAACGGACTTGAGTTAATCAGCTATCTTCGTGCCAATCCGAATTACAAAAATATTCCTGTTTTCATCATCTCAACTGAAGGAAGTGCAAAGGATATTGAAAAAGGCAAGCAGCTTGGAGCAGACGAATATCTGGTTAAGCCCTTTTCTCCCGCAACTCTCCAGCAATTGATTACTCAGTATTTGAACAAGACGCCCTGACAGGTATTCGAGGTACGCAGTAATGGGTGAGTTGAACTCCACACATACGAAAGCTGTCCAGGATTTTCTTGCAGAAGCGGAGGAAATCGTAGAACAGCTCGGCTCTGAATTGGCGGATCTCTCCGATATGGCAGAGGGTGGAGAATTGAATCCCGATGTTCTAAACTCCATTTTTCGAGGGGCCCACTCCCTGAAGGGGTTGGCCGGAATGTTCGGGTTTGACGGTGTCGCAGAACTCTCGCATAACATGGAAAATCTTCTCGATTGGCTGAGGCTCGGTAAACTGAATCTTACCAAGAATCTTATGGCTGTTCTGTTTGATTCCCATGAGCTTCTCAGTACCCTGGTTCGGGTTCTTGCCACAGGAGAAGACACAAACATGGCGCGGGAAATCGCTGCATGTGTAACCAATATAAATGCCTGTCTTGCCCCACCGGAAAAACAGAGCGGAGTGTCACCTCTGGATGCACTTGGTCTGCCCCCTCATGTACGTGGTGCTCTGACTGAATACGAAGAGCATCGTCTGAAAGACAATCTGGCCAAAGGGCGAACTATCTTCAATATCCACACATCATTCGGTCTGTCTACATTTGATACGGAATTATTGTCAGTCACGGAAATATTGAAGGGGTACGGTGAAGTTATCAGCACCTTGCCGAGTATCGGCATAATCCTCGAAAACAATATCGATTTTGAAATTTTATTCGGTTCCCAAAATCCTCTCGATGAGTTAAAAGCTGCAATTGAGCGGGACAGTGTCTCTGTTGCGCAGCTCGGCCCAATCGGGACACCGGAAAAGCCTCTGAGTACCACGTTCTCCGATGCAGATGCACCGTCTGTCCGTGCAGTACTCCCGGCTGTGGCTGTGGCGGCACCCGGCGCACTTCAGGCACAGGCCGATTCCCCGGCACCCACCTCGACTCCGGCGTCAGATGACTCTGCTCTCAGCGCCAAAAGTATGAGCCGGACCGTTCGGGTTGACATCGGTAAACTTGATGACCTGATGAATATCGTCGGTGAACTCGTTCTCGCCAACTCCACCATTGCGGGTGTTACCAACAAAATGCGCAGTGAAGGGTATTCTCACCTTGCCATCGAACTGGGCAAGGCGGCAAAAGGGCTAGAGCGCAAGCTTTCTGATCTCCAGAAAGGGGTCATGGAGATCCGTATGATCCCCATCGGGCAATTGTACGAGAAAATGTCGCGAATTGTGCGGAAAATATCCCGTGAGCAAGGTAAGCGGGTCGACCTCAAGTTTTTCGGGGCCGATACAGAACTGGATAAGTTGATCGTCGAAGACATCTCCGATCCGATGATGCACATTATCCGCAATGCCATTGATCACGGCATCGAGTCCCGGGAAGTGCGTCTGGCACAGGGTAAGGATGAAAAGGGTATCATCCGGATTTCATCATATCAAAAAGGTAACCACGTTGTTATTGAAATTGAGGATGATGGCGGCGGCATTGATGTCGAGAAGGTAAAAAACAAGGCACTGCAAAAAGGGTTAGTGAGCGATATCAGCACGGTGTCTGACCGCGACGCAATTGATTTTATTTTTCTGCCCGGCTTTTCAACCAATGAAACTGTCAGCGAGGTTTCTGGACGAGGCGTCGGTATGGATGTTGTCAAAAACAATATTTCAGCCGTTTCCGGAATGGTTGATATTGAGACGCGTAAGGGAGAGGGAAGTCGCTTTATAATTACGCTGCCGATCACCCTGGCTATTATCAAGGCCCTGATGGTTCGCTGCAGCGGCAGGACATATGCGTTGCCGATCACATCAGTCCTTGAATCACTGTTAATGACTGACAAGGATATTATGACGGTTGAGCGAAAAGAGGTTGTTCAACTCCGTGAAACGACCCTGCCTCTGCTGAGACTTGAACATTATTTTGACATTCATCGCAGTGACGAACCTCCGAAAGAATTTTATGTCGTTGTCGTCGGGGTCGCTGAAAAGCGTCTCGGAATTGCGATAGATGATTTGATCTGCCAGCAGGATATCGTCATAAAGCCGTTGGGTGAGTCTTTCAAACGGTTTCGTGGCGTTTCCGGTGCCGCAGACCTTGGAGACCAGCGTACAATTCTTGTCCTGGACATCGGCGGAATAATTAATGAAGCGATGCGCTCGGGGAGCTGATATACATGTATAAACGCTATTTCAGCTTTAAGGAAAAACCGTTCAGCAAAACCCCCGATCCCCGTTTTCTGTTTTTGAGCCGCGGGCACGAAGAAGCGCTCGCCCGGCTTGAATTTGTTGTTGAAGAGCGTGAACTCGCTGTCTTAACCGGAGAAATCGGTTGCGGTAAAACCACGTTGTCACGGGCTCTGATGGATCGTCTCGGTCCCCGGTACCGTTTTTGCTACATCATTAATCCTCGCCTGAATGCGATAGAATTCCTTCGTACATTCGCCAGAATTCTTGACATAGAACAGCCGGCCGATGCCAAAGATACCCTGATCAACCAGATCCATTCCGCCGTATACTCCCTGAATCAACGGGATATTTGCCCGGTTCTGGTGATTGACGAAGCCCAGATGATTACTGATGCAGAGGTGTTTGATGAGATCAGGCTTCTGACCAACTTCCAGCTGGACGATCGCAATCTGCTCGGCGTCGTCATCATGGGGCAGCCTGAATTGCGTCCGATGATAGCATCAAGCCGTTTTGAACCTCTACGGCAGCGAATTTCGCTTCATTACCACCTGAAACCATTGCTGCTGGATGAAATAATGGAATACATCGATTTTAGGCTTGAGGCTGCAGGAGGTACTCCCGGTTTATTTACCCCGGATGCCGTGCAGCGCATTCATGAGCTGAGCGGCGGTGTGCCTCGAAAAATCAATTCAATGGCAACCAATGCCCTGCTGGTCGCATACGGATGTGACGCCGCCTTGATTGATTCGGATATAATCAACGAAATTAAAGATGAATTGATGATGTAGGCGGTATAGGTATGGATCTCGCAAAAATCAGGAAAAAATCCTTACAGACGTTCAATGAGACCGGTGACGAACCCATTGTCTCCCAATCATCTTTGCCCGGTCTGATTAAGAACGTAGTCGATACTGTTCCGGCCACTCCCGATTCTCCCGAGGTGGATTTTTTCCAAAATGAAAATCATTCAATACCGGCTGCCTGCATGGAGTATGCAGCGCCAGTACCTGATGCCACATTTCCGGAACATATTGTCGCAACGGGCACACCGCTGGAAGCGATTCTGGCCGGCAGAACCGCTGCAGGTTGTGATGATGAGTCGATCATTGCCGATGACGTCACCAGTGAAATAGCTGCCGAATCCCAACTCGAATTCCTCTGTTTTCGGGTTTCTGATGAGATCTATGGTATAAATATCATGGATATTAAAGAAATCATTAAGCCGAGAGAAGTCACCGAAATTCCTCGTGCCCCGCTCTTTGTTTCAGGAGTCCTTTCATTGCGAGGCACGATAATTCCGATCATCGATATGCGTGTCCGGCTCGGTCTGGATCGGGAAGAGCCCACCGGCAAAGAGCGGATCGTTGTCATCAAAAACAGTAATTCATTCAGCGGCCTACTGGTTGATGAAGTAATCCAGGTTGTGCAGGTACCGTTGGATGATGTTGAAGATGCCCCTGCAATTCTGGATGGGATCGACCGCGATTTTATCAGTGGACTTGGTCGTTCTGACGGACGGTTGATCATACTATTGAATCTGGTAAACATTGCTGACATCAATCTGTACTGAGAAGGGGCCGGCATGCTGAGAAAAAAAAGAGTCTTAATTGTTGAAGATGAAGAAAGCCTTCTCAAGCTGGAGACGATACTCCTGACCGTCAAAGGTTTTGAAGTGATCGGCGCCTATACCGGCAAAATGGCGATTGATAAAATAGGGGTTGAAGAGTTTGACCTCGTTCTCCTGGACATCATGCTGCCCGATATCGATGGTTTTGAGGTCTGCCGGCAGATACGAAAAGACCCACGCACCGCCGCTGTGCCGGTTATTATGTTAACCGGGAAAAAAGCCCAGAATGATCATGACAGGGGGGTCTTATGCGGTGCCAATGCGTATCTTGTCAAACCCTTCAAATCAGCCATGATTATTAATGAGATCAATAGGCAGCTGTCACTTTCCGGAGCCGGTGTGTAGCATGGAAAATGCGACAACTCAAATCCAGCTGGCCTGTTTCAGTCTCGGAGACAAGCTGTTTGCTGTCGATATCATGAGAATACGTGAAATTATTATCCCTCAGGCACTTTCACCACTGCCGTGCGCTTCAGACCTTCTGGAGGGTGTTATAAATCTTCGCGGGTCGGTTATTCCGGTAATGAACATGCGCAAGCGGTTCGGGATGTCCGTTGTGGATGATGCCCCTGTCGGCAAGTTGCTGATTGTGTCACTCGTCAGACAGCTACTGGCTCTTGTGGTAGATGACGTCATGGAGGTTATTTCTGTGCCTGCTGACGACATAAAACCGCCGATCCAGATGACATCAGGGGTGGGGATGGAATTTTTGTTAGGTGTCTGCCTGTCAAATAACCGCGTCTTTATGATGCTGGATATTGATTCACTCCTTCGTACCCATTCCAGCACTCAAACTGTTGTATCTGCATAGCGCTTTCCTGCTGACAGATAGCGCATATCCGTACTGTAAGGTTGTCTATCTCGCTTTTCCGGAAGAAGATGTTTTGTACATACACGTACTCTGTTTATCAGGGTCAGGAGTCATCAGGTAATGAATCTTCAAGATATTCACAACGCTGTTCAATCCGCTGATGAAGAAATTCGCAGGTCAGCCCTGTATTCGTTGCGGGATATTCCATGCCATGACGCTCAGACAGTTTTATTTACTGCAATGGGTGACGAAAGCTGGCGGGTTCGAAAAGAGGCCGTAGAGTGTTATGTGTACTCGAGACCGGATCTTGCTTCTGTTGTTCAGTTATTGAACCTCCTCCGCAATGAGGATAATGCCGGGTTACGGAACTCGGCAGCTGAAGCCGTTATTCGTCTCGGTTCTGCGGCCGCCTCGCCTTTGATGAAAATGGTGCAGGATCAGGATACCGATGTGCGCAAATTTGTAATTGACGTCATGGGGGCAATCGGGGACCCGATTTTTGTTCCGGCACTCGTGCGGGCCCTGAATGATCCCGATGTAAATGTTGCCTCAGCCGCCGCAGAACAACTGGGTGCGCTTGGTGATGCGGAAACTGCAGAGATCCTTATGAGTTCTATTCTGGAGAGAGACGAGGTGCTGTATCGTTTCAGCGCACTAGGGGCATTGGGAATCCTGGCTAAACCGGCACCGGTACCGGAAGCGCTGATAAAGCTGGCTGATCAGGATATTCTCAGAAAGGCTGTTTTTGAATGCTTGGGAACCATTTCCGATGAGAGCTCCTTCAAACTTCTGCTGAATGGCTTTTCCTGTCGTCAAAAGAACAGTCGTGCCGCCGCAGTAAAGGCCCTGTATAAAATATACGGGCGCTCTTCGTCTGCGTCACAGGCAATTATTCGAGAAGCGCTCCAGTTCCTTAAGGAAAACGATATTATTACCGGTTTGCTGGAACTGTTTGACCATCGGGATGAAACATTGACGGAAGCCCTGCTCTGGACAAGTATTGTCACCAGGGACTCACGTTTCATTCCGATGCTGATTGAAGCGTACGCAAACGAGCGGACTTCAACTGCCGCTCTTTCAGCTCTGAAAAGTTTCGGGCGTGAAGCGCTGCATGAAATTATTTCACGATATTCAAGCCTTGATGAAAAGGGGCGAAGCGGCCTCTGTATTCTGATCGCAGAGTGCGGCTATTCCGGTTTTAATGATATTATCAAGGCCGCGTTGCGTGACCAGTCTCCTCTGGTTCGCAATGCAGCTGCAAAAGCTGTCGGAAAACTCGGCCTGATCACCTGTATTCCCGACCTAATTGCGTTGATTGATGACAGTGAAGCGCACGTATATGCGGCTGCGGCTGCCAGCCTTCAATCACTTGTCAGCATCAGCCGTTCAGCAATTCTTACAGAAGTCGGTCATTTTTGTTCATCAAAAGAGTCTCATCATCGAAAAGCTGCTGCGCTTTTGCTGGCATCTCTGGGTGAACAGGATCGTTTACTGCTGCTCATAAAAGATGAAGACTCGCAGGTTCGGAAAGCCGCTGTTTCAGCAATCGGAGCCAACGGCGTTGAGACATCCGGTTCGATGCTCGTTTTGGCACTGACTGATGAGGATCCTGATGTCCGTATCGCGGTCGCCGATGCCCTTGGCAATTTGCAGGATACAACAACACTTGATGCTCTCGAACATGCCCTGAGTGACCAGGACATCTGGGTACAGTCTGCTGTATTAAAAGCCATTGCCAGGGTTAAACCGGCCAAGGCACTCTCAATCATAAAAGATATTCACACCAGAACTGAAGGTTTGTTGATGATAACCAGCTTGAAGATTCTCGAAGAAATCGGCGGTTCTGAATCGGAGGAGATCATCAGGTATGCCGTAGGCAGCGATGATCCGGACATTGCCCGTCAGGCGGCCAAGTCTCTTGAATGCGTTGTCAAACCAGTTTGTTCATGACGTCGTTCTCTTTTGAAAACGATCATAGTATGTCTGACGATGAATTCCATCTTTTGCGGGATTGCATCTACGCGCATTGCGGAATTTATTTTGATCAGGACTCAAAGTACATTCTTGAAAAGCGTCTTTCCTACCGTTTGACAGATCTGAATCTCTCAACATTTTATGACTACTACCATTTTTTGAAGTATAACCGGAGCAAAGAGCAAGAACTCATGGATATCATGGATGTTCTGACGACAAACGAAACATATTTTTTTCGAGAGTCGTTCCAGCTCAGAGCTTTTTCCGACGAAATAATCCCTGAACTGATAAAAAGTAAAGCTGCGCGCGGAAACCGTTCACTACGCATTTGGAGCGCAGGGTGCTCGACTGGAGAAGAACCGTACACTATTGCGATGCTGCTGAGTACTATTCCTGAACTAACAGGATGGAAAATTGAAATCATCGGCACCGATATCAGTCAGAAGGTACTGCAGCAGGCGCGACGCGCAGTTTATGGCAAATCATCCTTTCGGGCGACTGAAGAGGGTGACCTGAAACGTTTTTTCCATCAGCAAGATGACGGCTATAAAGTAAACGATTCTATCCGTGAGTTGGTAACCATCAGTCATCTCAATCTTTTTGACACAAATCGCCTGGCGATGCTTGGTAAGGTTGACCTTATTTTCTGTCGTAATGTAATTATCTACTTTGACAATTCGGCCAAAAAACGTGTCATTGAATCATTTCACTCTGCACTGTATGACGGCGGGTTTCTCCTGCTGGGTCACTCTGAATCCCTCATGAATATCACAACCCTGTTCACTCTTCGACACTTCAAAAATGACATGATCTATCAAAAACCGGATCGTCTTCCTGCGGGAGGTCACCTGTGAAAATGATCAGGATCGTTGTTGTTGATGATTCAGCTTTCAGCCGCCGCACTATAACCCGTATGCTGGAAGGAATCGATTTTGTTGAAGTCGTGGGATATGCAACAAACGGAGAAGAAGGGATTCAGAAGGTAATTGCACTCAAACCCGATCTGATAACACTTGATCTTGAAATGCCGAAGATGGATGGGTTTACACTGTTGCGCATCCTGACGACCCGTTTTTCAGTTCCGGTTATCGTTATCAGTGCCCTCCGCGGTGCAGACAATGTCTTCAGAGCACTTGAACTGGGGGCGCTTGACTTTGTGGCAAAACCTTCCAGAGGCGCTTCGACTGATTTGCTCTCCATAAAGGCAGATCTGCAAAAAAAAGTGCTGCAGGTTCTTGCACTAAAGCCGGGCAGTCATGCCCGGGCTACCTCTGGGAGTACCACCTCGGAGCAGATGGCAGCCGAACCGGTACCAGCAGGAAAGGCCGGAATTGGCATACATCATGCCATTGATCTTGTGGCAATCGGCACCTCGACCGGGGGGCCACCTGCTCTGCAGCTGTTATTCTCTGCTTTTGTACAGAAATACCCTTTTGCAATCGTTGTATCCCAACATATGCCGGCCGGTTTTACCAAAGCCTTTGCAGACCGGCTCAATCGCACCTCTTTTTTCGACGTTAAGGAGGCTGAGGATGGGGACCTCGTCCTTCCTGGCAGAGCTTTGATCGCCCCGGGCGGGAAAAACATGGTTTTTGAAGTATGTGGAGGCCAGGTTACTGCACGCATCATTGCACCATCAGAATCGGATCGGTATGTTCCCTCTGTTGATGCCATGCTCCAGTCGTGTGCCGGCATTTACCGCAAGAGGGTAGCGGCCGTGATTCTGACCGGTATGGGCAACGATGGTAGTAAAGGGGTTCGGATCATAAAGGAGCAGGGTGGTTTCGTAATTGCTGAATCGGAGGAAACAGCCATCGTGTACGGCATGCCGCGTGAAGCGGTTGCGACCGGTGTAGTCGATCGTTGTGTCCCGTTAGGCCAAGTTGCCTCAGAAATTATTTTACTGGGCGGGTATTCTGATTTCGGGACCCGGGTGTCCAGCGTTAAAGACCCAGCAGCATGTGAACGGTGCCCGCACAAGTAGTCGAACGGTGCCCGCACCTGTTGAAGAAAAAGACATTCATTATATTCAAGGCACGAAAGGAAATGACCGTGGAGCAGAAGTACGTACCAAAAGATGTAGAGCAGAAATGGCAGTCTGTCTGGGAGCGCGAACAAACGTTTAAAGTCTCCGCAGACAAGGATAAACAGAAATACTATCTCCTGGAGATGTTCCCGTATCCGTCCGGCCGTATCCATATGGGGCACGTCCGTAATTATTCAATCGGCGACGTTATCGGCAGGTTCAAGAGGATGCGCGGATTCAATGTCATGCACCCGATGGGGTGGGACGCTTTCGGTATGCCGGCTGAAAACGCTGCCATCCAGAACAAAAGTCATCCCGCGACCTGGACCTATGAAAATATCGCATACATGCGGAACCAGATCAAGAAAATGGGCTTCTCCTACGACTGGGATCGTGAACTGGCCACCTGTGACGTCGATTATTACCGGTGGGAGCAGAAGCTTTTCCTGGAAATGTTTGCCAAAGGACTTGCCTACAAAAAAACATCATATGTCAACTGGTGCCCAAAATGCGAAACGGTACTCGCCAATGAGCAGGTTGAAGATGGCGGCTGCTGGCGCTGCGACAGCGACGTTACCCAGAAGGAGCTTGATCAATGGTTTTTCCGGATAACAGATTACGCCGAAGAGCTGCTTGATAACACGTATAAACTTCCCGGTTGGCCGGAGCGTGTTCTTGTCATGCAGCGCAACTGGATCGGCAAGAGTTTCGGCTGCGAAATCACTTTCCTGGTCGAAAACAGCGCGGAACCGATCCGGGTATTCACGACCCGCCAGGACACGGTCTTCGGTGCGACCTTCATGTCTCTGGCACCTGAGCATCCCCGCGCCCTTGAACTGACCACCCCTGACCGGAAGGATGCTGTCGTAGCATTCATCGATAAAATCAGAAAAACGGATCGGATCAAACGAACCGCCGATGATTTAGAGAAGGAGGGAGTCTTTACCGGTTCTTACTGCATCAATCCCTTGACCGGCGCGCGTATGCCGGTATTCCTGGCCAACTTTGTCCTGATGGATTACGGCACGGGTGCTGTCATGGCGGTACCGACCCACGATCAGCGCGATTTCGAGTTTGCTAAAAAATATGACCTGCCGCTGAAAGTTGTTATCCAGCCGGCTGGTATTACGCTTGACCCGGCCGACATGACCGAGGCGTATACCGAAACGGGGGTTATGATACATTCAGGCCAGTTCGACGGCCTGCAGAGCGGTGATGCAAAAGAAGCGATAGCCGATTTTCTGCAAAGGGAGGGAAAAGGCACCAAAACGGTTAATTTCCGCCTCCGCGACTGGGGGATTTCCCGCCAGCGCTATTGGGGCAACCCAATTCCGGTTGTCTATTGCGACAGCTGCGGCGTTGTACCGGTGCCGGAAAAGGATCTGCCGGTCGTACTACCGAAAGATGTCGCCTTCAGTGGTGAGGGTGGGAGTCCTCTGGCCAGGATGGAATCGTTTGTAAAGTGTTCCTGTCCCGCATGCGGAAAAGTCGCCCGTCGCGAAACCGACACGATGGACACGTTCGTGCAATCATCCTGGTATTTCCTCCGCTACTGCTGCCCCGATTTCAAGGAGGGTATCCTCGATCGTGAAGCTGTTGACCACTGGATGTCGGTCGATCAGTACATCGGCGGCATCGAACATGCCGTGTTACACCTGTTGTACGCTCGCTTCTTTACAAAAGTAATGCGCGATCTGGGGCACATTTCCGCCGATGAACCATTCATTAATCTGCTGACACAGGGAATGGTCATTAAAGATGGTGCCAAAATGAGCAAGTCGAAAGGGAATGTTGTAGATCCGGACGCCTTGATCTCTAAATACGGGGCAGATACCGCCCGGCTGTTTTCACTTTTTGCCGCGCCCCCGGAAAAGGACCTTGACTGGAATGACCAGGGGGTTGAAGGCTCCTTCCGTTTCTTGAGCCGTATCTGGAAACTGGTACATGACCGGCTTGAGATGATACGGAACGCAAGACCGCTTGATACCGGTTCATTGACCGCCGAAGAGCGTACCCTGCGCAGAGCTGTACATAAAACGATCCGTAAAGTGAGCGAAGATCTTGAGGAACGTTTCCATTTTAATACGGCGATTGCTTCCGTAATGGAGCTGCTTAACATTCTTCAGCCTGCAGAACTTGACTCGCCGCAATTCCCGGCTGTTATGAAAGAAGCTCTCCAGAGCGTCATTCTCCTGATGGCCCCGTTTGTCCCTCATATCACCGAGGAACTCTGGCAGCAAATGGGTAACTCAACGCAATTGACCCAGACCGACTGGCCTGGTTATGATCCGACTGCAGTGATCGATGAAGAGCTGTTGGTCGTTGTCCAGGTAAATGGCAAATTGCGCTCCAAGATCACTGTTGCGGCCGGCATTGGAGAAGACGAGCTTAAAACGCGTGCCTTGGCAGATGAAAAGGTCGCACAGTTTATTGAGGGTCTGACGGTTCGCAAGGTTATTTGCGTGCAGGGCAAGCTCGTCAATATTGTGGTGGGGTAGGGGATGTCAGCTTCGCTATGGGTACGTGGTTTGGTGCTTGCACTGCTTTTGAATACTGCTGCGGGATGCGGGTATCACCTGACGAACTCACAATCCTCCCGGCAGTTTGGTGCTGCTCAAAATATATGGGTACCATTCTTCAGTAACGAGAGCGTCAGCCAGACGGCTCAAACTGTTCTGCGCAGGGCATTTTATGAAGAACTTCATGCCCTGCGCGGTCTGAATCCTGCCGCCAGTGAAGAAAGTGCCGATCTTGCCATGAAGGCGCGGATTATTTCCTATTCAAGCCGGACAGTTTCGTATAGCGCCATAGATCAGGCCCGTGAATTCAGCCTGTCGCTTACTGTTGAACTAGAAATCTCTAAGAAGGGGGTGGTTGTGCCGCTCTGGAAAGGGCAGATTCAGGGAGCAAAACAGTATCCTGCCAACAGGGATCTTGCCTTGCAGCGCAATGCTGAAGAACAGGCTCTTGATGCCGCCGCCCGTATTATTGCTCATAAATTCATTTCCGCCCTGGAAGAGTCCTATTAATCATGACACCTCAGGAGTTTGAAACATCCCTTAAGAAGGGCAGTGTGCCTACCGTCTGCTTTCTGTACGGCGAAGAGCAGTTTCTGGTTGAACGTGCGGTGAGTATGCTGCTTGAACGGGCGATTGACCCGTCCCTTAAAGACTTCAATTTCAATGTCTTCTACGGCAATGAATCAAAAGGGGTGGATATCATCGATGCCGCCCAGACCCTTCCGATGTTCTCCGAACGGCGCGCGGTTCTGGTTAAACGCGCCGAACAACTTAAAGCTGAAGCTCTTGAAACCATGCTCCCCTACAT
>Ga0182021_10006135_pt1 | contig 14274 bp, 9 predicted proteins | sample 612E3MmetaG_FD_120493 | JGI IMG/M metagenome (GOLD analysis project Ga0182021, IMG submission 120493) | Permafrost microbial communities from Stordalen Mire, Sweden - 612E3M metaG (Illumina Assembly) | ecosystem: Environmental > Terrestrial > Soil > Wetlands > Permafrost | place: Sweden... | reverse complement strand
CGGCGTCAAGGTAACTGAGCTGGGTGCCAAGAGCGATCAGATCGGCGCCATCGTGGAGACGATCGACGACATCGCCGAGCAGACCAACCTTCTTGCTCTCAACGCGGCCATCGAGGCCGCCCGAGCCGGCGAGCAGGGCAAGGGCTTCGCGGTGGTGGCGGACGAGGTCCGCAAGCTCGCCGAGCGCTCGTCGCGTGCCACCAAGGAGATCGCCGCACTCATCGCCGAGGTTCAGCGAGGCACCGAACAAGCTGTCACGGCCATGGCCGCGGGAGCGGAAGAAGTCCAGCATGGGTCCGAGTTGGCGACCCAGGCCGGCTCTTCGCTCGACGCCATCTCCGAGTCCGTTTCGGCCACCAAACGAGCGGTGGAACGGATCACGGCCGCAGTCGAGGCAATGAGCCAGGCTTCAGCGGGTGTCGTGGCCGCGTCGGACGCAATCGCCACGATCGCCGCCCAGACTGACGAGGCGGCCGCGCGCATGACGGCTTCTGCCCGCGTGGTCTCGGGCTCGGTTGAGTCGATCGCTGCCATCAGCGAGGAGAACAGCGCCTCCGCCGAGGAGGTATCCGCCGCCACGGAGCAGATGAGTGCCCAGGCCGAGGAGGTCGTGGCCAGCGCCACCTCCCTCGCGAGCATGGCCGACGAACTCGATGCGATCGTGGCCCGCTTCCGGATCGAGGCCGGCAGCGGCGCAACCACACCGGTGAACGTCACCGAACTGCGCCGCTCTCGGGCCGCGTAGGGTTCCGGGCAGCAGCCGACTGACCGTAGGTTCGGGGCCGCCCGCCGACACGATCCGGTGGCGAACCATCAAGCCCGCGGCAGGACACAACCAGGCCGTCCGGCAATCGTCGAGACGCGGGCGGAATGAGCGTCAGGGCCGCTCGCCGAGCACGCCCGGGAAGTACTCGTGGCCGCAGCTCGGGCACATGCCGTGCGTGAGTTCGCTCCCGGTCCGACGCCCTGCGAAGTCCTCGAGCGTGATCCAGTCGCCTTCGTCCTGGATCTTCTTGCACCACGCGCACACGTGCAGCAGCGAGCGCATCCTGAGGAGTTCGGCTGCGGCTCCGCGGGCCGAGACGTCGTATAGCACAACTATGCCGAACACGGTGGCGATGAACAGTGCGACATCGACAATGTGCGCCGCGTCGCTTGTGACATTGGCCTGACCAAACGTGAGCCCGAGTTGGCGCGCTGCGAATATGACACCGGCGGCGGCGAGCGCGAGAAGGAGGCCCCTCTCAGTACTCCTCAACCCTTCCGGAACGGCGACATCCTCAGCCCGCGGCGCGCTCCAAGCCCATGCGGCCAGGGGAAGGAGGACGAGCCAGAAGGGCCTCGTGGGTTCGAATAGGCTCGTGGTAAGGGAGTGCAGAATCAGGAACGCCCACAACGTCGCCATCACCGTCCAGAAGAGCCGCGCCAGCGGGGCGCCCAAGCGGAGCGCCAGCAGGTGCCCGGCCATGACCAAGACGAAGCAGCCGATGATGATGGCCGCAACCTGCGCGCCCTCGACAATGTCCGCGAAGCACGAGGCGGTCCCAAGGAGTACAGCGAGAGCGCAGACTCCGATCCCGAACCGGAGCCGAAAAGCATCGCGCCCCTCAATCGGACCCTCGGGGCGGAACCACAGAATGGCCCGCTCCATCAGAGAGGCGATACGCCTATCGATTTCCAGATTGAGGGCATGCCGTGTCCGCATCCGCCGAGCCGCCTTGGCCTCCAGATACTCGCTCAAGTCCTTTCTAGTTGTCGGGCTCGCGTTGCTCGGTCATTGAGCGGCGCCGCCGTCTGGCTCCTACCTCGATCAGTTGGGAGCGTCGACGGCGGTGCCCGCGTTGGGCGGCCGCACGAGCCGCAGGATCGCCTCGTAACAGTATTCGTGGGCGTATTCTGCCAGCCTCTCGCCTAACTCTTCGGCGATCTCATCCCTCGATTTGACCGCCAGGCAGAGCTCGAAGCCGGATTTGTCGGGCAAGCCCACGTCCATCAGTATCAGATCCGGGGTTGAGCTCGCCAGGAATCGAAGTGCCAGAGACGCGTTCGATGCCGGATGGACGTGGTAGCCGGCGTCGTTCAGGACGGCATAGACCGTCGCGAGGTCTGCAGGATCATCTTCGACGACCAGAACTCGGGGGGCAACGCCTCGCTCCTTGCCCGCCGACCGGGGCTGCGCGGAGGGAGCGGCGCCGCTGCCGGGCGTCGCAGAGAGCTCCACGGGAGGACCAGCGCGCTCCATCGGTCAACTCCGCGGTTGTCCGTGCCTTCGGCGTGTCGTGCCGCACCAGGTTCCTGGCGATGCGAGTGCGTATGACACCTGTTCGCGCCAAGTCCGAGCCCGTCATGCGCGCCGTCTTTCGCCATTCTAGTCAGGCTGTCATCGGGCGGAATACCTCAATCGGGGCCCGGGAACAGCCGACCGGTGACGAATCGCGGCTGGACAATCGACGAGCGCCGGCCGATGTGCGCCGAACCAGTCGCGAGTTTCAGGCTCGCGCCCATCCTGGGCGCGAGGCCACTGATCACCAAGCGGGCCGCGGGCCCTGCCTGGTTTAGGTGCACCAAAACAGCAGGAAGGAGCGCCTCGCCGTTGCGAGACGCTCCTTCCCAGTTCCTGGGCTTCGTTCAGCCGATCGAGAGCCGAGCCCGGATCGCGCTGGCCAGTCCACGCTCTGACATTTGCGGCCTCTTGACGAGGGCCACCGCGAGGGGCGGAACGACGATCAACGTGGCTCCGAGGCAGAGAAGGACGTCGAAAACGGTCACGAGACCGAACTCCCGGATCGCCGGGAACGACGAGGCAGCGAGGGCCGCGAACCCGGCCACGACGGTGAGACCCGAGGCCGTGATGGCCGGCCCGATGCGCCGGACCGCTTCCTGCATCGCTTCGCGCGGAGCGGATCCGCGACCCAGCTCCTCCCAGTACCGGCCGAGCAGCATCACGGAGAACTCCGTGCCGATGCCCACGATCAGCGCGCTCATGACCGCGGTGAGCGGGTTGAGCTCGATGCCGAAGACGTACATGGCAAGGGACGACCAGCCGGTTACGAGAGCGATCGGCACTACGGGGACGAAGGCTCTGGCCAGGTTCCGGTAGACCAGCAGGAGACCGAGGAACACCGCGAGGAAGCCGGCGATGGCGATCTGGCCGCGGCGATCGGTTATGGCGCCGATTACGGAGGCCATGATCGAAGGCGTGCCCGCCGCGCGGACTGTGACTCCGGCGGGCGGCTGCGCGTCGGCCTGAACGGAGTTGATGAGGAGCGACAGAGCATCGATCGACATTGGTTGGAAGTTGAAGGTGATCGATGCCGACTTGTGGTCGCTGGAGATCAACGAATCGAGGATGGGCGCAGGAACCTGAGCCAGTGCCGCAGCGGGCGAACTCGCGGCCGCGGAGCCGGACGCTGCGGTCGCAGAGCCGGAGGCTGCGGTCGCAGCCGAGGCCGAGGCCATCAATGTGGTGAGGCTGTTGACGCTCGTGATCTGCGAGTGCGCCTTCATTTCACGAGCCTGGAACTGGCTCATCCAACCCAGAACCTGTGGCGACGTAACGTCGTCGGCCTGGACGAGAAATTGGATATAGGCGCTGCTACCCGTCACGTCTCGCACCTGATTCATCGCCACGACGGCGGGCGCATCGGACGGGATCAGCTTGAGGAGATCCGTCTGGACGGGGACGAGATGGTCCGCGCCGAGGCCGCCGAGGCCGGCGAGCACCGCGAGCGCAAAGACGGCAGGCCCGAATCGGACGGACATCTTGGAGATCCAGGCCAGGCGAGAACCGAGATCGACCCGGGGAAGCCGAGCCTTGATTCTGGCAAAGCTGCCGGCGGGCGATCCCTCGAGTGCTGTGCGGGAGTCGGAAGCCACCCGAACCGCTCGCCCCTTGTCGAGGCGGGAGAGGAGGGCGTTGAGGACGACGAGCGAAACGACATACAGGACCACGACGCCCAGCGCGAGCAGCGCGCCGAAGTCGCGGACGGCCGGGATAGACGAGATGCCGAGAGTGGCGAAGCCGAGGACGGTGGCCAGGATCGCCGTGCCGACGGTCGGGCCGATGTGCGAGAGCGCGTCGACCATGCCGGACGCCGGCGTATCGCCGCGGGCCAGCTCCTCCTCATAGCGGTTGTGGAACTGGATGGCGAAGTCCATGCCCAGCCCAAGCAGGATCGGCAGACCGGCCATCGTGACCAGGGTCAGCGCGACTCCGGCCGCACCGGTGATTCCGAACGTGATCAGAACGCCGATGAGGACGATCGGAAGCGCCAGCAGACGCCGGCGGACGGGGAAGACGATGTAGAGGACCGCGATCATCAGGAGAATTGCCACAATTCCCGTGACGGCCATGTCGTGCGTTACCGTCGAGACCATCTCGCCGTACAGGCGCGGATATCCGGCAACCACGCTTGCCGTGGGCAGACCGGCGTTCACGACATCGGCTCGAACGCTATCGGCCAGCTTGCCCTGGCCGTCGATGCCGACGCTCGACTTGACCGAGATCTGGACCAACTCGTAGCCGGTCGGAAACAGGCCGGCCAGCGCCGCGTTCGGCTTGCCGTCCGAGCCGTAAACCATGCTCGTGGCGACGCCCGGTTGGTCCAGGGAAACGCCTGCCGGGAGTGGCGCAGCATTCAGGAAGGTAAGCGGGCTGACCACCGACTTCACGCCGGGATTGGCCGCGAGCACATCGTTCAATGTCTTGATCTTCGCGAGCATCTGCGGACTCGTCAGTTCCTGGGGCGTGCCCGGGATCATCACGACGAGCGGATCGGCGCCGAAAGTGGCCGCGTAGGCCGAGTAGTCCTGGTAGGTCTGGCTCGACGTGTCGGCGAACACTTCCTCAGATGTGACGATCTTCGTCTGGGCCGCGCCGACTGCCGCGACCAGGATCACGGCGATCGTGATCCCGAGGATAGTTGCCGGTCTCGACTCGACGAATCGGCCGAGACGGGTATAGAGCGAGGACATGAATCTCCTTTCGAGGGTGCACGAAACCAGGCGGTCGGTCGCGCCGTTCGCGAATCGGCCGCTTGGGATCACGAGTGGGTATGGCTCCGCGGGAACCGAAGCGCGCCCTGTGGCCTGCTTTGTGGAGAGGCCTGCTTGAGGCCGCCCCCTAGCTGTTCGTTCGACGCGTCGCCGGGCGGCGCCCGCGGGCCTCCATGGCTACGAGCAACTGCGCGGCGAAGGCTGTGATCGAAGCCGCCTCATCGACGGAGAGATCTCCGAGCGCCGTCTGCAGCTTCGTCAGCTGTCGTTCGAGACGCCCGGCGAGGCTCCGCGTCGCTCGATCGGCGAGCGCCAGGCCGAGCAGCATTCCGCTCAGAGTCGAGAGGCTGAACCTGGTTGCGGGTCGCGCGACCAGATCGGCGAGTTGATGCTCCTGCTCTTCTGCGGCACTGCTTTCGACACCGATCATGAGCGCGGCGATCATCCGGGCGGCAGTCTCCACCGGCGTCTGAGGCCGGTCCAGGCCGCCAACCAGCAGCTCGATGGCCTGGGCGGTGTCCCCGTCGTCGGACGCCAGGACCTCGAGCACGCGCTGACGGGTGAGGTCCCAGCCCTCGTCGGCCTGGCCGCCCTCGGCCATGCCGACAACGGTCGCGTGCGCAAGATCGGTCGGCTCGAAGAGAACCTGAGATCTGCCGGCTCCGGTCTTCTCCGGCCGAACGGCGTAGGTCGCCCTGGCGTAACCAAGCGACTCGGCCAGGCGGAGCATTCGGTAGGCGGTGGTTGTCGACACGCCGAGCCGCTCCGCGACGCGGGCGTATGCGATGGGCTGACGGCGGCCCTCGTCATACATGTCGAGCAACGCCGCCACGGCGTCGGATTGGCGGCCAGTCAGCTTCATCGACGCACGCCTTCGCCGGCGGCGGGATTCGCCGCGCCCGTCCGGAGCGCCTCGGTGCTGCCTGCCCGTGGATGGTCCATTGATGTCTCCGATGATGTTCGTCGCATGGAGGGTGCAAGCAATTCGCGCCTCGTCTCGCGTCGTCTGCAAGCAATGTAAAGAATTGCCGTCCTCGTGTCAAGGTCGCTGGGCTATCCAGGTGCCAGCACGCACCATTTGAGCGCTCGTGGATGGGGCCCGCTCGAAATCGGCGGCGAAAGCTACTGGATAGAATGCATGAAGTGCGGCCAGAATCGGAGGGCTGCAGCGCAGATTCTCCGCCCGCGATCAGGACGGCTTCCTCGCGCCGAAGCCCGGAGACCCGGCGGTTGGGGCATAGGCGGACCGATCCCTCACGGGAACCGGCAACGCCCATCGAACGTCATCGTGGTATCTACCCGCCGATGCGACGACTCGTCTCGGCGCAGCACACACCACAGGAGAACCCCGATGTTCGTTCGCTCCTCGATCGGCGCGCGCCTTGTCGTTGTCATGGGCCTGTCGGCCATGATGATCGTCGCCGGTTGCTCCTCGCCGGCGCCCAGTTTCGAGCATCCGGCGTCGAGCCAGGCAGCACGCACGGCAACGGCGACGTCCGCCGCGAAGACAACTGCCGCCGGGGTTCCAATGGCTGCCAACATCGCTCCCCCGACCTCACAGCTGACCATCGATTGCGACGCATTCGCCAGGCAGCCGAAGGCCAGCGCCAAAGTCCATCTCGCGTCGGGTGACGTGCTCTACGTGACGCTCTGCTCGAACGCGAGCACCGGCTTCTCGTGGGATCAGCCCGTCATCTCGGGCGACGCGCTCAGCTCCTCGGGCGTGTCCACCGGCATGCCCGCGTCTGGCCCGGCCGATGCCGGCACCCCGGTCCCGCCCGTGGGCGTCGCGCCGAGCGATTCCCAGGCGGTTGGCGTCTCGGGCAATCAGGCGACCCTCGTCTCAGAGGGTCCGAGCGACTCTGTGGTGGTCGGGGCCGCCAGCAGCACGACGTTCATGCTCAAGGCCGAGCACGCCGGCAGCAGCACGGTGACGCTCTCGTACAGTCGGCCTTGGGCGGGCGGCGAGAAGGGCGTCTGGGAGTACACGATCGACGTGACGATCGACTGACCGTATCAGCACATCGCCGCCACGGGCCGCGGGTCGCCGCGCTCTGTGGCGGCGTCGTCTTTCTGGGCCGGCGCTGACGACGATCTGGAGCCCTTTGCCCGCCAATACGCGATGGGGACGGCCCGGGCCGTCAAGCGCTCATCCGGAGCCGTCCAGAACCTCGCGGACTTTGCGGGCGAGTCGCTCCGGCGTGTACGGCTTGGCCAGGAAGGCATGGTGCAGCTCGGGCGCGTCATCGAGGACTGCCGAATCCGCGTGGCCGGACATCAGCAGGGATCGCGCCCGGGGGGCAAGGACGGCGAGTTCCCGTATGAGCATCGGGCCGCTCATGCCGGGCATCATGACGTCGCTGACGATCAGATCGAGGGCGTTGCCCGTTCGGGTCGCGACTCGGATCGCATCCGCGCCGTTTGCCGCCTCGAGGACCGTGTATCCGCGGGCACGGAGACCAAGCAGCACCAACCGCCGGACGCTCGGCTCATCCTCGACGACGAGAACAGTCTCCTTCCCTACGGACGACAGCGGGGCCGATGGCGCGACCGGTCGAGGATCGGCCGGGCCGCCCTGACTGGGCAGGTGGACCAGGAACATCGTCCCCTGGCCCGGCTCGGAAAAGACCTCCATGTGACCGGACAGTTGCCTCACGATGCCGTGACACGTTGCCAGGCCGAGCCCCGTGCCCTTGCCCGGTCCCTTCGTTGTGAAGAACGGTTCGAACAGGCGAGAGCGGACCTCCTCGGTCATCCCGTCGCCCGTGTCGGTGACGGTGAGAAGGACATGCGGCCCCGGCACCGCGCCTGGATGCGCCTTGATGGTTTCGGTATCGATCAGCTCGTTGGCGACCTCGATGACGAGGCGGCCCCCGTGCGCCATCGCGTCCCGGGCGTTGACGGTGAGGTTCACGAGGAGCTGCTGGATCTGGCCCGGATCGGCCACGACGGTCCGCAGGTCACGAGCCAGCGAAGTCTCGATCTCGATGTCGTCGCCGAGCAAGCGCTGAAGCATGTTGACCAGATCCGTGACCAGCGAGCTGATGTCCAGTCGTTCGGGCGCGACGATCTGACGGCTGGCGAAAGTCAGCAATTGCCTGGTGAGACTCGCCGCCCGTTCCCCGGCCGCGGCCACTTCCTGCAGATCGACTCGGGCAGGGTGGTCCGGCGGCAGTTCCGGCGGCAGGTCGGTGCTGCACATTTCGACGTAGCCCAGAATCGCCGTGAGGAGGTTGTTGAAATCGTGAGCCACGCCACCGGCGAGGCGGCCGATCCCCTCCATCTTCTGTGCCTGGAGCAGCTGATTTTGGAGCATCTTCGGTTCGTTGATGTCCTCGATCAGTCCCTCATAGGCAGTCGGCGTGCCATCCACGTCGAAACGTAGGACGAGCGTCTGGCGGACCCAGCGCACGACCCCGTCCTTGCGGCGAAGCCGATATTCGATCGGGGCAATGCGGACGCCGGCCAGGGCGCGACGCGTGCTCTCCTCGACGAGTTGGCGATCCTCCGGCAGGACCAGGCTGCCCCAGAGGTCGGGATCGGCATTGAGCTCGTCGGGCGTGTAGCCCGTGATCGCGACCGACCCCGGTCCGTGGGTCACACTGACCGGCACTCCGTGGGCGAGCCGCACGCTCACGATGTAGTTGGTGATCGAGTCGATGATGTGCCGGTATCGTTCCTCGCTCTCGCGCCGCCCCTGTTCGGCCGCCTTGCGAGTCGTGATGTCTTCTGAGATGCCGAGCACGTAGCGAACCTTGCCGCCGTCGCCGAAGAGAGGGACCTTTATCGTGTGCAGCACGATGGGTCCCAACTCGGGATTGGTAATGGTCTCCTCGAGGATTTCCACCGTCTGACCGGTCGACGCAACGATCCGGTCGGTCTCAAGAAAATGCGCCCCCTCCTCGGGAGGCACCAGATCCGAGCTGTCCTGGTTGATCAGGCGCTCCCGCTGGTTGCCGAGTATCCGCTCGCCGGCCTTGTTGAGGCGTACGAAACGGAAGGTCACGGCGTCCTTCACGAAGACCATTACCGGGATATTCTCGATGACGCTGTCGAGGAACCTCTCGCTTTCCCGAAGCGCTTCCTGGGCCCGTTTCTGGTCGGTGATGTCCTGGTAGGCCCCAAGAACGCCGATGACCCGGCCGTCCTTGTCCCGCATGGGCACCTTGCTCGTCCTCGCCCAGCCGTCTGAGCCGTCCGTTCGGGTCATGGGCTCTTCGTATTCGATCCTCGCGATGCCGCTCCGCATGATCTCCTTGTCATCGGCGCGATACATCTCGGCGTCGGAGTGCGTGTGGATCTCGAAGTCCGTCTTGCCGACGATCTCCGATGGATCCGCAAGCTTCAGGTTCCGGGCGAAGGCCGCGTTGCAGCCGACGAACACGGAATCGCAATCCTTCCAGAAGACACGCTGCGGGAAGGTATCCAGGACCGACCGCAGCATGACCTGCGACCTGAACAACTCGTCCTCGACGCGTCGCCGAGCTGTGAGGTCGCGAAGAGATATCGCGCAGCCGTCACCGAGCCTGCTGACCCTGATCTCGACGCTCGGGGTAAGGTCGCCGGCTCCGCTCCACTCGAAACCGGGCTGTTCTGGCAGCGACTCCTCGGTCCGCGCCGGACCTGCCTCGACGGCCTGGACGCAGATGCCGAAGAGCCCGTCCGCCCAGGTTGGGAACATCTCGAGCATCCGCCGGCCGACCAATTCATCGAGCGGGCGATCGACTAGCCGGCCGAATGCCTGGTTCGCATACTCAATGACGAAGTCGACGATATGCCCGGTGTCGTCCCTGATGGCGCTCTGAAAGGCGATGCCGTCGGCCATTTCATCGACGAATGCCGTGGGCAGCCCATCGGACCGGGCTTGAGGCGCACCTGCCCCATCGGTTGCGCCGCGCTCGCTGTTCGGGCCGGAACCGCCCACCTCGTCCGGTCGCGACCGTCGATCATGCGAATTCATCTGACTCCGACCGTTCGTCCCCGCGCACCTATGGTAGCGACTTAACCGGCAGTCCGGCAATCCGCTCAACCCTGGCGGGCTGACCGAAAAGGGGGTTGAGTCTAGCCTCGCTCAACGCCTCGACGATGGAGCCGCCCGAGTAGCGGCACAAGACCCTGCCTGGGCCATGTCCACCAGCATCCCGAGCGCGGACGCTACGGCACAGGTCGGTCGGAAGCGTGGCCGCAACCCCTCGCGCCCCGACCAGACTTCCCCTGGCTCACTTCACCACTAGCACGTACTGCTGCGTCGCGGTCTGGCCGCCGACCTGCGTGCCGTAGCACCAGACGTGGATGGTGAAGATAAACGTGCCCGCGACGGTGGGCGTTCCCGAGATCTGGATCGTGTTGATGGGCTCCTTGGCCAACGCGAGGTCTATGCCCGCGGGGAGCGCGCCGTCCTGGATCCCGGCGCCGCCGACAGGTGTGGCAGCCTGACTTACGGTGATGGTGGCCGCGTAGAATGCGCCGACCTGGGCGTCGGGCAGGGTCGTGGGCGCGAACTGGAGCTCCGATCGGGGCATGCAGCCGAGCACCACGGTGAGCGCGAAGACGCACGCGATCATCGCGTGAATGAAGCGGCGATGTGTGCCGGCCTGCATGCGGCAACACTAGCGGAGTCGAGTTGCCGGGACTATTGTCTTGCCGCCGGGCGGGCCGCGGACTTGCCGTTGCCACTGGGCGTCCGAGCTCCGGGGAGGTTCGCGCCTTGGCAGATGCCACGGACTTGCGTCCAGATTGCGAGCGTTGCTGCGGGCTGTGTTGCGTCGCGCCCGCGTTTCTTGTATCCGCCGACTTCGCCATCAAGAAGGCGGAAGGCCAGCCGTGCCCGAACCTCCAGCCGGACTTCCGGTGCGCCATCCATCCGAGACTGCGTGTCCTGGGATTTCCGGGGTGCGTCGCCTACGACTGCTTCGGCGCGGGGCAAGTGACTCAAGAGGTATTCGCCGGGTCCGACTGGCAGGCGAATCCCGAGATCGCGTCGCGCATGTTCGCGGTCTTCTTCGTCGTGCGCCAGCTCCACGAATTGCTGTGGTACCTGACCGAGGCGCTCGCAATTCCGGCGGCGCGTCCGCTTGCGGCCAGGCTCCGCGCGGCCATCGCCGAGACCGACGACCTGGTTCGCGGCGGAGCCGAAGTGCTGGGCGCGCTGGATCCGGCGGACCATCGATCGCGGGTGAACGAGCTCCTGAGGCAGGCCAGTGCACTCGCGCGCGCGTCCTCGCGTGGCCCGTCGCTCGACAAGCGCGGCGCCGACCTCGTCGGCTGGGACCTCCGACCCATCGACCTTCGCGGTGCCGACCTCCGCGGTGCGCTGTTGGTCGGCGCCGACCTTCGCGGGGCGAACCTCGCCCTGGCCGACCTTACGGGAACCGATCTCCGAGGCGCCGATCTCGCCGGCGCCGACCTGAGGAACGCCCTATTCCTGATGCAATCCCAACTCGAGTCTGCCCGTGGCAATCGCGCGACTACCCTGCCGGCGACACTGAGCCGCCCTGCTCACTGGACCTGAGGAGTGCGCAGGCCCGCGGACCTCAGACGGGATCGCGCAGGAGCGGGCAGGTCATGCAGTGGCCGCCACCACGGCCGCGGCCGAGCTCGGAACCGTCGAGGGTGAGGACCTCGATCCCGGCCTTGCGCATCAGTGCGTTGGTCGATTCGTTGCGCTCATAGGCAACCACAACCCCAGGCTCGAGCGCGACCACGTTGTTGCCGTCGTCCCACTGTTCGCGCTCGGCCTGCCAGGCGTCGCCGCCGGTCCCGATCACTCGGAGGCTCTTGATCCCGAGTGCGTCACTCACGGCGTCGAGGAACGAGGCCTCGCGGCGGACGTCGAGCTCACCGGCCTTGTCGGCCGGGCGGACCGAGTACGCCGTGATCGAGTCGACCACGGACGGGAACAGCGTCACGCAGTCTCTGTCCAGGAACGTGAACACCGTATCGAGATGCATGTGCGCGCGATCCCGCGACATCCCCGCCACGATGATCCGGTCCGCGGCCCCGGCGGCAAACAGGGAGAGAGCGATCTTCTCGATCATCTGCCCGGTGGTGCGCTCGCTCATCCCGATGAGCACGGTGCGGTTGCTGATGGGCATCATGTCGCCGCCCTCGGAACTGACCCGGCCGAACGATTCACCCTCCTGATCACGCGAGTACCAGAACTGGAACCCGGCGTCCCTGAAGAGCGGGTGGAAGCGGTAGATGGCCTCCACGTTGAGCGCCTCCAGGCGCCGGGCGGGCCAGTACATCGGGTTCACCACGACGCCGCCGTAGAGCCAGGCCGAGGAATCCCGGGTGAAGTACGTGTTCGGCAGCGGGCGGAGGACGAAGTCGTCGTCGGTCATGGCCGAGACGACCACCGACCCACGCCCCACGACCCCACGCGCGATGTCGCGGCCGGCGCGTCCACCGAGGACCTCGACGGCCTCCCGCTTGGTCAGACCGCCGATGAGATGGTCCGCCAGGACGGCCGGCTCGAGATCGTCGAGGTAGGCTCGGACCTCGTCGGCCATCCCGGCGCCGAGAGTGAAGGGAGTGACCATGCGCTCGAGGACCCAACGCCGGGCGTCGGGCAGCGCAAGCGTCTGGGTGAGGAGTTCCTCGAGGTACAGGACCTCGACTCCGCGGCTGCGGAGCAGATCCGCGAAGGTGTCGTGCTGCTGACTTGCGAGCTTCACCCAGAGCACGTCGTCGAACAGCAGTTCGTCGTGGTTCGCCGGCGTCAAGCGCTTGAGCTCGAGATCCGGCCGGTGGATCATCACCCGGCGGAGCTTCCCCACCTCCGAGTGCACCCCGAACGTCGCCCGAGTCGCGGCGGCCGGCTCCACGGTCGATGACATCGGTGCTCCTCCTCGTTCCGCCTCCGGCCGCTTCTCCTCGCGGGGGCCGGAGCGGCGGCCCGCGGCCGCCAGGCTCCCACATCATGAATGCGGGTACAAGCCCCCTCGGTTGCCGATTCGACCGAACTCGAAGGCTCCGGACGCGGCGGCCTGGGCGGGGCGGGCGCACGGACCGAATCCGGCTTCGGTAACATTGCCGATGTTGTTGCGATGGACGCGTGGCGAGGTGGGGTCGTGGTAATTTCGCGTTTGCCACTGTGCCGGATCGGCACGGGAATGGCGGTTCGGCTGGGGTGTCTACTCACTGCCTTGGTACTGGCTTCGACAGCCTGCGGCGGCCAGCCCGCCACTACGGCGCCGACTCAAACCGGAGCGCCACAAGGAGCCGCCAGCGGCCCGCTCGCCCCGAGGGCCGACGCGGCAGGCATCGTCTGGTTGTGCCTGCCGGGCAAGGCCGACAACCCGTGCGCGGCCACGCTGACCACGACCGTAATCGACGCATCCGGGAAGCGCACCGTCGAGAAGATGACCCCGGCCGCTGACCCCCCGATCGACTGCTTCTACCTCTACCCGACCACGAGCCTGCAGACGACGATGAACGCCGACCTGTCGATCGATCCCGAGTTGGTGACCATCGCCACATGGCAGGCCGCTCCGTTCTCGAAGGTCTGCAAGGTCTACGCCCCCATCTACCCGCAGCTGACGATCGCGGCCTTGAGCGGCGGCGGGGACAAGACGGTCGGCCTGGCAACGGCCTACTCCGGAGCCCTGTCCGCCTTCGACGATTACATGGCCAACTACAACAAGGGCAGGGGGATCGTGTTCATCGGCCATTCCCAGGGCGCGATGCTCCTGATCAGCCTTCTCCAGGACCGGCTCGAGACGGCACCGGAGGTCCGGAAGCTGCTCGTATCGGCGCTGCTGCTCGGCGGAAGTGCCACCACGGCCCCCGGCAAGACAACCGGTGGGGACTTCAATGAGATCCCAACCTGTGCTTCGACGACGCAGACGGGTTGTGTTGTCGGATACTCGAGCTTCGACGAGACTCCGCCTGAGGACGCCATGTTCGGCAGGACGGCGACCGCCGTTGGCATGCTTCGGCGCCCACAGCCCGGCGAGCAGCTGATGTGCGTGAATCCCACGGCCGTGGGTGGCAAGGGCACGATGAAGCCCTTGATCGCCGCATCGGACTTGCCGCGGCTGACCGCGGAGCCGCCCAAGCCACTTCCCAATACCACGTTCGTCACGTACCCGAACGCGTACGCAGCCGAGTGCAACACGAACGCCGACGGCTCCTGGCTCCAGGTCAGCCGGATCGGGCCGGCAGCGGCGGCGCCCAAACTGGTAGGGACCGAAGGTCGATCGTGGGGCCTCCACGACTTCGATGTCAGCCTGTCGCTGGGCAATCTACTCGACCTGGTGGCCGCGGAGTCGTCGACCT
>Ga0182021_10006132_pt1 | contig 14281 bp, 14 predicted proteins | sample 612E3MmetaG_FD_120493 | JGI IMG/M metagenome (GOLD analysis project Ga0182021, IMG submission 120493) | Permafrost microbial communities from Stordalen Mire, Sweden - 612E3M metaG (Illumina Assembly) | ecosystem: Environmental > Terrestrial > Soil > Wetlands > Permafrost | place: Sweden... | reverse complement strand
TGGGAAGGCCTTTGGCATCGATCTTCATGTGGCTCATGCTCAAACGCGTTTTCTGTCCGCGCTGAAAGGCGTTGTGGAGCCGGAGGCGAAGCGCAAGGTTATCGGCAAGACCTTTATTGACGTTTTCGCCGAAGAGGCGCGCAAGTTCAAGGATATGCGCTACCTGGCCCAGGGGACGCTTTACCCGGACGTGATCGAAAGCGCCTCTCCGATCGGCGGGCCGTCGGCCACGATCAAGAGCCATCACAATGTCGGCGGCCTGCCGCCGGATCTCAAGTTCAAGTTGATCGAGCCCATCCGGGAGCTGTTCAAGGACGAAGTGCGCGAACTGGGGCGGGAGTTGGGCTTGCCGGATTTCATCGTGATGCGCCAGCCGTTCCCCGGGCCCGGATTGGCCGTTCGTGTGCTGGGCGAAGTCACGGAAGAGCGGGTGGCCCTGCTTCAGAAGGCCGACCTGCGCGTTCAGGAAGAAATGCCGAAGGATCCGCTGTACCCCCGGATCTGGCAATCGTTCGCCGTCCTGCTGCCCATTCAAACGGTCGGCGTCATGGGCGACAGTCGCACGTATGAAAACGTGGCGGCCTTGCGCATCGTCGAAAGCCAGGACGGAATGACCGCGGATTGGTCCCGGGTGTCGTACGACACCCTGGCCCGGATTTCCAATCGGATCATCAACGAGGTGACGGGCATCAACCGGGTGGTTTACGACATCAGTTCCAAGCCTCCGGCCACCATCGAGTGGGAATGATTCCGTTTTCTGCGCGCCATGAAACGCAACCTGATTCTAATCGCCTGGGCGGCTTCGGCCGGGATCGCCGTTGCGGACGACCTCGCGTTGACGAGCGGCGAGACGTACACCGGATCGTTCGCCGGGTTCAAGAACCATCGGTTTATCTTCAAGACGTCGGATGGGACGGAGCGAAACGATTTCGCCTCCACCGTGAAGAGCATCAAGCCGGATGCTCCGCAGATGATTACCGTCCAGACGATGAACGAGCAATTGAACGACGTGATTTTCAAACGCTACGAGAAATTCAACCTGGTGTTGCTCAAGAACGGTCGCGAGTTCAACGAGCCCGCGACTCTGTTGAAACAGATTGACGTTGTGCCGACGCCGCCTCCCCGCGCGGCCGCCGCGTCCCCGGACCCCGTGGATGTCTTCATGGGGGACGCCGCGCCCGCAACGGCCCCCGCGGCGGAGCCCGGCCCGGCAACACGTCCGCTCTCGGGCAATCCGCGCTGGCGCATGACGACGCCGTCCTCCACCGCCAAGATTATCAGTCAGGGCGAAACGGTTGACCTCGACAAGGTCGTGCCCAAGGGCGTGGTGAGCATCGTTCATTTTCACTTTACGCCGTCCCTGACCAGCACGAGGGAAGGCAACTATGTCGAGGCCCTGACTCGCAAGAGCGGCGGGCGCATCGCGTTGCTGCGAATCGTGATTTCGGACTGGAAGGCTCCGATTTGCAAGGATCTCGGTTTGGAATCGCTCCCGCAGTTCTGGTTCTACAGCCGCTCGGGCGCTGAAAGCGGCAAGCTGACGGCGCGCTTCACGGAATCGGATATTGACGAAGCCCTTTCCAAAGCGCGGCGCGATAATTGACGCCTCATGCAACCTCAGCGCATTTTGGTCACGGGAGCCAGTGGACTCCTGGGCTCGGCGGTTGCCGCCTGCCTGCAGCGAAGCGCGGCCATCCTCCCGCTCGCTCACGCGCATCCGGCGCCGGGACTGACGCCGCTCGATCTGGCCGATCCGCGCGAGGCGGCGAGACTCGAGCGCGAACCGTGGGACGCGCTGGTGCATTGCGCGGCCTATCGGAGTCCCGAGTTCTGCGAGGATCACAAGGAAGCCGCGTGGCGGCTGAACGCCGAGACGCCTGAGTTCCTGGCCCGGTTGGCCTGCCGCCGGGGCGCCCGGATGGTGCACATCTCCACGGACTATGTCTTTCCGGGCACGCACCCTCCCTACCGCGAAGGCGACGCCTGCGAGCCGGTGAACGATTACGGCCGGACCAAACTCGCGGGCGAACAGGGGGTCTCCCGGGCTTATCCCGCCGCCGTGATCCTGCGCATTGGCGCGCTCTACGGCCGCCTCGCGGGGGCGGCGCGTTCGCCCATGCTCGAAGAGGCGGTGCAGGCGGTGCGGGAAGCGCGCGAGATGGAAAGCGACGACTGTGTGAGGCGGTATCCGTTGTTCGTGGAGGACGTCGCGAAGGTCGTGCGGTTCCTGCTGTTCGAGAACGCCTTCTCCGGCGTTCTCCATGCGGGCGCCTCCCAGGGGATGACGCGGTACGGGTGGATGCAACGCGTTGCGGCCGTCCTCGGAGTCAAGGCCGCGCACATCAAACCCTCCGTCCGAAGCTTATACCGCTCGCCGCGGCCCGTGGATGCGGGCTTGTGCACCGACAGGCTCCGCGAATTGGGCGGGCCTGTGCCACGAAACTGCGACGAGGTTCTGCCGGACGTTCTGGCGGAGAGGCGGATGCAAACAAACCAAAATGGTGCTTGACCCAATGACCCTTGGAAGTAGAACATTTTGTCATATCCGAGGGGTCTTTTCGACAAGGGGTTCAGGATGAATGGGAATAACCTCAAGTGGGACGAAATGTGCCGGGCTCTGGAGTCCTACAAAGAAAAACACGGTCACGCCAACGTTCCCGCTAAATGCAAAGAGAATCCTCAACTCGGCCGCTGGGTCGCCATGCAGCGATACCGGCGCAAGGTCGGCGAGTTGTCCGCCGGGCAGATCGAGACGTTGGATAAAGAGGGATTCATTTGGGCGCCGACCGATGCCGTGTGGAGCCGGATGTTCGACAAGTTGGTTCAGTTCAAGAAGAAGCGGGGGCACTGCGATGTGCCGTCGTCGTGGCCGGCCGATCCGCACCTGTCGAACTGGGTGGCGAATCAGCGTCACCGCAAGAAGATGGGAACATTGTCGCCCGAGCGCTCGAAACGGCTCGAGTCCACGGGGTTTTCGTGGGCGGTCTATGGGAAGGTCAGCTCGGCCCAGGAGGGGCAAACCCAGGCGGCGCCGGTTAAAGCGGTGACGAAGGCCCGCCGTGAGAACGAAGCGGAAGAGCGTCTCTATCTCGCCGGTATCGGGGCCTACATCCAATACAACGGATGCGGACCGCTGCCGCCAAGGCTGGATCGGTACGTGAGCCAGCACAAAGGCGAGTTTCCGCCCTACATCCCCCTTCCGAAAGGGCCGGTCCGGTTTCGCGTATCCGAAGAGGGCGCCAGGCTGGGGCGGGCGATCAACTGGACCGGCAAGGGAATGATCCCCGAGGACGTTCGCGAGTTCGTCAACGAACACGGTGTCCTGCCGCCCCACGATTATTGAGTCGAGACACACAGGAGCAGACGGCGATGCAGGGACAGGATCGCGAACAGGAATTGGCGCAAATCCGGATGAAGCTGAAGGACCTTCTGGTCAGCAGCCTCAACATCGAGGAAGTGACGCCGGACCAGATAGGGGACGACGATGCGCTTTTCGGGGAAGGGTTGGGATTGGATTCCCTGGATGCCGTTGAAATCGTCGTCATCTTGCAGCGTCACTTCGGCGTCGAGGTCAAGGACATGGAGCGAGGACGCGAGATCTTTCGCTCGGTGAATTCCCTGGCCGACTACATCTACGACTTCCAGCACCCAACGCCCTAGGCCGCCGGGCCGTATGAGTTCGCGAACGGATACAGGCGGCGGGAAGTCCGCTGTCATTTCAGGGCTGGGGGTCGTTTCGGCGGCCGGCGGCAATGTTCCCGAGACGTTACGGAACTTCGCGGCGGTCCGCCGGCTTCCGGGGCCTGTTTCGCTTTTCACCACCCCGCTCGACCCTCCCGTTTTCGAGGTGAAGCAGCCGCTTCCCGGAAACGGCGCCTCCCGAACGCTTCAACTGGCTCTGCAGGCGATCCGGGAAGCCCTGGCCGGGGCGCGGCTCGGCGGCGATCTCTCGGGGCGCCGGGTTGGCGTTTGTCTTGGGACGACCGTCGCCTGCCAGTTGAACGATTTGGAGTTCTATACCGCTTTCAGAAGGAACGGCGTGGCGCCCCTGGAGCCCGTGCGCCGATTTCTCAAGGGGAATCTGGCTGAAGCGGCCGCCGCCGAAATTCGTGCTACCGGTCCGCATATCACGACCGTCAACGCTTGTTCATCCGGTTCCGATGCGATCGGCGTGGCTCTTTCGTGGCTGCGCGCCGGCCTGTGCGATCTCGCGATTGCCGGCGGGGCGGACGAACTCAACCGGGTCCCGTTCTGCGGATTCGCCTCGCTCAGCGTCATGAGCCGGCAGCCGTGCGCCCCGTACGATCGGGATCGCCAGGGATTGAACCTCGGGGAAGGGGCGGGCGTGCTGATTCTGGAAACTCCGGAGAGCGCGGCGGCCCGCGGCGTCGCCGCGGATCTCGTGCTGGCGGGCTACGGCGCCGCGTGCGACGCCCACCACTTGACCGCGCCCCGCCCGGACGGCACGGGGCTGGAAGCGGCCATCCGGGCGAGCCTTGAAGAGGCCGGCGTCACGGCCGCTGACGTCGCGTTTGTCAACGCCCACGGAACCGCCACTCGCGACAACGACAAAGTGGAAGGCGCGGTGCTCGCCCGCGTCTTCGGTCCCGGGATTGGCGTGCTCTCCACAAAGGGCTACACCGGGCACACGTTGGGGGCGGCGGGTGGACTGGAGGCCGCGTTCACGGCGCTAGCCCTGCGGGAAGGCTGGCTTCCCGCAAGCGCCGGATTCGCGAACAGGGACGACGAGATTCCCCTCGGCGCCCTGCGGGAACGCACGCCCGTCCGGGGACGTTGGGGAGTCTCGACGTCGCTCGCCTTCGGCGGCAACAACGCTTCGTTGGTAATCGGATGCAACCGATGAACATAGCGGGACTGGGCATTGTGTTCAACCGGGGGCGCGGCGTGGCGTCGCTGGAAAGAGCCCTCGAAGAGGGCTGGCGGCCGCCGGTGTCGCTGGACCTCAAGGGCGTGCCCGGGCTGAAGGCCGCGGCCTATCCCGTGGCGCCTGAAACGTTGGACGACAAGGCCGTTCTCGCCAAGGCGCGGCGCGCCGACCGTTTCACGCGCATGGCCCTCCTGTCAGCCTTCGACGCTTGGACCTGCAGCCGGCTCGGTCAGGACGTTGCCCCGTCGCGAGTTGGGGTGATCCTCGCAACGGCGCTGGGGCCGCACGTGACGACGTTCGGATTTCTCGACGGCATTCTGGACTTCGGCGACGCCGCGGTTTCTCCGACCGCGTTCTCGCATTCGGTTCACAATGCCGCCGCTTCGTATATTGCGATGACGCTCGGCTTGCGCGGGCCGACCCTGACGGTCACGGATTTTCATTTCGCCTTTCATGAGGCCGCGCGGTTGGCGAACCTCTGGCTCGACGAGCGGCGCTGCGACGCGGTTCTGGTCGGCACGGTTGACGAATTGGGCCACGTGATGCAGGCAGCGTGCGCCCGTCTTCTGGCGGCGCCGGAAGACGGCCGGATCAAGCCGTTCGCGTTTGCGCGCGAGGCCGTGTCCATTCCCGGCGAGGGCAGCGTGTTCTTCGCCTTTGCGCGTGAGCCGCCTCCGGACTCTTTCGGCGCCCTCCACGTGGCGGCGCCAGGTGCGGCCCCGGCGGCGGGCCTCACGCACTGTCTCCTGGAGGCGGACGGCCTGATCGGTGACGAATCGCGGTATGCGAATCTCGTGGCGCCTGGCGCGAAGATCGGCGCCTATGCCCCCCTGTTCGGCTCGATCATGACCGGCAGCGCCTTCCATGCGGCCGTGGCCGCGCTCATGGTGAAGGGGCAGAGGGAATACGCTTGCCCGGTGCCGGCCGATGCGCCCGGCGTTTCGGCGATCGCAGCGACGAAAGCGGCGGCCGTCGGCGCGGTCGCCAGCCTGCGTCTGAATTGCGCCGGCGCCCTCCGCTCGCTCGTCCTGTCGAGGTGAGAACGGGAGTAGTGGACCCCAAAATTCGGACCCGTAGCTAAGTTAGACTTTTCAGGTTCTGCCGGGCATGATGGATACAGGATCGTGAAGACGTCATGGACATTCACCGATGCCGGCGGGCTTGACGCTCCCCTCGTTCGATATGTATAGTGATGCTATACATATAAAGAGGGAGGCCTGACATGGAAGCGACGATCGTTGACCTGCGATATCACATGAACGACGTCTTGAAGGCGCTTGAGAGGAACGAGAGCGTGAGCGTTCTGTTCCGCGGGAAAGTGAAGGGCGTCATTCGGCCGGCGGCGCGGACGGCCGCCGCCAGAGTGCGCGATCATGCGTTCTTTGGCTCGCGGCCATCGGGTGAGTCGGTCGAGAAGACCCTGGAACGGCTTCGCGGAGGACGCTGCCGTGATCTTTGACACGGATATCTTTATCTGGATTCAACGGGGTAACCCGAAAGCCGCGCAGATGATCGAAGGCGAAGAGGAGCGGCTGCTGTCCGTGCAGTCGTACATGGAACTTCTGCAGGGGGCGGAGAAGCGGCGGCAACACGAATGGACCAAGTCGTTCCTGAGGGACTTTGGCTTCTTGACGCTGCCGCTCAGCGAAAACATCGGGCACCGTGCGGCTGTCTATATCGAGGAGTATGGCCTGGCGCACGGATTGAGAGCCGGAGACGCGATTGTCGCTGCCACCGCTGCGGAGCGCGGTCTGGTCCTTTGCACGGGCAACGCCAAACACTTCAGCCCGATCAGAGACTTGAAGATAAGGGTTTTCAAGCCATGAGGCTCGGCCACCGGGCCGTGGTTAGCGCCGCCGCCGCGCATTGAGGGTCTCAGCATCGTCTCCACACGCGCACTGAAACGGCGGAGACCGTCGTTTCCAAGAGCATGGAGCCGGCCGTCCCGGCCGGGCGCGGGTGGGTCGAGACTCAACTCCCAACACAGCGGGTGGACAGTCTGCCGGGGGCACTGTATATTTATATTCATGGAAAACGCAGCGATCAGGTCGGTCGAGGAAAGGCTCGTCAAGGAAATCGCCGCCATTCTCTGCAAAGATCCCGCCGCGATAAAGCTCGACACGCCGCTTCCGGCGCTCGGGCTCGACTCGATGGGGTTTGTCGAGTTGCTGGTGGTTATCGAGAAAACGTTTAACCTGCGGCTGATGGAGTCCGGCCTGACCCGCGAGGACTTTGAGACCCTTCGCGCCCTCGCGGCCCGCATTGGCAAGGGCCTCCAGGCATGAACGTCCGCCTGCCGTATTCCCGCAAGAAGCGCTATCTGACGGGCATAGACTGGGTCATCGCCGCCCTCGATCGAATGAGCCGGCGCGCCACGGGCGGCAGCAACGCATCACAGATCGTTCTCGAATTGAACGGCCCGTTCGACGCGCAGCGGTTCGCCCGCGCCATGACCGAGTTCGCCGGTCTGTTCCCCGTTCTCAACGGCCGCTCCACGCGCGACTGGAACCTGGCTCCGTATTGGCGAATGCCGCGGCGTTCGGCGGAAGGCGGCGTGCGGATCGCCATGGAGGACGCCGCCCCCGAGGGAGTCTGGCCTGCCCTGGAGCGGAACGTCAATGCGTCCTTCGAGCAGTCCGGCGAACACCTCTCGTTTCGCGTCGTCCGCGAAGGGCCCAACCGTACGTGGGTGGCCATGCGGTTCAATCATTTGATTTTCGACGCGCCGGGGGCGGAATCCTTTCTCGACTTGTTTCAGCGTCAACAGAGCGGCGAGGACATCGGAGACCGCCTCCGGGCGATCCGTCTGACCGAACCCGCGCATTTGTCGGAATGGAAGCGGAAGTTCGACGGCGGCCGGCTGTTGGTGCGTATGCTGAGAGCGTTCGCCGGGACGAAGTTGGCTGTGTTCTCCCGTCCGTCCGATCTCCGGGGCCGGCCGTCCCGATTCCGCATGGCGGCTTTTGGCGAAGCCGAAACGGCCGCCGTTATTGAGAGGGCTTACGGCGAGGCTGGATATCTGATGTTCATGCCTTACACGCTCTCGGCGGCGATTCAGGCGTTTGGCGGCGCGTTCCAGGCCAAGGGGGGTGGGGGCGCCGCCGATATCATTGCCTCGGTATCCATAGATTTGCGCACGCCCGACACCGTCGCCGCCAACCTGTTTTTCAACCACGTCTCTTTTCTGTTGTTTCGGGTTCCGTTGTCGGCGATGGCTGACCGCCGGCGGCTTCTGGAGACGGTGCGCGGCCAGATGTACGATCAGGTGAAGAGCGGGTTCCCCCGGGCGCTGGCGGAGTCCAGCCTGTTGATGCGGATCGTGCCGCTGCCGCTCTTGGGCCGTCTTCTGCTCATGCCGCTCAAGGGCGAATTCGCCACCTTCGGGTTCTCCGCGGTGGGCAAGGGCGGCTATGCCTCCCGGCGGTTCATGGAGGCGGACGTGACGAACCTGTTTCACATGCCGCTCGTTCCCGTGCCGCCGGGACTGGGCTTTGTCGTCAATCGGTACGCCGGCCGCATGAATGCGGTCGTGTCGTATGTGGACGGAATGTTCACGGAGGAAGAGGCCGCCCGCCTCGAGGCCGATGTGCGGCGCGGGCTCTAGGGGTGTGAAAGTGCACTGCCAGGTGTTGGTGGCGGGCGGGGGAGCCGCCGGAGTGGCGGCGGCCGTGGCGGCCGCGCGCGCCGGCGCCGAAGTCTTGCTCGTCGAGCGGAAAACGTTTCTCGGCGGAACCTATGTCGCCGGCCTGCATCAGCAGGTGTGCGGCCTCTATTCCAATGGCCCGACGCCGTCGGATGAACTTCTGAACGGGGGGCTCACGGCCGAGATCGTTTCGCTCCTGCGCGCTGCGAATTCGGGACGCGGCCCCATCCGCTTGGGCGCCGTGGACGTATTGCCTTGTCCGGCGCTCGTCTTCGCGCAAACGCTTTCGGAACTGGCGGCGAGTCAGAAAGGGCTGACTCTTCGTCTCCAAACAGCGGTCAAATCAGTCGTACGGCAAGAGGGGAATATCGCGGCCGTAGAGCTGGAAGTGGCGGGCGGCAACCCTTCGCAGTATAGCCTCCGGCGGGAAGGTCTTCAACCATTCCCGCCCTACAGAATCCGCGAGGCGACTCGAACTGTAGGGCGGGAATGGTTGAGGTCCCGAAACCTTCCCGCCGCCAGCGGCCAAGATCAGAATAACGCGACGGTCAGCCGCGAAGAGGTCTCCCCGTCCATCCTCATTGACTGCACGGGCGAAGGCGCGGTGCTCCGCCTGACCGGGGCACCCCTGCTTTCGCCCCCCCCCGGAGAAAGGCAGTTGGCCGGGTACACGATCCGGATCACGGGTGTCAGGGACTGGAACGATGTGCTGTTTATCAAAGCTCCCTACGCGGTGCGCCAGGGGATCGAGGTTGGCGCACTGCCCGCGTATCTGAAGTTCACGACGCTGATTCGAGGTGAAGCCTCGGACGAGGCGTTCGTCAAGATGAGCTATCCGTCGGCCGGACTCAGGGACGGGTTGGACCCCCGAAAGGACGCCGAAGCGCTGCACGAGTGGCTGCGGCGGAACGTTCCGGAGTTTGCCCAATCACGTTTAGCGGAGACATCCCCGGCGATTCTGGATCGCGACGGCGACCGGCTGGCCGGCGATTACGTGCTCGCCGAATCGGACGTGCTGGGCGGAGTGAGAGTTCCGGATCCGGCCGCGCGCGGCGCCTGGCCGGTCGAATATTGGGATCAGGTTCGCGGTCCGACCTATCGCTATTTGCGGCCGGGCGACACCTATGACATCCCCTTGCGCTGCCTGCGGTCGAGCCGCGTCCCCCATCTGCTGTGCGCAGGCCGGTGTATCTCGGCCGACGCGAGGGCCCAGGCCTCCGTGCGCGTCGCGGGCCTATGCCTGGCGATTGGGGAGGCGGCCGGCCTTGAAGCGGCGAGGAGGGTGCGCGGATGAACATCGTTGAAGTCATTCGGACCGAGACGGCGGCTCTGCGGGAGAAGACGGCGGTCGTGGACGGGACTGTTGAAATTTCCTACGGGCGGCTGCTGGACGCCGTGGATCAGGCGGCCGGGGTTCTGGCCAAGGCCGGGGTCGCTCCGCTTCAGCGCGTGGCGTTCCTGTGCGAAGACGGCGTGGACTACATCATCGGGAGTCTGGCCATTCTCAGGCTGGGCGCCGTGGTCGTTCCCGTCTCGCCGTCGCTGATGGGCGACGAACTCGAGAGCGTGCTGGACAGGATGGACGCGGATGCGCTACTTTACGATACCGGCGTTCATCAGCGGGAGGGCGGGCAAACGGTCCAAACGTCGGCCTTCGTGGTGCGCGCGTTCGCGTTGGCGATTCGCGACTCCTCCCTCTATGGCCTCGGCGGGAAGGTCTGCGACCATTCCCGCCCTACAGAAACCAACACGATAGCCCAAACTGTAGGGCGGGAATGGTTGAGGTCTCGAAACCTTCCCGCCGCTTACCGCGACCTAAACCCCGCATTCATCCGCTTCTCCTCCGGAACCACGGGCGAGAGCAAAGGCGTCTTGCTGTCGCACGAGACGATCCTGGAGCGCACGGACGCCGCGGACAAGGCGTTGCTCATCACGTCGGCCGATACCATCGTCTGGGTGTTGTCCATGAGTTTTCATTTTGTCGTCACAATCCTGCTGTATTTGCGCCGGGGCGCGACGGTGCTGATCTGCCGGCAGCCTTTCCCGGATTCATTCCTCGATGCGGCGCAACGTCATCGCGGCACGGTGTTCTATGCCTCGCCGTTCCACTATCATGCCCTGGCCACCTCTCCACTCGTGTCCGCGGCCAGCCTGAACGGCGTGCGGCTGGCGATCTCGACGGCCATGAAGCTCCCCGCTGAAACCGCTGATGCCTTCGCGCAAAAGTTCGGATTCGAACTGGCGGAGGCATACGGCATCATCGAGGTCGGCCTGCCCTTCGTCAACGCCGCGGGGAAAGCGAAGCGGGGATCGGTGGGACGGATTCTGCCGGACTATCAATTGCGGATCGCCTCGCCCGACGCGGACGGCCGGGGAGCGATCCAACTCCGAGGCAAGGGCCTGTTCGATGCCTACGTTTCGCCTTGGAAGCGGCGCGATGACGCGTTGTCGGACGGGTGGTTCAATACGGGCGATCTGGGCCGTCTGGACTCCCACGGTTATCTCTACATTGAAGGGCGGGAGAAAGAGGTGATCAACTTCGCGGGAATGAAGGTCTTCCCGTATGAGGTGGAGGAGATTCTGATTCGGCATCCGGCGGTCGCCGAGGCGTTGGTCTACGGCGAGCCGCATTCTCTTTACGGCCAGATTCCCTGCGCCCGGATCGTGCTCAGAAGCGGCTTTCCGAACCCCGACCCGATCGAGTTGAGGCGGTTCTGTTTCGAGCGGCTCGCCCCGCACAAGGTGCCCAAGGCGTTCGAGGTCGTGGAGAGCTTGGACCGCACGGCCAGCGGGAAGTTGAAACGTTGACAAATGCCGGGACTCGCAGGCGAATGATGTTAGAGTACCGCCTTTAGGCGGAAGCGTATTCGGCGGCTTTAGCCGCCGGCATCTGACGAAGAACAGCCCATGTACAATTGGCGAGAAATGACAACCGCCCAGCGGGCGGAAGTGCTTCGCCTGCGCCAGCAGTGCGGCCAACCGTGGCATGGCCCGCCGCATGGGTTGGAACAGAGATGGCATCACATTTCGGCCGCCTGTTACGAGCACCAGCCTATTCTTGGCACGTCGCCCGAACGCTTGGCCGCTTTCGAAAAGGAGTTGCTCAGTGCGCTTGCTCCTGTGTCGGAAGGCGTTTCGGCCTGGTGTGTTCTGCCGAATCACTATCATGTGCTTCTCCAGTCCATCAGTCTACCCGCGGTCCGCAAGGCGCTGGGTGGGCTGCACGGGCGGACGTCTCACGACTGGAACGCCGAAGACGGAAAGCGGGGCCGGACGTGTTGGTATCGGTGCTTACCGAAACCCGTGAAGTCCGAATCGCATCGGTGGGCGACGCTTAACTACATCCACCACAACCCGGTGCATCATGGCTACGCAAAGCGGTGGCAGGACTGGCTGTTCTCCAGCGCGGGACAGTATCTTGAGGCGGTGGGACGCGAATACGCGGAGCGGATGTGGAACGAGCATCCGCTGTTTGATTTCGGTAAAGGGTGGGATGAGCCTGGCATGTGAGGCAACAGCGCAGGCTGAAGCCTGCGGAGAACTTCCGGCTGAAGCCGGAACTCTGGCAGTTGGAGTACCGCCTTCAGGCGGAAGCGTCTTCGGCGGCTTCAGCCGCCGGGAGGAGCGGGGGCAAGGTTAGCTTGAGGTGTTGGTCGGTCGCCCAGTGGCGAAAGATGTGTTCGCGGCGGCGGCGGCACGCGGCGGCAGAGGGCGGCTTCCGTGATGTCGCGCGGGTCGTCGTAGAACGGTTTGGCCGGCAGCCTGAAGCCGGCTTTGCGGGCTTCGTCCACCAGGATGTGCAGGTACTCGGTCATGTGCCGGGCCGTGTAGGGGTTGACGTCGTGGAAGCCGATGATCACGGTCATGGGTTCGCCGGTGGGCGAGGGACTCACAGCCGCTCGCAGGTCTTCCAAACAATGGCGGATATGAATGCGTCTCCGAAAGCTGCCATTGTATCCATAAATGACGCCGTCGCGGGCCGGGATGTCCGCCAGCACCACGTGCAGTCCGAGGTCCGAGTAGAGGCGTTGCGTGACGGGATTCATGCTTCCGAACGGCGGCCGGACGAAGAGGGGCTCGGTTCCGCCGATGTCCCGCAACAGTTGTTTGGCCGCCGTCAATTCCCTCACCAACGTGTTGGTGGAAACGCGGGTGTGATCGATGTGTCCGCGAGGTGACGTGCTGTGAATGGCCAGCACCTGACCGGCGGCGGCCAGGCGGTGCATGATCTCGCGGCCCTTCGGGGTCCCGCCGCCGCGCGGGTGGCCAGTTTGCACGAAGAAGATGCCCTTGATGCCGGGCTGGACGTCATTCGTGGCGAATTGATTCATGATGGAAAGCGTGGGGTTCGGATTCGAGCGAATGCTGGGGCCGTCGTCGAACGTCAGGAGAAACCGGATCGAGGGCGGATCGCCGTCGAGGACCGGGGGCGGGGTCGCCGTTCGGCAGCCGGCTAGTGCGCTAATGACGAGGAGTGCGGCGTGGCAAGCGAGGATGCGCAAGGGTCCCCTTAGTACTCGAACGATTCGCGTTAGACTCCCGGCGGGAAGGTCTCCGACCCTTCCCGCCCTACAGGAATCTGTAGTATCGCGCCAACTGTAGGGCGGGAATGGTTGAGTACTCGAAACCTTCCCGCCGCCCGCGGCAAGAACGAGAATTGCCGGACGGTTACGCGTCATCCTCGTGCCTCCGGCTCCCGGCCGCAAACCGCAGGAAACTCCCCGCGCCAAGCCAGAATCGTTTCCAACTGTCGGGCGAACGCCAGGCCATGGTCGTGTAGTCCCAGATAACGCGCGGCTGCAGGAAGTGGCGCTTGTAGAACTCCTGGTGCAACGCTTCCAGACGCTCGCGGGTCAGGCCGTGCGGCACGAATTGGAAATGCATGCAGTCCAGTTTCGGCCAGACCTCGTCGAACGTCCCCTGTTCCCGAATGCGCGCGTACAGCGGCGCGCCGGGGAACGGCGTGAATTTGGTCAAATTGAAATCGTCGAGCCGCAGGGAGCGCACGTAGTCCATGCTGTGCCGGACGGTCTCCTCCGTTTCGCCTGGGAGCCCGAGCATGAGGAGCCCTTTGACCCGGATGCCGGCCCTCTGAATCAGCTCAACGCGGCCGCGCAGCAGATCGAGGTCGGCCTTGGAACGGTGCCGCGCCAGCAAATCGGCGTCGCCGGTTTCGATGCCGAGGCTGATCATCCAGCACCCGGAGGCTTTCATCAGCCGGAGGAGATCTTTATCCAGATGCTCGGCGCGCGCGGCGCAGTTATAGGTGACGCCGAGACGGGCCTTGGCCAGACCGTCGGCGAATTCCTCGATGCGCCTTCGGTGGAACGTGAACTGGTCGTCATAGAAGTTGATGTGCCGGATGCCGAAACGCGTCTTCAAGTCGCGCACGTGGTCGAGCATGTAGGCGGCGGAGTTGTAACGGAAACTGTTGCCGAACACCGACCGGTCGCAATAAGAGCAGGCATAGGGGCAGCCGCGGCTGGACACGCAACTGGTGTTTGGCGCCCTGGGGTAGTTGAAGATCGGTAATTTGTAGGCGTGCGGATAGCCCTCCAGCTTTTCGTACGCCGGGAAGGGCAGGGCGTCCAGGTCGGGCAGCGGTGGCCGCGGTCCCGTGAAACAGGTCGCGCCGCCGGCGGCGCGATAGACGAGGCCCGGCACGTCCGCCGGGTGTTCCCAGCCCCCCTTGGCCAGGTCGGCCATCGTCGCCTCGCCTTCGCCCACGACTCCGAAATCCAGCGCGGCGT
>Ga0182021_10006131_pt1 | contig 14282 bp, 12 predicted proteins | sample 612E3MmetaG_FD_120493 | JGI IMG/M metagenome (GOLD analysis project Ga0182021, IMG submission 120493) | Permafrost microbial communities from Stordalen Mire, Sweden - 612E3M metaG (Illumina Assembly) | ecosystem: Environmental > Terrestrial > Soil > Wetlands > Permafrost | place: Sweden... | reverse complement strand
TGGGCAAGTGGCAGGAACGTGGCCACGAAATGGTCCGAGCCCATCGGCACGTCCCAGCGCACCTCGAGTGCCCAGGCGATGATCGACTCGCCGAGGTGCGCCGAAGGCGGACCGAGCGGCGGCGCCGGAACCGCGAAGCCCGCCTCCCACGACTCGCCGGCGGCGAGGTTCGTCGGGACCGGGGGATCCAGGAACGCGTCGTGCGAGAAGAGGTTGCCGCTCGTCTCGACCCAGCGTTCCGTGTAGGTGATTTCGCCCTTCGAGTTCCGATGCTCCTCGGAACGGCGAACTTCGTCGAGCCGCAGCCCAACGAGCCGCAAGTATGCCTTGCGCGACGAGATGGCCTTGATCGCGGTCAGCTTGATATGGCCGGTGATTCCGTCGCCGACCTGTGCCGGGTGGTCCAGCGTGATTTCGCCAGTGACCGCGCCGTCCGTTGGCCGGAGCAGCTCTTCGGCCGCGACCGAGTGGAGGGGATGGCTGCCTTCGCCGCCGGCCAGCCGCTGACCGTTGACGGCGTCGAACGGGGACGGTGACGAGCCGGCATGGCCTCCGAACACGGCGCCCAAGCCGATGTTGACGACCATCGCTGAACCTCCGAACTTGCAGAGCCGAAGCCGCCGACCCGTGCAGGTCGACGGGCGAATAGTAGGCGGCCCGCGGTGGCGGCGGACGACGATCCGGCCGGTCCGCTGGGCGGATCGTGGCGGCCGCCCGGCCGGGACCGGACTGATGATGGCCGAGATCTCCTTTTGCTCGACCGGAAGAGGCACGCATGGATCGCTTCGACTTCATCGTTATTGGCACCGGCGCCGCCGGGGAATCGGCCGCTAACGCAGCCCTGGAGCGCGGCAGGACGGTCGCGGTCGTGGAGCGCGAGCTTGTCGGTGGATCGTGCTCGTTCTGGGCGTGCATACCCTCAAAGGCGCTGCTCCACGCGGCAACCGAACATCGGCGTGGCGACTACTCATGGGAGCGTGCCTCTGCCCGGCGCGACTACATGATCAATCGCGAACGCCGGGACTGGCCGGACGACTCGGGCCACGTGAAGGCGCTCGAGACAGCCGGCGCCCGGCTCTACATGGGCGAGGGCCGGATCGTGGGACCCGGGCTCGTCGAAGTCGGGCCGGGCCCGGCATCGCCGAGAGCTGCCGCCCGCCGGATCGAAGCTGGGACGATCATCCTGGCGACGGGCTCGCAGCCGAAGATTCCGGAGGTCGAAGGCCTGGCCGAGGCCGAGCCCTGGACGAACCGCGAAGCCACCTCGACACGGACGTTGCCGCGCAGCGTCGTCATCCTCGGCGGCGGCCCGATGGGCGTGGAACTGGGTGAGTTCTTTGCCCTGTTCGGAGTGGCCACGACGCTGGTCCACGCCCATGAGCGGCTGATCGACAAGGATCACCGCCGCGTTTCAGAGGCGGCCGCGAGGATCATGCGCGACGATGGCGTGGATCTGCGGCTCGGAGTCCGGACCCTGCGCCTGCGGGCCGGCGCCGGCGAGGGCGGCGCGCACGTCGTGGAGCTGAGCGACGGCAAGTCCGTCCAGGGGGATCGGATCATCCTCGCGCTCGGCCGAGTATTCGGTCTCGAGAACCTGGGCCTGGACCGGGTCGGCGTCGACCCGGGCAAGCTCAAGCCGGACGGCCGCCTCCGCATCGCCGACGGCGTCTTCCTGATCGGCGATCCCGCGGGACCCGAGATGTTCACCCACGTTTCCCACTACCAGGGCATCGTCGCCGTTCGAATGGCCCTCGGCGAGGACCTCGTGCCGGACTACCGGGCCATCCCACGCGCGGTGTTCGTGGAGCCGGAGCTTGCGTCGGTTGGGCTGAGCCTCGAGGCGGCCAAGGCGGCGGGCATCGACGCATTCGAGAAGGTCGCCGATTTTGCGACGTCGACGCGGGGCTATGAGCTCGAGGCCGAATTCGGCCACCTGGCGGTCGTCGTCGACCGCCGGACCGAAACCCTCGTCGGCGCCTCGGTCGTGGCACCGGATGCCTCCGCCGCGATCCATGAGACTGCCCTGGCGATCCACACCCGGATCCCCGTGCCGCAACTGGCGTCGATGATGCACGGCTTCCCGACGACGTCGCGCGTTTTCGACGGCCTGTACGCCGAGGCTCTCAAGGAACTTCGGGCGCCGGTCCCGGCCTGAGGCGAATCTCGAAGCCCGACGGTGACCAGCGGGCTTCGAGCTAGTGGCGTGGCGTGCCGGGCCGGCCCGGCCGGGACACGGCTACGCAGCCAGTTCCGCTTCGCTGGGGAGGAGCCGCTCGACTGGCGTCTTCGCGCGCTGGAGCCGGGCCACGGCCGCCGGCAGTGCCAGCGCCAGGGCCGCGCCGACGGCTACGACTGCAGCCCCGGTCCAGACGCCGGGGATCAGCCCGGCGGTATACGTCTGCGGGCTGGCATAGGAACCGGTCGCGGAGAAGATCGCCCCGAGAACCGCGATTCCGAAGACGCCGCCGAGCTCGCGGATCGTGTTGTTCGCACCCGACGCCTTGCCTTCCTCCTCGCGCGGAACCGCGGACAGGACCACGTTCGCGATCGGGGCGAAGAAGAGTCCCATGCCTGCGCCGCTCATCACGAAGGCCGGCACGAGGCTCGGATACGAGACGGTGGTGGAGGTGATGGCTGCGATCCAGCCGAGGCCGATGGCCATGAGCGTCAGGCCGACTACGAGGATCGGCCGGCCGCCGATGCGGCCCGAAGCCCAGCCGGCAATCGGGGCCACGATAACCGGCGTGGCGGTCCAGGGCAGGATGCGGAGGCCGGACTCGAGCGGATTGAGCCCTTGGACGATCTGGAAGAACTGCGAGAGAAGGAAGATCGAGCCGAACATTCCGAACGACATCAGGAACGAGATGCCGTTGGCAACCACCGACGAGCGGCGGCTGAAGAGATTGAGCGGCAGTATCGGGTTGCGGGACCGGTTCTCCCAGGCCACGAAGGCAACCATGAACGCCGCGCCCGCCGCGATCGCGCCGAGGACCTCGCCGTTGGTCCAGCCGAGGCCGTTGCCGTGGGTCACTCCCCAGACGATGCCGACGAGGCCGATGCTGGCGATGGCCACTCCCACTAGATCGAGCGAGCGGTCCGGGCCGTGGCTCTCGGGCAGTCGAAGCTGGGCCAGGACGACGGTGACGACGCCGATCGGGACGTTGATCCAGAAGATCCAGTGCCACGACACACCCTGGGTAATCGCGCCGCCGACGACAGGACCGACCGCTATCGCCAGGCCACCGATGCCGCCCCACGCCCCCAGGGCGAGCGGCCGCTTCTCTGCAGAGACGGCCGCCGAGAGGATCGTCAGCGTCAGCGGCATCGAGATGGCGCCGCCGAGGCCCTGCAAGGCTCGCGCCGCGATAAGCATCCCGCTGCTCGGGGACAGGGCCGCGGCGGCCGACCCGATCGTGAAGATGGCCACGCCGACGGTGAACATCCGCCGGCGACCGAAGCGGTCGCCGAGGGCCGCGCCCATGAGCAGCAGCGCCGCGAAGGTGAGCGTGTAGGCGTTGACAGTCCATTCGAGGTCGCCAAGGGACGCATTGAGGTCGCGCCGGATGACCGGCAGGGCCATTGTCACGACCAGGTTGTCCAGGCTGACCATGAACAGGGCGATCGTGACTATGGCGAAGGTCCAGAGGGTCGATGTACGGCGGGTCATGGCAATTCGCGTCTCCAACTAATTGAGTGATCACTAAGTTTGTTGCGCAAAAAAAGGGATCGGGCTAGCAAGAGGCGAGTTCTCCTCCCAGCAGATCCGGGAAGAAGTCCTCCATCGAAGCGGTGTCGCTGATGCTCGCGACCACATTGATGAGCATTCCGTCGGCGAAGAAGCCCCGGACCGCGGTCTCGTCGCCGCCGGATACCGTGGCGACCGTCTTCCACAGCTCGATGTAGCCATCACGAACGAACGCCTGGATCTCGTGGTCCTGGCAGGCGGCATACGCCTGCAGCTGCAGCCTCAGGACGCCGCGGTCGGCCGCCAGGAGGCGGATGTAGGCGTGGCCCATCTGCTCGAGGGTCTGCTTGGGGTTCAGGCCGGCCGCGCGGGCGGCATTGCCCGACTGCTCGAATGTCCGATGCGTCCGTGCGAAGCAGTCGCGCACGGCGGCGATGAACAGCTCCTTCTTGGTCCCGAAGAGCTGGAAGAGGTAGGGCTGAGAAACCCCGGCGCGCCGGGCGATCGCGTCCGTAGAGGTCCCGGCGTAGCCGCCGACGGCGAACTCGATGGAAGCGGCGGCGACGATCTCGTCGCGTCGTTCCTCGGCCGTGAGTCGGGTGGCTGCGCTCATGCGCGTAACTTAGTGAGTACTAAGTCACTTGTCAAGAGCATTCCGCCACGCCGCGCCTGAGGGCTCCTACCGCAACGCCCGCGCCGCGTACTCGTCCAGTCGGGCAAGGGCTTCGGGCATGTTCGAGCGGCCGTAGCCGATCCGGAAGTGATTGCCCGTGTCCGCGAAGACGGTGCCGGGCAGGATGAGCGTGCCCGTGTCGCGGACGAGATCCTCGGCGATGGCGTCGATCGGGACGTCGCGCGCGAGGCGCGGAAAGCCGATGCTGCCGCCCCGCGGCCGGACCCACTCGAAGGTTCCCGCCCATTTGTCGAAGAAGCCGTCGAGCAACAACATGTTGGCCTCGACGATGGCCCGGTTTCGCGCGAGGACGGTGTCGCGGGCACGCAGCGCGATCAGCGCCAGCACCTCTGCCGGGGCGGACGCGCAGATCGTGGTGTAGTCCTTGAATGCTGCAAGCCGCGCGAGGAGATCGCGGTCACGTGTCGCCACCCAGCCGATTCGCAGGCCGGCGAGTGCGAACGACTTGGACATGACGCCAATGCTGACGCCGGTGGGGGAGGCGTCTGCGCCGGCCGGCAGGCGGTCGGCGGGATCGAACTCGAGGAATCGATAGACCTCATCGACCACGAGCCGGGCGCCCGGCTCGGCCGCCAGCTCGATCAACCGGTCGAAGGTAGACCGGTCGCTCAGTGACCCGGTCGGGTTGTGCGGCTCGTTGACCAGGATCAGGCGCGTGTTGGGGCGGAGGGCGCGTCGGACGTCGTCGACGTTCAGTCGCCAGCCGTCGGCCTCCCGCAGTTCGACCCGCGTGACGTCCGCCCCGGTCGATCGGGCGACTTCGGCGAGTGACTGGTAGGCTGGCCGGACGACGATCGCATGATCTCCGGGACCGAGCAGGACGTTGTGGAGGGCAAAGATCGCCTCCTCGGCGCCGGCGAAGACCAGCACGTCGTCCGCCGCGACTCGCTGATAGAGCGTCGCGATCTCGGCTCGCAGGGCCGGGTCGCCCGCCGACTCGGTGTAGCCCAGCCTGAGCGAATCCCAGCGTTGACGGCCGTCTTCGTCCGCCAGGGCAAGCACCTCCGACATCGGCCAGCCTTCGATATCCGAGGCACACAGGAGCAATTCGGCCTTGAACTCCCACCGGGCGAAGAATCGCTCGAGGGCGAAATCCTGCAGGCGCATATGACCTCCGTTCCAGTGGTCCTACGGTACCGAATCCGGGCAAATCGGCGTCGCTGTCCCCTGCATGCGCGGGCCGCCCGGCCGATACCTAGAGGGCGGGGCGACCGTTGCGGGCGTGCTTCGCTGGAATCCGCGAGCCCAGCACCCAGGGCCGGGCGAGCGGTTGCCGTGTACTAGTGGGTCATGTCCGATGGATCAAGCCGCGCATAGAGGGGCCGTCGCCACGCTGCCCGCGGACGGAGGGACGATCGCGTGAACCTGACCGGGGCAACGCACCTCGCCAGGGGCGGCCGCCGCCTCGGCCGCCGCAACCTGCGCAGCTACGCGGCGGCGCTTGCGGCTGCCTACGCGCACAGGTACGGGCTGGCGACGCTCACCGTCGGCGTGGCCGTAACTTCGGTTTCGTCGGTGCTCGAACTCCTCAACCCCGGCAACTACTGGCTTCTCTTCGAGGACATCTCCTGCGCGGTGGCGCCGTTGACCGCCGCGATGGCCGTCGCAATAGCAGCGTCGCGCGGCGACTCGGAGTTCAGGACTTTCCGCCGGTGCCTGGCTTTCTCGGTCGGCCTGACAGCGGTCGGCCAGCTCATCGCCGATCTACCCGACCTCTTCGGTCGGACCGTTGTCCTGCTCGGAGCCGTGTCGGACGTGTGCTATGTCGTAGGGGCAGCTCTCGGCATAGGCACGCTGACGGTTACGCTCTATCGCCAGCTCCCGCCCCGCGCTCGTCCGACGGTCCTCCTCGACGCACTCGTAATCCTGTTCGCGGGAATGACCTTTGTGTTCGCTAACTGGCTGCACCAGAGTTTCATGCCGGGCGACCAGGTGGCCTTCCTGTTCGCCGACCCGACGTCGAACCTCCTGGTCCCTCTGGCCTCGACCATCTTCTTCGCCAGCGCCGGAGCCGTTGTGGTGGCGGCCTTCTCTCTGAAGCTCGAGCCGGCGCCGAGGGGCGTCTGGGCGGTGACGCTGGGCATGGCCCTGCTGGCCCTGGCCTGGCAGGGCTGGATCGGCCGGTTCCTGTCCGGGGCGCCGGACACCATCGAGCCGATGGACGTGATCTTCCCCGCCGGCGCCCTGATCACGGCATACGGCGGCGTCACCTGGACGCTCGCGCGAGGCGGAGGAGTCCGCTACGAGCGCATCGCCCGCAGGACCTCCGATCTGCTGCCGGTCGTGGCCATCGTTGGTTGCGCAATCCTGGACGTCATGCCCAGGACGCGGCCGCTGGAAGTGGATCCGATCGCGGTCGGCACGGCCGCCGTGGTGCTATTGGCGGTCATGCGCCAGTGGATCCTCCAGCGCCGCGAACGGGCCGTTACGGCACGGTTGAGTACCGAGATGAGCGAGCGGGCGGCAACGACCATCTCCCTGGCCCGCCTCGATGCGGCGCCGACTATCGAAGCCACGGCCGACCGGATCTGCTCGGAAGCCCTGCACATCGACGGCATCGACACCGTCGTTCTCTTCGCCTTCAGCCCGATTGGCGTGGTGCCTATCGCCCGTTCCGGCGCGGAATGCCGACCGATCGTAGTGGGCGATCCGCTACCGGACGAGTACGGCCGCGAGCTCATGGAGCACGCGGCGTTTGGCGTGTGGCTCGAGTCGTGGACCGGCCGCAGCGCGCGGGATGACTTCGACAGGGCCACGATCGCCTCCGGGCTGCGCGCAGATGCCCTGGCTCCGCTGATCTGGAATGACGAACCCATCGGGCTGCTGTCGATGGGCGCGACCTCCGCCGCACACGAGCGCCGCCTTGCCGACCGGCTGGCGACCCTGACCGAGTTCAGCGTCATGTCGGCGGCCGTTCTCGGCCCGATGCTCTCGGAGCGCTGGCAGCGCGACCGCATGCGGGCCGACGTTCATGGCGCCATCGTGGCCCACGCGTTCACCCCAGTCTTCCAGCCGATCGTCGACCTCGCCACACACGAGTTCGTCGGCTACGAGGCCCTGACCCGGTTCAACGACGGCAAGCGGCCGGACCTGCGCTTCCTCGAAGCCGACAAGGTCGGGATGATGGTCCAGCTGGAAATGGCGACTCTCCACGCCCAGGTCGAGCAGGCCCGGCGGCTGCCCGACGGCGCGTTCCTGAGCCTCAACGTCTCGCCCGCCCTCGCCACCTGCCTGACGCCGTTGCTCGACGTCCTGGGAGCGGCCGATCGCGCCATCGTCCTCGAGGTCACCGAGCACGTCGAGATCGACGACTACCCGAAGCTTATGGCGGCCCTCAACCAGGTTCGACCGCACGTGATGCTGGCTGTCGACGACGCCGGCGCCGGCTACGCCGGACTGCGCCACATCCTCGAGCTGCGGCCCGAGTTCGTGAAGCTGGACATCTCGCTCGTCCGCAACATCGACTCGGACCCGGCACGGCAGGCGATGGTCGCCGGCATGGCCCGCTTCGCCGAGAGCGTCGGCTGCGCTCTGATCGCAGAGGGCATCGAGTCGGAGAACGAGCTCGCTGCTCTGAGACTGCTCCACGTCGAGTTCGGACAGGGCTACTTCCTTGCCCGGCCGGCGACGATCGAGGCGATCGTGGGATCCCAGGAAGCCCCGGTGGGAATGGCCGCAAAGCCCGCGAAGACGCGCCGCCGGGCCAGGGCGGCCTAGTCCTCCTGGCCCTTGACCCTGGGCCACCGCCGATCGGAGGATCGGGCGACGCCCACTGGATCCGCGGCCCGGGGCCGCAGGCGAGGGCGAGAGGCAGGGAGAGCAATGACCACCGGCGCCACCGCCTTTTCCGCGCGCTCCATTCCGCGGCCAACGATGACCCGTTCCGGACGGATGGCCGTCGGGCTGCTTATCTTCCTTGGCATCGGGGCGTTGGCCGGCGGCATCGCCCTGGCGTCCAGGCCGGACGGCAGTGTCATGCAGTTCCCGCTGAGCCTGCTGAACGGCAGCCCATTCCCGGACTACTTCTATCCCGGCCTGATCCTGGGCGGGCTCTTCGGCGTCGGCTCACTCGTGGTGGCGCTCCTGGGCGTTCGCGGCTGGCATGTCGCGCCATTCCTCGCATTCGCCATCGGCTGCGCCCAGATGATCTGGATCGTCGTGGAGCTTGCGATCATCAAGGAACTCTCGTTCCTCCATCCCGTCATGTTCGCCGTGGGACTCGGGATCGTGATGGGGTCGGTCCGGTGGGGCTGGCCGACATTCGAGGGCTGGCGGGCCGCTCGCGGCTGACCGGTTACGTATGGCCGCTCCACAACAGGACTGAAGGCCCAGGCCGCGAGCCTCAATCGGCCGCAGGCGGCGACCGATTCCCCGTGTGAGCCTCGCTCGAGCCGAGCGACGAGTGCCTCCGGGGGAGCCATGGACGTCTCTGATTCCACGTTCCGCCGCCCACAGGTGGCGGCATCTGCCGGCCGGACGAGCGGTTACCGGGCGGCAAGCGAATCGGCCTGGTAGATGTCGGTCGATCCCAAGGACCTTTCCATCCACGACGACGTCATCGTCGAGACCGAACTCGACGGCGGCCCGTTCAGTGTGACCGCGTTCGTCACCAACGTTGTCGGCGATGAACTCTGGCTGGCCAGCCGGCTGCCCGAGCCGCGGCTGGCCGAACTGGTGGGCGGCCAGTGGGTGTATCTGGCCTTCGGTCAGGGCGGGGCCCTGATCGTGGAGAGCGTCTTCCTGAGGCGGCTCGGCGGCTCGAAGTTCGGCTCCGAGAATTGCCGGGTATTCGCGGTCCGTCGGCCCCAGGGCGTCGACACGGTCCAGCGGCGCGCCCACGTCCGGATTGATCTCGAGCGGACGGTCCGTATCCGATCGCTCGGTAGCCTCGAGGTAGACAAGATCGGGACCGCCAGGACGATAAACATCGGTGCCGGCGGCATCCTCTTCACAACCGAAATGCCACTTATCCTCGGCGAGCAGCTGCGGATCGCCCTCGTCCTGACATCGCGCGACATCGTGATCGCCGGCGGGACGATCGTCCGGATCGAGGATGGCGAGGGGCCCGGCGGGGTTGCCTCAACGGCCGGCTATCACGTCTCCGTCTCGAAGGTCGCCGTTCGCTTCGACAAGATTACCGGTGCGGACCAGGAGCGCATCACGTACCACATCCTGTCGGCGCAACGGGAGCGCCAGGCGACGCCGCTCCCGATCGTGGCCCGTGCGTACGCCGCGCCGGCGACCGCGGCAGAGTCCGTGCCGCCGTCACCCGCGGACATTCCGGCGCAGCTGCCGGCCTCCATGCCCGTTCGGGAGATGCCGCCGGCCGTTCGCGCCGAGGCCGAAGCCCAGGCTCTCCGGACGCCGCCTAATCCGGGGTGAGCTGCAGGTAGTTGCTGGGTCGAAAGCCCATGTCTTCGTACAGATGCCGGCCCTCGTCGCTGGCCCGAAGCCAGATCCGCCGGACGCCGGCACGCCGGGCCTCCTCGACGAGCCGCTCCATGAGGGCCCTCGCCAGCCCCATTCGGCGAGCGTCCGGCCGCGTGAAGACGTTGAGGATGTAGGCTTCGAGGCCCTTCGAGTTGGTCGGCCCCGGCGGATGCGGAAACCAGAGCAGCCCGGCCGAGGCGGCGGGCCGGCCGTCCAGGTCGGCCATCCAGGCAAGAAAGTCGCGCTCGAAATGCTCCTCGAGCCAGGCGGCGTTGTCGCGCCGCAGCGCGTCCAGGTCGGCTGGCGCGGGAAAGACCGCTTCCAGCATTGCCAGCCGGAATTCGAGGATCGCCGGAAGATCCGCCCTTTCGGCGGGCCGAATCGAAACGCGGCCGGAGTCTCGTGGCGCCGTCATTCGGAAATGATGCGCCATGGACACCGGCCGCGTCCTGATTGGAGCTGCGAGTGCTATTTAACCGTGAGGGTCCCGTCCGACACGATGTCTCCGTTGGCAGTGGTGAGTTTGAACTCGTAGACCCCTGCAGCCAGGCTGCTGAGATCGGCACTGGATTCAACGCAGTCGATGCCGTTGGCCTGGTCGTTGCTCAGAGTGCTGGTCGTGAGGACTGTTCCGTCCTTGATGACGGTCAGGGTCACGGTCTCGTTGGTTAGCCGCGACTTGTAGAAGAAGTTGGCATAAACCGGACTGCCGGCCGTCACCGTCGTGACCTGGTTTCCGAGCTGGCAGGTGGCCGCGCCGGATGCGGTCGGCGCGTCCGACGTGAAGATCACCTGGCCGCCGTGGTTGGGGCTGAGTACGGCCGCCGCCACGCCGAGGCCGAAGACCACGATCAGCACGACAGCGACGGCGAGGACGATGCGCTTGACCATGCTGCTCTTGCCGGACGTCGCCGGCGCGGGGGCGCCCCAGGCCGGGGGCGGGGCGCCGTACGGTGCGGGCGGAGCACCGTATGGCGCCTGACCCATGTTGGGATCCGGCGGCGCGCCATAGGCGGGCGGCGGCGCGCCATAGGCGGGCGGCGGCGCGCCATAGGCGGGCGGCGGCGCGCCATAGGCGGGCGGCGGTACGGCCCATCCGGGTTGTTCGGGAGCTGATTGGGCCGGCTGCGCACCCCATGCGGCGGGGCTCGGTTGGGCCGGCGGGGGACTCCACGGCGAAGGCGGTGCTCCGTATCCGGGCTGTTCCGGGGTCGGCGGCGGACCCCATGCCGGCGGCGGTGCGGGCTCGCCGGGCTTCTGATCGGGGTTATTGGGGTCCATTCAGTCATCTCCCACTGCTGGATGTCCGGTCCCACTGCTGGATGTCTGGACAAGTATCGCTGCTTGAGCTCCCCGAGCCTAGCCCCCGGAGTGGGCTCGCACCGGTCGGTTCCGCTCGTCGGGCCCGCCATTCGGGTATGCCGGGACCGCGAACTGCGACGGAACGGCGCGGGAGGGACGCTCGACCCGAGTCGTGCTAGCGTCAGAGCCCACAGGATCGGGGCCGCGGCCCGCGGGTCCAACACCCTCCATCGCTCGAACCAGGAGCCGGCCATGGCGCCTTTCTTCAGCTACCACATGCCGAACTACACGTTTCGCGGCACGCCCGATGTCGATCTCTTTGACCAGACGATCGCTTTGGCCCAGGCGGCCGAGAAGTCCGGGTTCGACATGGTCACCGTCATGGACCACTTCTACCAGATCGGGGTCGTGGGTCCGGAAGAGGAGCCGATGCTCGAGGCCTACACGACCCTCGGCGCCCTGGCCATGAAGACGAACCGGGTACTGCTCGGCACGATGGTCACGGGCGTGACCTACCGCAACCCGGCCATGCTCGCCAAGATCGTGACCACGCTCGACGTGATCTCCAAAGGCCGCGCAGTACTGGGCATCGGCGCGGCCTGGAACGAATCCGAGCACGCCGGCTACGGCATCGAATTCCCGCCCATCGGACGGCGCGAGGACCGGCTGGAGGAAGCGCTGACGATCGCCCGGGCGATGTTTACCGAGGAACGGCCGAGCTTCGAAGGTACCTTCTACCGGATCGACCGGGCCCTCAACCGGCCGCGGCCGGTACAGCCGCGCGGACCGAAGATCCTTATCGGCGGGTCCGGCGAGAAGCGGACCCTTAAGCTCGCGGCCAGGTTCGCGGACATGACCAACTGGTTCGGCACGCTTGATGAGGCGGCCCCGAAGCTTGCCATCCTGGATCGCCACTGCGAATCCGTGGGCCGCGATCCGGCCGAGATCCTGCGCACCGTCTCGGTGCCGGTCGTCCTGGTGGATTCGGAGCGCGACAAGGCCGCCACGCTGGCGTCGCTGCCCGAGGATCGCCGCGGCGGCCTGCAGGCGCTTACGGTCGACGAAGGCGTCGACTTCCTGCATCGATACATGGACGCCGGCTTTGGCGGCTTCGTCTTCAGGAACGTGACCACTCGGACACCGGACGACATCGCGCGAATCGGCCGGCTGATTTCGACGATGCGCGCGGCGGAGGTTCCGGCATGACCGGCAAAGTAGACGTCGACGATCTCAAGAAGCGGCTCACGCCCCTCCAGTACTCGGTGACCCAGGAGGCTGCAACGGAAAGGCCCTTCACCGGCGCCTACTGGGACAACCACGAGTCCGGCTCGTACCGCTGTGTCGTGTGTGGAGAGACGCTGTTCGAGTCGCAGGTGAAATACGACTCACGGAGCGGTTGGCCGAGCTTCTACGATGTGGCCGACAAGTCGAAGGTCATCACCCGCGCGGACAACGCCCTGGGGATGCGACGCACCGAGGTCGTGTGCGCCAAATGCGGTGCGCACCTCGGCCATCTCTTCGATGACGGTCCAAATCCCACGGGCCTTCGATACTGCATCAACTCCGCCTCGCTCGACTTCGACAAGAGGCCGGGGGAGTAGCGGTAAGACCGCGCGTCAGCGGGCCACGACCAGGATCTTGTTTGCGCCGCCGCCCACTTCGATCTCGTACCGATCGGTGGCGGAGTCGGCGCCCTGGGTCTGGAGCGAGATTGAGCCCGCGGCCTTGATCACCTCGCCGTCGACTACGACCTCGCTGACCCCGCCCTGGATCGTGAGCCCGGCGGCGACGCCTCGCGGTCGCTCGATAGAGACGCGGTTGATGCCGCCTGCGATCCGGATCGGAACTACGCCCTGGGGCCGGCCAAGCTGGAGCTCCAGCTTGCTCGCGCCGCCCTTGAGGTCGAAGGACTCGAGGCGGAGCAAACGCATGTCCGCCGACCACCGCGAAACGCCGCCCCGCAACTCGATCGACCATGGGATGGCGCAGTTGAGCGCGATTTCACCGGTGTCCTTCTGCCAGTGGGCCGAGGCTTCGATGTGCTGCCCGGCGACCTGCGCTCGCCAATCGAACCAGCCGAAGCGCGGATAGGCCACGGTGACGACACCGCCGCGGACGCGCATTCGCGGCACGGGCCCGGCGAACTTGGCCTTGTACAGCTCCGTCAGCGTCGGATCGCCACGGACGTTGATCTTCGGCGCGCCCGACAGGAAGACCAGGCTGCCGCGCGTAACGCCACCCACCGGCGCCGCGTAGCTGCCGCCGGCGTCGGCTTCCTCGCTGGGAGCGCGCATGCGAACGGTCTCGGCGCGGGCCACTTCACTGCTGCGGTCCAGGAAGTCCGCGAGCAGGCCGAGCTGCTCATCGTTGTAGCGGGCGATTACTTCCATCTGTGCCTTCGCGATCGGGCCATGGATTGCCGCGAACTTGGCGGCGAGCCCGGCCGCCGGCTCCACGAGAACGCGGCGGCGGTCAGTTGGGTCCGGGACGCGCTTCACGTAGCCGGCCTGTTCGAGCCGATCGACCATCCGGGTCGCCGAGCCGGTGGTCAGACCGGTCAGTTCGGCCAGCCGTCCGACCGTGGCACGGCCCTCTTCCCCGAGCATCTCCAGGCACTCCACGTCCGTACTCGCCAGCCCCATCCTCTCCGCGACCGCCGTGCTGAACAGCACTGCCTGAGCGCTCTCCCGCCGAACCGCGCGGAGTACCGCGGCTATCAGTTCTCGTCGTGAAACGTCGCTTGACATCGTTCGTCTGCCCTGGCTATTCTCTGCGCTGCGCAGAGATATCATAGCGCAGCAAAGTAGCCACGCAAGTGGCGGGTTCCGAACCGGGCGATCGATCGGTGAAATCGACATCGATGCACCGGTGGGCACGGTCGGCCGGGCAAGCGGCCGGCGATCGACGGAACCGGCATCGAAGGCAGAAGGAAGATAGATGGACTTCACGACAACCAAGTTTGACATCGCCGGATCGGGACCGCGTGGCGCGATGACCGGCCGCGAAGGAGCGGCTCGATGACAACCCACAACGTCGAGCCGATCCTCGAGACCGCCGGCCTGCGGCGGACGTTCTCGGGGCGCGGCGGTGCGGTGGAAGCGGTCGCGGGCGTGGACCTCAGGGTCGCGGCCGGCGACATCTTCGGCTTCCTCGGGCCAAACGGCGCGGGCA
>Ga0182021_10006129_pt1 | contig 14284 bp, 13 predicted proteins | sample 612E3MmetaG_FD_120493 | JGI IMG/M metagenome (GOLD analysis project Ga0182021, IMG submission 120493) | Permafrost microbial communities from Stordalen Mire, Sweden - 612E3M metaG (Illumina Assembly) | ecosystem: Environmental > Terrestrial > Soil > Wetlands > Permafrost | place: Sweden... | reverse complement strand
GTCTGTATTAACAAATTCACCACCGATACTGCGGAGGAAATCAAGACCGTAAAACGAGCCGCTGAAGCAGCCGGTGCCTTTTGCGCAGTTTCCACACATTGGGCTCACGGCGGCGAGGGCGCTCTGGAACTGGCCGACATTATCATCGACGTTTGCAAGAAGAATAATGAATTTCATTTCCTTTATTCTGATGAATTGAAACTACGGCAACGTGTGGAGAAGATTGCGACTACTATCTATGGGGCTGACGGTGTTGATTGGTCGCCGGATGCAACTGCCAAGGCGAAAAAATTCGAGAGCGACCCTGTATATGACGAATATAGTACAATGATGGTCAAGACACAACTTAGTCTGACACATATTCCGGACAGGAAGGGCGTGCCTAAAGGATGGCGCCTGCCGATAAGCGACATCCTGCTGTATTCCGGCGCCAAATTCCTTTGTCCCTGTGCCGGAGGTATCAGCCTGATGCCGGGCACCGCCTCCGATCCCGCCTTCAGGCGGGTCGATGTGGATGTTATCACCGGAAAAGTTTCCGGTTTGTCTTAAAAAAAGGCGGGAGCTCAAAATTGAGTATTAAAATGGCGGTCGCCGGTAAGGGTGGTTGCGGGAAAACCTCGATCACAGCTCTTGTTATCCGATATTTACAGAAAAACGGCAATGTCCCGATCCTGGCGGTAGACGCCGACCCGAACGCTAATTTGGGGGAAAGTTTAGGGCTGAAGGTCGGACAAACCATCGGCACCATACTTGATGGCTTCCAGCACGAAAAAATCAGCATACCTCAGGGAATGACGAAGGAAGCCTATCTCGATTACAAACTGAATGAAACAATTGTGGAAAGCCAGGGACTTGACCTGATCACGATGGGGCGCGGACAAGGTCCCGAATGTTACTGCTATCCCAATCTCATCCTGAAAAGATTTATCGAGCGTTTATCGGAGAATTATGCTTATGTGGTGATGGATAATGAAGCCGGTATGGAGCACCTCAGCCGTAAAACCACGGATGAAGTAGACGCATTGTTGCTGGTTTCCAACCACTCCGTCAAAGGTGTCCGCGCGATTTCGCGGATACTGGAATTAGTAAACGAACTGAAACTGCGCATAAAAAAGAAACTGGTGATAATTAATCTCGTTCCGGACAAACTCGACCCACTGGTGGCTGAAGAATTGAAACGGCTGGGATTAAAACCGGATATCCTGATTCCGGAAGATGAAAACCTCTACCGCTATGATCTGGAACAAAAACCCCTGATCGCTATGCCGGATAATTCACCGGCGGTTCAGGCGGTAAGTAAGATGATGGCGGAATTAAAAATTCGACAACCATAGGCCTTAAATTTCTCCCTCCTTTTTAAGGACAATGTCCCGTGTATGCCCACGGGAGGGACTAAGGGAGAATTATTGAGCAAAGCTTACACTTCAAACCTAATTTTAACAAATTACAGATCACTCCACGTCATCATGGGCACTGGTATTTACCTCCGGTAAATCCTATAATAGTGTTACAGTCGGGGGTTAAAATGACAGCTAAAATCATCTCCGGCGCTGAAATTGCGCTGCAAATCAGAGAGGAGATCAAACGGGAAGTCATCCGGTTAAAAGCTGAATATAATCTTGTGCCCGGCTTGGCGACTATTTTACTTGGTTCTGACCCGGGTTCGCTTTCGTACATTACAGGAAAGGAAAATGCCGCTAAAGAACTCGGCTTTTATTCCGAGCGAATTGATCTGCCCGAAACCACTTCACAAAAAGACTTGATGATTCTGGTGGATAAACTGAATAAAGACCAAAAAATCCACGGCTTGCTTATCCAGATACCCTTACCGAAGCATATTGATGAGAATGAGGTGCTCTACGCTATCGATCCCAAAAAAGATGTGGACGGCTTCCATCCCGTCAACGTCGGCAGACTGATGATTGGCGATGCCGATTATTTACCATGTACTCCTGCCGGTATTCAACAGGTACTTATCCGTTCGGGTGTCAATATAGATGGCGCGGAGGTCGTGGTGGTCGGAAGAAGCAACATTGTGGGGAAACCTATTGCCAACATTCTGATGCAGAAAGGGAAAGGCGCCAATGCCACCGTCACTATTTGCCACACCCACACTAAAGACATCGCATCCCATACCAGGATGGCTGATATCCTGATTGTAGCCGCCGGAAGACCTAAGGCCGTCACTGCTGATATGATTAAAGAGGGAGCAGTCGTCATTGACGTCGGCGTTAACCAGATCGGCACAAGCAGCAGCGGCAAGAGAATCCTCGTAGGAGACGTCGATTTCGAAAATGTAAAAGAGAAGGCTTCGATGATCACACCGGTGCCGGGCGGTATAGGACCGATGACCATCACGATGCTGATGTTAAACACACTGAAAGCTGCGAAGATAGCAGCCGGACTCTCCCAACCAAGAGGCAATAAAAATGAATTATAAAGTAGAAAAAGTTAAAGCGCCGGGCAGAGACCAGGTGGAACTTCTCACCGGGACTTACGAAAAAGGTAAACCTGAGGGAGAAGAAGCTGGAAAGTGGCGGCGGAAACTAGCTACTCGCGAAGAGAAACTTAAATACCTGCAGAACGGCGAACGTTACTTTTACGGCAAAGATGGGTACGGTAGCGAAAAAAGGAAAAATCCGGCGTAAGTTAATATAGCCGTCAGCAATCAGCTTTCAGCTTATATTGAATTTGATTAAAAAATACGGGAGATATCTAAATGGCAGTGGAGATTCCGAAGACAAATTATTCCGGCAAAATCAGAGAAATCAAACTGGGAAAGGGTGATAAAGCCATCATCATCGGTGGAGAAAACTCTTTTCCATTTTATCTTTTTGAAGGCACAATGCCGCACAAGCCCCAAATAGCCATGGAAGTGCAAGATTGTCCCCCCGACGAATGGCCTAAAGCAGCTATTGAGCCTTTTACCGATGTGATGAACGACCCGGTCGCCTGGGCAAAGAAATGCATCCATACTTATGGTGCGGAAATGATCGCGTTGCAATTGGTCAGCACCGACCCTAACGGTATGAATCGCGGTGCTGATGAAGCGGCTAATTTAGTTAAGAAAGTAGCCGACGCTATCGATGTTCCTTTGATCGTCTGGGGCACAGCTAACCATGAAAAAGACACCCTTGTACTCACAAAGGTGTGTGAAGTGTGTCAGGATAAAAGGCTCATCATCGGGCCGGTCGAGGAAAAGGACTATAAGAAAATCGCTGCGGCCGCGATTGCTTACAAGCACACGGTAGTCGCTTCCAGCCCGATCGATATTAATCTTGCTAAACAATTGAATATTTTGTTAGGTAACCTCGGCGTATCCGACGAAATGATCGTGATGGATCCGACAGTAAGCGGTATCGGTTACGGTTTGGAGTACGCCTATTCTGTGATGGAACGTATGAGGATGGCCGGTTTGACACAACAGGATGAAAAGCTGCAGCTCCCCATCATTTGTAACCTTTCAAAAGAGGTCTGGAAATCCAACGAAGTCAACCAACCTGATAACGAGGGTCACATGGGAAACGCGAAAAATCGGGGCATTCTGATGGAAGCGATGTCCGCGATGGCGCTGCTGCTTGCCGGTGGAGATGTAATTATCATGCGCCATCCGGAAGCGGTCAAACTGATAAAAGAGATGGTGGTTGATTTAACTTCTTAACCTGAATGGGAGGCGGAGAAATTGGTAGACGAGAATAAGAAAAAAAGTATTGACGAGGCAACTCTTCAATTAATCGAAAAAGCTCAAAAAGACCAGGTCAGCACAGTCTTCGACAGGGCGGAAAAGATGGCAGCCTGCCCCATCGGATCGGAAGGCAGTTGTTGCAGTAATTGCGCCATGGGACCTTGCAGAGTTCCGTTAGCCAAAGGAAAGACGGAAACTCCAGAAGACAAAAAGAAGCGACGCGGGCTTTGCGGCGCCACGGCGGAGACAATCGCCGCCCGTAATTTTGTCCGAAAAATCGCTGCAGGCACCGCCTCACACAGCGACCACGGACGCAGAGTTACGCAAAACTTTATAGCCACGGCTAAAGGTCACATTCCCGGCTTTGAAATCAAAGACGAACAGAAGCTCCTGCAACTGGCTATAGAACTTGGCGTTAAAATCGGCGACCGCACTAATAATGAGATCGCTACTGAAGTGGGAGAACTGATACTTAACGAATTCGGTAAACAGGAGGGTGAACTTCTTTTTCTAAAAAGAGCTCCTCTAAAACGGCAGGAAGTCTGGCGCAAACTGGGTGTTGCTCCACGAGGAATCGACCGTGAAGTGGTGGAGACCATGCACCGCACTCATATGGGCGTCGATCAGGATTATCAAAACCTGCTTTTACAGGGCGCACGCTGCTCGCTGGCTGACGGCTGGGGCGGCAGCATGATTGCCACCGATCTGCAGGATATTATGTTCGGCAACCCAACCCCGGCGTTGGGCACTATCAACCTCGGTGTTCTCAAAGAAGACGAGGTAAATATCATTATCCACGGTCATGAACCAGCCCTGGCCGAAATGCTGGTAGTAGTTTCCCGTGACCCGGAACTCATTGCTTACGCCAAAACCAAGGGCGCTAAGGGTATTAATCTGGCAGGCATGTGCTGCACTGCCAATGAAATCATCATGCGGCACGGCTTACCGATCGCCGGTAATTTTCTGCAACAGGAACTGGCGATCATCACCGGCGCGGTGGAAGCGATGGTAGTGGATGTCCAGTGCATCATGCAGGGACTTAGCGAGGTGGCAAAATGCTACCACACCAAACTGATCACCACCGATGAAAGGGCTAAAATTCAGGGCGCTGTTCATATGCAATTCGATGAAACGAATGCAATGGAATCCGCCAAAGCTATCGTAAGAACGGCCATCGATAACTACCCCAATCGTAAACCGGGCGTTTTTATTCCTAAACACAAATCGGAATTGGTCGCCGGATTCAGCCATGAAACAATCAACTACCTGCTTGGCGGCTTATATCGGGCATCGTACCGGCCGCTTAACGACAATATTATTAACGGCAGGATCAGGGGTGTCGCTGGTGTCGTCGGTTGTAATAATGCCCGTGTGACCCACGATGAAGCCCACGTCACTCTGGTAAAAGAATTGATCAAGAACGATGTTCTGGTATTACTCACCGGTTGCGCCGCAATGGCATTAGCCAAGAGCGGTTTAATGGTGCCGGAAGGCGCGCAATATGCCGGAGACGGTTTACGCTCAGTTTGTGAAGCGGTAGGGATTCCACCGGTTTTGCACATGGGCGCTTGTATCGATAATTGCCGGATCCTTGTGGCCGCCACTGCCATGGTGAAAGACGGCGGGTTAGGTGATGATATCAGCGACCTGCCGGCTTGCGGCGCTGCTCCGGAATGGATGAGCGAAAAAGCCGTGGCCATCGGTCAATACTTTGTAAGCTCGGGTATTTACACCCTCTTCGGTGTTACCTGGCCGACAGTCGGCAGTAAAGAAGTTACCGATTTCCTCTTCAAGGATATGGAAAATTTGTACGGGGGCATGTGGGATTTTGAAACCGATCCCATGAAGATGGCTCAAAAAATGATTGCCCATATTGATAAAAAGCGTAAGGCTCTCGGCATCGACAAAGCCAGGGAAAGAGTCCTCTATGATATGGCCATGAGACGGGATTTGACGTCGTGAGCGAACAGCTACCCGGAGGGAATATAAAATAAATGTCTAAGATTATTGCATCCGCCGCGATCAGAGGCGCTTATAAGATAGTTGAAAATGCTGAAGCCCAATGGAAAATGGCGATGGAACGATGGGGCGCAAACGAGCCTGTCGGATTCCCTAATACCGCCTATTATCTGCCCATTATCTACGGCATACTCGGACACAAAGTAGAAAAACTGGGCGACATGGAATTCGTGCTGAAGAAGTGCCGGGCGCTGTTGCCTCCGCCGGTAAAAGAAATTCATGCTTTACCCTATTTAGCTCCGGCGCTGGATGCCGGTATGGTAACCTTTTTCGCGGAGGAGATTATTGAAGCTATCCGTTACCGGGAAAGCCCTCATTTCTATGTCCTCGGTGAGGATGTCACCCCGGATAATATCTGGCTGGGCGCTGCCGACGATGTAATTATGAGGAAACGCGGCGTGGAATTTGTGGACGGAACGGCTCCCGGATTCGCCGCAATTCTCGGCGCGGCTCCTACTAAAGAAATTGCCGCCAGTATCGCCCATGAACTCCAGAAAAAGAATCTCTATGTTTTTATGTCGGGAGAATATAACGGCAAACATTTCGCCGAGCAACTGGTTGAAGCCGATGTGCAAATTGGCTGGGGTGTGCGACTCGTTCCCTTTGGTCCCGATGTCAGCGCCACCGTTTTTGCGATGGGCTTTGCCACCAGAGCGGCCATGTCTTTCGGCGGCATTGAACCCGGAGACTACCGTAAAATTTTAATTTACAATAAAGACCGCATTTTCGCCTTCGCGATGCCGTTAGGCTATGTCACAGATGAATGGTATGCTAATGCCGCCGGCGCGATCAACTGGGGCTTCCCGGTAATTGCCGATACCCCGATTCCGGAAATATTACCGACGGGCATCACAACTTACGAACACGTTGTTTCTAATGTGCCGCACGATAAAATTGTCGCTAGGGCAATCGAGGTTCGCGGGCTTAAAGTAAACGTCTCCGAGATTCCCATCCCGGTCGCCTACGGTCCCGCCTTTGAAGGCGAAAGAGTTCGCGGCGACGACATCTACCTTGAAGCTGGAGGAGGACGTACCCCAATGGTGGAATGGGTCACCTCCAAACGCATGGATGAGGTAGAAGACGGAAAAGTCGAAGTGATCGGGCCGGAAATCACCGATGTCCCTCCGAAATCACTTTTACCAATGGCAATCAATGTTATCGTCGCCGGTCGACAGTTTGAAGCCGATTATGAACCCATACTGGAGCGTCAGGTACATCACCTGATTAACCATGCTCAAGGTATAATGCACATCGGACAGAGGGATATTGCCTGGATACGCATCAGCAAACAGGCTGTGGAAAAAGGCTTTCGGCTGAAACATCTGGGCACAATTCTCCACGCCAAATTGCACCAGGATTTCGGTAGAATCTTCGACAAACTCGAAGTTAAAATTTACACTGACGAAGCGCAGGTAAAACAAGTTCTGGAAAAAGCTAGAGCTGCCTATCATGAACGCGATGCCAGAATCGAAGGCATGACGGACGAAAGTACGGATATATATTATTCCTGCACTCTCTGTCAGTCATTCGCTCCCAGCCACGTCTGTGTCGTAAGCCCGGAGAGAACAGGACTCTGCGGTTCTTATAACTGGATGGATTGCAAAGCCTCGTACGAAATCAATCCCACCGGGCCTAACCAGCCGGTTGCCAAGGGTGAAGTCATCGACAAGAAACTGGGGCAATGGAAAGGGGTTAATGAGTTCCTTTTCAAAGCCTCCCGCGGTAAGTTCGATCATTATAATTTTTATAGCCTGGTCAACGACCCGATGACTACCTGCGGTTGCTGCGAATGTATTGCCGCCGTGCTGCCGATGTGTAACGGGATGATGACCGTAAACCGGGAATTCACGGAAATTACGCCCTGCGGCATGAAATTCACCACACTCGCCGGCACGATCGGTGGCGGTATCAGCACCCCGGGTTTTGTGGGACACGGCAAATATAATATCGGTCAAAGGAAATTCCTTATCGGCGATGGCGGTTTGCTGCGCATGGTCTGGATGCCTAAAATGCTCAAGGAAGAGATTGGCGACAGGCTCAAAGCCAGAGCCATCGAACTGGGCGTACCGAATTTGATGGATATGATTGCCGATGAAACGATCGGCTCGACCGAAGAAGAGATCTTGCCATTTCTGACGGAGAAAGGCCATCCGGCTCTGACAATGGATCCAATAATAGGGTAAGAATCAAGAAACAATAATCAAGGAGCAAGAAATCACGGTAATTTGTCATTCCTGTCCCCTAAGGTTTTACGGGATCCTATTTCGGCAGGAATCCAATCATTAAAAAATAATTCTCCCTTAGTCCTTCTCCCGTCGTACCTCCGGGACTTACAGCCGTGAGAGGGAGGGAGCCCTCTCTCCCTAATAGGGAGAGAGAGTGCTTCAATTGAAAGAGAAAATATAATAAACAAATAAGGTATAATAAAGCAATTTAACAAATTTTTTCAGCTGCAAGCTGACAGCTATCAGCTGTTACAAGGAGATAATTTCAATGGCGCTCACCGGAATACAGATTTTTAAACTTTTACCCAAGACCAACTGCGGCAAGTGCGGCATCCCAACCTGCTTGGCTTTTGCCATGAATCTCGCGGCCGGCAAGGCTGAACTGGCGGCCTGCCCGTTTGTCTCGGAAGAATCGAAGGCACAACTGGCCGAGGCCTCCGCTCCTCCTATCCGCCCGGTCACCATCGGCACGGGGACAACCGCCTTCAAGATCGGGGGCGAAACAGTTATGTTCCGCCACGAGAAGAGGTTCGAAAATCCTACCGGCATTGCAGTTATGGTTACAGATAATATGCACGAAAGTGAAATCTCCGCTAGAATTGAGCGGTTTATTAAAAATGTTTATATTAGAGTCGGGCTTAAACTCCATGCCGATGCCGTTGCGATTAAGAGCGAGTCCGGTAATCCGGCCAAATTCGAGGCGCTGGTAGAAATGGTGACAAAAGCTACCGACGGCGCGCTTATTCTGATGAGTGAAAAACCGGAAGTGCTGGCGGCTGGATTAAAAATATGCGCAGGACGTAAGCCATTACTTTACGCTGCCACTAAAGCTAACGCCCTCGAGGTGACAAAATTAGCCAAAGAATATTCATGTCCGGTAGCTGTCAAAGGCTCCAACCTGGATGAAGTCGCAGAACTGACCGGTATCCTGAATAAAGCCGGCATTAATGATATTGTCATCGATTCCGGAGCGAGAACGGTCAAACAGTCATTCCAGGATCAAATTGTCATCCGAGGGTCGGCTTTGCAAAAGAAATTCAAACCACTGGGATATCCTACGATTACATTCCCCTGCGAAATGACGGATAATCCGCTGAAAGAAGCCATGATCGCCTCGATGTTTGTTTCTAAATACGCAGGTATTGTCGTCCTGTCTGATTTGAAAGGCGAAGCTCTCTTCCCGCTATTGGTACAAAGATTGAATATTTTCACCGACCCGCAACGGCCGCTGGCGACGACTCCGGGTATTTATGAAATTAACAATCCTAATGAGAATTCACCGGTAATGATCACCACCAATTTCTCCTTGACTTACTTTATTGTTTCCGGTGAAATTGAGACCAGCAAGGTACCGAGTTATTTATTGATAATGGACACCGAAGGTCTTTCCGTTCTGACAGCTTGGGCAGCCGGTAAATTCGGCGCCGACCTGATGTCTGATTTCGTCAAGAAGTCCGGAATTGCCGACAAAGTCAAACACCGCAAACTGATCATCCCCGGCTATTCCGCATCTGAGAGCGGTGGCTTGGAAGAAGACTTAAAAGGATGGGAAATACTGGTAGGGCCGAGAGAAGGTTCCCATATCCCGGCTTATCTCAGGACTTACAAATCCCAGGGGGCAAATTGCAGTTAATCGGGGAAAACCTGAATATCGTCTCCAAACGATATGGACCGGCGCTGAAAGAACGCGATGCTACACCTGTCCGGGAATTAGCCATCGCCGAAACTAACGCGGGTATGGACTATCTGGACATCAACATTGGTCCGGCTCGCAAAGACGGAGATAAATTTATGGAGTGGGTAGTCAAAACGGTGCAGGAAGTAACCGGTAAACAGCTCTCTCTGGATACGACCAACCCCGTTGCAATGGAAGCCGGTCTGAAAGTGCATAAAGGGAAAGCGCTGCTTAATTCAATTTCCCTGCAACGCATGGAAGAACAACTCCCGTTAGTTACGAATTACAATTGCGATTTTGTCGCGCTACTCTGGGGTCGGGATGGTTTACCGCGTGATGCCAATGAACGCGGCGCTATTGCCGCTGAGCTGCTCTACAATGCCAATGAAAAAGGCATCGGCAACGATCGCATCTGGTTCGACCCGATTGTGACACCGGCAGTTAATGTCGAATCCAATCATGTAAAACATTGCCTTGAGTTTCTGAGTATGCTGCCGGATATCGCGCCCGGCGCCAAATCAATTGTCGGCTTATCCAATGTGTCTAACGGCGCCCCCGATAAACTGAGACCATACCTCAACCGTACCTTGTTGATGATGCTGATGAAGCATAATATCCATGCCGTGATCCTGGATGCGTTCGACAGGGAGTTGATCGATATTGCGCGCGGTAAAAAACCGGATCTGGTAAAACTGGTACATCGGGTATTGGATGGGGAAAAGCCAGATATTGCTTCCCTCGACCCCGAAGAAGCTAAGTACGTAAAAACCGTTAAGGTGTTGCTTGGAGAGATACTCTATTCCCATTCCTGGTTAGAGAACTGATCGGTAATTGAGATTGGCTCGGTTATAACGCTTATCAAAAAATATGTCTGAACAACCGCCCAATAATGACCACAGTGTTTACAACCTGAACGATGCTTTTAAAATTGCTCAAAAGCAGTTCGCAGCGATTGATGTGTCACAGCAATGTCAAAAAAGCAGTGCGCTTTATTCCCCGGAAACCGTATCTCTCAATTACCTGAATGAGATTTATAAAATCGATGTTTCTTCGGCCGCTGTACGTTTTGTCGATAGTGATCAGGCTGTTCCCATGCGTGATAAAATCCTGATATTGCATTATTTTGCTCAAGCCAAAGGCGCTCCACTTACAGGGAAACCAATTACCTATCGTGAATTGCCCGGAGGGCTGGTCTATTACCCTACATTTATCAAGCGAACGATCAAACCGCTGACCGATTTCTTTGGCAAAACCCCGGCGATTCTACTTAAGGCCGGCAAACTGATCGGCGCTAAACAGGGAGAGACCGGAGATGCATCGTTAATTATCGATGCTTTTACTCGTGTGCCGATCACTATCATACTCTGGCAGGGAGATAATGAACTACCCGCAGAAGTAAACATACTGTTTGACGCGAATATAACTGACTATCTGACATCCGAAGATGTTACTATAGTATGTGAGGCCATTACCTGGCGGCTAATTAATTACGCCAGGAAAGTGTGAGAATAAAATGGATGTAACCGGAATTATTTTAGCGGACGGGAAAAACTCAAAGCTGGGTGGCAACAAAGGGACCGAACTAATCGGGGGAATACCGGTTATTGAAAGGGTCATTAAGAGTCTGTCGCCAATTACGAGCAGAATTCTACTGATAACCGGCGGAGACACCATCACTTATTCGACGGTAAAAGGGGTGGAAGTAATCAACGACAACCACCGCATCAAAAGACCGCTCACAGGCATTTATACCGGACTTTGTTGTTCCCGTTCCAAAGCTAATATTATCGTTACCTGCGATATGCCTTTTCTGAATCCGGCGTTATTGGACCACATGGTGAAAATATTACCCAGTTACGATGCGATTGTGCCGAGATGGCCCAATATGCAAAAAGAGCCGTTACATGCCGTCTACTCGCTGTCCTGCCTGCTAACCATGAAAAAACACCTGGAGAATAACCGCTACAGCATTATCCGCGTCCTCAATGAAATGCATGTGCTGCATCTCAACAAACGAGGTTTCGCTGAGTTCGACCCGGATTTCTTTTCCTTCATGAATATCAACGACAAGGCCGATATTGACCTGGCAAATAAAATCGCCGCAGAAAAAAAGAAATAGGCAATTAAAAAAAGAGAAAACGGAACCAGTGACTTTAGTTGGTGGCACAGGCGTCCCTGCCTGTGGGTAATCCATCCTCTCTCCGGCTCTCTCCCATTGTCATTGCGAGCGAAGCGTGGCAATCTGACATCGCAATGTCATACTGAGTCTGTCTTAACTGACGAACGTATCTAGTGTACGACGGTCTTTGGCATCATTCGATAAAAATGAAACTGCACACACTAGAAGGCCAATGTATTTTCGCGCAGTTGGCTAGATGGATTCCCGCCCGTAGAAGGGCAGGCGTACGGGACTTTAGGCTTTCGCGGGAACGAAAATGGAGCAAGTGTCGTTCTGAACTTACGAAGTACCTGAAGAATCTCCGTGTGGCAGCAAGAAATACATTACACAGATATAATAGAGCTGGAGATCCTTCGCTGCGCTCAGGACGCGATGCAGTATTATCTTCCCTCTTCTTCGATGATGAAGACTTCTTCGATCGTGGAATTGAGGGCTTTCGCCACTTTATAAGCCAAAACCAATGAAGGATTGTATTTTCCTTTCTCGAGGTAGAGCATTGTCTGCCGGGTCACGCCGACCTTGTCTGCCAGTTCATCCTGAGTCAGGTTGTACCGCGCTCTCAGTTCTTTAATGCGTGTATTTATTATCGTCATATCAGTATGCTCACAATTATACGCTTACACTTTGAAATAATAATAGAAAAATGTAGAAGAGAAATAAACAAAATACCCGCTGAATAAAACAATTAATAATGCGCTTCTGGTTAATATCTCCGCATTTAGAAGATATATGAATAACGCTAAATTGGTAGCCAGTAAAGCATTTCGCGCGCTTTTAGTACTGTTAAATTCTGTTCTTTCATCCTCAGCAATTCTAGAGTTTACTCCGCCTTTCCAGAAGTAGAGCACCATGTACATGATCATAAAGACGATCATTACTAAAGGGAAAACTATCAGCATGATTTTGGTAATTGTATCGCCGGGTGTCTGTCCCAGGTTAACGTCATGGTACAAGAGACTGAGAAAGGCGAATCGCCCGAAGAACATCGCGGCGATGGAGATAAAATCCCAATATTTTGTGCTTAATCGCGGTTGTTTCTTACGCAGCAGTGTAATCAACAAAACGCTTAACACCAATACAACCATAGCCGCAAAATACAATATTTGATATATCATTTTCCCTCTCCCTTTTAAGCCTCGCGATAGTAATAGAAGAAATATGAAGCAATCGACATAAGATCTACCCCTTGCTGGTGAGTACAATCCTTTCCTTGGTTAAGAGTTGAAAAAGGAAAAAGTTAGCCAATGCCAAAGCCATTGCTGCCCCCATTGAGATGTAAACTAAAGACCAGGATGATTTCAAGTAACCTGTACCCAATATGAGTACATTACTGGTGATAATTAGAACAAACATGAATATAATATTAATTAGCCGGACATTGGCGATAATGAGTTGTAAAAGGTAAAATAACGCCGAGAGAAAGAGAACGATTGCAGGAACCGCAACAATTATAGCCACCGAAGAAAGTGCACCGGGGTAAATCCAGTACCCCAACTTTGGGTAGATAACAAAAACATTCATTGCACAAAACGCCGCTATTGTGAAAAGAAAACCGAGAACAACGCTAGGGAGAAACATTGACATGGTTTTGCCAAACCAGAACTGTTTTATAGTCAAAGGGGTGCAGAGTAATGATTCCAGGGAATGTTTCGTCTTCTCAATCAACAAGGTATAACTATTGATAATGAAACTGTAATAAACTGCCACTACCAGCGCTACTGTAAAAATGGTAATACCTATAATCGGCTGAACGTATGCGGTGGGTTCGATGCCCGTATTTGTTTTCAACAGAGCTCCAATAGTTCTCTCTAAATTATTGACTATGTAATAGACTACCAGGATAGTTAGTGCGATACTTATTAGAAATGTCTTGGTACGTACAGTTTCTTTTAAATCCTTTTTTACGATCACCAGCATTTCTTTCATCGTTCCATATCCTTTACGGCTTTCGCATATATTTCTTCGAGCGAAACTTCAGACTTCTTTACTCCCTCGATCGGGACTCCTCGCTGAGTCAGGAAAGCTACTATTTCTGAAACTTCCGCTTTACCCTTCATGTTGATATGAATTCTGCCCGTTTCCAGATGATAGCCAGCAATATAAGCAAGATTTTTCAGTTCATCCATCGCCTTTTGCAGCGCATCGGTTTCTTTGACACCAGTCTCAATGATCAATTCCTGTTGACCGGCGCCTTTTCTCAGTTGATCCAGTTCGCCGTATATTTTTATTTGCCCTTTATCAATCAGTGCAATCCGATTACAGATACGCTGTACTTCATCCAGATTGTGAGAGCTTAAAAAGACCGTTTTGCCTTGATTATTAGCCAGGTTTAGGATAATATCTCTCACTTCCATCTGGCCGGAAGGATCGATCCCCGCGGTCGGTTCATCAAGAATCAGAAACTCCGGGTCATGCACCATCGCTCTGGCTAAAGCCAGTTTTTGCCGCATTCCCTTGGAGTATGTGGCAATTTTATCTCCAGCTCTTTCCTGTAACCCGAC
>Ga0182021_10006128_pt1 | contig 14285 bp, 9 predicted proteins | sample 612E3MmetaG_FD_120493 | JGI IMG/M metagenome (GOLD analysis project Ga0182021, IMG submission 120493) | Permafrost microbial communities from Stordalen Mire, Sweden - 612E3M metaG (Illumina Assembly) | ecosystem: Environmental > Terrestrial > Soil > Wetlands > Permafrost | place: Sweden... | reverse complement strand
TCGCGGTCACCGGCATCCCCGCGGGCAAGGTCGCCGTGCTCTTCCTCTCGCACGATCCCGCCTCGGCGAACGGCACGCCCCTCACGTGCCCCATCGCCCCGGCCATCTCGCAGACGTACGGCACGGCGCTGACGGGCTCGGGCACGACGCCGAGCATCACCGGCCGCGGCAAGGCCTGGCACATCGTCGCCGACGCGCCCGTCACCTCGTACGACATCCTCCCCTACGGCGGCGCCAAGTCGTACCTGCCCAGCGCCGAGCTGCTCTTCCCCACGACCGCGTGGGGGACCAACTACTTCGGCATCGTGCCCTATCGCGGCAGCTCGTCGCCGCAGTGGGGCCAGCTCGTCGCGTCGCAAGACGCCACGCAGGTCACCATCCTGCCGAGCGTCGCACTCCCGGCCGGCACGAACGTCACTGCGGCGGCGAAGAACGTGGCCAGCACGTACACGCTGAATGCCGGCGAGTACATCCAGTGGCAAGAGTCCAACGAGATGAGCGGCACGATCATCCAGTCGACCAAGCCCGTCTCCTTCTTCGGCGGTCAGGGCTACGACTGCTACTCGTCGGCCACCTCGAGCGGCGGCGGCTGCGACTCGGCGCACCAGCAGGTGCCGCAGGTCAGCGCGTTCGGCTCGGAGTACGCCGTCGCGCCCTACGCGACCCGTCGCGCCGACATGAAGGAAGAGTCCATTCGCTACCGCTTCGTCGGCGCCGTCGCGGGCTCGACGCTCACGTACAGCCCGGCCGTGGCCGGCGCGCCCACGACGCTCGGGGTCGGGCAAGTCGTGGACTTCGAGGCCGTGGGGCCCTTCGTCGTGACCGCGCAGGACAACAACCACCCGTTCTACGTCGCGCAGATCATGCCGGGCTGCTCGGTCACGAGCGGAAGCCGCGCGCCCGGTGGCTGCCTCGGGGACGAGGAGTACGTGAACATCCTCGCGCCGGGACAGTTCCTCACGAAGTACGTGTTCTTCAGCGATCCGACCTACCCGACCACGAACCTCGTCTTCACCCGCGTGAAGGCCGGAGGGACGTTCAAGGACGTGAAGCTCGACTGCGCGGGGACGCTGACCGGCTGGAAGCCCCTCGGATCGAGCGGGCAGTACGAGTACACCGACGTCGACCTCATTCGCGGCGGCATCCAGAACGGGAGCTGCGACAACGGTCCGCACGTGGCCGACAGCGCCGGGCCCTTCGGCATCATGGTCTGGGGCCTCGACAGCGCGGCGTCGTACGCGTACCCCGCCGGCGGCAACGTCGCGCCCATCAACAGCGTCGTCGTCCCGCCCACGCCGAACTGACCTGCTCTCACCGGGAGTCGTCGGTATCCGGCGCGACCTGCGTCGGGGAGTCGCCCCGCGCTTCTCCTTCGGACACCGAGAGCCCGAGGTCGGTGGAGCCCCGGCGCTCTTCGGCGCGCAGCGAGTCCTCGGCCACCTCGCGGAAGACCGCGAGCTTCGCCTCGTCGGCCAGGATCACGTGCACGTGGCGGAGGCGCGTTCCGCCCAGCGCAAGGTGCCAGCGAAGCGCGGTCATCATCGCGTTGGCGCAGGTCTCCATCGTGACCCGCGCGACGCCGGTGCCCAGCGCCGGCATGGCCAGCGAGCGGAGCCCCAGCTCGTCGGCGAGCAGGAGCGCCCGCTGCGTGGCGCGTCCCACGCACGAGGTCTCGTTCCACGCGCTGACCGCGTGCAGCACGTACCTGGCGTTCAGCGTTCCGGCCTTCGTCGCGATGCACGTGCCGAGCGCCCTCGGCCCGCCTTCCATCGCCTCGAGCTCGATCGCCTCGCCGCCCTTCTTCCTCAGCGCGTCGCCGACGCCGCTCTGCATGTTCATGTTGTAGTTCGCCGACGACACGATGCCGTCGGTCCGCGCGTCGGCGAGGTTTCCGGCCGTGAAGGTGATGGTGCACTCGCCGATGCGGAAGGTGTGCCGGTCCACGTAGACCAGGGTCGTGCGGTGGGCGGCCGCCCGGACCGTGGACGTGAGGTCCGTGAACTGCCGCACCGGCTCGATGAGGTCCGTCGGGCGCTGGGCGGGATCCTTGGTGAGCATCAAGCGCAGGACGTGCTGGAAATAGGCCTCTTCAGGCGATCTCGGCGGCGGCATCCGCGGACCGATGTTCGGATCGAGCGTCTGGTGGATGTCCTCGAACGGAGGCTTGCCGTAGCGGAGATCGCACGCCGTCGCCGCCGCACCCCAGACGTCGGTGCCGCGGCTCGTCGCTCCCTGCGAGAGGTGCTCGGGGGCCATGAAGTGAAGCGTCCCGCTGACCTCGCCGCTCGTCGCCGCCTTGCCTGTGGCGATGCCGAAGTCTCCCAGGCGCACACCCGTCTCGGGCGCGCCGAAGAGGTTCGACGGCTTCACGTCGCGGTGCACGACGCCCGCCTGGTGCGCCGCGTGGAGCGCCATGCATGCCTGTCGCGTCACGTGGACCACGAACCAGAGGGGCAAGCCGATGCCCAGGGACGCACGCCGCCGCCGGTCGAGCTCGGCGAGATCGATGCCGTCGACGTACTCCTGGACGAGGTAGGGCGTGCCCTCGTGGACGCCGGCGTCGATGGCGCGGACGACGAGGGGGTTGGTGATGCGGGCCATCAGGCGCGCCTCGTCGATGACGCGATGGGCCTCCTTGTTCGCCTCGCCGGCCGCGAAGGCCGGGCGCAGGACCTTCAGGATGACGGGGATCGCGAGCACCGTGTGCTTCGCGAGCCACACTTCGCTCATCCCGCCCTCGCCGAGGCGGCCCCAGATCTCGTAGTCGCGAATCTTCTCCGGCAGGGTGCCCATCGGTGGTCGGCCGATGGTACCGCGTTCTACCGGCCCACGAGGGCCATCATGGCTTCCGGGTAGCGCCCGCCCGCGGCCGCGCCGATGGGGAAGATCGCCTGGATGCGTGCGAGCTCTTCCTCGCTCAGGGTCACCTCGAGCGCGCCGAGGTTCTCCTCCAGGTATCGGCGGCGCTTGGTGCCCGGCAGCGCGACGACGTGCTCGCCGCGCGACAGGACCCACGCCAGGGCGAGCTGCGAGGTGGTGCAACCCTTCGCCTTGGCGAGCTCCTCGACGTGTCCCACCAGCTCGAGGTTCTTCGCGAAGTTCGCGCCCTGGAACCGCGGCGAGCCGCGCCGGTAGTCGTCGGCCGCGAGGTCCTCGAAGCGCCGCAGCTGGCCCGAGAGGAAGCCGCGCCCCAGGGGGCTGTACGCCACGAAGGTCGCGCCGAGGGCGGCGCATGCGTGGACCACGCCTTGCTCCACCGCGTCGTGGGTCCAGAGCGACAGCTCGCTCTGCACGGCGGCGATCGGATGCACGGCGTGCGCGCGCTTCAGCGTGTCGACCGACACCTCGGAGAGGCCGATGTGGCGGATCTTCCCTTCCGCGACGAGCTGGGCCATCGCGCCGACGGTCTCTTCGATGGGGACGCGGCCGTCGACGCGGTGCAGGTAGTAGAGATCGATGACGTCGACGCCGAGGCGCGCGAGGGAGCCCTCGCACGCGCGCCGCACGTACGCCGGGCTCCCATCGATCCCTCTCCGCGTGGGATCCTTGGGATCGCGGACGATGCCAAACTTGGTCGCGAGGAAGACCTGGTCACGCTTGCCGGCGATGGCCCTCCCGACCAGCTCTTCGTTGAGGAACGGCCCGTACGCGTCGGCCGTGTCCAGGTGCCGGGCTCCGAGCTCGAGGGCGCGGCGGATCGTGGCGATGGACTCGGCCTCGTCGGCGGGACCGTAGAACTCGCTCATGCCCATGCAGCCGAGACCGATGGGACCGAGGATCTTTCGACCGAGGATCGTGTGCATCCCGCTCGTATAGCCCCTCTGCGGGAGAAATTGCGGGCATCTTGCAAGAGCAATTATCCGTCTATATACTTGCAGCAGCAACATGACAGCCGAGCCCCAAGTCCGACCCAGGGAAGACGAAGTGGTCACCAAGGCGGTGCGCCGCGCAGCCTCGGCGCTGGGCCTCTCGCAGAAGGAGCTGGCGCGGGTCGTCGGCGTCAGCGAGGCCACCGTGTCGCGCCTCGCGGCGGGGCGGCTCCTCGATGCGTCGAAGAAGGAAGGGGAGCTCGCCCTGCTCTTTCTTCGCGTGTTCCGCAGCGTCGACGCCCTCGTCGGCGGCAGCGAAGAGAAGTCGCGTGCCTGGTTCTGCGCCCACAACACGCACCTCGGCGGCACGCCGCGCGATCGCGTCCAAACCGTGGAGGGCCTGGTCCATGTCGCGCAGTATCTGGATGCCATGCGAGGGAAGCTCTAGGGTCAGGGGCTTGACGCTCGACGCGTGGCGCGTCGTCGAATCGCAGTACGTCGTGTCCACGCGCAAGCTGGTCGACTCCGACGAAGAGCAGCGGCTGCTCGAAGAGCTCATCGATCGCGTGAAGCCGCCCATGCCCGAGGGGCCCGAGTTTCGCGGCCTTCACTACCTGCTCTTCACGCCCTTCCGGCATCCGCCCCTGCGCTATGGATCCCGCTTCGGGACCACGAGCGAGCGCGGCATCTGGTACGGCGCCAAGGATCTGCCCACGTGCTTCGCCGAGGTGGCGTACTACCGCCTGCTCTTTCTCCAGGGCACCGAGGCGAAGCTCGATCCGGTGACCGTCGAGCTCACGTCGTTCGCCGCGAAGGTGAGCACCCGGCGCGGCGTCGACCTCACGAAGCCGCCGTTCGCCGCCTTCGAGGCCGAGCTCGCGTCGAAGACGTCGTACGCCGCGACCCACGCCCTCGGCGCCGAGATGCGCGCCGCAGGCGTCGAAGCGTTCCTCTTCCGCGCCGCGCGCGCGAAGAAGAAAGGGGTCAACGTCGGTCTCTTCGCTCCGGCCTTCGCGCGCAAGACGCCGAAGAGCTTCGAGACCTGGATCTGCACCGTGGACCGCGCGAAGGTCGAGCTGGTCCGCAAGGACCTCTCCTTCCGGGACGCCAAGCGAATGACCTTCCCGCGCACCGACTTCGAGGTGAGCGGGAAGTTGCCAGGGCCCGGCGTCAGCTAGACGCCGAGCCCCCATCCCCGGCCCTTCCCCCGAAATCGGGGGAAGGGAGGGAGAGGAGACGGGGATCGATCGGGACGCAGACTCTCGTCCCCTTCCCCCGCAGCGGGGGAAGGCCGGGATGGGGGCGCGCGGCGGAACCGGGTTCGAGCTCCGAGTGCGGGCTACACGTACGATTCAATCGGCGGGCACGCGCAGACGAGCTTGCGGTCGCCCAGCGCGTTGTTGAGGCGCGCCACCGGCGGCCAGAACTTGTGGACCGTCGTGTCCTTCGTGGGGAACGCCGCCATCTGACGCGAGTAGGGGTGCGCCCACTCGGTGGCGGTGACCGCGTCGGCGGTGTGCGGTGCGTTCTTGAGCGGGTTGTCTTCCTTCGACAGGCGACCCTCCTCGATGGCGCGGATCTCCTCGCGGATCGCGATCATCGCGTCGCAGAAGCGATCGAGCTCGGAGAGCGGCTCGCTCTCGGTCGGCTCCACCATGAGGGTGCCCGGGATGGGGAAGCTCATCGTCGGGGCGTGGAAGCCGTAGTCGATGAGGCGCTTGGCGATGTCGTCGACCTCGATGCCGCAGCTCTTCTTGAACTGACGCATGTCGAGGATGCACTCGTGCGCGACGCGGCCCTTCTTGCCTTTGTAGACCACGGGGAAGTGCCGATCGAGGCGCTTGGCGATGTAGTTCGCGTTGAGGATGGCGACCTTCGTGGCCTGCGCGAGGCCGTCCGGGCCCATCATGCGGATGTAGGCCCAGCTGATCAGCAGGATGCTCGCGCTGCCCCAGGGCGCCGCCGACACCGCACCGGCGCTGGGCGCTCGACCGAGGTCGACCACCGAGTGCGACGGGAGGAAGGGGATGAGGTGCTTGGCGACGCAGATGGGTCCCATTCCGGGACCACCGCCGCCGTGCGGGATGCAGAACGTCTTGTGCAGGTTCAGGTGGCAGACGTCGGCGCCGATGTCGCCCGGGCGGCAGAGGCCGACCTGCGCGTTCATGTTGGCGCCGTCCATGTACACCTGGCCGCCGTGCTCGTGGATGATGGCGCAGATGCGCTTGATGTCCTCCTCGAAGACGCCGTGCGTCGACGGGTAGGTGATCATCAGCGCCGCGAGGTCGGCGGCGTGCTCCTTGGCGCGCGCCTCCAGATCGGCCACATCCACGTTGCCGTGCTCGTCGGTCTTCGTGACCACCACCTTCATGCCCGCCATGACAGCCGACGCCGGGTTCGTCCCGTGCGCCGACTGCGGGATGAGGCACACGTTGCGGTGCGTCTGGCCCTTGCTCTCGAGGTACTTCTTGATGGCGAGCAGTCCCGCGTACTCGCCCTGCGAGCCGGCGTTGGGCTGCAGCGAGGTGGCGGCGAAGCCGGTGATCTCGGTCAACTCGCCCTCGAGCTGCTTGAACAGCTCGGCGTAGCCCGTGGTCTGGTCGGCGGGCGCGAACGGGTGGATGCGGTTCCAGCACGGCTCGGTGATGGGCATCATCTCCGACGTCGCGTTCAGCTTCATCGTGCACGAGCCGAGCGCGATCATCGAGTGCGCGAGCGACAGATCGCGCGACTCGAGGGTCCGCAGGTAGCGGAGCATCTCGGTCTCGGACCGGTAGGTGTTGAACACCGGGTGCGTGAGGTACGCCGAGGTGCGGACGAGCGCCTTCGGGAGGGCCGAGCTCGCCTCCTTGGCCAGCTCGAGCGGGCGCAGGGCCTTGCCGGCGTCGCCGCCGATGGCCGTGAAGAGCGCGGCGAGATCGACGTCGCTCACGGTCTCGTCGAGGGCGATGCCCACGTGCGTGGCGTCGAGCCTGCGGAGGTTCATGTTCGCCGCCGCCGCGGCCTGGAACCAGCGATCGCAGTCGGCCGAGGAGCCGGTGGCCACGACGGTGTCGAAGAAGGTGTCGTTCGCGATCTTCACGCCGACCTTCTTCAGGCCGTGCGCGAGGGTCGCCGCCATGCCGTGCACGCGCTCGGCGATGCCGCGGATGCCGGCGGGCCCGTGGTAGACGGCGTACATGCCGGCGACGATGGCGAGGAGCGCCTGCGCCGTGCAGATGTTGCTCGTCGCCTTCTCGCGGCGGATGTGCTGCTCGCGCGTCCCGAGCGCCATGCGTAGCGCGGGCTTCTTGTGCGCGTCCTCGGACACGCCGATGATGCGCCCCGGCAGCTTGCGCACGTAGTCGTGCTTGGTGGCGAAGTACGCGGCGTGCGGCCCGCCGAAACCGAGGGGAACGCCGAAGCGCTGCGTGTTGCCCACGGCCACGTCGGCGCCGAGCTCACCCGGCGGCGTCAAGACGGCGAGCGCGAGAATGTCGGCCGCCATCACGACCAGCGCCCCTTGCGTGTGCGCCTTGGCGATGAAGTCGCGGTAGTCGGCGATGGAGCCATCGGTGGCCGGGTACTGCACGAGGGCTCCGAAGGCCTTCGAGGCGCCCAGGTCCACGGTGCGGTGATCCCCGACGAGCACGTCGATGCCGATGGCCTTGGCGCGCGTCTTCACGACGTCGATGGTCTGCGGGTGGCACGCGCTCGAGACGAAGAAGACGTTCGCGTCGTCGTGCCCCTTGAACTCGTAGACCAGGTGCATGGCCTCGGCGGCCGCCGTGCCCTCGTCGAGCAGCGACGCGTTGGCGATGTCGAACCCCGTGAGGTCCATGATCATCGTCTGGAAGTTGAGGAGCGCTTCCAGGCGCCCCTGCGCGATCTCGGCCTGGTACGGCGTGTACTGGGTGTACCAGCCGGGGTTCTGCACCACGTTGCGCAGGATGACCGGCGGCGTGATGCAGTCGTTGTAGCCCATGCCGATGAACGACCGCGCGATGCGGTTCTTCGCGCCCAGCTTCGCCGCCAGCTCGAGCAGCTCGTACTCCGAGATGGCCTTCGCGAGATCGAGCGGCTTCGCGATCCGGATGGAGTCGGGAACCGTCTCGGCCATCAACGCATCGAGCGACGGCACGCCGAGCTCGCCGAGCATGCGGGCCACGTCCTTGGGGCCAGGTCCGATGTGGCGGTTGACGAAGTGGTCCGGGTGCTCGAGGGAGACGCTCATGGCTTCCTTTTCCGCACGGAAAAAGAGGGTGCGGCGGCCCATTCTCTAGCACATCGGAGGCACTCTCAGAACGCGCCGACGACCCCGAGCTGACCCCCGAAAAAGATGCGTCCGTCCTCACCGACGCTGGCCAGGGGCGACGCGGTGGGGAGGATCCACGCCCTGGGCGCTTCGGCCTTCTGCGAAGGATCGTTCGCGGGCGCGTCGGGGAGCCTAGGCAGCGGGCGCTTCTTGACCGAGATCAACGTGGGGACGTAGTTGATCTGCGCCTCGATGATGCCGGCCAAGGCCTCCGCGGCCAGCCCGAGGACGAGGCCCAGGTTGACCCACCGGGTCTGTTTCGCGCGGTCGATGTACGCTGCGTAGAGGAGAATCTTGTCGTTCTGCGTGGTGTTCGCGTTGGCCGCGAGCGCGTCGGTGGCGTTGCCGATGTCGTAGCGGTACATGCCGAACGTGACCCCGGTGCCGATGAGCAGCGACGCCTCCGTGGTGAGGAAGATGTACCCCGCCACGGGCCTGCCGTTCTGGAACTGACCGACACCGAAAGGCAGCAGCGCGATCCAGCGCGAGTTCTCCTTCGTGATGTGCTCCTCGGAAGCCGCCTTCTCGAGAAGCGCCACGTACGCGCCCTGACGCTTCGCGAGCGCTTCCTGCCGCGCTTTCTCGGCGGCCGCATCCCTGGCTTTCTGCGCCGCGATCTCGTTGAGCTTGTCGCGGAGCTTCGACTTGGTGTCGGTGAAGGCGTCGAGCACCGGCATGAGGAAGGTGGTCGGATCCGGATCGTATTGCGGGTTCTCGAGGATGACCTTCTCGAAGAGCGCGCTGGCCTCGTCCTTCTTCCCCAGGCCGAATTTCACGGCGCCCCAGTACATCTGCGCCTCGAGGACGAGCTCTTTGCTGTGGAGGCTTCCGGTGCCGGGAGCGAGCATCGCGGAGAAGCGCGCGTCGGCCTCGAGGTAGTCCTTCGCGAGATAGGCATTGCGCCCCTTCTCGAGGTCGCTCTTCTCGTCGGCGAACGCGACGTTGCCGTGCAGGACGAGGCACGCCACCACGCACGCCACGCAAGAAGCCCTGAGGCGACGGAGGGATGCACGGCCGGGCATCAATCGCGGGATGCTACCTCGCCTAGAGGGAGAAGGTCACCCGCTTCTGCTGGCCGGCGATGAGGTCGACCTTCTCTTTCTTGTCGGGGTGGGCCCGGTCCACGACGGTGATCCAGTTGCCCGAGTAGCCGCGGACCGGGATGGAGACGGGTACCCCCGGCTTGATGACGATGGAGGGGAAGTCCTCGATGCCGTAGTTGCCGTTCGGATCCCCGTCGACGAGGAGCGTCGCCGGCTTGATCTTCAGCTCGATGGCCATCGAGTCGTCGGTCTTTCCGGCGCGCACCACCCGCACGTCCTGATCGCAGATGTCCTTCACGCAGCCGAATCGCAGCGTGTGCTCCCTCCCATCGAGCTCGATCGTGGAGCCGGGGGCGATGCCGATGGGGGCGGTGTCGTCGACGGCCACCGTGACGCCGGCCGGGGGTCGGACGCCGACGAACGTGAGCGTCCTCGACGTCGGAGTCGGCGCCGGCGCGCTCGCCGGAACGAGGGCCGTGTGCACGCTGGTGGGCGCGGTCGCGACGCTCGGCGCGCTGGACGAGACGCTGGGCGCGCTGGCCAGGGCGCTCGCGGACGCGGACGGGCCGGAGCCGGTCGAGGCTGCGCTGGTGGTCGGCACCGGTCGCGGCACGACCGTGGGCGTGCCGCGGATCCACCGGCCCACGACGAAGGCGAGGAGGATCGCGGCGATGGTGCCGAGGAGCACGGGCACGCTGCGCTTGATGAATCGCGCGCGCGCGTCGGCGCGGTGCATGCCCGCGACGATCTTCATCAGGCGAGGGTCCGCCGGCGCGTAGGCGAGGGCGCGGTTGTAGTCCGCCGCCGCGTCGAGCGTGCGCCCGGCGCGCCTCGCTTCGTCGGCCAGCGCGCACAGCGTGGCCGTCATGCTCTTCTCGTGCGCCTGCACGTACGCTTCCGGATCGTGCAGAAACGCTGCGATCTCCTCGCGGTGATCCTTCACCTTGAGGCGCTCGAGCTCCTTCACGACGGTCTCGCGCATCGCCGCAGCGGAGGCGAAGCGATCGGCGGGGGAGTGCGCCAGCGCGCGATCGAGGATCGAGCTCCACACGCGCCCGACGAGCGGGCGCTCGTGCTCGGCGACGGGGTACTCGCCGTCGAGGACGCGGCGCAGCACCTGGGCCGGGTTGTTTCCCTCGAACGGGAGGTGCCCCACCATGCACTCGTAGAGCAGCACGCCGAGGCCGAACACGTCGCTGCGCGCGTCCACGTCGCCGCCCTCGATCTGCTCGGGCGCCATGTGCGCCGGGCTTCCGAGGACCTGCCCCGTCGACGTCACGCCCTTCGCGTCGAGGAGCTTGGCGATGCCGAAGTCGGTGAGCTTGACCTTGAGCGCGGCCGCGCCCTCGCCGTCCTTCGCCTCGACCAGCACGTTCTCGGGCTTGACGTCGCGATGCACGACGCCCTCCGCGTGCGCGTGGGTCAAAGCGGCGAGGAGCTCGAGCGCGAACGCGGCGGCGACCTCGGGTGGGAGCGCGCCGTGCTGCTTGAGGAGGGCGCGCAGCGTCTCGCCGCGGAGGAGCTCGACGACCAGGTACTGCTCGCGGTCGTTCTCGTCGGAGACGTCGAACACCTCGACGATGTTCGGGTGGCGCAGCTTGGCGACCGCCTGCGCCTCGACGACGAAGCGGTGCGCGACCTCGGGCGAGTCACGGAGGTGCGGGTGAATCACCTTGATCGCAACGTCGCGCCCCAACCGTGGATCGCGTGCGCGATACACGGAGGCCATCCCGCCGTGCCCGATCTCTTCGAGCACCTCGTACTTGGCTAGCGAGGGGACGCGCGCCCCCGTCGCGACCGAGGCCACCATGGGGGAACTCTATCACCCTTTGAGGCCGAGTCGCTTCAGGCGGCTCCGGAGGGTGCTCTCGGAGAGGCCCAGGGACCGGGCGGCCTTCGACTGGTTCCCGCCCTGCCGGGAGAGGACCTGGGCCAGGATTTCGCGCTCCAGATCGTCGAAGGTCGTGCCCTTCTCGGGCACGTCCAGGACGATGGGATCGCCGCTTTTTCCGCCGTCTTTCGGCGGAGGGACGCTCCTCCGGGACTCGATGCGGTCGGGGGTCTCGGGGCCCAGCGCCGGGGGCAGGTCCAGGTCCACGGCGTCGACCTCGCGGCCCGCGTGGTAGATGACCAGCCGTTCCATGAAATTGCCCAGCTCGCGCACGTTGCCGGGCCACGAATGGTGCGAAAGCGCCGCCCAGGCGGCGTCGGTGACGCGGGGCAGGGCCCGGCTCATGCGGCGCGCGGCGGCCTCGAGCATCGGAGCGCCGAGGCCGCGCACGTCCTCGGGCCGCTCGCGCAGGGGCGGGACCATGATGGGCGCGACGGCGAGGCGATAGTAGAGATCGAGCCGGAAATGCCCGGCCTGCGCGTACGACAGCAGATCGCGGTTGGTCGCCGCGATGATGCGCAGATCCATGCGGCGCGGCTCGCTGCCGCCCACGGGCCAGAACTCGCGCGACTCGAGGGCACGGAGGAGCATCGCCTGCAGGTTCGGCGGCGCCTCGCCGATCTCGTCGAGGAAGAGGGTGCCCCCCTCGGCCAGCTCGAAGAGCCCGCGGCGCGAATTCTGGGCCCCCGTGAAGGCGCCCTTCACGTGGCCGAAGAGCTCGCTGGTCATCAGCTCCGGGGGAAGCGCCGCGAGGTTCTGCGCGACGAAGCGGCCTCGTTTGCGCGTGCTCCGCTCGTGGATGGCGTAGGCGACCAGCTCCTTGCCGACGCCCGTCTCTCCGATGAGCACGACGTTCGCGTCGGTGCCCGCGACGGCGATCATCTGCTCGAGCACCTTCGCCATGGCCGGCGAGCCCACGATGAGGCGCGGACGCACGACGGCGCGGTGCGCCACCTCGACGTCGTCCTTGAGGCGCGCGTTGGCCGCGGACAGCTCACCGACCAGGCGCCGGTTCTCGAGCGTCAGTCGGCGCTGCTCGGCCGCGCGCTGGATCGTCAGCTTGATCTGCTCGGCCTCCCACGGCTTCTGCACGTAGGCGAACACGTGGCCGCGGTTCACCGCGTCGGCCAGATCGTCGTGGTCCGAGTACCCGGTGAGGAGCACGCGCTCCACGTCCGGATGGGCGCCGTACGCCCGCGCGAGGAGCTCCGAGCCGCGCATGCCATCCATGCGCATGTCGGAGACCAGCACGTCGAGCTCTTCGCCCGCCATGAGCGACAGCGCGGCTTCGCCGCTCTCGGCCAGACGCACGTCGAAGTCGTCGGCGAACACGCTGGCGAAGACCTCGCGGACGTCGGCTTCGTCGTCCACGTAGAGCACGCGTATCTTCGAAGTACTCACGTGGTGACCGCCCCTTCCAGCTGCAGTTTGAGCTCGTCGTGGAAGGCGCGAAACGCGCTCTCCTTCGGCCACTCCGGCGCGCCGTGGAGGAGCGCGCGCGCATCCTCCTTCTTTCCGTGGTCGATGGCCACGATGGCCTGCGCGTAGCGCATCGCCCAGTGCACCAGCGGCGACGCCTTCGCGGCGCCCCGGAGCCGCCGCTCGTCCTTGGCGTCGCTCGCGTGGGCGAAGGCGCGAACCAGGGCGGCCACGCCTTCGCGCAGCCGCGTCACGCGCCGGCGGACGAAAGGCCCGGTGCTGGGCAACGGGAGCCGAAGCAGCTCCGAAGCCTTCGTCATGGCGCCGTCGCGGTTTCCTTCGAAGGTGTCGAGGAGCGCCTCCACGAAGAGCCGCTGCTCGCGCGCCGCTTCCCAGGCCGGCCCGCGCACGGCGCGCTCGAGGGCGCTCCGCGCAGCGTCGGTCCAGCCGTAGGACGCGTAGGCGGTCGCCATCATGAGGGGGGCCATCGTCTCCGGAAACATGACCCGCTCGATCGACTGCTGCCAGGTGCCGAGGATGCGCGGGACGTCCCCGCTCATGAGCACGCTCCGCATGCGTCGCCGCGCCAGGAACGCCGGGAGGAGCGACGTCACGACGACCGCGGCCACGGGCACGTAGTACCGCGGGTCTTCGCGCGCCATGCGCAGGAGCGCGACCGCGCAGATCCCGCTCACGAGGAGGGGAAGGAAGGCGAACGGACGGGAGCGCACGCCGCGGCCCTCGTCAGCCGTTGCTCTTCGGATCGCCAATGCCGTGCCGGCGTAGGTAGCCGCGGACGTGGGCGCGCTCCATGGCCGCGCGCCGCCCGATCTCGCTGACGTTTCCGCTGCACTCGGCGTAGAGCGCCGTGAAGTAGTCGCGCTCGAACCGCGCCAGGATGTCCCGCTTGGCGTCCTGGAACGTGCGTCCGCGCACCGGCGTGGACTCGCTCGGTGACGACAGCGGGTTCAGGTGCTGCGCAAGCTCGATGGGGCCTTCCTTGCCGAACGCCATCGCGACGGCAACCAGGTTGCGCAGCTCGCGCACGTTGCCCGGCCAGTCGTGGCGCATCAGCCGTTCCATCGAGTCGTGCGAGATGCGCTCGTACGCCGACGTGTCGCCCAGATCCGTCATCATGCGACGAACCAGCGCCGGCAGATCCTCGAGGCGATTGCGGAGGGCGGGCAGCTCGATCTTGAGCTGCGCGACGCGGAAATAAAGGTCGCTCCGGAAGCTGCCGGCGTTGACCTCGCGGACGAGATCGCGGCGCGTGGCCGCCAGGACGCGGACGTTGACGGGCCGGTACGTGTTCGAGCCCACGCTCTTGATGCGCTGCTCGGCGAGGGCCCGCAGGAGCTTCGGCTGGACATCGATGGGCAGCTCGCCGAGCTCGTCGAGGAAGATGGTGCCGCCGTCGGCCTCGGCGAAGGGCGAGATGCGCTTGTCGACGGCGCCGGTGAACGAGCCGCGCTCGTGCCCGAAGAGGGCGCTCTCGGCCAGCGACGGAGGAATCGAGCCGCAGTCGACGACGATGAACGCCTTGTGGGCGCGCGAGCTCGCCTGGTGGATGGCCTGGGCCACCAGCTCCTTGCCGGTGCCGGTCTCGCCCGTGATGAGGACGGTCAGCTCGGTCGGCGCGGCCTTGCGGAGGCGCTCGAAGACCGTACGCATGCCGGCGCTCGCGCCGACGAGGGGGCCGAACTCCGACGCTTCGGGGACGCTGACCTGCTCGGGGTTCGAGGGGTGAAACTCGAGGATCGTGTCGCCGCACGTGATGAAGCAGTGCTTGGTGAGGTAGACCTCGCCGATGCGGGTGTCGCCGACGAAGG
>Ga0182021_10006127_pt1 | contig 14285 bp, 10 predicted proteins | sample 612E3MmetaG_FD_120493 | JGI IMG/M metagenome (GOLD analysis project Ga0182021, IMG submission 120493) | Permafrost microbial communities from Stordalen Mire, Sweden - 612E3M metaG (Illumina Assembly) | ecosystem: Environmental > Terrestrial > Soil > Wetlands > Permafrost | place: Sweden... | reverse complement strand
TCATAATCTACAAAATTGCTCCAGAGAGGTCGCTCAATCCAAAACGTGTTTCCCGTAAGACGCAATCCATCAAACCCACGTTGAATGGCATCCTTTTCTTTTTGTACCCATCCCTGCAAAACCCTGTTGGAATCAAATTTGCCATCCAACAAGTACCATTTATCATACGGGATTATCTCGATCTGCCCTTTACTAAAATACTCACCCAAGTTAGGAAGAACTTTGCTAAGCGCCTCTCTTGCTTCTTCCACACCTAAAGGCGGAGAGGTAACCCACATACAAAACTCGTTATTTTTCAAACCCTCGACGAAATAAGGAACAAGAATGTCAATTAGGTCTTGTTTGTTTTCGTAAAACTGGCAAAGATGAGTCCCCCAAGGAACATCTCCTACAAGATCACAGCCAAATCTGCGCAACGACTCATTCTTTACCATAAGTATACACGCTTCTTACAAGTGATAGGCGTTTTTGCATAAAAATCTTTCAGAAATCTATTTCAAATCGAAGAAAAAAAGAAAAAGGGAAGATAGGCGCGGGAGACATCGCCACTTGGGGTATGTTCCGCCAAACAATAGGTAAAACTATTTGATTATTTAGTAACCAAAAATATAAAAGGGGAATAAAAAAACAGTATAAATGTAACTGGGAAGTGGCGCCGTCGAAAGGACTCGCGCCTCCAGAAGCACATTTATACTGTATCTTTTCTTTTTATGGTAAGTTTATTTATTATTTGTTATAGATTTGGTTACAGTCTAGTTTAGTTTAGCAATCTGTTGTCAACATCGGCATTAACTTTTTGCGTTTTGTGTCTCTTTTTTTTCTAAAGTGATCGAGGCGAGGTATTTAGGGTCAAAGTGGCGATTCTCTCACAAATAATCATCTTTTCTGCATGAACTCGATCCAACAAATTGAATAAAGTGTGAAATCAATATTACCAAGCAGACAATAAAGTATTATTAATTTCCTCTTGTCTCCCCAAAACATTAACCCTTTCTTGTATGTTAAGTCATGTAATAATTAACAGAAATCATTACCATATAGACACGGCGTTTTCGTTAATTTAATCCAAAAAGCTTTTCTAAGCGTGTGTGCGGTTGCCTGAAGACTCCAGATGACCAACATATCGTTCATAAAACATCACCGAATTTTCTGTTTTCGGAGAGGCTAAAAAGACACGCTGGAAACGCCAATTTCTATAGGTTTACTTGCATTTGTTCCCGCAATAGCTGTTCCTATAGTAGGGTTAAAACTCAAAAGCGGCAAAACTGCGCGGCAAATTGCGCTTCTGTTCACTTGCGTAGCCAGCATTATTCTTTCGGTTGTCGCTTTGGAAGTTATTTTGTCTGGGCAAAACTTGTCTCTCTTCGTCTATCAGATTGTTCCCTCGCTCCAATTCTCTTTCCTCATAGACAGGTTATCAGCATTCTTCATTCTGCTCATTTCTGTTGTTTCTGTGGCAGTTGCAATTTACTCCGTGCATTATGTTGAGCATGGAAGCCACGAGGGCAGAAAAAACCTTATTGTCTCTTTCATGAACATATTCATCGCATCTATGGTTCTCGTAGTTGCGTCGTCAACCATGTTTGCTTTCCTGTTTTTCTGGGAGATCATGGCGTTAACGTCATTTCTGCTGGTTATGACGGATTTTGAGAAGAAAGAAACTGAGAAAGCAGGAATGTTTTATTTTGTCATGACCCAGTTGAGCACGGTTTTTCTGCTCTTCGCGTTCCTGTTCATATACAATGCGACTGGGTCTTTTGACATCCGACAGATAACGACGAGTCCGCTTATCACATCTGTCGCGTTCATTTTTCTTTTCTTGGGCTTCGGTATAAAAGCGGGAATAATTCCCTTCCACAAATGGCTTCCATATGCTCATCCTGCTAGCCCCTCAAACATTTCAGCATTGATGTCTGGTGTGATGATTAAAGTGGCGATTTACGGGCTTGTGCGGTTTGTTCTGCTTATGCCGATGGAAATGTGGTGGGGCATACTGATTCTAGTGGCGGGCTCGGTTTCCGCTATTCTCGGAGTAATCTACGCCTTAAAGGAACATGACCTCAAACGGTTGCTTGCTTATCACAGCATAGAAAACATAGGAATAATCCTAATCGGCATCGGATTATACGTCATCTTTGCGCTCTCGGGGCTCCCAGCCATCGCGACATTAGCATTAATTGGCGCATTATTCCACACCTTAAACCATGCAATATTCAAAAGCCTACTCTTCTTGACTTCCGGCTCCATAGTTAACGCCACTGAAACAAGAAACATCGAAGAAATGGGCGGACTAATCAAACGAATGCCATACACAGCCCTCCTGTTCCTGATTGGCGCGGTTTCAATTTCAGCGTTGCCCCCATTCAACGGGTTCGTCAGCGAACTCATGATTTTCCAAGCATTCTTCCAGTCAGCAGTTCTGGCAAATCCAGCTTTGGAGATGCTTCTTATTGCTTCCTTGGCGGTTTTTGCGTTAACCAGCGCTTTAGCAGCCGCTTGCTTCGTTAAAGCGTTCGGAATCACGTTCCTCGCGTTGCCACGCTCAGAAGAATCAAAAAAAGCCAGAGAAGCACCAAAACTCATGCTCATTGGTCCAGCTATTCTTGCGGCACTATGTGTTGTTCTTGGAGTTTTCTCGTTCCAGATTTTCGGGGTCTTCGGATTCTCCTTCCCGATTCCAAACATGCTGCTAATCGGGTCGTTGCTATCTGGGTTCTTCGTGTTCACGTGGTTAGCTCTGCGTTCGACGGTGATGAAGAAAGAGCGGATTGCAGAAACATGGGGATGTGGGTTCCCAACGCAGAACTCAAAAATGGAGTACACTGCCTCAGGCTTCTCCGAGCCCATAGTTACAATCCTCAAATCGATTTTCCGAACCCAGAAAAAATCGGAGCGCACATACTTTGACTATGAAAACGTCATTTTCAAAAGCGGCAAAGCTGAAATTCACTTAATGAAATTCTTCGAGGAGCACCTGTATTTTCCAGTTGCTAACTTTGTGAAGAAAGCGTCTTTGATTGTAAATAATTTGCAGCGGGGCGACGTTGATTTGCATGTGGCTTACGTCTTTGTAACTATTGTCATATTCTTATTGATAATTTGGTGGTTGGCATGAACATTACACTTCTACTCTACGGCGTACTGAACGTCCTATTTGTTCTGGTTGTCTCACCACTGTTCATAAGCATCATCAAAAAAGTGAAAGCTTTCGCCCAGAAAAGAAAAGGACCGCCGCTGTTACAAACCTACTATAACCTTGCCAAGCTAATGAAGAAAGAGACCGTTTACTCAGAAAACTCTTCGTGGATAATGAGAGTCACGCCTATAGTAAACATCGCTGCCCTGCTTGTTGCAAGCCTATTTGTCCCCCTGCTTGTTATTCCGCAACCAACCGACTTAGTAGGAAACGTCATCCTGTTTCTCTATTTGCTTGCTTTGGCAAAGTTTTTCATGGCTCTCTCCGGGCTTGACGCTGGAAGCACATTTGGCGGCATGGGCAGCTCCCGCGAAATGGCAATCTCCGCATTGATTGAGCCTGTTATAATTGTGGTTTTCGCCGCCCTCGCCTTCGCATTCAAAACCGTAAACATCCCCGACATGTTCCGCGGCGCATTAGCCTCAACCGTTATTGTGGATCCAGTGCTTATCCTAATTTCCACCTCAATTTTCATCGTGATAATCGTTGAATCTTCAAGGATCCCCGTGGACAACCCGGAAACCCATCTTGAATTAACGATGATTCATGAAGCTATGATTCTGGAACAGTCGGGCAAAAACTTAGCTATGATGGAGTTGTCCAATGCGATGACGCAGCTGTTGCTAATGGGCGTTTTGATTAACATTCTTATTCCATGGGGGCTCACAACCGAATTTACTCCCGCAGCAATTTTGGTTTCAATCGGCGCATTCCTCGTCAAAGCCGTCGTCGTCGCCGTTATTATCGGGCTCTTTGAGTCTTCATGCGCTAAATCACGTCTATTCCGTCTGCCAGGGTTGTTTGGGCTGGCTCTTTTCCTTTCAATCATAACTTTGATAATTGAGGTTTTCGCATGATAATCGCATCCTTCCAAAACATAATGCAAATCCTCATTGTCCTAATACTTGCGGCAGCCGCCATAATAATAGTCAAAAGAGACATTTCATCGCTGGTGAAAACCTACGCTGCCCAATCGTTACTTCTTTCGCTGATGGCTGTGCTGCTGTTTATCGAAACTGGCAGCATTTCACTTCTGTTCTTAGCCGTAATTATTCTCGTGAGCAAAACCATAATTATACCCATCTTCATGACGCGCATCCTAAAAAGACTCAACATAAAACGAGATGTAGAATTTCACTTTCTCTCCCCCATGCTGTCGCTTTTTGTAAGCGTCATCATCATAATCTTAGTTTACATCTCATTTTCGCCGCTCCTATCTGAACTTAACCTGTTCAACTCCAGTCTCTTTTTCCTCGGCGCAACTGTTGGCATCGCCATTGTTTTCATGGGCATGATGGTTATTTTCACCAGAAAACAAACAATCACCAACGTGGTGGGTTACCTCACGATGGAGAACGGGGTTGTTTTGTTCAGTCTTTTCTTAACTGAGCTGCCGCTTCTGGTTGAGGTTTTGATTGCGGTGGATTTGATTATGATTACGTTGCTGGCTACGATTTTGGCTTTCGGCATTGACTCAACAATCGAGGAGTTCCACAATCGGCTGAATCCTTTCCAGACTAACAGGAAACAAAGCAGCAGCGAAGAGGCGGAGGATGACGACTTTTTGCCGGTTCAGAGTTTTCTTGATAATAAAAACAGAGAGGACGATGATTGATGATGCTTTCGCTGACTACAGTGCTGTCGCTTTACGCCATAATTGGATTAGCCGTTACCCTGCTGACTGTCGTTGCAAAATCCCACAGAACCATCAACGCTTTATCCATCATTTTGCCCGCAGCCTACATTGCACTTGCCCTCTACACGTTAGCTTCCAATGTGCTTCCAAACTACCTCTTAGGCGGCAACTACTTCTTCATGGATCATCTGGGCATCTACGAAGTGCTCATTTCAGGCCTCCTGTTTCTGCTAGCCGCCCTCTACGCTAAAAGCTACATTGAGCGTTCAATGGAAATCGGCGAAATGAGCCCAAACAACCTCAAACTATTCTATGTAGCCTTCAACCTGCTGCTGGTCGTGATAACGTACGCGTTCTTCTCAAACAACCTGGCTCTCTTCTGGATACTGGCGGAGTTAACAACTGCTTTCTCCGCTGTTCTGGTCGTGATTCTTAATGCACCCAAAAACATCGGTGCAGCCCTCAAATACGTCTTCATAACGTCAACCTGCATGCTGTTCTCGTTCATAGGCTTAATTTTGATTTTCACGCTGACGCAGAACAACCTTGGAGCTGGAACCCTCAACTGGAGCACCCTCATGACGGTTGCAAGCACGCTCTCGCCTGGAATCCTGTTTGCCTCCTTCGTGTTCACGTTCGTGGGTTTCGCTGCGAAATCAGGCATCGTTCCCTTCCACGCTTGGTTGCCGAGCGCGCATTCGAAAGCGCCTGCTCCAGTAAGCGCCATCCTGTCGGGAAGCATAACCAGCGTCGGAATCTACGGCATAATCCGCATGTACGCAGTCTTAGCTCAAACCTCCGAGCTTCCGAAAATCTCGTATTTCCTAATTGCCTTCGGAGTAATCAGCATGGTTGTCGCCGCCTTAACGATGCTAAACCAAGTGAACCTGAAGAAACTCATAGGGTACTCAACCATAGAAAACATGGGGTTCCTCCTCGTCGGACTAGGCTTGGGAACGCCAGTCGCGGTCTTCTGGACACTTTTCTACACGCTTGCCCACGCATTCACCAAAGCATCGCTGTTTTTCTCCGCAGGCATCCTGCACCACCAATTCGAAAGCGTAAGATTAGACCACATAAAAGACGCGTTGAAACTACAGCCCTTCGCGTCTTGGACTCTCATTCTGGGCGCAGTAGCAATCATAGGCATGCCGACATCCGCGATTTTCCTGCCTAAACTCTTCATTCTCCTGCAAGCAGGCGCGTTTTCGCCCTATCTGCTTTTTGGTTTGCTCATCGTTTTTCTTTTTGCAACAGCGGCAATTGGGGTGTTCCTAATAAAAATGTTCTCTAAAAGAAGCGAAGACGGCGCGACAGAGCTTAAACAGTTCAACGCCCCACTGAGCATGAAACTGCCCATCATAATCTTGTTGGCTGCAGTTTTCGTTCTAGGCGTGTTCTTCCCGCAGCAGCTAAACGATTTACTGAAAACCATAGTGTCGGAACTTGGGATTAGGTGAGATTTATGAAGTTAAATGATGAGCTAACAAAATTATTTGGAAAGCAGCTGGAAATCACAGAAGGCGTAAACAACGAGCTCTACCTCGCAATATCCGAAAACGAAGTTCACAGCAAAATCATCCGCCTCTACGAAAACAACTTCGAGTTGGTTGTTTTGTTCTGCGCTGAAAACTTCACAGCCCAAGTCTTCACGTTGTTTTACGCTTTTGAAAAAGCTGGATTTAGCGAAATCTTGGTTTTGCAATGTCCATTGGAAGGAAAAAGTGCATCTTCAATGGCCACAATTTTTCCCTCTGCATGCTGGTACGAACGTGAAGTAACAGATGGGTTTGGCATAGAGTTTTCAGGTTCATTTGACAAGCGGCGGCTGTTTCTACATGAAACTTACCCCGCCGATTTTCACCCTCTCCTAAAATCATTCAAAAACGGAAAAATAGAAACTCGCCCAGCCACCGCCGAAGAATACCCTTTCAAGATAGTTGAGGGCGAAGGCGTCTACCAAATCCCCGTCGGACCCGTACACGCGGGAATCATTGAGCCGGGGCATTTCAGGTTCAGCGTTATCGGAGAAACCATTTTCAACCTTGAAGTCCGAATGTTCTACAAACATCGGGGTTTAGAGAAGCTCGCGGAAGGCATGACACCTATGGAATGCGTCAAAATAGCTGAAACCATAAGCGGCGACGAAACTGCTGCAAACGCCGTGGCTTTCTGCAGAGCTGTCGAAAAAATATCGGGCATTAAGGTGCCGCGAAGGGCTTTGCAGTTGCGGACTGTGTTTTTGGAGCTTGAGCGAATTTACTCTTATCTTGGCGATTTAGGAGGTATGATTGTGGATGTAGCTTACCCCGCTGGCGCAAGCCCATTTTTAATTCTAAGAGAAGAAATCTTTAGGCAAAACGAGGCGTTGACGGGTTCAAGATTCATGAAAGGCGCAGTTTCCGTGGGCGGCTTAAGCAGGGATGTTCCCGAGCAGGCTTTGAGGAACCTCTCGACTTTTCTAGTCGCATTTTCCAAACATTTAGGCAGCGCTGAGGGCATCGACAGCACATTCTTCTCGTTGGTTGACCGCTTTGAAACTACTGGCAAAGTTAAACCAGAAATTTTAATCCCACTCCACGTTACGGGTCCAGTTGCCCGCGCTTCAGGAAAAACAACCGACACCCGCATCGACCACCCATACGGATTGTACAGGGAAATGAATCTGAAAGTTAGAACGCTTCAAAACGAGGATGTTCTCTCCAGATTTAGCTTGAAAGCGGAGGAAATTCTGGAGTCAATCAAAATCATTCAGTATATGATAGGTAGCCTTGTGAGCGGCGAAGTTGCGGTGACCTACCAATTCAAAGATGGGTACGCGCTGTCGCTTGTTGAGTCGGCGCGTGGACAGAACGTTCACTGGGTAAACGTTAAAAACGGTTTAATCGACAGGTACAAGGTGCGGACTGCCTCTTTCTGCAACTGGCAAGCCATCGAACACGCCGTATTGGGAAACATCGTGCCTGATTTTCCATTAATTAACAAAAGCATGAACCTGTCTTACGCAGGCACGGACTTGTGATTAAGATGGCAAAACGACTTTTATCGGTGTTTGAAAGGAAAACTACAGAAAATTTCCCGTTCAGAGATGAAGAGTTCGAAGCCGTCGGTATAAACCTCAAAAAAGAGGTTGACCGTGTTTTTGGCAGAAGCCTTGCTATACGAGAATTAGATTCCGGAAGCGACAACTCAACCGAAATAGAACTCGTCAACCTAACTGCCCCACACTACGATGTTGAACGTTTCGGCATAACGTTTGTTGCTTCACCAAGACACGCTGACGTTCTTATCGTGACAGGTGCAGTAACACTTAATATGGCAACTGCTGCCAAAAAAACCTATGACGCCATGCCCAACCCCAAATTTGTAGTTGCCGTCGGTGACGATGCGTGTGGCTTTGGAATTTTGAATGGTTCTTACGCTGTTTTAGGCTGCGCAGACAAGCTGTTTGATGTTGATTTGAAGATAACCGGAAATCCGCCTTCTCCTAAAGACATCCTGAAAGGATTATTGGCGCTAACGGAAAAAATCAAAAAACAAAAAATTCTATAAACACCCGTGTTGCTAAATAAGTGGATTAAGGTATAATCAACATAGCGAGTAGGCTGTAACGTTTTATGCCCAGTTTGGTAGCGAGGTCGTCTTGAATACCGTAGATTTGAACGTATCAAAAGTTTTTTATCGTTAAACATCTGATATACCAATCGTTGTCTTGTTTTGTTGTGTCTTAAACAGCTTACTCTCTAAGTAGCTGTCAGCGTTGTCTTAAAAAAATCGACATGAACGTAGGCTGGGTTTGAAGGAAAGTTACAATTTGAGGGGGACAGACAAAGCTGGAAACGGTCAATAGACGCCTAGAATTATTAAAGCTTGAAGGATTGGGCTTTTCTCAAGCGGAAATTGTGAACGAATTAAGCTAGAAAATTCATGTATGCATGGTCACAGTCTATTTTGGTCCAGCACTCCGCTGTTGACATCGACACTCACTTTTTTGCGTTTTTACGTCTCTCTTTCTCTTTTTGAATTACTTTATTTGGCATAGTTCAAGATTTCTGATAATGCCCTGAGTACGCAACAAAACAAAAAGATTGACACCGCTTAAATTTGCGAATTAACAACTCTTAAATTCAAGAAACCGCTTCTTTAAAAATAGCGGCGAGTTTAATTTGGATTGCAAAACTGGGTCAATCACTGGATCAGCAAACGCCGTTATTGCTCAGCCAAACATCCAAATGGTTTACATAGGTAACTACTTTCCCACTTCTGAAGTACCTCTAATTATCGACGAATTTATTCATGAACTTCTAATGTCAGATTACATAGTGGGCTTGGAGCAATACGGGTTTTTAAACGACTTTAACAACGGTTCGGTAATGTGGACGCCACCCAATCCTCTCCCAGCGACCATGGATGAAAATGATGTCGGAAACATGCTATCCCAAATTATCTCTTCTTTCCCGGCTGGAAGTGGTCCCGGAACAATTCTAGGATCCGGGAGCAATTGTATTTACATCTTGATGATGCCCTTTGGAACAACATTAACCCAAGGGGGTTCCGTTTCCTGTACTGCTACTGGTTTTGCTGGGTATCATTATCAAACAAATGTAAATGGACAAACAACTCAATTCATCGCTATACCATGGTGTAACGCTAATTCCAACCCGAGCACACAGGATTTTGGATATGCAGGTCTTACGAGAGTTCTGTCGCATGAACTAGTAGAGTGCATTACAGACCCTGACGGCTCGTCAGGGTGGCACGATGGAACTTGCGAACTATGCGATGTCTGCGAACTCGGAGCAAACGATATAGGACAATTTCCAATTCAGAACCCAATAATCCTGCCAGCTGATTTCCTAAGCAGTTGGGCACCAAAAAGCACTTGGGAAGTTTCGACTTATTTTTCTAAGGCTGATGGAGCGTGCGTAGCGCCCGTTCCGGGTCCTCCTGACTTGATCGGTCGGTTCGTTTTTAGTTCCCCGAATATTGCACCAGCTGCCTCGCTTTTGCAAGGTCAGCAAGTTCCGTTTACATTATCTGTTTATAGCAGATATGGTGGGCTGCTGAGCGGAGCCACAATCGGGCTACAGTTTAACAAGCAAAACATCGACTCGACAATGACTGCAAATGGAACGGTTGTTACGGTATCGGGGATTAACGTAGATACAGGAAATGGTATCATTAATCTAATCTATACTGCGCCCAATCCGATAGCGAATACGTACGACTCTCTAATCGCTTTTGATCCGAAAAACCCGGGTGATAGCAATTCCATAGGTTATCAAGTCATCACATATGAAGGACCACAAGGATCTTTCTCATTGAATCCTAACCCAATAGCGGCGCCTGAGTCGTTGGCTGCTGGAGAAGTGGTTCATATCACTTTCTTAGGCATGAAACCAAATGGACAGCCTTATGCCTCAGTGAGCCTTTCGTTAGCTAATGGAAGTGCAGGACAAGCTTTTGGAACCGCAGTGGTTACTTTTGCAGAAGCAGTCCCCGTTCAGCTGAACGAAAATTTGCAAACGTTTATACCAGACGTAAACGGAGTTGTCAACATTCTATACACAGCACCCGCCGCCGGGTCAAATGGCATGGTAGATGTCATTTGGGCCAACCTCGTGACTGGACCAGGAACGTATTCGCTTAACGCTGACGCCATCTATATCATAAGTCCGCCAATTGTCGTTGCGCAAGGAGGACCATTAGCAAGTTTTTCGTTCTCACCATCACCTATAGCGGCTACGGGAAGCTTGAAGGCTTTTTCGTGGGTCACGATTACTCTGACTGCGAAAGATGCTTTGGGACGACCTTTAGGCTACACTAACGTTTATCTTACATTTACAAACGTAGGTCCATCAACAAGTACAAATGGCGCTGGAGCAGCCCAAGTTGGTGATAGTGCCCTAATTGGCTCGAGCCCGCGTCCAGCCGGATTTGTAACTGACTCCAATGGAAATCTAGCTATCAACTACCAAGCACCCTACCAATTGCCCCCAAATGGCGTCGACACAATAACTGCGCAAGACCAATATGTTAATCCGACCATCGTCTCGACTGACAAATATGGCATTCCCCCCTATCCTTTTGTCAAAGGCCCTATCGAAATCACAGGTGACATTATCGAAATTATAGGTGACATAAATAAGTTAATTAATTACATCTATGTGTTTCTTGGGCTCGGCGAGACTGGATAAAAACCTCTTTGCTCACAGTGAATGGCACAAGTTTTATTTGCTAACTGCTACAATATAGCAATCGTTGTCTTGTTTTGTGGTGTCTAGCAGTTTACTCTCTAAACGGGGGCTGTTGGTGTTGTCTTGAAATCAAATTCCATTAGAAGAAATCTAGTGTGAAGGAAAGTTGCAATTTCAGGGGAACAGACAAAGCTGGAAACGGTCAATAGACGCTTAGAATTGTTAAAGCTTGAAGGATTAGGCTTTTCCAGCGGAATTTTATTGGTCCAAGCATCGTTGTAGTCTATCCAGCAACTGAACAGGCCTGACCTTTTTCCTTTTTATTCTCAACAAATTCTCTAAAGATTTCTTAGCGGATTGTCAAAGTCGGGTTTTCTCTTTGAAGAGTTGATCTCGCCGAGATTAGTGGGGCTGCTTGCATTCGGACATTGCTATCGGTTACCATATTTTTGCAGATGAGGTTAAGAGAGCTTTCGGTGAACCTTAAAACATTTTTTCCGTCGTTAGTAAGCTTGAACACTTTACGTGGTCTTTCTGTATCCATGTTCCAGGTGCTCTCTACGTAGCCTTTTTTCTCCAATACCCCTAGCAATGGGTAGATGGTGCTGGGTCCGAAGTAAACGCCAAAGTTTTTGCGGATTTTAGTAATTAGTTCGTATCCATGTATGGATTCTTTGTCTAAGTACTGAAGGACGATCATATCTAAGAGACCTTTGGTGAGTTTTGTTTGTGTTTCTTTTTGATAGTTGTTGAACATTTTTTGTTTTTCTCCTGTTGATGTGCTGTACAGGGGTACAGTATGTCTTTTCAAGACATATTTCTTATGTCTTCATAGTGTATAAACAACCACATAAACCCTCGCACATAACTCAGGCATATCAAAACGTGCTCAGAGACCCAATTGTCGAACACAAAAACAAGTCAATACATAAAATATCTCTTAAAAATCAACATATTTGGCAAAAAAGTAGTTGTACAACAGGTCGACAGAAAAACCGAGTTGGCTCCATCAACCTTGAAAAAGCAATCTTTCAAAACGCAGACGAGGAATACCACGTAAAAGTTGCCGACCCCTTACAAGAAGCTTGTAAACTGCTAGAAGTAGGCTTTGAATACGTTACTGATCTAAACGGCGCCAAGCTGTTTAGGAAAAGAAAGTAGTCTCATATAATCCAAACTAATCTTTTTTTGCTTCAATAAGATTAAAATGGCAAAATCTCCCGCCAATCTCTTTTTTTTAAGTTTTGGGTAAATCCTTAGTAAAATATATCTTGCACCCTTCCTGTTCCCCATTCTTTGGCAAAGGAGAAAATTTTAATAAATATTCCAGTTAATTCTATTAACTTTATGCGTAAACATGTCGGTAGTTAAAGAGGGTTTGCTGAGGCCCTGAAAGAAGGCTAAGAAGGAGAAAATGCAAACTCAAACTCCTTCAAGGAACCAATTATTTTAATTCTGCTCAAAGCCTATTCAGCCCCTTAATATGAACGCAAGAGTTGGGCGGTTGGGAGGACCATATAGGAGAAAAGAGAAAATTGCAAACCTTTGAAAGGAAATCTGAGATCCTCCCAACCATTCTCAACTCGTTCAATTCGTAACCATATCACTTTGATTAGCGATTTGTTTTTATTTTCAATATTTTTTTAACTAAAAAAGAAAAAGGGGAGTTTAGATTTTTTTTCTTGATTTTATTTCTTCCGAACCATTATTACTGTTGCAATGGCGTTTGCGATGCTTGTGGCAAAATGATCGGCGGAGGCTTAAGCTCGCTCAAAATGCCAAATTTACTTCTGCTTGTGCTCTTATGAGTTAATGAGTGCCCAGAAGAAATTCCCGTTAGAATGCCCCATGTGCGGCGGAAAACTCAGGAAGTCGTAAAGTTGAAAAAGGTGAAGTTATTAGAAAAAAACCTCTAACACCAAAGACTCTAGATGAGGGAACCATGGCAGTGTCGTGACTCAGACAAAGTCCTTTGGAGCAATATAGCTGTGAATATTGTCCCTTTCTTCTCTTTATCTGAACTAATCCTTTGTATTACTTCCATAATTTTAAACAACAAGGAAATCGACTAACTCCCCAATTTCCCAGCGCAGGCTCTCACCATAATACCTGGTTTATTTCAAGTTGTCTGCGTATAACTTGGAACGGTATTTCCCAGCCAGTCATATGACATATTAATTCCTTAAAATCTGGTAAACTCATATTCGTTTTCTCTTGCTCCTTGATAATGGAATAAATGGTGGCTATCGGAAACGCTTCCACATTAGGCAAAGAATTTCTTACTTTCTTAGCTAGACATGCTAATTCTTCAGTTTGCATTGTTTCTTTTTTCCTCCAAACAGCGCTTGCTTTTTTGCGGATTCCTCTTATCGCACGACTTATTATATAGTTTTTTGAAAAATCCAATAATGCTAATTGTCAACTTTAATCAATTTTTGCAAACTCAACTTAACAAACCGAATGAAGTTTAGCAAACTTGCTATTTTGGGACCGGCAGGACTACTTACTCTAAAATTCAAAACATCTCGCTACAGAACCACTTACGTTTGCTTATAGTGGTGTAAGGGGTGGGATTCGAACCCCTGCAGTCCTTGAGGTATCACTCGCAAAATCCCATCTTTCTTTGGGCTATGAATATTTCTTAAAAAAAAATATTTGCAATGAGAACACAGATATGCACTCAGCCCATTGTCTAATCCTTTATGGCGCAACGTGCGCGATTATTTTTATTTAACAGCTTCCATTAGAGCATGTTGCCTGTGAAGAAAAAACACGTCAGTCGGAGAAAGGATCGGTAGTCCAATTGATGATGTCAGTTAACGAATCTGAGGCACATGAACTGGGCAAATACAGACTTACATATGCCGCGACTGCGCTCACAGGTTCTCGTGATAGGGCGGGAGGGATTTGAACCGTTGCCACAATGGAGATGTCACCCACAAATCCCCTTTTTCTACTTCTAAAGTGGCCGAGGTAAAGTAGCTTGGTTTTTAGTGGAGTTGTCGCCACAAAAGAATTCCCTTTTCTTTTGTAAAAAGGTTAAGTTTTGCAGAGGTTGTTGGATTAAGATATTCTCAAAATAAATTAACTCAACAGGACAGTCTAAAGCTGTTAAATTTGTAATGAATAATTTCTTCGGCTTCAAAAGGTACGGGTGGGAACGCTAAGAGTTGAATGTAACCAAAGATGTTGCTGTATTCATCGCGTCTTACACGCATATAGACGGGGTCAAGGGGTTTTAGCCACCATAATTCAG
>Ga0182021_10006126_pt1 | contig 14286 bp, 11 predicted proteins | sample 612E3MmetaG_FD_120493 | JGI IMG/M metagenome (GOLD analysis project Ga0182021, IMG submission 120493) | Permafrost microbial communities from Stordalen Mire, Sweden - 612E3M metaG (Illumina Assembly) | ecosystem: Environmental > Terrestrial > Soil > Wetlands > Permafrost | place: Sweden... | reverse complement strand
TACCGACTTCGCGATCACGGACAACAAGTGCGTGGTTCCCTTGGCGCCCCTTACGACCTGCGCGATCCAGGTAGTTTTCAAGCCCGCCGCCGTCGGGACCAGGGGCGCCACTCTCACGGTAGCCGATGCCACAGCCGGCTCCACCCCAGTAACCGCGACCCTGAACGGGACCGGGTATTCGCAGCCTAGCCTGGCCATCACCGGCGCGGCGAACCTGGGCACAGTGCAGGTGGGGCAGGCAGGCACTCCCGTGACCTACACGGTTACCAACGCCGGCGGAATCGCGACTGGCGCGCTCACCGTTGCCGTAGGCGGTCTCGAGTTTTCGATTGGAAGCGACCTATGCACCGGGCTTTCGCTGGCTGCCAGCAAGACCTGCACGTTTACCGTCACATTCCGTCCTACGTCCACGGGTGTAAAATCTGCTTTGCTGACTGCCTCGTCCGGAGGGACGACTCTGGGAACTCTTCAGATTCAAGCGATGGCCGTGAACCCTGACGGAGGTACGTGAAGCTACGCTCGGCAGCGGCTGTGGCCTGGAAGCAAGCATTGGCGCGATGCGATTCCTCGCCCGCAAGCGGCGCCAGAGCCGGACACAGCGTTCCGGGCAACTGAAGGGCCGCCTGCTAGACTTGTGCTACCCTCCCGTGGCGAATTCCGAAACTGAAGCCGCGCATGTGACGCCAACTCCGGTGGTGTCGCACGAGCGCGCCAGCCCCGCCAAGCTGGAGGCCGAGGTGCGGATCGTCAGCCAGAGCCCCATCGTGAGCGCGCTGCTGGAGGCCGTGGACGCGGGTTTGCTGGTGCTCAACCGCGAGCGGCAGATCCTGGCCACCAATCGCGCGCCCTTGCTGGAGAACCTGCGCCATGTACCGCGCAGGATCGGGCTGCGGCCAGGTGAGTTCTTCTCGTGTCCACGCGCGACCGAGCAGGAGCAGGGCTGCGGCGCCGGCGAGCACTGCCTGGCCTGTGGAACCTTCCAGGCAGTCACGCGATCGCAGGCCGGCAGGATTACCGTCGAGCAGGAATGCCTGCTGACTTCAGGTAATGGCGCAAACGGGACGCCGCTGGAACTGAACGTGCGCGCCACACAGGTGGACATCGACGGCAAGGACTATACCGTGGTGTCTCTGCGTGACATCAGTTCTGAGAAACGCCGCCAGGCGCTGGAGCGGATCTTCTTCCATGACATCCTCAACACCCTGTCGGCCCTGTCCAACTGGACGCACCTGCTCAACCATTCCAGTGGCGAGCATCAAGACCGGGCGCGCGAGCGGGTGAGCCGTCTGGTCGGCCAGCTCGAGCGGGAAATCCAGCTCCAGCGCACGCTGCTGGAGGCCGAACAGGGCACGCTGCGACCACATCGAGTCGGGGTCGCGCCCGCGGTGCTGCTCGCCGATCTGCGCGCCATGTTCACCGACGCGCCGGCCGCCCAGCAACGCACCCTGACGGTGGAGGATCGCTGTCCCGGTGCGGAACTGGTCACCGATCCCGTGCTGCTCGGCCGGGTGCTGGTCAACATGGTGAAGAATGCCTTCGAGGCCGCGCCCGTCGGAGGCCAGGTTCGCCTGTGGTGCGAACGGGAAACCCGCCCGCATGCGGACGGTGCGCCGGAGCCGGGCGAGGCGGTTGCCTTCCACGTGCACAACCCGGGCGAGATCCCACCTGCGGTTGCGGCGCGCGTTTTCCAGCGCTCGTTCACTACCAAGGCCGGCACGGGACACGGCCTGGGCACCTACAGCATGAGACTGCTGGGCGAGCGGTATCTCGGCGGCAAGGTCAGCTTCACCACCAGTGCCGAGGAGGGCACCGTGTTCACCATCCGCTTGCCCCTGCCAGCGGCAGTTGCCGCGGGGATCTAGTCTTCGCTACCTCCCTACACCCGGAATCACTGCTGCCCTTAGGGGACTAGACAACAGACCGGGACCGCGCACGTCGCACAAACAACGGGTCCGCAGCCTGCAACGCCCCGAAATCGGCCAGGCTGACCGATGGGAGGCCGGTCTGGCGCCGTGACGTACGCCGCCCGCCAGTGCTTGCGAAGAACGCCATGAGGCGCGAAGCTGCGTCCGAATACAAAGTTCGGCAGACCACCCTCAGCGACAGCGTCAGCCGTGATGTATGTATCGCTGGTAAGCGGTCTCGATCGAAGGGGCATACTCATCCGCGATTGGCGTCCAGGGGCGTTCCTGGAATCCGTCTGGCGCGGCAACCTCTTCGCCGCCCTTCCAAGCCGCCCATGAGTATCCGAGCAGCTCCTTGAGCTCTTTGTCCGCCAAGCTTGCAGGGCTGCTGCTGATTCGGCCTTCCACCGTGGCTCGAAGAATGGTGACTCTCTTTGACCAGTACTTGTGGGTCTGCCGATTCTCCCACCGTCCGTCGTTGGTGCGACGGACCTCGAACTGGTTGACATTCCCCTTCATCCATTCTTCCTCGATCCATCCTTCGTCCTCCAACTTCTCCGACCATGCTGCGGACAAGTCCCGACGCTGAGACATCAGTGCTTCGCCGTCCATTATCAAGTGGGACCGAACTTCCGAGGTGAGAATCATCAGGTCAAAATCCAGGACGTAGGTGGCGTAAGGTTGAACCCTCGTCCATTTGCTCAGCAGAAGCTCAAACTGCTTCTTGCACTTCGGGCACGTAATGTTCATGGGGACATTCTTGCAGGCAGATCTGCTGGCGCGCAACTGGCCTCATCGGCGCGGCTCCAGAGTATGCCGTTGCAGACGTGGTCACCTCGGGATATCGGCGTAGAATCGCGGTGCCGGCTTTGCGGCACCCCCAAGCATTCGGCAGACGTAGGAGATCCAACATGCTCATGCAGAAGATGGTTCTCGCCCCACGGCTTGCGCCGATCTTGGCTGCCGCATGCGAGCTTGAGTACACCATCCTTCTTCTGATCGATGCCCATCCGCAGGCGAAGAAGGTCGCGACCGAGTACCGCGCAAAGATGGAGGCGAGCAACGGCCACCCGAAGCTGAGCAAACTGCTGTCCATATTGATGTCGTCCTGTGGTCTGAGAAATCCTCAGCAGGTTAGCTATCTGAGAAGCTGCGTGACCCTGAGGAACCTGCTCGTACACGGGGCGTACCGGGAGGCAGTTCAGGCCTTGTCGGACCTGCCGCAACTGCAGATCAAGAACAACGTGGTTTCGTTCCTGGCGTCGCGCGGCTTCGCAGTCCCGAAGTTTTCAACGCGTCTGGAGGAGGTGATGATGTTCGTGAACGAACCGAAGCTCGGCGCAACGATCGCCACGGTGTTCGACGGCGCGCATCTCCTCCTTCACCTTGGGGCCAACGCCTACTACGGGCGAAAGCACAAGATAGACGGGCCCTTGATGACCGTGGGCGACTACCCAGGGAGTGGATAGGCCAGGTCATGGGCGGCGAGGCTGCCGAACATGCCGTTGCAGACTGTCAATCCCGCCGCAGGGACGTTGGTGTAACATCGAGAGGCCGACTCGGCGGCGGGCTTGCAGCTGAACGGCAAAGCGTTGGGCGGACACGAGCGTTGAATACGGTTGCTCAGGACTTGACGTAGGTCAGGATGGTCGCGACGCCAGCCCCTCCGCACCAACCGGCTGGCGGCTGCGAGGTCACAACCAGGTTCCCGCCGTCCAAATTCATCGAAGTCAGAGTCGACGCGCCCGCCCTGTCGCCAAGGATACACGGCGCATCGTTCACGTTGAACACGCATTGGGCGGGCTGGCAATTCGTGATACCCCGCGAGACTACGGAATACGTACTGCCCGCGCCTGGTAGAAGACCAAACTCCTCGACTTCCGTGCATGTCGACCCGGACACGGTGCTCACGAGTCCGCACGAGGCCCCATTGCTGCTAACCTCCATGCGCATATCGGCGATGCCCCCCTTCGCGTGGATATCCTGTGTAACATCCGCGGCTCCGCAGAACACCGAGACCATGCTCCAGGTGCCGACGAAATCGGCGGCGCAAGCCGGTCCCGCGTCGCCTGGCACGCCACCCTGACCTGCCCCTCCAACACTTGCGTCAGCACCGCCGCCAACACCGCCCCCACCGTCCCTTGCGGCGCCGCCCGGCTTGTTGCAGTTGAAGACCAGTAGCAAGGCCAGTGCTGACAGTATTCTCACGAGCATGAAGGGACGATAGTCGTTTCTTCCCTTTTGGAAAACTATGGCTGTAGAACAAAAATGCCGCCGAACCCGTTGCAGGGACGGCGCTTGGGCGCCGCCGCTGAAGCAGGCAGGGCCTGGGCCCACCGTCACCGTCCTTGCCGCCGTAGCCACCCCTGCCGCCGTCCCCGTCTCTGCCACGGCCACGACCCTATGCGGCTATCGCGGAACCATGGGTTCTTCAATTGGACATTGCCCAAGGATGACCGTAGTTTTGCGTCCATGACCGGCCCCGACAGCAATCCACCGTCATCCGCGAACTTCATCGAGGAGATCATCAACGACGACCTCGCGCAGGGGAAGAACGACGGGCGCGTTCACACCCGGTTTCCTCCCGAGCCCAACGGCTACCTGCACATCGGCCACGCCAAGTCCATCTGCCTGAATTTCGGCCTGGCGGCGAAGTACGCCGGCAAGTGCAACCTGCGCTACGACGACACCAACCCCAGCACCGAGGACGTGGAGTACGTCGCGTCCATCGAGCAGGACGTGGCCTGGCTGGGCTTCCACTGGAACGGTCAGCCGCTCTACGCCTCGGACTACTTCGACGAGATCTACCGGCTGACCGAGATCCTGATCGAGAGCGGCAAGGCCTATGTCGACGATCTGTCGGCCGAGCAGATCAGCGAATACCGCGGCAACTTCTACAAGCCAGGCCAGGACAGCCCTTTCCGCAACCGCCCGGTGGCCGAGAATCTGGATCTCTTCCGTCGCATGCGGGCAGGCGAATTTGCCGACGGCTCGCGCGTGCTGCGCGCCAAGATCGACATGCGCCACCCCAACCTCAACATGCGCGATCCGCCGCTCTACCGCATCAAGAAGGCGACCCACCACCGCACCGGCGACAGGTGGTGTATCTACCCGATGTACGACTATGCCCATCCCATCTCCGACGCGCTGGAAGGCATCACGCATTCGGTGTGCACCCTGGAGTTCGAGGATCACCGCCCGCTCTACGATTGGGCCATCGAGAACCTGCCGCTTAGCTACCGGCCACGCCAGATCGAGTTCGCCCGGCTGAATCTGACCTACACCTTGATGAGCAAGCGCAAGCTCCTGCAACTGGTCGAGGAGAAGTTGGTTTCCGGTTGGAACGATCCGCGCATGCCCAGCCTGAGCGGCCTGCGCCGCCGCGGCTACACGCCCGAGGCCATTCGCTCCTTTGCCGAGCGCATCGGCGTGGCCAAGAACGACAGCATCGTGGATGTGGGCCTGCTCGAATACGCAATTCGCGAGGATCTGGAAAAACGAGCGCCGCGGGCCATGGCGGTTCTGCGGCCGCTCAAGATCATCATCGATAACTTCCCCGAGGGCCAGGTGGAGTGGTTCGAGGCAGCCAACCATCCCGACGATCCCGCGATGGGAACGCGCAAGATTCCTTTCTCGAAAGTCGTCTACATCGAACGCGACGATTTCTGCGAGGTGCCGCCCAAGAAGTGGTTCCGCCTGTCGCCCGGCGCGGAGATCCGGCTGCGCTGGGCGTGCCTGATCAAGTGCGTGAGCGTGGCAAAAAACGCGGCGGGCGAGATCGTAGAACTGCACTGCACCTGGGATCCGGCCTCGCGCGGGGGCGACGCGCCCGACGGCCGACGAGTCAAGGGCACTTCCCACTGGGTTTCGGCCGCGCATGCCAAGCCGGCGACCGTTCGCCTTTACGATCGCTTGTTCACCAAGGCGAATCCGGGCGAGGGTGGCGCCGATTTTCGTACCTGCCTCAATCCCAATTCATTGCAGGTGCTCTCCGATGCCCAGATCGAGCCAGCCCTGGTCGAGGCCACGCCTGGTAGCCGCTTCCAGTTCGAGCGACTGGGCTACTTCTGCGTGGACGCGGTCGATTCCAGGCCAGGTCAGCCCGTGTTCAACCGCATCGTCCCTCTGCGCGACTCATGGGCGAAACTGGCGGAGGGTGCAAAGTAACCCTAGCCTGTGTTCTCAGCCAAGCTCCTACGCCTACTTGCCGCCGCAAGTACCACCAGAACCATCAAAGACACCACCGTCAGGAACCCACCAACCCGCAGGCCGGGCGTCCTGAACTCCATCGCAATCCTGTGGGTGCCGGGCCCGACGGCCACCGCGCGCATGATGAGATTTGCCCTGACAATGGGCACAGGTCGGCCATCAACAGTGGCGCTCCATCCCTTCTCGTACTGCTCCACGAACACCGCCAGCGCCGATCGCTGAACCTGACAGGTCGCCTGCAGGCGGTTGTTGGAATAGGAGTCGAGGGCGCAGGTACCTGGTGGTGAATCGGCCGGACCGACAAGGGACCGAGCACCCAAGTCCGGGGCGAGCCAGGCGGTGCGGCCGGCGATGACGGCTGGATCCAGAATCCGGCGCAACGCTGTTGCATCGTCCGCCACCTGCGCCTGCCCGACCAGAAACACCCGCGGCAGCGTGCCCGGGACACGGTAGAGCCGCGTGCCAGGCAAGGGATCGAGCATGGGCTCGATGCCCCTGCGCTTCTCTTTGGGATCCCGCGGATCCTCGACGGACAGCAGGGCATAGCGCGCCCCGAGCAAGCGCAGCACCGATTGTCCTTCGGCCAGCCCGGATTCCCAGATGCTGTCCAGCGCCGCCGGAATCGCCGCATCGTACCCGGGCAAAGTGGCAATGCCCCAGATATTGGCGGTATTGGTAATGAAGGTCTGCAACAGCCACAACTCGCCCAATTCGCGCGGAGGCGTCGGCGCAAAGCGGCTCGCGTATTGCAACACATTGTTGGCTCGGTAAAGCCGCGGCGGCTCCCCGTGCCCAGGGCTGTCCGCCAGCACCACGCGCGCGGCCGGAGCCGACACCGCTGCAATCTGGCGGGGAGCAAAAACCTGCAACGGCCAGGTTTGCGCCGCCAGGTCGAGGCCCACGACTGCGATGACCAGGATCGGGCCAAGCTGCAGCCGCTTGGCCACAAGAAACTGCACAGTCAGCACGCCGGCCACCGCGAGGCCGCCGGCAAGAGCGCCCCGGGTCACCTGCGCGGCCCAATGCCCTGGAAAGAAGAATCGCGCCAACAGGGCGAGCATGAGCAGAAGACCGAGCAGAACCGCCACCCGCCGCCAGGGCTGGCGCTCGGCCGCAAGGGTCCGCGCCGTGCCCGCGGCGGCCAGCAAGGCCAGGCAGCCGACCAACACGACTGTGTACTTCTCCGGGTGGCGCATATACGCGAAGGGAAACACCACGCGCCGGAAGACAGCGTGTACCGGCAGATATCTGCCCAGCGCCAGCAAAAGCGCGCCACTGGCCAGAACGCCCAGCACGAGAGCCACGCTCCGGCGCCGGCCGAACGCAGCCAAGGCCAGGGCGACCACGCTGGCACCCATGTACAGGTTGTTCGACAGGGGGATGTTCTCGAGGCCCGGCTCCGCGATCCATCGCGCCGCGGGCTGGAACCCCTCGCTGTTACCCATGCTGTCAGGAGCAACGAACTCGACCAGTCGAACCGGGTGAAGCGAGTTGGCCTCGGCATCGGCCCGCGAAAGCGCACCGGCACGCGCCGTCGAGCCCTTGAGTGCGTACGCCGGCACCAGAGTGATCGCGCCCACCCCTGCGGCCAGAGCAGGAGCGAGTGCAAACACGCCCAGCCAGCGAGCGCGAAAGCGCGCACGCGCCAGATCGCGACCGCGCTCAAGCACTTCGGCAGTAGCAGCCGTGGCCAGCGCAAAGCCCACGCCCATCATGGTCACGAAGACTTCCCCGACCAACAAGCCGCAGGCGGTAGGCAGTGCCGCCTTGACCGCGCCCATCAGCCAACCGCGACCGCCCCGCCGCAGGCTATCGAGCAACGCCAGATGACCGGCTGCTGCCCAGGGCACCCACGCACCCCCGACCATGCGCATGCCCGCAGTCCACTGACTGGTGTTGTAGCCAGCCAGCGACCAGGCCAAGGCCGCCACGCAGGCCGCGACCGGCGAGCCGACCAGTCGTCGCGCCACGAAGAACATCCCCACGCCGCCCCACACAAGATGGGCAAAGTCCTGCCAGGTCACCAGGCTTGCCAGCCAGTCCGGCGGCACAATCAGGTAAAGCCAGTTGGGCGGATAGAAGACGCCATAGAGCGGATCAGCAAGGATGGCAAACCCAATTCCCTGAAAGGGGTTCCAGCCAGGCCATTCCCCGCGCAACAGCGAATCGCGCACCAACCAGCGCGCCGGTAACGTCCAGTGGGCGACGTCACTACGAAAGACAATGCGGCCCAGCCAGATGGGGAAATAGACAACACACAAGATGGCTACAGTCACCAGCAGCAGGCGCCATACCGTGACAGGGCTGCTGTTCGATGGTTTGTCTGAATTGTCCATGGCCGCCATTTGAGACGCCGATATCACGCTCGCCTTTGCCCGCGCCCATGGGCGAAGGCCAATCCCAGCAAGGCCAACATGGACAAGAGAGTGACAACCGCACCGGCAGGAAAGCCCGGCGGGCTGTATTTCATCACGATGTGATGCGCACCCGGCGTGAGCAAGAGTGCGCGCATGTTGAGGTTCGCGCGCAGGACCGACGCTGACTGGCTGTCAACCATTGCGCTCCATCCCCGGTCGTACTGTTCGTTGAAGACTGCCAGTCCCGGCTGCTCGGCATCGCAGTGGGCTTCCAGACGTCGATTGGAAAAGAACTCCATCCGACACGTCCCGGCCCGACCCGGTGGCGCAAGCAGCGAACCAGCATTGGCCTCGGGCGCCAGCCAGACACTCTCGCCCGCGACCATGGCCGGCTCGTACAGGCGGGACAGCGCGATCGGGTCGGGCAGAACCTCGGCGTGGGCAGCCAAGAACACGCGCGGCAGGGTGTCGGTCACGCGATAGAGGCGCGCGCCTGGCAAGAGGTCAGAAAGCGGCTGCACGCCGGTGCGCTGGTCGGTCTGCACGCGCGGATCGCGTACCGGCAACACCGCGTAGTCCACCCCGAAGAGCTGCAACGCCGCCAGTCGACTGGCCTCGCCCGCGGCCCACGCGCTCACCAGAGGACTGGGAATGGCGGCGTCGTAGCCCGGCATCATGGCGATGCCCCATGCGTTGGCCGTGCTGGTGACCAGCGTCTGCTGCAGGCGGGCCTCGCCCTGCGCGTGGGTCGACGCCCGGGTCCACGCGATCACCGTGCCGGTCACCGCCTCCGAGCGGAACACCCGGGGCGGCTCGGTGTGGCCTGCCCGACCAGCCAGAACCATCCGCGCGGCCCGTGGCTGGTCGACAGCCAGTGCACGTGGCGCAAAGCCCTGCAAGGGCCAGCAGGCCAGCGCGAGATCGAAGCCCACCGTGACCACGAGCAACCCAGGCGCCAGGCGCGAACTGCGCGCTGCCAGGACCTGTATTCCCAGCACCGCGAGCACCGCCACGGCCCCGTGGCGCAGACCGTGTACCATGAACCCGGACCAGGGAAACGGAAAAATGAAAGGCGACGCGATCCCAAATCCGACGATCAGCGCGAGAAGGATCGCGGTCCGGCGCCAGGGTTGTGCTTCGGACGACAGAACGCGAGCCGCGCCCAAACCCGCCAGCAAGGCCAACCCCGCCACTAGAATGACGGTGTACTTATCAGGGAAACGCATGTACGCGAGGGGAAAGACCAGAATGCGAAACACGCCGTGCACCGGCAGGTGCCGGCCCATGGCAATCAGCAGCGCCGCCCCCGCGATCGCACCCAGCGCCACGACGAACCTCCGGCGGCGACGGAACGCGGCCAGCGCCAGTGCGATCACGCTGGCGCCCATGTACATGCTGTAGGAAAGCGGCAGCCCGTCCAGGTGCGGCTCGCCGATCCACTGGGCCGCAGGATAGGTACCGTAGGGATCGCCCATGCTCCCGGGCGCGATGAACTCGATGAGGCGCAAGGGGTGCAACGAACACATCTCTGCCTCGGCCTTGGACAGCGGCGCAGCCCGCGCAGTCGAGGCCATCGCGGCGCGAGCCGGCTGCACAACGATGGCGCCCACGCCGGCTGCCAGCACCAGGGCCAGCGCGACCGCGGCCGGCCAGCCGCGCGAAGAGACTGACACCTCCGGCCGCGCTCGCCGCTCGCTGACCTGCACACCAATCGCCAGGACCAGCCCGAAGCAGACACCGATCACAGCCACGAACACCTCGCCCAGCAGAATGGCAAAGGCCGTGGGCAAGGCCGCCTTGACCACGCCCATCATCCAGCGACGATGACCGGCACGCACACTGTCCACCAGCGCGATTTGCCCCACCGCAGCCCAGGGCACCCAGGCATCGGCCAGCAGCAAGAGCCCCGACGTCCATTGCGCGGTGGTGTAGCCAGACAGAGCCCACACCAGCGCCGCAAGTGAGGCCGTCATTGGCGACGCCTGGAGGCGCCTGGCCAGCCAGAACACGCCTGCGCTGCCCCACAGAAGGTGCGCGAAGTCCTGCCAGGTGATCATCGATGCGACCCAGTCGGGACCAACCAGTAGGAACAGCCAGTTGGGAGGATAGAAGACGCCGTAGAGCGGATTGGACAGGGCGGCGAAGCCCAGGCCCTGCAAGGGATTCCACGCCGGCAGCTCCCCACGCAGCAGGGAATCGCGCACGAACATGCGAGCTGGGAAAATCCAGTGCGCGACGTCGCGAAAGAAGATGATCTGCCCGAGGAAGATCGGCAGGTAGACCACGGCCAGCGCCAGCGCGACCCAGAGAAAGGCTCGCCACGCCGAGCGCGAAGCCGTGGCTGGTTGATCGGATGATGGATCCGCGTTCACGATGGTCTCGCCACCGCCATCATACAACGGTGGCTCGACGGTCGGATCTCCGCATTCCTGCCTGACGCCGCCGCAGCCTTGCTTCGCCGACTGTGCCGGAAGTGGTAGTATCTTTGCGTGACCGTCGAGGAGCTGACAGGCTGTCTGACCACTGCGCTGCAAGGTCGGCCCGAGGTGCGCCTTGCATTTCTCTTCGGCTCGGCGGCCACCCGGGGGCCGGATGCCGCCCGCGACCTCGACGTGGCGGTCTCCTTCGCGCAGCCCCTGTCGCTGCTGCAACAGTGCGCGCTGTGCGCCCAGCTTGAGGAGATCATTGGGCGCGAAATCGATCTGGTCGATCTGGACGCCGCCTCCACCCTGTTGCGCTGGGAGGTGGTCCGCACCGGCATCGTGCTCGCAGCACGGGACAGGCGTGACCTCGTCGATTTCCGCGCCCGCGTGCCGCTCGAATACTTCGATCTTCAGCCGTTCCTCGAACGCGAGGCCGACGGGCTTCGCCGTGCTCTGGAGAAATCCCAATGGTCCGCCTCGACCTCGTGAGGGACAAGATCAGCCGCCTGCGCGACACGGCGGCGTGGCTGCGCGCATGTCTTCCCGACCAAGCCGCCGCGATGGCTGCCAGCCGCGATGTGCGCGACCTGGTGTCGTTCCGCGTGTACCTGGTCATGCAGGAAGCCATCGACCTGTGCTCGCACGTCATCGCCGACCAGGGTTGGGGGCCGGTCCCCAGCCTGCGCGACCATTTCGCGCTGCTGGCCGAGAAGGGCGTCCTGTCTTCCGACCTGGCCGGTCGTCTTTCAGCGGGGGTGAAGTTGCGAAATCTGGTGGGCCATGGCTACGCGGAGGTGGACCCCACCAAGATGCAGGCGGCCGCGGGCGAACTCGCGGCGCTGGTCGACCCCTTGTGCAACGCCATCCTGGCCTTCGCCGAAGGCCATCTCTCATCCATCTAGCGCCCCGGCGATCCGCTCCGGCGAGTGGCGCTGGCAGCGGCAACACCTTGTTGGGCGGCACCATCTCGCAAGCGCTTCAGGAACGGGTCCGAGAGTTTCTGTGAAGCTAGCCACGCCAGCTCTTGTTCCAGCGTCATCCCCTCGATGTCGGTCGACACCTTGTCGCGGGTTGCCCGCATCATGGCAACAGCGTCGAAGCTCTTCTTGGTTCTAGTCATCTGACAACACCTCCCGGGGTGATCGAATCTCAAGCGTCGGATAACCCCTGCGCAGGTTGACGGAGTTGTATCCGTGGATCCGCTGCAAATTGACGACGTACTTGAAGTTCCAGCTCACGAGCACATCAACACGTTCCACGGTGGCCATCGCAATATGCTGGGCATCGGCCCGCATCTTGGACGCGATCACGCCCTCTGCAATGTAGACCTCTGCGAGATCCATTGCTTCGGCGTCGAGCTGCACCGTCGCGATATGCGCTTCGGGCACCCGCGCAAGGTGCGCGCGCACTTGGTCGGGGGCCGCGGCCAACTCCTGCAGCGTCAGGGTGGACAAGACCAGTACGAAGTCTCCTTTGGCAAAGCGCTCCATGAGGCGGATGGAATGCTCGGCAAACTCGTCGTCCTCGCAGCCTCCGACTACTGACGTATCCACGTAGATTCGGGGCTTCATTCGTCTATCGTACACCCTCTCGGGCTTGGAGCCAGCTCGTCGTCACGGCCTCGTCACCGACGATTCCTCTGCGTCGTCGTCGCGGTCCTCTGCAATGCGCTTACTTTGTATTGGTCACCAGCATCCCGCCGCTCACCAGTTTTCGCAAGCCACTCAGAAGACCGCGCCCCCGGCTCTTGTCGCGGCCAACGTCCCGCAGGCGGCGCCGATCTCGCGGCCGCCGGCGTAGCGGCGGGACACGGGAATGTGATGGGCCAAAAGCTCGTCGCGGAATTCCCGGACTTCCTCGTCAGTGGGCGGCTGATAGCGGCCGGTATCGTCGTTGACGTCGATGAGGGTGACCTTGGCGCGCAGGCCGTCCAGCAGCTCCGCCAGCTTGCGCGCATCCTCGCGTCCCACGTTCACGCCGGAGATCCCGACGTAGGCGAAGGTTACGCGGCCGCCGCAAGAAGCGGCGTATTCGCGCGCGGCCGCCATCACGTCGGCAAGCGGCCAGCGTTTCTCTGCCGGCATGAGCGGCAGGCGCGCCTCGCCGGTAGCCGCAGCCAGGGAAATGATCAGTCGAAAGCGATGTCCTTCGGCCGCGAAGCGCCGGATAACCGGCGCCACGCCCATTGTCGAAATGGAGATGGAATCACCTGCGATCGCCTGGCCCGCCGGGTGCGACAGGATCTGCGCCGCGCGGATCACACTGTCGTAGTTGAGCAGGGGCTCGCCCATACCGAGAAAGAGCACGCCAGCCACCGGGTGGTCGGCCTCAGCCCGCATGGCCCGCACCTGGGCCAGCATTTCCCATACGGCGAGGTTGCGTACCCCGCCGGCTGGTTGCAGTCGGCCGGTGGCACAGAAGTCGCACGCCAGGGCGCAGCCCTTCTGCGAGCTGATACACAAGGTGTACTTCGCCGTGGGTAGCGCCACCAGCCCGGCTGCCTCGCCTTGCCGCCGACGCTGCTTGAGCGCCCGTGCGTCGCCCGGATCAGGCAGCGGAATGCGCACTGCCTCGATCAAGCCGCCGTCGGGCAGGCGAAACAGGTATTTCACGAAGCCGTCCGCTGCCCGCCTTCGTTCCACGATCTCCAGTTCAGGAAAGATCGCGTCCGCGGCCAAGGCCCGGCGCGTGGCAATGGAAAGCCAATCCATTCCATCCACGCTGGCCACGCCATCCCGGTGCACGGCCGCAAAGACACGAGCGGCCTTGCCGGCGTCGACGCCGTAGCCGGCCAGCGCGGCGGTCATCGCGGGCAGGTCAAGGTCGCGCAGGTTGAAAGGCATTGACCCGATGAACGGCCCCTACCCTCCCCGCACCGTGGGCGTGCGGTCGCGCGCGTGCAAGAGATCGAGGGGCGGCGCTTCGTTCTCGACCACGTAGCCGAACTGCCGCCTGAACTCCTCGGCCGACAGCTTGGGGTTGCACACCCCGCCGAACTTGGCCAGCACGGCCGGGTCATCGAAATCGTCGCGCCGCAGCCGGATCATGTAGCGCCGGGCGATGGCGTAGCGGGTGGAGCGCGTGTCCACCATGCGCAGTCGCGTGCGACCCGTCCCGGGATCCAGCATTTGAGCAAATGGAATGGGCACGAAATTGCCCGCCTGCAGGGACACCATGGCCGCGTTGCCGCCCGAAAAAAGGAACTTGGCCGCGCAGTAGCCCAAGTCGCGGGTGTACTCCATGTCAAAAGGAATAGGATCCGCGCAGCGCAATTCGTAGCCGATGTCTTTGGACACGAAGATCAGCTTGTTCACCCCCAGTTCCTTGAGTCGCTTGCTGGTGGCCTTCTTCAGTCCGTCGCCCAGATTCAGTTCGGATAGGCGCATGTTGCCG
>Ga0182021_10006125_pt1 | contig 14286 bp, 15 predicted proteins | sample 612E3MmetaG_FD_120493 | JGI IMG/M metagenome (GOLD analysis project Ga0182021, IMG submission 120493) | Permafrost microbial communities from Stordalen Mire, Sweden - 612E3M metaG (Illumina Assembly) | ecosystem: Environmental > Terrestrial > Soil > Wetlands > Permafrost | place: Sweden... | reverse complement strand
GCTACAACACCATAAAGAACCGTCGCTTCAGGATTCCGGGGAACATACGTCGCAACACTTTCGCAGACGGTGAGGTCCGGATCATCGGGCATCAAAGCCAAATTGCAGGATGCAGTTTCCTCTGGAGGAGGGAGGACAGGATGCAGGTAGACTAGTCCCATGAATCAGACTCCCGCGGCCGGCAAGCCGCCGCCCATCTAACGGTCTGTCACCTGATTTGAGCGGAAAAAGCTGTGCCGGGACGCAGGATTAAACAAATATGTGGAGAACCGACACCAAGACAGCGGGCCAGAGCTTGCTCGATCGAAATGGACCAATTCCTCCAAATCCGTCGCGTACTCCTCGGTTATCGGTGTCGCTGAGTACGGGTTTATGACCAGATCACCGGCGAACCGGCCGCATACGCAGTCGATCCATTGCGCGAGCAGACGCGAATGGGAGAAATGTTTATTGGCCCAGAACCGCGGCTGGCGCCGGTTGCTTCAGCTCTGTCTGCGATGCCGAACGAGATTAGTTCCATCATGATCGGAGAGTCCTGGGTGCGTGGCGTCCGCCAATTGGACGCCAAAATCCGGGAGTTCCCCCGCGGAACAAGATTCTTTTTCCCCAGCGCATATTCAGGCGTCTGGTACTACGAGCAACGCATGTCTGAAATCAGATCCCTTCTGAATGCCGCAGGGATGTTAATCGTCGATCAACCAGCCCGGAATTAGTCGTTGAAATAAACTCGCCTTCCGAGAAACAGTCCCAGCACAGAGCGAAAATATTTTCCGAGGCAGCCATGGGCAGCGAAAGGTACAAACTACAAATCGATCACAGGGAGAAGGGTTCGTGCCTCGCGGATCTTGCGGTGGATTGCGATTTATTTGAAACAAGTTTCGAAAGGCTGCGCGTCGGTGACTACATCGTCAACGGGACCGTCCTTATAGAGCGCAAGAGCTCTGCCGATTTTGCCATGTCGATCCTTGACGGCAGGCTGTTTCGCCAGGCTCGGGCAATGGCGCGTACCTCTTTGCGCACGCTCTTTCTAATCGAGTCGCCCGCTGCGGAGGAATCGGGTCCGCTGCATCCTCACGCTCTTTTCGGCGCTTGCATCTCCCTTGCGGTGATGTGGCGCCAGCCGGTTATCCAGAGCAGAAATCCGGAAGAATCTCTGTTGCTGCTGCGGCTCGCCGCGGAACAGACGGGAACGCTCGATGGCTTGGAACTGATTCGCTGCGGCTATCGCCCGAAACGGTCGGAGCGCCGCAAACTTTTCATCCTTCAAGGCCTCCCCGGCGTCGGCCCCAAGCTCGCGGCGTCCCTTCTGTCCCATTTTGGTTCTGTGGAAAATGTGATGAAAGCCGGCGCGGAAGCCCTTCAGCAGGTGCGCGGCTGCGGCCCGAAAACGGCAGCCGCCCTCCGTGAAGTCCTCGGGTGAGTTTTTGTCGCGAAACGTAGTCGGCTCTGCTCTTTCATGCCAGAGCCGACTACGTTTCGCGACAAAAACTAGCTACTGGACCATGGTGCCGGTCGGTTTGCCCATACCCACCTGTTTTTCGCGCTGCGCCTGCAGGGCCTGAATCAGCCCGTCGACGATCTGATTCGGGATTACCAGGACGGCACGCACGGGCGCCGGCAAAGTTCCGGTTTTTTGCATTCGCAGGGCTTCTTCGTCGTTCATCGGGCCGAGCACGTCGCAGAAACTGAGCGTGCAATCGATCGGCGACATGCTCACCTGGACGTAGTTTGCGTAAATTCTCGGCGACGTGCGCGAATAGTCCGCAATGATCTGCAACGGTCTTTCTTCAGTCATGGTTCGCTCCCATCCTGCTGCCCCCACTTGGTGCGGGTCCTGGTCCGGCAAAGGTCCGGCCAGGGAAGGCGTGTCTCCTACTCATGGTTCTTAGCCGGGGGGCCAGCGCATGGCTCTGCCGCCCATCACGTGCAGGTGCAGGTGAAATACGGTCTGGCCTGCCTCCGCGTTGGTATTGATTACGGTACGAAAACTATGCAGACCCTTGTCCTTCGCCACGCGCGCGGCGACGAGCAGCAAGTGCCCCAGGAGTTGATTGTCCTCTTCACAGCCGTCGGCCAGCGTCGCTAGGTGCTTGCGCGGCAAAACCAGCGCGTGGACCGGAGCCTTAGGATGCACGTCCTCGATGGCAATGCAGTGGTCGTCCGCATGGATTATTCGCGCCGGCCTTTCGTCCGCAATGATCTGGCAAAAAATGCACCCGTCCCATTTCGTCATGATTTTGTTGTAAGCATAAAGAAGCCGCCGCTCGACGGCAAATGGAATCATTATTTCAGACGTTCGATTTCGGCGCCGAGTTGGGCCAGTTTTGTTTCGATGTGGTCATAACCCCGGTCCAGGTGGTAGACGCGATCCACGAGGGTTTCTCCTTTAGCCACCAGACCTGCCAGCACCAGCGACGCGCTTGCGCGCAAGTCCGACGCCAGCACCTTTGCGCCGCTCAGACGCCTGCCTCCCTTAACGATGGCGCGGCAGCCGTCAACGGTGATTTCCGCTCCCATGCGCACCAGTTCCTGTGCATGCAGGAACCGGTTTTCGAAGATCGTCTCGGTGATGACGGCGGTCCCGGCGCCCTGCGTCATCAGCGCCATGTATTGGGCTTGCATGTCCGTCGCAAAGCCGGGATAGGGCAGCGTACTCACGTCCTGGGACTGAATCGGATCGCGTCCCACTACCCGGGCAGTGACAGGCCCTTCGATCTGAATTCCAGCGCCATTTCGTTCGAGCTGCGCGAGGAGCGAACCCATATGGTCCGGCCGGCAGTTGCCTATTTCGACGTCGCCGCGCGTAATCGCCGCGGCCACCGCGAATGTGCCGGCCTCGATGCGGTCAGGAATGATGCGATGCCGGCAGCCGTGCAATTCGTCGACACCCTGGATTCGGATCCTGCGCGAGCCCTCTCCCTCGATGCACGCCCCCATTTTCCGGAGGAGCTCCGCCAAATCGACCACCTCCGGCTCGCATGCGGCGTTGTCGAGCACGGTTTCGCCGCGAGCCAGACATGCAGCCATCATTAGATTCTCGGTCCCCGTGACCGTAACCGTCTCCATGAGTATCGTCGCGCCTCGAAGCTTTTCGCAGCGCACCTCCACATAGCCGTGGACAATTTCGCAATGGGCCCCCATTTTCTCGAGGCCCATAATGTGTAGATTTACAGGGCGCGCGCCGATCGCGCAGCCTCCTGGGAGGGAGACGCGCGCGCGTCCAAAGCGCCCGATCAACGGTCCAAGCACGAGGATGGATGCGCGCATGGTTTTGACCAGCTCATAGGGCGCTTCGAGCGAGGTGATCCGCGCGGCCTTAAGCCGCGCAATTCCCGAGGATCCGATTTCAGCCTCGGCCCCCATTTCGGCCAGCAGACGGCGTGTGGTGAATACGTCCTGTACGCGGGGAGTGTTTTCGAGTTCTACGCTTTCCGCAGTAAGCAGCGCGGCAGCCATGGCCGGAAGGGTCGCATTCTTCGCCCCGCTGATTTCCACACGGCCCGACAACGCTCTTCCTCCCACGACTCGAATCTTGTCCATATCATCCCCCGTCAGAAAACGAGCCCACCGCTATAACACGGAAGAGCTGTCCGATCCAATGCCCGTGCGAAATTGGGGACAGTCACCTCTTTTCGCCGCTCCGCCGCGAATCTGCCACTATACTCCCGGCGAAAAGAGGTGACTGTCCCCAATTTCGCCTAGATTTTCCTGTGTGCAACGATGCAGCGCGAAATCCCTTGAAGGTCAGACGCGATTTCGTCCACGGTCAGACGCGCTCGCTCCGCAAGTTCCGCGGCTTCAGGCGCCTGTCCGGCGCCTATTTCCAGCAGAAGCCGGCCCCCTGGAACAAGACGCATGGCTGCCTGCGGAATGATCCGGCGACAAGGATCGAGTCCCGACTCTCCGCCGAAGAGCGCCCGATAGGGCTCATGATTCCGGACCACGACAGGCAGATCGCACATGTCCGCTTCTGACACGTAGGGCGGATTGGAGAGTATGAGATCGAAGACCGAACCTTCCGGAAAGCACTCGAGCAGGTCAGCACAGACGAAACCGATGCGCTCGCGCACGCCGAGGCGGATCGCATTATCCCGAGCGACGGCAAGGGCCTCGGGCGAGATGTCCGTCGCCCAGCCCGACGCTTGCGGCGCTCCATGCGCCAGGGAGATCGCAATGCAGCCCGAACCGGTGCCCACATCCGCGAAGCGAACCGCACCCCCACGGCCGCGCGCCAGTTCCAGCGCCTTCTCCACCAGGATCTCCGTCTCCGGCCGGGGAATCAGGACTGACGGAGTCACCCGGAAGGAAAGTCCGAAGAACTCGCGATTTCCCGTCACATATTGCAGCGGCTCGCCCGCAGCTCGCCGCTGCACAAGATTCGCAAACTCCCTGTACTCCCCGGAGCCCATCGGATCCTGGATATGACCAAGCACGCGAGATCGTTGGCAGCCGAGGACATGCGCCACGAGAACTTCGGCGGTAAGCCCAGGAGAATCCACACCGGCGCGCTCGAGCAACTCACTTGCCCTGCGCAGGGCCAGCCAGATCGTGCCGGGATTCTCCTGCATCGACTCCGAGTCCATATGCCGGTTCGCGGAATGACGAGTCCGTCCCCTCGTCATTCGTCACTCGTCAAATGCCATCCACCTGCTTGAGCTTCTCCGCCTGGAAATGCGTGCTCAGGGCTTCCAAGATGGGGCTCAGGCTGCCGTCCAGCACGCCGGTCAGATCGTGTGTGGTCATCCCGATACGATGATCGGTTACGCGGTTTTGCGGGAAGTTGTAGGTCCGGATCTTTTCGCTGCGATCTCCGCTTCCCACCTGATTGCGCCGGTTTTCCGCTATGGATTTCTGCTGCTCCTGCAGCGCGAGGTCGTAGAGGCGCGAACGCAATACGCGCATTGCCTTGGCCCGATTCTTGATTTGCGATTTCTCATCCTGGCAGGACACGACCAATCCCGAAGTGAGATGCGTGATACGCACCGCGGAATACGTTGTGTTTACCGACTGGCCTCCCGGCCCCGAAGAACAGAACGTGTCGATGCGAATGTCCTTGGGATCTATTTTGATGTCGACCTCATCCGCCTCCGGCAGGACCGCGACCGTCGCCGCGGAAGTATGGATGCGGCCGCTGGCCTCAGTGGCAGGAACCCGCTGGACGCGGTGCGCGCCGCTCTCGTATTTGAGCTTGCTATACACGTGGTCTCCTTCGACAATCGCAATGATCTCCTTGTAGCCGCCCACCTCGGAGATGTGCTCTTCCGTAACCTCCACGCGCCACCCGCTTTTTTCGGCGTAGCGGCTGTACATGCGGAACAGTTCGGCGGCAAACAGCGTCGCCTCATCTCCTCCGGTTCCCGCGCGGATCTCCAGAAGGACGTTCTTCTCGTCATTTGGATCCTTGGGCATCATAAGCCATTGGAGATTATTCTGGCAGGCGCCGGCGCGCTCTTCCAGCGATGCCAGTTCTTCTTCCGCCAGCTTGCGCATCTCGGGATCCGATTCCGACTGGAGCATTGATCTGGTTCCCTCGATTTCCTGGAGCAGATCCTTGTACTCACGGAATCTCTCAACGATTTCGGCCAATTCCCTGTGCCGCTTGGCGTGCTTCTGGTAAGTGGCAGGGGTTGCCAGAACCTCCGGATCAGCCAACAGCCGATTCAGGTCTTCGAATTTTTGTTCCAGTTCGTTCAGCTTGTCGATCATGGGATTTATCCGTAGAGATTATAGGATCTAGGAGCCCGTCCGAGAATTATGAGGGGCCGCGTTCCGAGCGCCGCGGGGGCAGATGCAAGGCGGCGCGACGCAGGTGATGTCGGTGTACATCGTCGAGGAGCGCCAACGCCGCAGATGCCCCCGCGCCGCCGGAACCCGAAGGGCGCATGGGGGTTGCGGGGCGATCTCCGCGTTGCTCGTCGTCAACGATGTTCATCGACATCGCCTCCTCCTCGCGCCTTGAGCTCGCCCCGCAAGCCCCATGCGCGCGACCCCTCCTAATTCTCGGACGGGCTCCTAGGATGCGAGCCAGGAAGGGTGCAATGGGGAAGCGTCGCTAAGCCGCGGCCTGAGCTTCCCGAGCCTTGACGCTGTCAAGCGCCAGCGCTTCCTGCAGGGCGCGAATCGCAACTTCCAGCTGATCATCGCTGGGCGGCTTGGTCGTGACGCGCTGCAGAGTCAGGCCCGGAAGAACGATCAGGCGGAAAAAACCGCGCTGGGCGCGGGGCGCCGACAAGCGGATCAGTTCGTAGGACAGGCCGGAAATTATCGGAATCAGGATCACGCGGGACAGGAAGATGGCCCAGAACGCCTTGAACTTGAAGATGGAAAAAACCACTATGCTGACCACCATGACGAAGAGCAGAAAACTGGTGCCGCAACGAGGATGCAATGTCGACTTTTTGCGCGCATTCTCGAGCGTCAGCTCTTCTTTCGCCTCCCAAGTATGCACAACTTTATGTTCGGCGCCGTGGTACTGAAATACGCGTTTGATGTCTTTCATTCGGCTGATGAGCAGAATGTAGGTGAGGAAAAATACGACGCGGATCACGCCGTCGACCAGGTTGAACACGACCCAATTGTGAACGGCCGCGTAATAATTCTTGAGCCAGGTCGTGATCCAGAGCGGCGCCAGGATGAATACCGCGACAGCAACGATCGCGCCCACGCCCATAGTCAGCGCCGTCGGCAGCCATCCGGCTTCCGGGGTCGTGGCGGCCGCTTCTGTTTCCGTGGATGCCGACTTTGGCGCCACGTCTTCCATCGCGGCGTTGAACGAGAAGTTCAGAGTGCGGAGGCCAAGCATCAGCGATTGCACCAGGACCGAGAATCCCCGGATGATGGGCCAGCTGAGAGGCTTCCAGAGATCCGCCAGGCGGTGCACCGCTTCCGCCTTGATCGCCATGGAACCGTCCGCCCGCCGCACTGCGACGGCATAGGCATACGGCGTGCGCATCATGACACCTTCGATCACCGCCTGCCCGCCGACAAGGATGTCTTCCGGCGAGCCTTTCTTGCCGCTTCCCGGCATGGAACGACCTCTCGCGTCAGCGTCGCTATTTCTTAGCGTACTTCCTATTGAATCGTTCAATGCGTCCGGCGGTGTCGATCAATTTCTGCTTTCCAGTAAAGAAAGGGTGACAGGCAGAGCAGATCTCCAAGCGAATTTCTTTCTTCGTCGAACGGGTCTCGAACTGATTTCCGCAGGCGCAACTCACCAGCACTTTGTGGTACTGGGGATGTATTTCCTTTTTCATACGGACCTCGCAAAACTATGGATTATACCAAAAACCGCCGAACTGCGTGGAACAAAAAACTCGCAGCCGCGCTTCAGGAGCCGCCAGAGCCCTCCGATTCATCCGCTAAATGTTACAAGAACACATACTTGACAATGCTTGGGGGCTGAGGTATAAAAGGTTTTCTATATTTCTTGTGATCGAAGGAATGTTAACCCTTGGATTCATCGCAGGCTTGGCACCAAAACTCTACGGGTAGTCCGCTTCTATTCCCACCGGATCACAAGGCTATAATCGAATTTATGAAAATGCTGGACGGGCGCGGTAAACGCCGGTTCGGCTCAAATTAGGAGGAAAGAATGTCATTGGATATCAATAACGCGCAGACAACCGCAGACGGTTCTGCGGAAGGAAGCGCCCCATCCCGGGCGCAGTCTCACCCGGCCGCCGAGCACCAGGATGAAAACAGCTTTGAAGCGCTCCTCGCAGCGCACGAGGGCAGAACTCAAAGCTTTTCCGAGGGAGAGGTGATCCGTGGAAAGGTCATCGCGATTTCAGGTGGCGGAGTCATAGTCGACGTCGGCTTCAAGTCTGAAGGGATCATCCCCAGCGCGCAATTCATGGACGAACAGGGCCGCATCAGCATCAAAGTCGGTGATGCCGTCGATGTGTTTCTGGAGCAGACGGAAGATTCAGAAGGTTATGTCGTCCTTTCGCGAGAGAAGGCCGAGCGCATGAAGATCTGGGACGAAATCGAGCGCGCCTATCGCGAGGGCACGACGGTCAAGGGCCGGGTGATCGAGCGCATCAAGGGCGGCCTGGCGGTGGATGTTGGCGTGCGCGCCTTCCTGCCGGGATCGCAGATCGACCTCCGTCCAGTACGAAATCTGGACAGCCTGCGCGGCGAAGAGTTCGAGATGCGTGTGATCAAGGTCAACAAGAAGCGAGGCAACATCGTCCTTTCCCGCAAGGCAGTCCTCGAAGAGTCGATGAAGGAGGAAAAGGCCAAGACCCTCGAGGTGCTCGAGGACGGGAAAGTGATGGAAGGCATCGTCAAGAACATCACGGACTACGGCGCCTTCATCGATCTAGGCGGGGTCGACGGACTGCTCCATATCACCGACATGTCCTGGGGCCGCGTCAATCATCCTTCCGAGCTGTTCAATGTGGGAGACAAGCTGAAGGTCAAGGTCATCAAGTTCAACCGTGAGGACGGCCGTGTTTCTCTGGGCTACAAGCAGCTCACGGAAGATCCCTGGCTTCATGCCGACATGCGCTATCCCAAAAACTTGCGCGTTCAGGGAAAAGTCGTCAGCCTGACCGATTATGGCGCCTTTGTCGAGCTGGAACCGGGCATCGAAGGCTTGATTCACATATCGGAAATGACCTGGAACAAGCGCGTCAAGCATCCGTCCAAGATCGTGAGCGTCGGTGATTCGGTGGAAGTCGCGGTCCTGGACATCGACATCGATGCCCGTAGGATCTCGCTCGGCTTGAAACAGACCGAGCCGAATCCCTGGGACGTCATCGAGTCGCGCTACGCCCCGGGCACGGTCATCACCGGCAAGGTGCGCAACGTTACCGATTTCGGCACATTTATTGAAGTCGAGGAGGGCATCGACGGACTGGTCCATGTCTCTGACATGTCCTGGACCAAGAGGATCAAGCACCCTTCGGAAATGCTCAAGAAAGGTGACGAGGTCCAGGCCGTCATTCTCAGCATCGATGCGGCAAATCAGAAGCTCAGCCTGGGCATCAAGCAGCTCGAGCCGGATCGCTGGGAAGACTGGTTCAGCCGGCACCAGCTTGGCCAGGCCGTGCGCGGCAAGATCGCGCGCATGACCAATTTCGGCGCTTTTGTGGAGCTCGAGGAAGGAATTGAGGGCCTTTGCCACGTGTCTGAACTGGACGACAAGCACATCGAAAAGCCCACGGAATTCCTCAACGTCGGGCAGGAAGTGGAAATGAGGATCATCAAGCTCAACCTGCAAGAGAAAAAAATCGGGCTGAGCTTGAAGGCGATGAAGGAGGACGAGCCGAGGCTGGAATTCACCTCCTACATGGCTTCGGCCGATTCCGGCAATGCATCGATGGGAGAACGTCTCGGCGATCAGTTGCAGCGCTTGAAGAAGCCCAGTACCGACTGATCCCTGATCGGCAGGATTCGAGCTCATGCCTGAACGGCGATCCAATCTCTTACTTTGGCTGGTGGTTGGGGGAGGCGCACTGCTTTTCTTTGTGATCTCCCTCTTCGCACTTGCCCTGTTTTTTTCCAACGGCAGTGCTTCCTCTCTCACTTTCTCCGGCAGCGCTGTCGGGGTGATCGATATCCAGGGAGTCCTCGTCGACTCGAAGGATTTCGTGGATGAACTCAAGAACATCGGCGAGTCCACAGCCGTGCGCGCCGTTGTCCTGCGCATCGATAGTCCCGGAGGAGGAGTCGCGGCTTCTCAGGAAATGTCCGCCGCGGTTCGCAAGTTCCGGGCCGAAACTCACAAAAAAGTCGTCGTCAGCATGGCGTCCGTGGCCGCTTCCGGCGGCTATTACGTCGCGTGTGCGGCGGACAGGATTTATGCGAACCCCGGCACGGTGACCGGCAGCATCGGCGTGATTGCCGAGTGGTACAACTACGGCGATCTTCTGAAGTGGGCCAAACTCCAGGACGTGGTTTTCAAGAGCGGCGAATTCAAGGATTCCGGATCTCCGACGCGCGCGCTGACCGACGCCGAAAAACATTACTTCCAAAACCTCATCGATGGTATGTATGCCCAGTTCGTCAAGGATGTCGCAGCGGGCCGGAACATGAAAGAGGCTGACGTCCGCAAGCTCGCCGACGGCCGCGTCTTTACCGGTCAGGAGGCCAAAAACAACGGCCTGGTGGATGAACTGGGAACGCTTCAGGATGCTGTTGCCGCAGCCGCCAAAATGGGCGGGATCTTCGGCGAGCCCAGGATTATCACGCCGCCGAAGACAAAGATCTCGATCCTTGATTTGCTTCTGGGGGACGCTCAGTCCTTGCTTCACTTAAATCCGGATCGTTCCGAGTCTCACATACGATTTCAATATCTTTGGAGATGATTGGAGACGAATGGTAATGACAAAAGCAGAATTGGTTGAGGAAGTCGCCAGCCAGTCAGATCTGACCAAGAAGGATGCCGAGGTGATTGTGCAGACCGTCCTGGACAGCATCACCGATTCCCTGCAGCGTGGCGAGAAAATCGAACTTCGCGGCTTTGGATCTTTCCGCATCCGCAACCGCGCTTCCCGACAGGGCCGGAATCCAAAGACCGGAAGTGGTGTCACGGTTCCTGCAAAAAAGGTGCCCTATTTCAAGCCCGGCAAGGAAATCAAGGATCTGATCAACCTCTGATGGACCGCTTGTGGACGCCCTGGCGCTATGACTACATAAGCAGGATCGACCGAGCCGATACTGGCTGCGTTTTTTGCCGGATCCTTGCGGAAAAGGAAAAGGACGCCGAAAATTTCGTCCTTTTTCGCGGTAAAGCGATTTTTGCGATACTGAATCTGTTTCCTTACACTGTCGGCCACCTGCTGATCATCGTCAACCGCCATATTGCCAGGCTCGGAGAAGCCACGAACGAAGAGCTTCATGCCATCCTCGAAGCGGCCCGAGCCTGTGAAACCGCCCTGCAGGCCGAATATCGTCCCGAGGGATTCAATCTCGGATTCAACATTGGCAGTACTGCAGGCGCCGGTGTCGACCGGCATCTGCACATGCACGTGCTGCCTCGCTGGACAGGAGACGCGAATTTCCTCTCTGTGGTTTCGGAGACGCGGGTCATTCCCGAGGAGCTTGCCACGACCCGGCGTCGCCTGCTTCCCTACTTCCGCGACCTTGAATGACGCGCCTTTCCTCATTGGAGTCCGCTCATCTGCACGCAATCTGCTGCAGTTTTATACGCCGAAAGCAAGGAAAAAATCGTTTTTTCCACAATCCATTTTGGGTGCCTTTCCGCGACAGCCTGCCATCGACCTCCGGAGCCTGCGATGACGCAAAACCCGCTACTGGAGCGGGTTTTGCGCGCATAATCGCAAATTGTTTTCGCTGCTTTTTTTTGTTGCATGCACCCAACCTGTGTGTTACTTTTCGCGCGTCGTTGGGTCGAATCGCTTCGCGTCACCCCGAAGGGGTAGACACATTGAAAATCCCCCGAATTAGAAGTCTCGGGGCAGCAGGGAGGGGAAAAGTACCTGCTACTCGCGGGGGGTGGTGTGTTTTTCCACAGTTGTGGAAATTTTTGTGGAAACTCTGACGCATTCAATGGAGATTTCCTAATCCTTAGTCGCCATTTCGAGTCTCCTAAGAGTGTAGTATGCAAGTCTGGTCTCAGGTATTGTCGAACGTCTCTAAGCGGGTCAACCCACAGTGCTTTGAGACGTGGTTCCGCCCCATCGTCTTCGATTACCACGATGATCACGAATTGCATCTAACGGTCCCCAACGAGAGCTTCAGGAAGTGGTTGTTGGAGAATTACTCTGACCTGCTGCGGGACGCGGTGGAGGAGGCTTCGAACATGCCCCTTCAACTCAATTTCTCTGTGGAAAACTCCAGTCCAGCGGATGCTCGCCCCGAACTGGCGCCACCGAAGGATAACAACAACGGCGGGTTTCATCTCAATCCCAAGTACACTTTTGACTCCTTTGTAGTGGGCGCCAGCAATCAATTCGCACGCGCCGCGGCTCTGGCCGTGGCTGAGCAGCCGTCGAAGGCGTACAACCCTCTGTACATTTACGGCGGCGTGGGTCTTGGCAAGACGCACCTGATGCATGCAATCGGCCATCTGATCCAGAGCAAAGCTCCGAGTCTTCGTCTCTCCTACATGTCTTCGGAGCGCTTCATGAACGAGCTGGTCAACTCGATACGCTACGATAAAACCATCCAGTTTCGCGACAAGTACCGCAACATCGATGTCCTGCTCATGGACGACATTCAGTTCCTTGCCGGAAAAGAGCGCACCCAGGAAGAGTTCTTCCACACGTTCAATGCGCTCTACGACGCGCAGAAGCAAATCGTAATCACGAGTGATTGTCCTCCCAGGAGTATTCCGACAATCGAAGAGCGCCTGCATTCCCGGTTCGAGTGGGGTTTGATTGCCGACATTCACCCTCCTGACCTCGAAACCAAGATCGCCATTCTAAAGAAGAAAGCCGAGTCCGACATGGTGACGCTGCCAGATTCCGTCGCGCTCTACCTGGCAGGCAGTATCCGCTCCAACATTCGCGAGCTCGAGGGCGCTCTGATCCGGCTCTCGGCGCGCGCGTCGCTCGACGGCATGGATCCGTCGGAGATTGACATCGGCTATGCCAAGGAGGTCTTGAAGGACATTGTCTTCGACGATCGGCGCTCGATCTCTTCCGAAATGGTCATCCGCGCGGTTGCCGGCTACTTCGGTTTGAAGCCGACCCAACTCAAATCGAAAAATAACGCGCGCCGCATTTCTGAGCCGCGGCAGATCGCGATGTACGTCTGCAAGGAAGTGACGGGGTTATCGCTTCCGCAGATAGGCAAGGATTTCGGAGGCAAACATCACACCACGGTTCTGCACTCGATTCGCAAAATCGCTGCGATGAAAAACAAGAACATGGAGATTGCCGCGGCTCTCAACAAAGTTCTCTCCTCGTTTCGCTGAACCCAGCCTTTCATTTTTCGCAATTGTTTAGCCTCAGCAAGAAGGATTCTGGAGCCTCAGAATAAAAGCAAAGACTAACCGCAAAGGCTCAAAGATCTCCAAGAGCCTCCAGGTAAGCCAATCTGATTGGAATGCGTCGGCTTCTGCGCCATGGATTGACGGAGCCCGGAGTCAAACGAGCTCAAAGTACCAGCCGGATGTTGAACTGGTTGAGTCGCGCTTGACTCCGGGCTCCGTCAATCCATGGCGGCGCGAAGCGCCGGCCCTTTCAGGGCCGCAGAAGCCAAAGCCTCTTGGAGATTCTTCGAGTCCTTGGAGTCATGGCGGTTTGTTTTGTTTTTTGAGGCGGATATGTTTCCGGCACAGGAACATCAACAGCGTAACTGCTTCGCGGATTCGTGCTTAGCTCTCTTATTCACACCGGCGCGCCGGAAAAACTTGTGGATAAAACCTAGAACGATTCTTTTCCACAGCCGGCTCACGATTTCCTCATATCGGCAGTTTTTCATCCTCGCTTTAGCAGATTGTCGTTTCGCCTCTTAGGCTAGTTTTCAACAAATTCACCGCACCTACTATTTTTTCTAGGTTAGATGTAAACTGTTATCCTTTAGAAACAGAAACACAAAAAAGCAAGGCGTCGAGAACTTCTCGGTCGCACAGGCACGCTCTTTTGTTTATAATCGTCTCCTCCATTTTTTTTGTTCTCCAAGGAGCAAGGTTCCATGGAATTCACGGTCAAAAGAAATCTGCTGTTGAATGAGTTGAACCTCGTGCAGGGAGTGATTGAAAAAAAGAGCACCATCCCGATTCTGTCCAATATTCTGTTGGATGCGGCAGGTGACATCCTCGGGATCACGGCCACGGATCTTGACGTGAGTATCTGCTGTGGGTGCACTGCGGAAGTAAGCGCTCCTGGAACTCTGACGGTGTCGGCGCGGCGCTTGTTCGAAATCGTACGCCTCCTGCCTGAAGAATCGGAAATCAAGTGCACCCTGCTCGAAAATGACTGGGTGAAGCTGCGTGCCGGGAGGTCGGAGTACAAGGTCGTTGGACTTCCGCGCGAAAATTTCCCATCCGTGCCGGCGGTGCCGGCCGGTGGTGTGAGCCTTCCCTCAGCGGATCTGAAGGCGATGATTCTGCGCACCATGTTTGCCATTACGCAGGAAGAATCAAGATACTCTTTGAACGGCGCGCTGCTGGTCCTGGCGCCGCACGAGATGCGCATGGTGGCCACCGACGGTCATCGGCTGGCATTAGTCGCAAAAAATCTCGACATAGAAGGGATCGACAGTGAGAGCCGATCTCTGATTCCGCGCAAGACCCTCGTGGAAATCCTGCGCCTTGTTGGAGACGGGGATGGCGCCGTGGAATTCAGCCGGGATGAGAATCATCTTTTCTTCTCG
>Ga0182021_10006124_pt1 | contig 14288 bp, 9 predicted proteins | sample 612E3MmetaG_FD_120493 | JGI IMG/M metagenome (GOLD analysis project Ga0182021, IMG submission 120493) | Permafrost microbial communities from Stordalen Mire, Sweden - 612E3M metaG (Illumina Assembly) | ecosystem: Environmental > Terrestrial > Soil > Wetlands > Permafrost | place: Sweden... | reverse complement strand
TGCTGTCTCAGGGTGGTTGGCTAAGGGTCGATGGCGATAAGGTCGTTCTGGTCAGCGAATGACGGGAGTAAGGCGCGAGAACGACAACATCGCCCATCTGGAGGTATTCTCTCCGTTAGCCTCAACGGCCCCCTGTTGCTTTGGCAACGCCGGACCTATCGGACTCTTACCTGCGAAGAGGTGCGAGGCTGCCAACTCCACTCGATTTCCGCAATGTTTCCGGCTGGTGATGCCGGAGCGGCACCGCAGGATGTTCGCCGGTCGTAGCGAAGGGGAAGCGCTGATGCCGGACTTCACCGTCGAGGAGATCGCAGACCACATTGCACGCTTCAGCGCGGCGGGGATTCGAGAAGTGCGCCGGTGCACGAACGGATAGGGACGAGGAGGCGAGAAAGCCCCCGCGCGCCGATAGCGCCTTGCGGGCGGCAAAACGCTGGAAACCGTCACGGGAGAGTGAACACATGGGACGCTGGATCAAGAGGATCGTGGCGCTCGCGATTCTGCTCGGGGTCGCGGGCTTTGCGGGCTACTGGTATCTCAAACGGGCGGAGGCGCCTGCGGTTGTCTATCGCACGGCGGCGGTGAAACGCGGGGAGATCGTCGTCAACATCGGGGCGACGGGGACGGTGGAGCCGGAGGAGGTGGTGGACATCGGCGCCCAGGTGGCCGGGGTGGTCGAATCATTCGGGAAGGACAAGAACGGGCAGACGATCGACTATGGGTCGGTGGTGGAGGAGGGGACGGTACTGGCCAAGATCGACGACTCGCTCTACCAGTCGAATGTCGCCCAGGCCCAGGCGACGCTCGCACAGGCCAATGCGGGACTGGTGCGCGCCAAGGCGGACATCGAGCAGATGAACGCCAAGCTCTACCAGGCCCAGAGGGACTGGGACCGGGCGCAGAAACTAGGACCTTCGGAAGCCCTGGCACAGACGAGCTACGACGGTTACCAGGCGGCGTTCGACGTGGCCAAGTCGAACGTCGCGGTGGACGAGGCGGCCATCGAGCAGGGAAAGGCCGCGGTCATGCAGGCCGACGCGACATTGAAGTATGCTTTGCGGAACCTCGACTACTGCACCATCAAGTCGCCGGTGAAGGGAGTGATCATCGACCGGCGGGTGAACATCGGACAGACGGTGGTTTCCAGCCTCAGCGCACCGAGTCTCTTTCTCCTGGCCAAGGACCTGACACGAATGCAGGTCTGGGTGTCGGTGAACGAGGCGGACATCGGGAACATCCGGCCGGGACAGCCGGTGAGCTTCACCGTGGACGCGTACCCGGGACGGGTTTTTCACGGGACGGTAGGGAAGGTGCGCCTCAACGCCACGATGGTGCAGAACGTGGTCACCTACACGGTGGAGGTGATTACGGACAACTCAGACGGGAAGCTGCTGCCTTATCTCACGGCGAACGCTCAGTTCGAGCTTAAGCGGCAGAGCGACATCCTGGAGGTGCCGAACGCGGCGCTGCGATGGAGTCCGGCGGGAGGCCAGGCGACGACGGCGAGCAGCGCACCGGCCTCCGGCGGGGCGACGCGGAACGGGGGGACGCAGGGCGCACAGGGGGCGTCGGGCCGCACTGAGAACGGAAACGGCGAGGAGTCCGCGAAGCGCGGCACGCTCTGGGTGACCGATGGAACCCTGGTCAATCCGATCCAGGTAACTGTGGGCGTGACGGACGGCACGATGACGGAGGTGGCGGGCGAGGGAGTGGTGGAAGGACTCCAGGTGATCGTGGGAGAGGACCACCGGACGGCGGGCGAGACTGGGACGTCGAACCCGTTCGTTCCTCAACTGAGACCGGCGCGACCTGCATCGACCCGGTAACCACACGGGCGGAGCGTGCGTGACATGCATCTGATCGAATTGCGGGACATTACCAAGACCTATTACATCGGGGACATCGCGGTACCGGTGCTGAAGGGGGTGTCGTTGGACGTGGACAAGGGGGAGATGGTGGCGCTGATGGGTGCGTCGGGCTCGGGGAAGACGACGCTGATGAACCTGCTCGGGTTCCTGGACCACCTGTCGTCGGGCGAATACCAACTGGACGGCCGGGACGTATCGAAGCTGTCGCCCGACGAGCGGGCGTATCTCCGCAACCACCAGGTGGGGTTCGTCTTTCAGAATTTCAACCTGCTGGCCCGGACGAGCGCGCTGGACAACGTGACGATGCCTCTGACGTACACGGCGGAGCACATCTCGGACCGTGAAGCGCGGAAGCGCGCGAAGGAATGGTTGACGCGGCTGGGACTAGCAGACCGGATGGACCACGAGCCGTCGCAACTCTCCGGGGGTCAGCAGCAGCGGGTGGCGATTGCGCGGGCGCTGGTCAATCGTCCGACGCTGGTGCTAGCGGACGAGCCCACGGGGAACCTCGATTCCCACACCAGCCAGGAGATCCTGGAGATGTTCCGCGAGCTGAACGAGCGCGACGGGATCACGATTGTACTGGTAACGCACGACGCCGGCGTAGCCCAGCATGCCAGGCGGGTGATCCACATCAAGGACGGGTTGATTGAATCGGACGACGCCCAGTCAGGGGAACGGAGCGGGGCCGTCGCGGCGGGGGCCGGTCCGTCCGGAGGCGCCGAAGGAGGTTCGACGTGAAATTTTACCGGACATTCCGCACTGCAATTCGGGCGCTTTTCCGCAATCCCATGCGGGCGACGCTGACCACGCTGGGCATTGTCATCGGCGTCGGCGCGGTCATCGCCATGATGGAGATAGGCAACGGGTCGTCGTCGGCGATTCAGAAAACGATTGCGAGCATGGGGGCGAACACCCTGCTGGTCCTGCCGGGACAGGCGGCGAGCGGTGGCGTGAGTTTCGGAGGCGGGAGCGCCATGACGCTGACGCCCGACGACCTCGACGCCATTCTCCATGACTGTCCCGCGGTGCGCGCTGCGGCCCCCGTCGTCCGTGCACGGACCCAGGTGGTCTACGGCGGAAAAAACTGGGTGCCGAACACGATCAGCGGCACGACGCCGGCGTTTCTGGACGTCCGCGACTGGACGGACTTGGCGGAGGGAGAGCCCTTCACCGACCGCGACGTGCGGAACGCCAACAAGGTCTGCATTGTCGGCCAGACGATAGTGCGGGAGCTCTTCCAGGGCGAATCTCCCATCGGCAAGGAAATGCGGGTCCAGAACGTGTCGTTCCGGGTGGTGGGGGTGCTGAGCTCGAAGGGCGCGAACATGGTCGGCATGGACCAGGACGACGTGTTGCTGGCACCCTGGACGACCATCAAGTACCGGGTGACGGGGTCGTCGCTGGCCAACGTCAACCAGAGCAGCGCCGGCTCGCAGAGTTCGTCGGCGGTGAACTCGCTGAGCCAGATATATCCGAACACGCAGCAGAACCTGTATCCGGCGGAGTCGACGACTCAGGCGGCGGACACCCCGCTACCGGTGCGCTTTACGAACGTGGATCAGATCCTCTGCGCGGTCCGCTCGTCCGACCAGATCCCGGCCGCCATGAAGCAGATTACGGAGCTTCTTCGTGAGCGGCACCGTATCCACCCGGGACAGGACGACGACTTCAATCTCCGGGACATGACCGAGATGACCCGTGCGCTGACCTCGACCTCGGGCACGATGACGACGCTGCTTTTGTGCGTGGCGCTCATTTCGCTGGTGGTCGGCGGGGTGGGAATCATGAACATCATGCTGGTATCGGTGACGGAACGGACGCGGGAGATCGGGCTGAGGATGGCGGTCGGAGCGCGGGCCCGCGACATCCTGATGCAGTTCCTGGTGGAGGCGGTGGTGCTGTGCATGATCGGGGGGGCGCTGGGCATCGGGTTCGGACACGGCGGGTCGCAACTGATCAAGTACTTCAAGCATTGGCCGATCGAGACGTCGATGACAGCCATCGTTGCGTCGGTGGTGGTGTCGGCCGGCGTGGGGATCGCGTTCGGGTTCTACCCGGCGTGGAAAGCGTCGCGCCTGGACCCGATTGAAGCGCTGCGATACGAATGATGGGACACGACAAGGGAGTCGGGGCGGCATCTCTTGAAATGGAGATTGGACGTGCTCAACAGGAATCAACCCGGACTGTACGACCTGCTCCTCATGACGGCATGTTTTTGCCTCGCGACGCTGACGGGCTGCACGGTGGGTCCCAACTACCAGCCGCCTAAGGCTCAAGTGCCGTCGGCGTGGTCGCAACCGTCTTCCGCTCCGGCGGGGGCGTCGGCGGATGAGATTCTTGTCCACTGGTGGACGGCATTCAACGATCCGACGCTGACGACGCTCGTGGAGAGGGCGGTTCAGTCGAACCTGACGGTAAAGCAGGCGGAAGCGCGGATTCGCCAGGCGCGAGCGGCCCGCGGGGTGGCAAGGGCGGGGTTCTGGCCGACGGTGGACGCGACAGGGACGGAGTCTTTCAGCCGGTCGCCGGGGACTGGGGGATCCAGCAGGCTCCTTGAGGCAGGGCTGGACGCGTCGTGGGAGCTGGACATCTTCGGGGGTACCCGGCGGAACGTGGAGGCGGCAACGGCGGACCTCGCGGCCGCGGTGGAAGACCATCGGGACGCGCTGGTGACGCTGGCGGGCGAGGTGGCACTCAACTATGTCGAGCTTCGCGGGCTTCAGCAGCGGATTGCCATTGCGCAGAAGAACCTGGAGGCGCAACAGCACACCGCAAAGGTGACCAAGGAGCGGTTCGAGGGCGGGTTCGTGGGCGCTTTGGACGTGGCCAACGCCAACGCGCAGGTGGCCACCACGGCGTCGCAGATTCCCGTGCTCGAGATTTTAGCCCGACAGACCATCTATAACCTGGGCGTTCTGCTGGGCGCTGAGCCGTCGGCGCTGGTGGCGGAACTTTCGGAAACCGGGGGCATCCCGGCGGCGGCGCCCGACGTTCCGCTCGGCGTCCCGTCCGACCTGCTTCGCCGCCGGCCCGACATTCGCCGGGCCGAGGTGCAGATCCATGCGGCCACGGCACGCATAGGCGTGGCCACGGCCGACCTTTTCCCGAGGCTGACGGTTACCGGGGCGGCCGGGTTCCAGGGGAGCCAATTCGACTCATGGCTCCAGTGGACCAGTCGGTTCGCGTCGGTGGGGCCGTCGGTGGACTGGCAGATCTTTAACGCCGGCAAGGTCACGAACAACATCGAAGTGCAGAAGGCCCTCACGGAGCAGGCGGTCCTCACCTACCGTCAGTCGGTGCTGACGGCGCTTCAGGACGTGGAGAACGCCCTGATCGCGTCGACCAAGGAGCAGGAACACCGCAAGGCGCTGGCCGACGCGGTGGAAGCTAACCGCAAGGCCGTGGACCTGTCGATGCAACTCTACATCCAGGGGTTGGGGGATTTCCTCAACGTGCTGGACGCGCAACGCTCGCTCTATTCCTCGGAAGACGCCCTGGTCCAGAGCACACAGACGATGTCCATCGACCTGGTGGCGCTATACAAGGCGCTGGGCGGGGGATGGAGCAGCACCCCATAGATGAAGCGGCATCGGTCGATGCGTGATTTGTGTTGACGCGGCGGCCCGTTAGTGCTACTTATATTTATGGAAAAAGTTAAGCGGCCGGCCAGGAGGTCGGCCGTTGTTTTTGTCGCACCGCGCACGGAGGAGCAGAGAGTGACGCAGGCGAGACCCATCCGAAAAGTCTGCCTGGTTCAGCCGGGTCAGCGTTTTGCGAACGTACTGCCCAAAGAGTTGCGGGCGATGCCTCGTTACGGGGTGCCGCTGATCGCGACGATCCTTAGGCGGCACGGGTACGACGTGACCCTGTTCGTGGAGGAGATTCATCCCATCGACTGGGACATTATGGAGTCGGCGGACATGATCGGCATTCACGCACTCGCGTGCAATGTGGGGCGGCTGGGTGAGATCGTCGAGCGGGTGCGACGGAAGAGTCGGGCGCCGATCATCGTGGGCGGGACGCATGGGACGTATTTTCCGGAAAGCGTGCTGAAGTACGGCGACTACGTGGTGCGTCAGGAAGGCGATGAGACGATCGTGGATCTGCTGGACGCGCTTTCGACGGGACGCAACCCGGCCACCGTCGCCGGGGTCACGTTTCACCGTGACGGAGCGACGGTGGCCACGCCGGACCGTCCGCCGGCGAGCCGATTCGACACCGTGGTCGAGCTGGACACCATCTACGGCTGGGAGGAGTTTGCACGGAAGACGGACGGCCCTGTTCCGATCATGGCACTGCAGACGACGCGCGGCTGTCCCTACGGCTGCCGGTTCTGTCCGGTGACGGCCATGTTCGGCCGGGGGTACCGCAAGCGGAGTCCGGAAAGCGTCATCGCGGACCTGCGGGACAAGCTGCGCTACGGCCGGAACATCATGGTCGTGGACAATCTCTTCGACGCCGACCCCGATCATACCGCCGACCTCTTGCGCCTCATCATGAAGGAAGGACTCAAAGCCTCCCTGAACGTGTTCTGCCGCAGCAGCATCCGCGAGCGTCCCGATCTGCTGAAACTGATGCGACGCGCCGGTGTGCGCACGATCATTCTCGGGGTAGAATCGCTGAATCAGGAATCGCTGGACGGCGCCGACAAAGGGCAGTGCGTGGAGGAAGTGGAAGAGGCGGTGGCGGCCATCCAGAAACACGGCATCTCGGTACTCGCGTCGCTCATCATGGGGTTCGACAGCGACACGACGGAGTCGCTGGGCGAGACTCGGCGACTTCTTCAGAAATGGGAGATCAGCCAGTTGACGATCTTCGCGCTCTGGGGGTCCTATCCGCACCAGGGACATCGGATGATTCCGATCGAGCGGGTGATTTTCAAGGATTGGAGTTACCTCAACGGGAACTTCGTGACCCATTTTCCATTGAGGATGAAGCCCAGCACGCTCCAGCGCGAGATCATTCGGACCTACGACGAGGTGCTCTCGCACGACCACTCCGCGCGCGACGATGCACAAGGCCGTTTTCGCAGCGCCGAAACGCGCCGGTTCTTCTGGAAGTCGTGGCAGTTCATCCGGCCGGAAATGATCGAGTATATCTCGTACCTGGAAGAGGTCGAGCGGGGGTACTACACGGCGAACCAGGAACTCCAGACGGAGAAGCTCAAAGACCGTCCAGACCTCCAGTTTATCATAGAGACCGCGCGATAGAGATGACCCCTCCGAAGCCCCGCGAGGAGCCGTGACGGGGCTGGCGAGTTCATAACAGGCCACAAATCGCCCGCCACGTATCGAGCGACGAGAGTTCCTCCCGAAACTCCCGACTTTATGATGATATGATGAGTTGACAAGAAAACCTTTATTTTTGGGCTTGACAGAGGGATGTGCCGGGTTAAAATGAATAATAGTTCATCAAATGAGCTGTAATTGCCGATGATGAATAGGGCCTCACGAACCTCCTTTGGGAGGAGAAACAATGGCGGCGGAGAAGAAAGGAGAGCTGAGTCGCAAGGAGCGGGAGCGGGAGCGGCATCGCCTGGAAATCCTGGCGGCGGCCGAGCGCGTCTTCGAGCGAGACGGGTACCTCGGGACAACGGTCGAGGATATTGCGAAGGAAGCCGAGTTTGCCGTGGGGACGCTCTACAACTTCTTCGGGAGCAAAGAGGAATTGTACGGGGAGGTCGCGGCGAAGACGGCACACGATTTCATGGAGAGCTTTGAGCGCGTGGTGTTGACCAAGGAGGACCCGGAGGAAGCGATTGGCTCGCTGATTGAGCTGAGGCTGACGCATTTCGAGGAGCACCGGGGTTTCTTCCGGGTGATGCTCGACGCCTTCCGCGCCGGCGGAGCCGGCGGACAAGAACCCGTTCCGCGGCTTCCCGCCAGCATGGAAACGCTCTACGACCGGTACATCGAGAGGGTGAGCGGAGTGTTTGAGCGCGGGGTGAAGGACGGGTCGTTCGTGACGTTCGACCCGCTCTACCTTGCGCTGTGCCTGGAAGGGATCAACAATGCGTTCGTGATGTACTGGTCGCGGCACGAGCCGACTGAGCCTCTGGCGGTACGCGTTCAGAAGATGCGCGACGGTTTCCTGGGAGGAATCAGGGGGAGGCCGACATGACCGGAGGCCGCGGGCCAGAGACAGGACGGGCGCCTGGCGCGTCCGGGTTCGACGTGCTTCGGGCGCAAATGAGCATTCGGACCTGCCGAGCCCATTGTTCCAGGACCGGGATAGCAGGTCTCTGATGGCCTCCCACAAGGTGGCTTGACGCGGTGAACAGTGTATTTTTGGAGCGCATTCATGAACCATCAGAGATGGAAAAGTCATGTTACTCCGGCAGTCTTGCTACTCGGCCTTCTGTTCCAGGGCTGCGCGCGCCAGCAAAGGTCAACTGCGCCACCTCCGGTCCCGGAAGTCGCCACCGTGATGGTGCAGCCTCAACAGGTCGTGCTGACCACGGAGTTGCCGGGCCGGACATCCCCTTTCTTCATTGCGGAAATCCGGCCTCAAGTGAGCGGATTGGTGCAGAAACGTCTCTTCACGGAAGGCTCCGAGGTTCAAGCGGGCGACGTGCTCTATGAGATCGACCCCGCTTCCTTCAAGGCGGCCTTCGACAATGCAGAGGCGAACGTCGACGTAATGCGTAAGACCGCCGACCGGACGCCGGCGGCTTTGGCGGCAAGCCTGGCAAACGTGACTCGGCAAAAAGCCATCGTGGCCCTCGCTCAGACAAACCGTCAACGGTTTGAGGATCTGCTCGAGGACAAGGCGGTCTCCACCTCTGATCGGGACCAGGCCGTGAACGCCGCCGACGTGGCCGAGGCCACGCTTCTGGCGACTGAGGCGCAGGTGGAAAGCGACCGGAGCGCGATAGCAGCGGCCGAGGCGGCGGTGAAGCAGGCGGAAGCGGCGCGCGAAATGGCCCAGGTCAACCTGGCTTACACCAAGATTGCCGCTCCTATTTCCGGCCGTATCGGAAGATCCATGGTCACCAGCGGCGCGATCGTGACGGCTTACCAGCCGGTGGCCCTGGCGACCATTCAGCAGCTCGACCCCATCTACGTCGATGTGCCTCAGTCCACCGCCGAGCTGTTGCGCTTGAGAAGCCGCCTGAAAGACGGCCGACTCAACGGCGACGGCGCGAGTCAGGACAAGGTCAAGCTCATCCTCGAAGACGGCAGCGTTTACCCGCTGGAAGGGACGCTTCAGTTCCGCGATGTGACGGTGGACCCCGCGACCGGGTCCGTCATTCTGCGTGCCATCTTCCCCAATCCCGAAGGCGTGCTTCTGCCGGGCTTGTTCGTCCGGGCGGTGGTGAAGGAAGGCGCCAACAACCAGGCCATTTTGATTCCCCAGCAGGCCGTGTCGCGCGACCCCAAAGGAAACCCGGTGGCGCTGATACTGGGCGCCGACGGCAAGGTGGCTCCACGCCCGCTCACCCTTGACCGGGCCATCGGAGACCAATGGCTCGTCACCTCGGGTTTGGCCGCCGGGGACCACGTGATCGTCGAGGGGTGGCAGAAAGTGCGGCCCGGCGCTGCTGCAAAAGAGGTCCCCTTTGCCGCCGGAAGCGGTCAGGCCGAGAAGCCCGCAGGCGCCGGTCAGCCGGCCCCCACATCCCACTGACGGAGGCGCGCGATGCTATCGAGATTTTTCCTGGATCGTCCGGTCTTCGCCTGGGTTATCGCGATCGTCATCATGGTGTTGGGCCTCCTCGCCATCCACAATCTCCCCATATCGCAGTATCCTCCCATCGCTCCTCCTTCCATCGCTATTGCCGCGTTCTATCCGGGGGCCTCGGCGGAGACCGTCGAAAACAGCGTGACGCAGATCATCGAGCAGAAGATGACCGGCTTCGACAACCTGCTCTACCTTTCCGCCAGCAGCGACTCGTCCGGCTCGTCTCGCGTCGAACTGACCTTCGCCCCCGGCACCGACCCGGACCTCGCCTGGGCCCAGGTGCAGAATAAGCTCCAGCTCGCCCTGGCCAGCCTCCCCACCGTGGTCCAGCAGACCGGCGTTCAGGTCAGCAAGTCCACCAGGAACTACCTGTTGATCGTCGGCCTCGTCTCGGAAGACGGCAGCATGGACATGAACGACCTCATGGACTATTCCCAGACCAACCTCGAAAAGGACCTCTCGCGTGTCCCGGGTGTTGGCGAAGTGATGACCTTTGGCAGCCAGTACGCCATGCGCATCTGGCTCAACCCCGACAAGCTCACCGATTACCGCTTGACCGTGTCTGACGTGATCGCCGCTCTTCGCGTCTACAACGTGGAAGTCTCCGCCGGCCAGTTCGGCGGGGCTCCGGCCATCGGAGGCCAGCGCCTGAATGCCGCCATTGTGGTCCAAAGCATGCTCAAGACGCCCGAGGAGTTCGCCGCCATCCCTATCCGCACCAATCCCGATGGATCCGTCGTGCGGGTCAAGGATGTGGGACGAACCGAATTGGGGGCCGAAATCTACGATATACAAAGTTGTTACAACGGCAAGCCCATGGGGGCCCTCGCCATCCGGCAGGCCGCCGGCGCCAACGCCCTCGAGACCGCCAACGCCGTCAGGACCAAACTGGCCGACATGAGCCGTTTCTTCCCCCACGGCATGAAGGTGGTCTATCCGTACGACACCACGCCGTTTACGCGCGTGGCTATCGGGGAGGTGGTGAAGACCCTGATCGAGGCGGTCTTGCTGGTGTTCGTGGTGATGTATCTGTTCATGGGCAATATCAGGGCGACGCTGATCCCGACGATAGCCGTGCCGGTGGTTCTGCTGGGGGCCTTCGCGATTCTCGGATTGTTCGGGTTTTCCATCAACATGCTGACCATGTTCGCCATGGTCCTCGCCATCGGCCTCCTGGTGGACGACGCCATCGTGGTGGTCGAGAACGTGGAACGGCTCATGAGCGAGGAAGGACTTTCACCCAAGGAGGCCACCCGCAAATCGATGGATCAGATCACCAGCGCCCTGATCGGCATTGGTCTGGTGCTCTCGGCGGTGTTCGGCCCCATGGCCTTCTTCGGCGGCTCTACCGGCGTCATTTACCGCCAGTTCTCCGTCACCATTGCCGCCGCGATGCTCCTGTCCGTGGTTGTCGCCTTGATCCTCACGCCCGTCCTCTGCGCTTCCCTCTTGAAGCCCGTGCCCAAGGGGCACGAGTCCGCCGAAGGCGGCATCGCTCTCTTCCGTCCCTTCTTCAGATGGTTCGACCGCGTCTTCTTCTGGTGCCGGGACCTTTATCTCAAACTCGTGAAGCGAAGCCTCTCCAGGAAGTTCGGCTACCTCGTCGTCTACGTCCTGATCGTCGGGGCCATGGGATATCTCTTCATGCGCATGCCCAGCTCCTATCTGCCCGACGAGGATCAGGGCATCCTCCTGGCTCAGATTATCATGCCGCCTGGGGCTACCCTGGAACAGACCCAGACGGTGGCTGATCAAGTCCGGAGCTATTTCCAGGACCACGAGAAGGACGCGGTGGAGTCCTGCATGACGATAGCCGGGACGACCATGTCCGGGAGGAGTCAGAACAGCGGCATGGTCTTCGCCAAGCTCAGGGACTGGAAACTCCGTACCAGCGCGAACTTGCGGGCCAAGGCCGTTGCCGTACGGGCCATGATGGCGCTCTCCAGAATTCGAGGCAGCATGGTGTATGTGTTCCCCCCGCCTTCCGTTATTGAACTCGGGACCGCCACGGGGTTCGATTTCCAATTGCTGGATCGCGGCGGCCTGGGCCACGCGGGGCTGCTGGCCGCGCGCAACCAACTGCTCGGTATGGCGGCACAGGATCCCAGATTGGTCAAGGTCCGCCCCAGCGGCCTGGAGGACGTGCCCGAGTACCGGGTTGACGTGGATTGGGAGAAGGCCGGCCAGCGCGGAGTGCCCATCTCCGAGATCCACAACACCATCTCGGCCGCCTTTGGCAGCGCCTACGTCGACGACTTCATCCAGGGCGGTCGAGTCAAGCGCGTTTACGCTCAGGCGGACGCCCCCTATCGCATGTTGCCCGGCGATCTCGAGAAACTCTACGTGCGCAATTCGGAGGGGAAGATGGTCCCGTTTGCCTCGTTCGCGACCGGCCACTGGACCTACGGGTCGCCCCGTCTGGAGCGCTACAACGGCTTTTCATCCATAGACATCCAGGGCGAGGCGGCGCCCGGCAGAAGTTCCGGCGAGGCGATGCAGGCCATGGAAGAGATCGTCGCCAAGCTGCCGCAGGGAGTCGGTTTTGACTGGACGGGGCTTTCCTATCAAGAGCGGCAGGCCGGCTCCCAAACCGCCCCCATTTACGCCTTTTCTATTCTCGTGATTTTCCTGTGCCTGGCGGCGCTGTACGAGAGCTGGCCTATCCCCATTGCGATCCTGCTGGCCCTGCCCCTTGGGGTCATTGGCGGCGTCATCGCATCGACCCTGCGGGGACTGCCCAATGACGTCTATTTCCAGATCGGCCTGCTTATCACCCTTGGTCTGGCCACCAAGAACGCCATCCTGATCGTCCAGTTTGCCAAGACACGGGTGGAGGAAGGTATGGGGCTGATCGAAGCGACGTTGGAAGGGGCGAAACTGAGACTGCGTCCCATCGTAATGACCTCACTAGCCTTCGGGTTTGGTGTCCTCCCCTTGGCCTTGGCCAGCGGAGCCGGTGCAGGGGCGCAAATGGCCATCGGCACAGGTGTGCTCGGGGGCATGATTACCGCAACCATTCTGGTGATCCTGTTTGTGCCGATCTTCTATGTGTTGATTGAGAAGACCTTTGGCAGGCACCGCAGGCTTCAGGCGACCAAGAGCGTTGAAGCAAATCAATCCGGGAACCAAGACAATGAATAGGAACGAGTTTCTTCTACTGGTCGGATTGGTCTTTGTGCTGGGCGGGTGCACGATGGCGCCGAAATACACTCGACCAGAAGCTCCAATCCCTGGCAACTGGCCGAGTGGACCGGCATACCGGGAAAGTGGGCCAACGACCCCCACGTCGGATGCGGCGCAGTTGAAACGACAGGAGTTCTTCTCCGACGAGAAGCTTCTGCGGGTCATTGAGATGGCTTTGCAAAACAACCGCGATCTGCGGTTGGCCACATTGAATGTGCAAAGGGCCCGCGCATTGTATGGGATCCAACGAGCTGAACTGTTCCCTGTGGTCAATGCCGTCGCCAGCGGAGGCAAACAGAGGGTGCCGGCTGATCTTTCGACCACCGGGAAGGCCGCTATCGTCGAGCAGTACGGAGTTGACCTTGGCCTCAGTTCCTGGGAGATCGACTTCTTCGGTCGCATCCGTAGCCTGGCGGATCAGGCGCGGGAGGAATACCTGGCCACGGAACAGGCCCGACGCAGCGCACAGATTCTGCTGGTGTCCGAAGTTGCCAACGCCTATCTGCTCCTGGCCGCGGATCGGGAGAACCTCGCACTGGCGAACACGACCCTTGAGACACAGCAGGCGGCGTATGATCTGGTTGAAAAACGCTTTGACCGTGGACTCGTTTCCGAGTTGGATCTTCATCGCGCGCAAACACAGGTGGATGCTGCCAAGGTGGACGTTGCTCGATTGACGCAAGCGGTGGCACTGGATGAAAACGCGTTGAATCTCCTGGTTGGCGCCCAGGTGCCGGATGCTCTGGCGCCGGCTGACCTGAACAGCATCCAACCGCTCAAGGAACTCTCCCCCGGGGTATCCTCTGACGTGCTCCTGCTGCGACCCGATATTCTTCAGGCCGAAGCCATTCTCAAGGCCGCTAACGCCAATATCGGTGCCGCCCGGGCAGCGTTCTTCCCCAGAATATCTCTGACCGCCGCCATCGGGACCGGGAGTGCCGAATTGTCGGGCCTCTTCAAGTCCGGTTCCGGAACCTGGAGTTATGCCCCGCAGATCGTGATGCCGATCTTCGATTCCCGGATGTGGTCGGCATTGAAGGTGACTGAAGTCGACAAGAAGTCCGCCATCGCACAATACGAGAAGGCGATTCAGACTGCCTTCCGGGAAGTGGCCGATGCCCTCGCCGTGCGGGGCATGGTGGATAAGCAGATATCGGCGCAGGAATCTTTGGTTCACGCGGCGGCCGAGACCTACCGTCTCTCCGATGCTCGTTACATCAAGGGAATCGACAGCTACCTGTCCGTCCTGGACGCGCAGCGCTCTCTATATGGGGCGCAGCAGCAGCTTGTTGCGCTCAGGTTGGCGAGGCTCGCCAACCAAGTGAGACTCTACGCGGTCTTAGGCGGTGGATGGCAGTCGGAGCCGAAGGCGCATGCGGCACATGACTCCATAGAAGGGCATCAAGAACATTGAGCGGCAACTGTGACAAAGGCGTACGCGCCCTGAGGCGCACACTGGGCGCCGAGGGCGTCAAGGCGTTCACCTGGAACGTCGAGGACGCGACGTAGATTTCCCTTCCTGCCTCGTTTGGTCTTGCACGGTCTTCCGCCCGA
>Ga0182021_10006123_pt1 | contig 14290 bp, 9 predicted proteins | sample 612E3MmetaG_FD_120493 | JGI IMG/M metagenome (GOLD analysis project Ga0182021, IMG submission 120493) | Permafrost microbial communities from Stordalen Mire, Sweden - 612E3M metaG (Illumina Assembly) | ecosystem: Environmental > Terrestrial > Soil > Wetlands > Permafrost | place: Sweden... | reverse complement strand
GATGCGCGAACAAGGCCCTTCAGCCGGCTCGGCTGGGTCACCGGTGATGTCTTGGACCCGGATCGACCATCCGCCAGGTGGCACCTGGCCGGCAACGGAGATGTCGCCGCCGAGGCTGATCAGTACGCCGCACGCCAGTGCCCGGGCGATCCTGTCGGCTGACCGGTCGGCCGCCCATGCCTTGGCGCTAGCCCCGAGGTCGATCCTCACTCCGGGCGGCACAGTGAGCAGGTTGTGCGCATCGTCGAGCTCTATCTGGCGCCAACGGGGGACATGGCTGACGGTGATCCGCAGCGGCCCATCGTGTGCCGGCACCGAGGCGAAGTCGCGGTCATATCCGATCGCTTCCATCGCCCGCCCGACCGTGGGGTCGACATCGCCGTCAGTGAGCACCGCAGCCCGCAGGGCTGCGCGAACCGCCCCGGCCAGCAGTGCACTGACCGCGGTGGGCTGACCGGCGCTGGCCTCGAGCTGCATCAGCTCGGAGTCCGGGCGGAACCGGCTGCAGGCTTGGTCCAGGGCAGCCAGGTCATCGGTGAGCATCACGCGCGCAGACTCGAGCTGTCTCTGATCGGTCACGACGATCCGGACCGTGGTGCCGATGGCTTTCCATTCGGCCCAGGCAAGGTGCTCTGACATCGCTGGCCCCAGTGTCGAGGTGGAGCTCATCATGAGGCTCCAGTGGTGGCCACGGGCGCTAGCTTCGTGGTCGAAGGCGCGCCGGCTGAGCTCAGCTGCGTGCCGGAGCTGGCGTTGTTGGACGTGCCCACTGCTGAGACTGAGGCGCTGGTGTGGACCGAGGCGCTCTGGCTTGCCAAGGTGAAGGCGAAGGCGCCGGCGCCGACCACTCCGGCAGCTCCGGCACCCAACGTGATGGCTGACACCAAGGCCAGGCCCCTGTTGCGGGCGAGCTGTCGGCCCGCACCCGTGGTTGGTGAGCTTTTCATCATGCTCCATTGCGGGATCGGGGGGCGCGGGTCGTTGGGTTGTTCTTGGTCCATGGCTCTAGGTTCCAACATCACCCTGTGCTGTCCTTTGGCGCTTCCTCTGAATTGCCTCTGAACGGCGCCCCTATGTCTTATATCGCAGAGCCGGGCGCTGCGCAATCCAGAGATCAACCCATACCGGGACAAATGGCCACCCGAGGTGCCCCTGCACACCTGGATCCTCCTGCGCCGCCGCGGACGCGAGCGCAGGTCCGGGCAGAAGGTCAGGACTTCATGCACGTCGGCGCGCGAGGGGCTCAGCGTCGCTGTGATCAGTGGAACCGCGCGTGGGGGGAGGTATCCGAAGCTCTTCTGGAGGCTGTGCAGCATGGGCAAGAGCGGTCCGCGCTGGGCGGTGTTGGCGCTAATCGCCTCCAGGGCCACTTCGGGGGGCCCAGGGATGTGCCGATCGTCGTTGAGCATGTCTGGTCGCCCCTTCGGCTGGGTGCGTCTGCGGCGAATTCACTCCAGGTGGGCGCTCGCCACTGATCGGACCACTCGGTTCAGCCGTGCTCAGATAAGGCTTGCAGCGCATCGGGTTCTCTCAACCTCACCCCATGCGGGTGAGGACCAGCGCGGCGTCTGGCCGTGAGCATCGGAGAAGATGCGAACACTTGCTGGCCGGTATGACGTTGACCAAGGAGAAGTGACATGCCACTGCACACTCGTGACTCTGTTCGTTCCCAGATGGAGGACTCGGTCTTCGCCGGGCACAGCCTGACCAGTCCCATTCCGAAGTTCCGCTTTCCCCGTGACCAGTCGTTGCCCAGGGATGCCTACCAGTTGGTGGCGGACGAGCTGATGCTTGACGGCAACGCGCGTCAGAACCTGGCCACGTTCTGTCAGACGTGGGCCGAGCCAGAGGTCTATGGGCTCATGTCGCTGGCGATGAACAAGAACCTGATCGACGCCGACGAGTATCCGCAGACCGCTGAGCTGGAACGTCGCTGCGTGCATATGTTGGCCGACCTTTGGCATGCGCCCGAGTCGGCCAACACTGCGGGCTGCTCAGCCATCGGGTCCTCGGAGGCCTGCATGCTGGCGGGTATGGCCGCCAAGTGGCGGTGGCGGGCCAAGCGGCAGGCAGAGGGCAAGCCAGCCGACCGGCCGAACATGGTGTGCGGTCCGGTTCAGGTGGTGTGGCACAAGTTCGCCCGTTACTGGGACATCGAGATGCGGGAGGTCCCGATGTCCCCTGGCAACTACGCCATGGACCCAGCCTCGATGCTGGAGCGGGTGGACGAGAACACGATCATGGTCGTGCCCACCTTCGGGGTCACCTACACCGGTTCCTACGAGCCGGTGGAGGCGCTTTCCAAGGCTTTGGACAAGTTGCAGGCCGACACGGGCCTCGACATCGATATCCACGTTGACGGGGCCAGCGGCGCCTTCTTGGCTCCGTTCTGCGCACCTCAGGTCCTTTTCGACTTCCGCCTGCCGCGGGTCAAGTCGATCAGCACCTCGGGGCACAAGTTCGGGCTCGCGCCGCTGGGTGTCGGATGGGTCATCTGGCGAGATCGCGCTGAACTACCTGAGGACCTGATCTTCCACGTGAACTATCTCGGCGGTGACATGCCCGTATTCCAGATCAACTTCTCGCGTCCGGCCGGGCAGGTGGTTGCTCAGTACTACAACTTCCTGCGGCTCGGCTTCGAGGGGTACAAGGGGATCCACGAGGCGTGCTATCGGGTCGGTGCGTACCTCGCGTCCGAGATCGTCAAGATGGGCCCCTTTGAGCTCCTGTGTGACAGCAGCCCCGCCACCGGGATCCCGACCGTAACCTGGCGGATCCGCGAAGGCCAGGACCCGGGCTACACCCTGTTCGACATGGCCGACCGACTTCGTGAACGAGGCTGGCAGGTGCCCGCCTACACGCTCACCGGAACAGCTTCCGACATCCCCGTCCAGCGCATTCTGGTGCGTCTTGGTGTCAGCCGGGACCTTGCTTCCCTGCTCCTGGAGGACTTCCGCAACGCGGTTGCCCACTTCGACAAGCACCCGGTCGGGGTGTCCATGACCAAGGAGGAGGCCGGCGGGTTCAGCCACCTGTAGACCCGTGCCGACCATGGCGAGCTGGGGAGGTGGGACGCGCACATGTCCGTCAAGGAGCCAGAGGGCTCAGGGGCTCTGATAGAGCGCCAGGGACACGTCGGTCCCTTCGTGACCTTCGTCGAGCACGAGCGCCCGGACGGTCACCTGGCTCGCTGGGAGTCGCGGCGCCACCGCAAGCACCTGCGAGCGCCAGCGGGCTCGACGTGGTGGGCGCCCAGGGCTCGGGGATGGTGGATTGCCGTCCTGTTCGCGGTGGGGTCCTTGCTCTTCGCCCTCGGCGCGGTCCCGGCGTACGCCGGGACCGTCGGGGCGAGGTGGGACGGGGTGACCTTCTTCGTGGGGTCGCTGTTCTTCACCTCTGCCGGGTTCTTGACGTACCGGGAGGCGGTGGATGCCGCCACCCCGGCTCCGGGAGTTGCCCCTCGGCGATTCTTCGCCTTCCAGCCCCGCCGGATCGACTGGTGGGCGACCGCCGTGCAGCTTGTCGGGACCCTCTTCTTCAACATCAGCTGCGGTTTCGCTCTGTTGACGGCTCTGTCAGCCCAGGGCGCCCACCACCACGTGTGGCGACCAGATGCCTTTGGTTCGATCTGTTTCCTGGTAGCCAGCGCACTGGCCTGGCTGGAGGTCTGTCACGGCTGGTTCGACTGGGCGCCCGGGTCCTGGTCGTGGTGGATCACCTTGGCCAACCTGGCCGGGTCGCTGGCTTTCGGCGTGTCCGCTGTCACCGGGTACATCAGCCCGCAGACCGGTCAGCTCCACAACGCTGACCGGTCTGGTGTGGCTACTTTCGTGGGGGCGGTGTGCTTCTTCCTCGGAGCACTGCTGCTGCTGCCCGAACGCACAGAGCTCGAACGTCCAGACTCCGAAGGCCCCGAGCCCCCAGCCGCGGGGGAGGAATAGGTCTCAGGCGTCGATGATCACCGGGATGATCAATGGGCTGCGACGGTAGGTGCGGTGGGCCCAGGTCGCCACCGCTTGGCTGACCAGCTCCTCGGTCTGCTCGATGTCGATGCCTTCCCTTGAAGCCTTTGTCAGGACTCTCTGGATCACCGGCACCGCACCGTCGAAGGTGGAGTCTTCCTGTTCGAAGCCGTGGGCGAGGAAGTCGGGTTGCTCGACCATCTTGCCGGTATCGGGATTCACGATGGCCACGATCGTGACCACGCCCTCCTCGGCCATGTTCCGGCGTACCTTCAGCGAGTCCTCCGTGGCGCCTCCGACTCTCATGCCATCCACGAAGACCAGGTGTGAGGGGACCTTTCCGGTGATGGTGGCCCGGCCCTTGACCAGGTCGATGACCGATCCGTCCTCGGCGATGATCACTCGGTCCGGATGGACTCCGGTACGGATAGCCAGGTCGGCGTTCGCGCGCAGGTGTCGCCATTCCCCATGCACGGGTAGGACATTGGATGGTTTGACGATGTTGTAGCAGTAGGCGAGCTCTCCGGAGCTGGCGTGTCCTGAGACATGGACCTTCGCGTTGCCCTTGTGGATCACGTTGGCCCCCCATCGGATCAGCTCGTTGATCACCCCGTAGATGGCGTTCTCGTTGCCAGGGATCAGTGAGCTGGCCATCAGGACGGTGTCGCCCTGGGTGATTCGAATGGGGTGGTCGCGGTTGGCCATCCGGGACAGTGCTGCCATCGGCTCGCCCTGGGAGCCGGTGCAGATCAGGGTGATCTTGTTGGCAGGCAGGTTCTCCAGGGCTTTGAGGTCGACCACCAGACCCTTGGGAATGGTCAGGTAGCCCAGATCGCGGGCGATGCCCATGTTGCGGACCATTGAGCGACCCACAAAGGCGACCTTGCGGTGATGTTCGTGTGCGGCATCTAGAACCTGCTGGATGCGGTGCACGTGGCTGGCGAAGCTCGAGACGATGACGCGCCCGGGACAGGTGCGGAACACCGTCTCGATGGCGGGGGACAGTTCGCGCTCGGAAGTAATGAACCCGGGAACCTCGGCATTGGTGGAGTCGACCATGAACAGGTCGACACCCTCTTCGGCCAGGCGTGCGAACGCGCCCAGGTCGGTGAGTCGTCCGTCCAGCGGGAACTGGTCCATCTTGAAGTCCCCGGTGTGTAGCACGAGCCCGGCAGAGGTGCGGATCGCTACGGCGAGGCCGTCCGGAATGGAGTGGTTGACCGCGATGAACTCGCAGTCGAACGGTCCGAACTTCTGCCGTTGCCCTTCGCAGACCTCGACGGTCTTGGGCGTGATGTGGTGTTCCTTGAGCTTGGCCTTGATGAAGGCCAGCGTGAGCTTCGAACCGACCAGCGGGATGTCCGGCCGCTCGTTGAGCAGGTACGGGACGCCGCCGATGTGATCTTCATGTCCGTGCGTGAGCACGATGGCGTCGATCAGGTTCAGACGGTCCCGGATCCAGGTGAAGTCGGGCAGGATCACGTCGACCCCGGGCTGATGCTCTTCGGGGAACAAGACCCCGCAGTCAACGACCAGGAGCCGGCCGGCGTGTTCGAAGACGGTCATGTTGCGACCGATCTCACCGATGCCGCCCAAAGGCACGACGCGCAGCCCGTCTGGCGGCAGAGCGGGCAGTAAGTCCTTGTGCTTGGATCCGCGCCGACTCATCGCGTCACGGTTGATGCGCTGGTCGGGACTGCAGTGCTGGCGCTAGCTGCAGGGCTATTGCGGGGGGTCGCGCGAATACTTTTGTTCACGGTCAGCTTTCGTCGGTGTTGGGTTGGTCTGAAGGAGCTGATCCAACCGATGCCAAGGTCCATGGTCGCGCACTTTCCTGTGCCACGGGCACGAACGGTCCCGTCGCCGCACAAATGGATGAGTCTATCGTCATCCGGTGCGCCAGACTCCGCCAAAACGGGAGAACTGCTTTTTTCCGCGGCTGCCAGTTGGAAGTGCGGTCCTGACCATCTGGCGAGGTCTTCGCGCGCGGGTCCTGTGGGGTCAGTTTAGAGGTTGGTCTTGAGCAGGTTGCGCGATGGCGTCCGCCGTGGTGCTGGTGGCTTGCCTGCGGTGGTGTCGCATCTTCGGTTACCGGCCATGGCTAAACCGCGGACAGCTCGGGGAAGATGACTCCGAACGCCTGGTCGATCTCCCCAGCGGGCAGCGGGTGGCCGAACAACCATCCTTGCGCTGCCTCGCAACCCTGCGCACGCAGAAGAGAGGCCTGGGCCGGCCTTTCGACCCCTTCGGCCACAACGGTCAGTCCCATGGCGTGGGCCAGCGTGATGATCGCACTGACGATCGCGGCCGACGACCTGTCCTGGTCCATCGCCGCGACGAAGGACTGGTCGATCTTCAAGATGTCGACATCGGTCTGCTGAAGCTGGGAGAGCGAGGAGTGCCCTGTGCCGAAGTCGTCGATGGAGAGCTTGACCCCGAGGTCCCGAAGGCGGTCCAGGTTGTCGCTGGTGACACCCAGGCCCTCCAGCAGCGTGGTCTCGGTGATCTCCACGGTGACCCGGTCCGGGGGGATGGCGCTGCGACGCAGGGCCTGGCTCAGTACGCGAACCGCATCGTCCTGCCGGAGCGTGCGCGCGGACAGGTTGATCGCCAGCGTGCCACCCGCCGTGCACCACTGTGCGCCCCTGCGGCAGGCCTCCTGCAGTACCCAGCAGTCCACCGCAGAGATAAGGGAACCCTCCTCGGCGATCGGGATGAACTCGTCAGGCGAGAGCAGTCCGAATCCGGGACGTTCCCAGCGGACGAGGGCCTCGGCGCCGATCACCTTCTCATCGGCCAGCGACACAATCGGCTGGTAGAGGACCCGCAGCTCGTGGCCGGTGATTGCCCGGCCTAAGGCATTGCGCACCGAGAACTTCACGTCCACCGACTTCTGCATGGAGCGGTCGAAGACCCTGGCGCGGCCTTTGCCGCTGAGCTTCGCCTCGTACATGGCCAGGTCCGCCTGCCCCAGCAGGTCCTCGGCGGTGGTGTCGGCGTCGGCGGTGGTGACCATGCCGATGCTGGCGCTGACTACTGCCTCGTGATTTCCGATGGGGAAGGGTGCTGCGAGCTGGCTGCCGATGCGCGCAGCGATGGACGGCACGGTGGAGCTGTCGGACACATCGGGGCAGACCACGACGAACTCGTCGCTTCCCAGACGGGCGACCACGTCATGGGGGCGCATGCAAGCGCGGATGCGCTGGCTGGCCAGCACGAGGAGCTCGTCGCCCACTGCGTGTCCCAGGCTGTCATTGACTTGTTTGAAGCCATCAAGGTCTACGAACAGAACCGCTAGGCCCTGTCCGGCGCCCTGGCACGTCTTCAGCGACTCGTCCAGATGCCGGATCAACGCGGCCCGGTTCGGCAACCCGGTCAACGTATCCTGCAGGCTCTGTCGGCTCAGTGACTCATGCAGCGTGCGCAGCTCGCGGGCGGACGCGTCCATCGAGCGCTGCAGTAAGTCGCGTTCGTCGTCGGCCTCGGTGTACGTGGCGCTGACGGCGTCTAGAAGCTCGCGCCAGGCGGCCGGGGACGGACTCGAATTGCGCTCAAGGTGCAGTCGCTTCAGCTGTTGGATCAGCGTGCGGTGCAGTCCGGTTGTGTCGCTCACGCTTGCCCCCATGTGGATGACTGGGCGCTGGGCAGGACGGCGCCGCCAGGACAGGTCGAACCCGTTTGCCTCATGACTGCCTCCGGCCCATGGGACATGACAATCTGATAGCGGTTCGGAGTTGTTCCCCTCGAGCCATTCGGGCTCCGCTCGTCGGCGTACCCACGCCTCCACTGTATGGCTTGCATGCTTCTGGCGAGCCACGTTCGTCAGATCTCGGGCCGTTTCTGCACTTTCCGACAGTGCTGGAGGATGACGTTTGGCGCCCGGTCGCAGAGCTCGGCGCAAGCCTGCGGGGGGGCATTACCGGTGGGGGCTCTGGGGTCCGCGGCCCAGGTCCTCGCCGCGCCGCTGAAAGGGTCGGCCCCACCTGAGGTGGGGCCGACCCTGGCCAAAGCCGCCCTGATGCTGGGCGCGGCGCACTACTTGGTCAGTGGCGCCAGAATCGGGTCGTTCGCGTATGCAACAGCCGCGTTCGCCTTGGTCACGATGACCGGGGCGAGCAGGAACGCAGGGACGATCTTCATGCCGTTGTTGTACGACTTGGCGTCATTGACCGGGGCTTTCTTGCCTGCCTGCAGATCCTTGACCATCGTGATGGCCTGGGCGACCAGCAGGCGGGTGTCCTTGTCGATGGTGGAGTACTGCTCGCCGGCCATGATCGACTTGACCGACTCCGCCTCCGAGTCCTGACCGGTGACGACCGGGATCGGCTTGCCTGCTGATTTCACCGACGTGATGATCGCCCGTGCCAGGGTGTCGTTGGGGGACAGGACGCCGTCGAGCGACTTTGTGCCGTAGGTGCTGGTCAGCAGCGCGTCCATCCGGCTCTGGGCGTTCTCCGCCTTCCAGGCGGCGGTCGCGGTCTGTTTGATGTCGCTCTGACCCGATCCGACGACAAGGGTGCCGTCGGCGATCTTCGGCTTCAGCACGCTCATCGCGCCGTCGAAGAACACCTTGGAGTTGGCGTCGTCTGACGAACCTGAGAAGAGCTCGATGTTGTAGGGGCCTGCGGGCCTTTTGGCTTTCAGACCGTCCAGCAGCGCCTGACCCTGGAGCTGGCCGACCTTGAAGTTGTCGTAGGCGACGTAGTTGTCGACCTCTGCGGTGTTCAGGATGAGACGGTCGTAGGCGATGACGATGGCCCCGGCGTCATGGGCCGCCTTGACCTGGGTACCGAGCTGGCCGCCATCGGCGGCGCCGATGATGATGACCTTGGCGCCTTCGGTGACCATGGCCGAGATCTGGTCCTGCTGGTCCTTGACGGTGGTCGAGGCGCCGGCGTACTGCACATCACCCTTGAAGCCGGCCGTCTTGAGACCGTCCGCGAAGAGCCCGCCTGCGAGCACCCAGTTCTCGGAGGTCTTGGAGGGCAGGGCGACGCCGATGGTCGCGCCCTTGGCGAAACCGGCCGCGGCGCTGGCTGTACTTCCTGCGGCCGCGCGGGTCGAGCATCCTGAGACCGCCAGCAGCGCGATGGCAGCTATGGCTGCCGTCGTGATGACGTTTTTGCGCATGGTGAAGTCACTTTCTCTTCGGGTGAGGGTGATGGGGGTTGAGAGTGAGGCAAGTGGGCGGTGATGCGGGTGGAACGCAGGGTCGAAGCCTCTAGCGCCTGCGCCGAGCTAGTGCGGGGTCGTGACCAGTGGTCGGGGCGGTTGGGCGGAATCGCCGGCCGGGACCGTTGGCTCGGGCTCCTTAGGTGCGTGGACCCCTGCGTTGCGCCCACGGGTGAGGAAGCCGGTGATGGAAGGGCGCCCCTGGCTCTTATTCCAGACGTCGACGCCGACGGCCACTAGAAGGACCATCCCCTTGATGATCTGTACGCGGTCGGAACCGACGCCCAGCAGCTGCAGTCCGTTGTTCAGGACCGCCATGACCAGGCCACCGATGATGGAGCCGGTCACCGTGCCGATCCCACCGGAGACTGCAGCCCCGCCGATGAACACCGCCGCGATCGCGTCCAGCTCCCAGCTGAGCCCGTCCTGCGGGCCGGACGCCACCGAGCGCGCGACGAAGATCATGCCGGCCAGGGAGGCCAAGATCGACATGTTCATCATCACCAGGAAGTTGACTCGCCGGGAGTTGACCCCGGAAAGCTCAGCGGCAAGCTTGTTCCCGCCGACCGCGTAGATGTGACGCCCGAAGATGGTGTTTCGCGCGATGAATGAGTAGAGGAGAACCAGAACACCCAGGATGATCCCGGATACCGGGAAGCTCGTGCCGCTGCGGCCGCCTGCGAACAGCAGCGTGGCGAAGACCACCACGGCGTCCAGCAGGACCACCTTGAGGATGCTGACCCACGCAGGGGCGCGGCTGGTGCCCATCCCCTCCTGCACCCGGCGGGCGCGCCACTCCTTGACCAGGACGGCCATCGCAACGATGAGGCCGAGCAGCAGGGTGAGGTTGTTGTAACCGGTGTTCGGGCCGATCTCGGGCAGGTAGCCCGCACCGATCACCGTGAAACCCTGGGGTACGGGCACCGTGTTCGCGTTTCCGATGACCTGGTTGCCGCCCCGGAAGATCAACATTCCGGCCAGGGTGACGATGAAGGCCGGAACACCGATGTAGGCCACCCAGAAGCCTTGCCAGGCTCCGATCAGGACGCCGACGCCGATTCCGACAAGAATGGCCAGCGGCCACGGGAGGTGCCATGAGTTCATCGACGTGGCCACGACGATTCCGGCGAAGGCCGCGACCGAACCGACCGACAGGTCGATGTGCCCCGCGATGATGACCATCACCATGCCAATGGCCAGGATCAGAATGTAGGAGTACTCGCCGATCAGGTTGACGAGATTTCCGGAGGACAGCGTTAGTCCATGGGTCAGGAACTGAAACAGTGCGATGATCGCGATGAGGCTGAACAGGATCCCGAACTGGCGGACATCGGACTGCCCACCGCCGAAGATCTTCTTGAGGTCTTTGAACCCCGTCCTGATACGTCCCGTCGCTTCGCTCATCTGGTCTGAACCTTCTTCTTCGCAGAGGTCATGCTCTTCATGAGTGTCTCCGGGTCGGCTTGGTCGGTCGGGATGCAGTTGGTGATCGCGCCCTCGAAGATCGTGTAGATCCGGTCGGTCAGACCGAGCAGCTCGGGCAGCTCGGACGAGATCAGGATCACGCCTTTGCCCTGGGCGGCAAGCGCCTGGATGATTCCGTAGATCTCATACTTGGCGCCGACGTCGATCCCTCGGGTCGGTTCGTCCAAGATCAGCAGGTCGGGGTCGGTGAACATCCACTTCGCCAGGACGACCTTCTGCTGGTTGCCGCCGGACAGCTTGCGGACCCCGTAGTCGACGCTGGGCGTCTTGATCCGCAGGCTCTTGCGATAGGCGTCGCTGAGCTGGTACTCCTTGGTGGCGCTGACTACCTGCCCGCGCGAGATCTTGGGCAGCTTGGCCGAGACGATGGACCGTTTGATGTCGTCGATCAGGTTCAGCCCCAGCGCCTTGCGGTCCTCGCTCACGTAGGCCAGGCCCTGGCTGATGGCTTCCGAGACGTTCCTGGCCTGGATCTCGGCGCCGTCCTTGAAGATCTGACCGGAGATGAAGTTGCCGTAGGAGCGGCCGAACACGCTCATGGCGAGCTCGGTGCGTCCGGCACCCATCAGACCGGCCAAGCCGACGATCTCGCCCCGGCGAACCGTGATGGTGGAGTTCTTCACGACCATCCGCTCGGCCGCCTGCGGGTGCTGGACGTTCCAGTCGCGCACCTCGAAGAAGACCTCTCCGATGTGCGGGTTCCGGTCGGGGAAGCGGCTCTCAAGGCTTCGCCCGACCATGGCGCGAATGATCCGGTCCTCGTTGACGCCCTCTGCCTGCACGTCCATCGTCTCGATCGTGCGGCCGTCACGGATGATCGTGATGGAGTCTGCGACCTGCTCGATCTCGTTGAGCTTGTGGGAGATCATGATGGAGCTGACCCCCTTGCCCTTCAGCCCGCGGATGAGGTCGAGCAGGTGCTGGGAGTCTGCCTCGTTCAGGGCCGCGGTCGGCTCGTCGAGGATAAGCAGCTTGACCGACTTGCTGAGGGCCTTGGCGATCTCGACGAGCTGTTGCTTGCCTACGCCGATGTGCCTGACCTGGGTGTCGGGATCATCATCGAGCCCGACCCGGGCCAGCAGCTCCAGGGCCTGTCTGTTGGCAGTGGCCCAGTTGATCACGCCATGGCGTGTCGGTTCGTTGCCAAGGAAGATGTTCTCGGTGATGGACAGCTCGGGGATCAGCGCGAGCTCCTGATGGATGATGACGATGCCGGCGGCTTCACTGGAGCGGATGTCGCGAAAGTGCACAGGTTCGCCCTGGAAGATGATGTCGCCGGTGAAGCTGCCGGCAGGATGTACACCGGACAGCACGTTCATCAGCGTGGACTTGCCGGCTCCGTTCTCCCCGCAGATGGCGTGGATCGCTGCGGCGCGCACCGTGATGGAGACCTCGGACAGGGCCTTGACCCCGGGGAACTCCTTGGTGATGGAACGCATCTCGAGGATAGTGTGCTTAGGCGCCATCGACGTGCTCGCCAACCGTGGCCCAGGGTTTGCTCACAAGCTTGACCTCTTTGTCATGCCGTGCCGGAAGGGATGATGTGATCAATCCCTCAAATGTGACCGTTCACATTGGAAAGGAGTGTGCGCTGAGGTCATCGTGGTGTCAAATCGCCCCGCTCACCCTTGAGGCGGGTCGTGCTCAACGACGTTTCGCAGCCGAAACCGGGGCTCGTCCGGTCGAACTTCGCACAACCAGCTCAGGGCGGATCGGCTCGCGCTGGGCGACCTCATCACCGTTGACCTCACCCAGGAGAACCTCGAGGGCCCGGCGTCCGATCTCGGCAAAGTCCTGGCGAATCGTGGTCAGCGGCGGCCAGAAGTGCCTCGCGTCGGGAATGTCATCAAAGCCCACCACGCTGACCTCTGCCGGGATGTCGAGCCCGGCATCGTGAAATGCGTGCAGAAGTCCCAGGGCCATATGGTCGCTTGCTGCGAAGACGGCCGAGAAGTCCCTGGTCGCCAGCAGTTCGCGGCCCGCGAAGTACCCGAACTCTGCGCTCCAGTCGCCGAGGATCGGGGCGTTGGTGTTGAGGTCGGCGATGTCGATCTCGGCCAGGAAACCGCGCATCCTGGCGTCGGCCTCGATCCAGTCCTGAGGTCCGCCCAGGTGGATGATCTCCCGGTGGCCGAGGTCGATGAGATGACGAGTTGCCATCCGGGCCCCGGCGACCTGGTCGGACGGGAGGAGAAGCTCGCCCTGGCCCGCGGGTTGAAAGCTCACGTACGGCACGTCGATGGACATCGCGGCCAGGACGTCGAACACGCGCACCTGGGGGGCGATGACGACCAGGCCTTCGATCGCCTGTTCCATCAGGTGCTCGAGGGCCTCGGAGATGGACTCCGGATCTGCGGTGGCCAGATTGGCGATGTTGACGTAGTAGTCGGCCGCCCGTGCGGCGTCCTCGATCGCCACGATGCTGGCAGCCGGACCGTACTCGGCACTGGAGGCCGACAGCACCCCGATCGTGCGCGAGTGGCGGGTCACCAGCATGCGGGCGGCACGGTTGGGCCGGTACTGGATCTCCGCCATGACCTGGGTCACCCGCGCCCTGGTGCTCTCGCGGATACTCGGATGATGGTTGAGCACTCGTGAGACGGTCTGGTAGGAGACTCCCGCCAGACGCGCAACATCCCGGATGCTCGGCGGGCGGTCTTTGGGCAGCTGGGATGTCAAGGCAACCTTGCAGTGTGAACGGTCACAAGTGTGGTCACTGTCAATTATGCACTTCAGCCCCATACGCGCACCCGCCAGCCTCGCACTGGACAGGGCCCGGCTGGGCCCTTACTGCTGCTGGGTCCTTTGGACTGCGTCCCGGTACTGCGCGAGGATCCCTTGGTCGTCGTCTGCGGCCAGTACATCGAACAGTGAAGCCACTTGGTCGAGCACGCCGGCGGCCGCAGTTACTGTTCGGGCCTGGGTGAAGGTCGCCACCGCTTCGCCGGCGCGAGAGGGTTCGCCGCTGAGCGCCAGGCCGGCGCACGCCAGTGCCCGGGCGTCCAGTGCGTCCACATTGCGAGCCGCCAGCGCCAGCATCGCCTCCGCGCCGGCCAGCGCTTGGGAGAACGCCTCATGGGCGCCGTCGGCGCCCATGGCCGACAATGCGATGCCCTCCAGCAACCACAAGGTCGCCTGCTCGGTGGGGTAGTTCATTGCGCGGGCTGCGCCGGTCAGCGACAGTGCGGCGGCCGGCTTGCCCTCTTGCAGCCGGACCCGCGCCAGGCCAGAACGCGCCTGTACCGCGGGTTCGATGTCGCTGCTGGCGTCGGCGATCCGGATCGCCTCCTGGAACAACGAGGCTGCGCGGGCCGGCTCACGCCGGGCCAGGGCCACCCGAGCCAGGTACAGCGCTGAGGTCGCCTGCAGGTAGTGGTCGTTGGTTTCCCGGGCGATCCGCAGGGCTACCTCGTGAAGGACAGTTGCCTGCTGGTAGTTCCCCAGACAGAAGTGGCAGTTCCCGAGGTTGCCCAGCTGGTCGGCCTCGCCCCGGCGGTTGCCGATCTCCCGCACGATGGCCAAGGCGTCCTCATGCAGGCTGATCGCCTTGGTGTAGTCGCCCAGGCAGCAGTGGGCGAGCCCGAGGTCGCCCAGGTCGGCGGCCTCGCCCCGGCGCTTGCCGATCGCCCGGTCAATGCCCAGCGCCTGCTCATACAGGTCGATCGCTTTGG
>Ga0182021_10006122_pt1 | contig 14292 bp, 8 predicted proteins | sample 612E3MmetaG_FD_120493 | JGI IMG/M metagenome (GOLD analysis project Ga0182021, IMG submission 120493) | Permafrost microbial communities from Stordalen Mire, Sweden - 612E3M metaG (Illumina Assembly) | ecosystem: Environmental > Terrestrial > Soil > Wetlands > Permafrost | place: Sweden... | reverse complement strand
GTGTAAGCCCTCTTTGGCGTACCCCACGTGGCATAGCTCCGCCCCGTCACGTAGGCGTTTCCGCTTCCGTCCAAGGCGAGGCCGAAGGCGCAATCTTCGCCATTGCCGCCCAGGAAAGTGTTCCAAATGAGGTTGCCGTCTGTATCGAGTTTCGCCACGAAGGCGTCCCAGTTAGAGCTGTGTGCCCTCTTTGGCGTACCCCACGTGCTAAGGCCCCATCCCGAAATGTAGACATTTCCGCTTCCATCCACGCCGATGGCGGAGCCGTAATCGTCTACCGCGCTGCCAAGGAATGTGTTCCAAAGCAGGTTGCCGCCGGCGCCGAGCTTGGCTACCCAGGCCTCCTCGCCTCCGGCGTAGGTCCTTTTAGGCGTACCCCACGTGCCATTGCACCAGCCTGTAATATATATATTGCCGCTTCCGTCAAGGGCTATTTTAGAGCCGCATTCGGCTCCGCCGCCGCCCAGGAAGGTACTCCAGACGACGTTCCCGGCCGCGTCGAGCTTAGCCACGAAGGCATCCTGGCCGGCTGTGTAAGCTCTGATAGGCGTTCCCCACGCGGCTTCGCTCCCTCCCGTAACGTATATGTTGCCGCTTCCGTCCACGGTGATTCCATAGCCCAATTCGGCCCCGGTTCCGCCTAAGAAGGTGTTCCAGGAGAGCACCGGGTCGATGATTAAAGGCAAATTCCGGCGATAGTCGCCCACTAGAAATCCGAGCTCTTTATCTCCGTGTCTTTGATAATCAACGCCGATCGCCACTCGCTGGCCATCGATCTCTTGCCAGGCGACGGGCTTGGATTCGATCATCTCGCCTGTTTCGAACCGGTAATGCAGAAGCCCATTGGCATCGATCTCGATCGGAGCGTTGGAACTCAGCTTGATCGAATTTGGATCGGCTCCGGGCGAAATCTCATACGTGCTCTTGACCAGCCCACCGCTTTTCCCTTCATATTTCAGGGTGATCCCGCTCCATAATCCCGGATAGCGCGCTTCGGTCAAAGGCGCGGCTCCACTCGTCGCAGAAGCGCCATCTTTGTCAAAATTGCCCCCCGGCGAAAGGGGCTGAACTCGGTTGGCCTCGATAAAGGCCAATTTCAAAGCGTGGGTTCCCGAGGCGATCAGAACGCCCTCCGCCGAGAATTCGAAAATGTGCCCGCCGGCTTGGTACTGCCGCGCCTCTCCTCCGATCGGCGCGTTCGTTCCTGCGGAAGCCCGCGGCGCGAATCGAAACTTCGTTCCTCCTCTCGAGTGACCGTTGATGACGAACATGACGAGAAATAACGCGATCGTTCCCGTTACGATCCTTCGAAGCTTCATGAGTCCCTCTTTCTCTGCCCGGCAGAATTCCCGGTCAACGGGGAGGAAGGGCTGCTCATCGATGCGGCTCCCCTCCGATATTCCCTACATCCTTTGTCTTCTGGAGAAGTTCCCCCACGCGCATTTGGATTCCCGGGCATGATCATAATCGTCCGATTGTCAGGAAACGATATGCGTTATCGTCAGGATTGTGTTTTTTCTGTTCGGCGGAGAGTCGATCGGCGCGCCGCCGTCCGCCAGCTTCGTGACGGCTCCCGTTTCGGCGTCGATCCGTTAGGCTCCGCTATCAGCATTCTTATAGCCGAATCCCAAGCCGATGATGGCCCGGCCGTCCGGCGCCCAGGAGATTTGGTTGACGCCGTACAAGCATGGGGCAAGGACGCGCTCCTCTCCCTTCGCCACGGATCGGACCGTGATGAGGTTGTTGCCGGGCCCGATGGCGCCGATGCGCGAAAGATAGAGTAGGGATTTTCCGTCGGGCGACCAGGGCTCCCGGTCTGCCCCGGCATTTTGTGGCACTACACCATCCGCAGCAATGGAGCTGCTACCGTAGCAGGAGGGTACGTCCAAAATGTCAGGATGATGCTTTATTTATCGGCGTTCTTGTGCCGCGGCAGCCCGGCCAGATATCGCTGCCGGATCTCCTCCGGGGAAAGAACGCGATCGTAGACTTCGACGTCGTCGATCGAGCCGATGAACGGCGAGGAGGAAACGCCGAAATAGATGGTCGAACCGATGTGCAATGGCTCATTCGGCCGGGAGGGGATCGATTGGGTGATGGCCCCCGACTTCCAAAGGGTGCCGTTCACATAAACGCTCGCGCTCCGGGCCGAATAGATCGTGCCGGCGACATGGTACCAGGTGTCGGGCCGGACCGCCGTGTCGGTGACGATGCCGTCGATGCTCGAGTCCCCGCCGTCGCCGAAATAAGTATGGCCGTGCCTGACGCCCCACACGATTGTACCGTGGGAGGTCAATCTCATGACGAACGAGACTCCCTCATAGTTGCTATTCCCTTTCGCCAGGATCGTCTGCTCATCGGGCCCGATCCTCATCGTTTTGATCCAGGCCTCCGCCGTCAGCTCGCTCAGATCGTCCCGATCGATGCCGGCTCTCGGCGCCGGCAGAACATTCTCCATGATCCAGATTTCCGGTTTCCGTCGTCCTGCTTGGAAAGCGATTCTCGTGCCGTCGGGATGGATGCTCAATCCGGCTGAGCCGCCGCCGAAGGTCGTCTCCGCCGCCAGAACGCCCACCTTATGGGGCTCCCCTTCCCGAAGGGGAACCCGCCAAAGCTCGAGCGCCGATGTGCGTTTCGATGTCTCTATGGCCTTGGCGATGAGCAGATACCGCCCGTCCGGCGTCCAGACCAGCCCGTCACGCCAGGTGGATTCGCGGCCTTTTAGCTGTAGGAGCCTATGAGCGTTCGCGCCTTGGGCCGACATGATCCAAAGCTCGTCGCAGGATCGGATCCCGCTCGGAGTTTTAAGGGTGAACGCGAGCGAGAGTCCATCAGGGGAGAGGGCCAGGTTCTCTACGTCTTCCGTAGAGGGAGTGCGAAAAAGCTCTATTTCCTGTCCCGTCGCCAAGTCGCGCTGCAGAATGCGGGACGCTTTATCGGCGAAGGCGAAGCCGGCGCGGGCCAGGACGAGCGATTTTCCGTCCCGCGTGAATCGGCCGTCCAGCATATCCGCCTCGGGATTGCTCGATAATATGGGGGTGACTCCTCCGGTTCGGGAATCGATCCGGTAGAAGCCGACATGATGAAGCTGTGCATCGGTTCCGGAAACGAGGGTCGCCGGCCGGTTCGCCAGCCAGCGGAACCTCAGGGAACGTTCCAGATCTTCCGGGATCCGATATTCGCGCGTGTCCCCGCTCTTGAGGGAACGGATGCAAAGAATCCATCGGTTGGCTATCCTATTCGCCACGTAAGCCAGATCCTGGCCATCCGGGGAAAAGAGGGGATATTGGCTTTTCCCGACAAAGCGCTCGTCGATCCGGGCCGGGGCGGTCAGCAGCTGCGATGCGTCGGGATCAAGCGTCGCCGTGTAAGCGTCCACCCCGCCGCTCTCGAGCCCGTAGTAGTACGATCCGTTTCGCGTGAAGCCAAGGGGTTCGATATTCCCGAAATCGGCCTTGACCAGCTGGGGGGCTCCTTTGGGCTTGCCGTTCTCGACGGGGAGGAACCAAACCCCCCACGGGCCTGTCCGGTCGCTGGCGAAGAGAATGCCTTTCGCGTCGGGCCTCCAGCCGAGGACATGATCGTCGGCGGGATGTTCGACCAGCGTAGCTTCTTGGCTGCCGTCGGTGGCCAGCAGGAAGATATCGCGGTTGTCCGCATCTTCCCGCGGGGGATAATCGCAGGCGATGAAGCGGCCGTCCGGGGAAAAGCCGCGAGGCTCGGGCTTCCGCGGGCCCAGCGCTTTCAGGATTCGGGCGGATCCGTCTCCGACGGAGATCAGGGCGATCTGATGGCTCTCGATTCCGCTCGTTTCATCCTTTGAGGTCAGCGCGGCGGCGAGGAGGCTGCCGTCCGGGGACCACGCGCCGAGCTCGATTCCGCTCAGCCGCCGGTCGCTGAAGACGACGCGAAGCCCGGATCCGTCGAGGCCGATCAGCCGGACGTCATAATGGGCGCCATCGGTCGTCCAGGTGTAGGCCACGGTTTTGCCGTCGGGGGAAAAGAGAGAACGATCGCCGGGCGACTGACGGAGGTCGGAATTTTTCGTAAGATCGCGCATCTCTCCGGTGGCCAAGTTCCGAAACTCGATGTTGGCCGCGCTTCGGTCTGTGAAGGACGTGAACGAGAGGTATCGCCCGTCTCCCGACGGCGCACCGTCGGTGTTCACTCCGGGACCTGCCCATACCCGGCGCACGGTCAGCGCGGGGATGATCGCCGTATGGTTTAAAGCCGCGAGGCGCGCCTGGGCGGCGGCCACGGTTTCCTTCTGATCGGCGAAGTCCCGCACGACCCGATCGTAGGCTCTCCGGGCCTCGAGCGCCTGCGCTCCGCCCAGCTTCTCGTAGCACTGGCCCATCCGGATCAGCGCTTTCGCCGCCACCGCGCGCTGGCCGCCGTCGGCGAGCTTCCGATACTGCTCGATGGCCCCCTTCAGGTCTCCATCGATGTCTTCCGTCTTGATGGCGGCCTGGAGCGCCACCTCCGCCTGGATATCCTTGGCCTGCCCCGCCGGAAGCCCGGACGGAGGAGCCGCGCCGAGCAACGCGATGAGGAGAATGAGACTCGCTGGTTTCATGTTGATATCCTCGCCGCTGTCAGGATTCCATCTTGTTCAGCCGTCGAAGCGATACCCCAGGCCGCGGACGCTGATGATATGGCGCGGCTTCGAGGGATCCGGCTCGATTTTTTTTCGCAGGGTGACGACGTGGTTGTCGACCACGCGATCGGTGACGAACGTGCCGTGGCCCCAGACGAGGTCCAGGAGCTGGTCCCGGCTCATCACCCTGCCGCCGTTGCGGACGAAGGCGGCGAGCATCTTGAACTCGAGAGCCGTCAGCTCGACGGGGGTGTCGCCGCGGCGCAGCTCGCAGCGGGCGAAGTCGACTTCCGCGTCGCCGAACCGGAAGGTCGGCGCGTCGTCTTCCGCGGTCCGGCGGAGGGCTGCCTTGACCCGGGCCCGCAGCTCGCGCGGGCTGAAAGGCTTGGTCACGTAGTCGTCGGCCCCGGTCTCCAGCCCCAGTACCTTCTCCGCCTCCTGCGTCTTGGAGGTCAGCATGATGATCGGCGTCTTGGAACCGTCCCGGCGGAGCTCGCGGCAGACCTCGAAACCGTCCTTGCGGGGGAGCATGATGTCGAGCAGGATGAGGTCGAAAGCTTCCTTCCGGGCCCGCTGCAGGGCGCTTTCCCCGTCCGCCTCGATCACGACGTCGTAACCCTCGCCCTGCAGATCGAGTTGGAGGCCGAACGCGATCGCGGATTCGTCTTCGACGACCAGAATGCGCTTCATGCCTTGCTCTCCATCGGCAGCAGGATGCTGAACGTGCTGCCCCGGCCGGGTTCGCTCATCAGGCGGATTTCGCCGCCGTGAGCTTCGACGATGTGGTGAGCCATGGCCAGGCCGATGCCGGTTCCCTGGATATGGGCCGTCCGGGAGCCTTTGCCGCGAACGAATTCCTTGAAGATGTCTTTCTGTTCGGAGACCGGAATGCCCATGCCCTGGTCGCGGACCCGGATGGCCAGGCGCCCTTCCTCGCGCGCCGTCTCGACCCAGACGGTGCGGCAGTCGGGGGAATATTTAACCGCGTTGTCGAGGATGTTTCGCAGGGCGAGGCCGAGCGCGTCGCGGTCGGCGCGGATATGCGCATATTCTCCGGCGAGCTTCAGATCGATGTGGAAGCCCTTGGCCGCGGCCTTCTCCTGGAACTCTGCGACTAGGTCGCGGACGAACGGGACGGGATCGAGGGATGCGAATTCATAGCGGAACGCGCGCGCTTCGAGGCGGCCGAAATCCAGAAGCGACTCGACGAGCCTCTGCAGCCGCTCGCTCTCCTGGGACATGATGTCGTAGGACTTCTGCTTCAGGGCTTCCGTCGGGACCCGACCCTTTGCGAGCATCTCCGAAAGCTGGCGGAGGGACGTGAGCGGAGTCCGGAATTCGTGCGACACGGCCGAAACGAACTCGGACTGGAGCCTGACTACGGCCCGCTCGCGGTTGATGGAGCGCATGATGAAATAGGAGCCGGCCACGAACATCAGCGCCAGGATCGCGAAAGCCGCGAGCAGCAGGCGGCGGCGTCCGGCGGTTCCATTCTCTCCGTCGGCTCCGCCGGCGCGAGCGATCTGCAGAGTTCCCGGGAGGCGGGCGGCAGCCGCCGTCCGGACGATCTGAGGACCGGTCTTGTCGATGGAGCCGATGATCACTTGCCCGTCCGCGTCGATCAGGGCGCCGCGGACACCGCGGCCTTGTAGAGCCGCCGTCCACGCCGCATCGAGGTAGATCGGTCCTGCCAGCGCGGCGGCGAGGCGGTCCTGCGTCCCCGACCAGGAGATCAGCACCGGCCGGTTTTCGATTTTCTGAAGCCGCCGCCCTTTTGATTCCGGTTCGGCGATCCATTGACGGTAGAGGGATTCCGCGGCGGTCGAGAGGGCGAGGGCATTTTGTTCGCTTTCCGTCGGGAGAGCAGCCCCCGACCAACGCTCGGCCTCATCCCGAAAATATTCCCAGGCGGGCCGGAGCAGGCTCCATCGGCCGCTCCAGAGGGCGGCTCGCATGAGCGACGCTTCCTTGCGGAGATCTTCGCGGTTCCCGATCGCTTCCAGGACGGTGCCGCGCGCTTCGCGCGCCATCAGCTCCGCCGGCAATCCCAGGGCGAGGGTCTGGCCTAGCTTGGCGAGCCCGTCGTAGGTCTGGAGGGCTTCCTGAAGCCGGCCGATTTTGCGGAGATTCCGCCCCAGGCGCAGCAGAGCGCCTGCCCGCACACCCGGATCCTGGGATTTGGCGAGCCCGCGGAAGCTATCGGCCGCCCCAGCCGGATCATCGCCCTGAAACTCCAGGGTTTCCCCGGGGACGAACGTCGCGGCGGGCGGCTCTCCGGCATCCGTGATCCGAGGATAGAAGAGAAGCCGGCCGGGCGGATAAGACTGGACGGCAGGTTTCGTCGCCTGGAAGACCAACACGCCTTCCGGAGGCTCTTTGGCGCCGGGGCTCGGCACGAAGCTCAGATAGCCGTCCAGATCCGCGAGGCTCAGCTGAAGCGCCGCAGAGATCTGGTCGGCCGTCCGCTCCAAGCGCTCCTGCGCGCGCTGTCCCTCGAGCGCCCGGTCCTGCTTCAGCCATTGCCAGCCGAGCCAGCCCAAGGCCGCGCCCAAGACGATCATGAGGCAGAGAAAAACGGCCAGCGTGCGTCCGGGCGGCCGGAGCCAGCGAGCCAGTCTTCGAGGGCGTTTTGCCTGCGGCATCGGCTCCTAGGCTACATGAGGCAGGTCAAGATCGGATGAAGGTTGTGTCAGGATTCTGTTTTTCCCCGATATTGAAGAGCTGCGGGTTCCATTTAAAAGAATCCGGCCTCTTTGAGGGCTCGCTGGGAGATCCCGTTGGCCGGGCCGTCCCCCCGGGCCACGCAGACCGCCACTTTATGATCCGTGGCGCGGACGAGCTCGGCGATGTTTTCATGGGTGAATCCCGGACAGAGGAGAATGGAGTCGATCTTTTTCTCCGCGAACAGGCGCTTGCTGACCTCGAGGGCCTCAGCCTGGCTCTTGACGATCACCACGTCCAATTGATATTTCCCGGTATCGATGAAACAGTGGTGCTTTGACGGGTCTCCGTCCGGAGCGTGGGCGAGAAACAGCGCTTTGAAGGCCATGTAAGATTCTCCTTTCTATTTCAACGGCGGGGATCGATGCCGACCCGCGCGGCCGCTTCCGTCATGCGGACCAGCGGTCCGGGCAGGCGGCCTTTGTCCGCGGTCTGGCCGAGAAGATCGCGTTCGAAGTGCGTCCCCGGCAGCGCCTGCTTAACGGCGCCCTTGACCGACCAGGTCATGGTCAGCGCGTCGAGATCGACGGCGACGGCCATATCGGCGTAAGCGCCGTTCTTGTCGAAGCCGAAGAATTTTCTCCACGAATCGAGATCGAGGCGCAGCGTCGTGCCAGAGTCGGGGAGCCAGTTCAAGCCTCGGCCCACGGACTGCGTTTCTTCGCTGACGCCGCCCCAATCCTTCGTATAGAGGTTGCCGTCGGCGATGTTGTCGATATTGCAGAAATCGATCGCCTTGCCGCAGCGATAGAAAATGTTGTTCAGGACCTTGTTGCGGCGCGCTGTGCCGCCCCGGCCGCTCACGATCCGGTCCTCGACGTGGCGGAACTTGATCGCCGCGTCCTGGGTTTCCCCGATCAGGTTGTGGGCGATGACCGTCTCGTCGCTGCCGTCCACCGTGATGCCCCAGCCGCCGTGGCCCGGCATGTTGTAGGAACCGCCTCCCGCGCCGGCGGTCGCCTTCCAAATGATGTTGTCGTCGATCATGTTGGGCTCGTGGGAGGCCTCGAGGTAGATCCCGCCCCGGAGCGTCTCGAGGTTGTCGCCCATGACGTTGCCGGTGATGCGCGTGTTCGCGTTCTCGTAGTCGAGCCAGATCGCTTCCGCGTGGATCGTATGCCGGATGACGTTGTGCCGGATCAGGCAGCTTTTGGCAGCGTGCAGCTTGATCCCGCCCGTCTCCCAGGCCAGCTCCACGTCCCGGTCGCCCACGTGCTCGATCAGGTTGGAGTCGATCAGGGTGTCCTGGACCGCCATCCCGGCGATCCCGCACACGCCCGCGTCGTCGATACGGTTGCGGCGGACGATCGCGCATCCGACCACGGCGGGCCGCTCCATGTCCCAATCCTGGGCGCCGAGGTCGAGCGCCACGCCGTTCGCGTGCCGCAGAACGCAATCCTCGACGATCCAGTGGTGGCCGCGGCTCAGGGACAGCAGGCCGCGCTGCGGCACCGGAAAACCGTTGGACGCGTGCTCGAAAGTGATCCCCTTGATCCGGATGTAGGCGAGGCCGCGCGTCCGGGGCGCGAACACCTGCTCCTGGATCGCGAGCTCCACTTCATGCTTCGCCGGATCCGCGTCGCCGGGCAGGCGGACGTGGATCGCGAGCCCGTCGTGCTCGCACCAAAAGGCGCCGTCCTTCGAGCCTAGATCCCGGTAGAGCTCCACCTGGGCGAGGCGCCGTCCGTCCACGAAGACCATGCCCCGGCGTACGAGATGCCGCCAAAGCTCTTCCGGCTTGGGCATCAGGTAGACGCGGTCCTGCATGATGCTCGCCATGCCGAAGGGGTTGTAGCCCTGGAAATCGAGGTCGTCCAGGCGGCGCTCGTAGATCTTCACCTTGGCGCCGGCCGGCGGCGGAGGCTCGAGCTTGAATCCGGCCGAAGGCCGCCAGCCGGCTTTGACCAGGCGAGAGCCCTTGACGACGACGCTCGCTCCGGGCGCCGCTTCGTAGCTGATCATTTTGTCGGGGCCGGCGCCTCCGCGCGCAGGATCGACGCGCTCGCGATAGATCCCCGTCATGATGACAACGCGTTCGCCGGGCTGCAGGACCTGGGCGGCCTTGTTGATGGTGAGGAAGGGCGATTCTTGGGTCCCGGCATTCGAATCGGCCGCGCGCGGATTCCGATTGTCGACATAGTATGTCCTGGCGAACTGCTGCGGCTGCTCCCAGGACATGAACTCGCGGCCGTCGGGCAGCAGCGTGCCCGTCCTGCCGGCTTGGCCGAAGGACAAGCCTCCGGCGATGCAAGCCAGGCAGAGGATCGCGGAGAGTGAAAATCGAAGCCGGGATGATGGATCAGGCGTCATGTTCACTCCTCCCGACGGCGTCGGCGCCGTGCTTCCGGCCGCGCGGGCGTCTTCCTCCGGCGGCTAGAGCCATCGGGTGACGGCGGCGGCATCGACGCGCTTCGCGTCCGGCGGCGCCGCGGCGGGATAGCCGATGGCGCAGCCATCCAGCACATAAGAGCCGAAAGGCAGCCCCAGGAGCTGGACGAAAGCTTCGTCCTCGGCCATCCGCTCGGTGATGCTGATAAGCTGGAAGGCGAGCCCGAGCGCGGTCGCCTTGAGCCACATGTTCTCGAGCGCATGGGCAAGGGACTGGAGCCCCGAGGCGGGAATGCCTTGGTACTCTGCCAGGACAATGAAGTAGGGGGCCGTTTTCAGGGACGGATGGCCGTTCTCGGCCAAGGCCTTGATCCTTTCGAGATAGGCCGGTGCGGCTCCGCTCCCGGCCGGCCCGGTTCCCACCGCCGACTTCATGCTCTCGAGGAAGCTCCGCGCCCGGAGCTGGACGAGACGGGCGGCTTCGGCCATCGCCTGGGTTCCCTGGGCAAAGACGAAAAATCTCCGGAAATCGGCTCGGCCGCCGACGGCTACGGCGGCATAGGGGGCCCATAATCCCGCATGAATGATCTGTTCGATGGCTGCCCTGGGCTGCGGCTCCTTCGCGAAGGCCCGGTTCGTCCTCCGGGCCATGATGATTCCGTCGAGGGCCGCATTGGCTTGATCGCTGAACTCGTTGTTCATGGTTCCGGCTCCTGCGGATGTTTCATTTCTTGATCTATTATCATGAAATCCGGCCCGCGGGCGCAAGGCTTTCTCCGAAATATCTTTGGCGGACTTTGTTAAATTCAGCAAATATCCAGGCTCTTCTGATGTCTAATATATTCGTGTTGGAGTTTATGTGCTAAAATTGCCCCGTTTTATAATCTCCTCGTGTCTTTAAATACCTGGAGCGGGCGCAAACAGAGACGCTTGTTCCACGACGGGGAATCGAATGGAGGGACGATCCATGGATCTCAAGACCAATGATTCGCCGGGCGGCCGCCGGGCCGACATTTCGAAAGGGATCCCGAAGCCGCCGCGCCAGGCGCGCCGCCGGCCGCGGCCGTGGGTCTGGGGCATGGCCGCCCTCCTCGCGGGGGTCTCGTTCTTTGGAATAAGGCTTGTCTTCGCCCAGGCCCCGCGAGGCCGAGGGGCTGCGCCCGGAGCCGCCGCGCGCGCCGTTCCGGTCATCGGGGCCGCCGCGCGGAGCGTGGACTTCCCGGTCTACCTCTCCGGGCTGGGCTCGGTGATCCCGCTCAAGACGGTCACCATCCGGAGCCGGGTGGATGGCCAGATCGTCAACGTCGCCTTCCGGGAAGGGCAATCCGTCCGGGAAGGTGACCTCTTGGTGGAAATCGATCCCCGGCCTTTCGAAGTCCTCCTCCACCAGGCCGAAGGGCAAATGGCCAAAGACCAGGCGGGCCTGGCTAACGCCAAGGTCGACTTGAAGCGCTATGAGGCGCTGATCAAGGACGACTCGATCGCCCGCCAACAGCTCGATACCCAGGCGGTCGTCGTCACCCAGTATGAGGCGGACATCAAGAGCGATCAGGCCCAGGTCGATAGCGCCAAGCTCAGCCTCACTTACAGCCGCATCACGGCGCCCATCCCTGGCATCGTCGGGCTCAGGTTGGTCGATCTCGGGAACATCGTCCATGCCAGCGACGCCACCGGCCTCCTCATCATCACCCAGCAGCAGCCGATTACGGCCGTCTTCACCGTCGTCGCAAGCTCCCTTTCCAAGATCCTGCCTCCCCTGCGGGCCGGGACCAAGCTCGCGGTCGAAGCCTGGGATACGGACCTCACCCACAAGCTCGCCGATGGCTCCGTGCTGGCCCTCGACAACCAAATTGATCCGGGCACGTTCACCATCCGGATCAAAGCCCTGTTCCCCAATACCGATTTCGCCCTCTTCGCCAATCAGCCCATCAGCGCCAAGCTGCTCGTGGACACCCTGCGCCACGCGGTCGTCATCCCGACCGCCGCGCTCCAGCGCAGCCCCCAGTCGACCTATGTCTTCGTCGTCAAGCAGGACCAGACCGTGGAGATCCGGAACGTCGACGTCCAGCTGACTCAGGGCGACGATTCCGCGATCCGCCAGGGCCTCTCTCCCGGAGAGATCGTCGTCGTCGACGGCGTCGACAAGCTTCAGGCCGGCACCCGGGTCACCATGGCCGGGGAGGACAACCCCACCGGAAGCGGAACCCGGAAGCGCTCCTCATGAACCCCTCGCGGCCCTTCATCCAGCGGCCGATCGCCACGTCCCTGCTCATGGTCGGGCTGCTGATCGCCGGCGCGATCGGGTTCCGCCAGCTGCCGGTCTCGGCCCTGCCCCAAGTGGATTATCCCACGATCCAGGTCGTGACCTTCTATCCCGGGGCCAGTCCCGATGTCATGGCCTCGGCCGTCACGGCGCCGCTCGAGCGCCAGTTCGGACAGATGCCGGGCCTGAACCAGATGACGTCGGCGAGCTCCTCGGGGAGCTCTCTCGTGACGCTCCAGTTCGTCCTCGACCTGAACATCGACGTCGCCGAGCAGGAAGTCCAGGCGGCGATCAACGCCGCGGGGACCTACCTCCCCCGCGACCTGCCCAATCCCCCGATTTACAGCAAGATCAACCCGGCCGACGCGCCGATCCTGACCCTGGCCCTGACGTCGGATTCGATGGCCCTCTCCAAGGTCGAGGACTTCGCCGACACGCGCTTCGCCCAGAAGATCTCACAGTTGCCGGGCGTCGGCCTGGTCAGCATCAGCGGCGGGCAGAAGCCGGCCGTCCGCGTCCAGGTGAACCCCGTCGCCCTCTCCGCGCTCGGGCTCAACATGGAAGACGTCCGGAGCGCCATCGTCACGGCCAACGTCAATCAAGCCAAGGGCTCGTTCGACGGCCGCCAACAGGCCTATTCGATCTGGGCGAACGACCAGCTCCTGACGAGCGCCGACTACAGCCCGATCGTCGTCGCCTACCGCAACGGGGCGCCGGTCCGCCTGTCCGACATCGCCCGGGTCATCGATGCTCCCGAGAACGTGAAGCTGGCCGCTTGGATGAACCAGGTGCCGGCCGTCATCGTCAACATCCAGCGCCAGCCCGGGGCCAACATCATTGCCGTCGTCGACCGGATCAAGCAGCTGCTGCCCCAGCTCCGGGCGTCGCTGCCCGCGGCGGTGAAGGTGTCGATCCTGACCGACCGGACGACGACGATCCGGGCCTCGGTCCGGGACGTCGAGTTCGAGCTCATGCTGACCATCGCCCTCGTGGTCATGGTCATCTTCCTCTTCCTCCGGACGGCCGCCGGGACCGTGATCCCCAGCGTCGCCGTGCCCCTCTCCCTCGTCGGCACGTTCGGAGTGATCTACCTCCTCGGCTTCAGCCTGAACAACCTGACCCTGATGGCCCTGACGATCGCCACCGGCTTCGTCGTCGACGATGCGATCGTCATGATCGAGAACATCACGCGCTATATCGAGGAGGGGGTCCCGCCGCTCGAGGCCGCTCTTCGAGGCTCGGAGCAGATCGGCTTCACCATCATGTCCTTGACGGTGTCGCTGATCGCCGTGCTCATCCCGCTCCTCTTCATGGGCGACGTGGTCGGGCGCCTCTTCCGGGAATTCGCCGTCACGCTGTCGGTCACGATCCTCATTTCGATGGCCGTCTCCCTGACCCTGACGCCGATGATGTGCAGCCGTCTCCTGCGGCTTAAGCCGGTTTCGGCGCAGACCCGCTTCTATCGGACGTCGCAGCGCGCCTTCGACAAGGTGATCGCTTTCTATGACCGAATTTTGACCTGGGTGCTCCGCCACCGTGGGGAGACGCTGGCCGTCGCCGTGGGGACGCTGGTCCTCACGATCGTCCTCTACATCGTCATCCCCAAGGGGTTCTTCCCCGTCCAGGACACGGGCGTCATCCTCGGCATTTCCGAGGCTCCCCAGACCGTGTCCTTTACGGCCATGGCCGAGCGCCAGCAGGCCCTGGCCCGGGTGATCCTCAAGGACCCCGCCGTCGAGAGCCTCTCCTCGTTCATCGGCATCGACGGGCTCAACACCACGGTCAACAGCGGCCGGATCCAGATCAACCTTATCCCCCTCGGGAAGCGGAAGGCCGGCGTCGGCGAGATCATCCGCCGCCTCCAGCCGGAGCTCGACCGCGTCGAGGGCATCACCCTCTTCATGCAGCCCGTCCAGGAACTGACCGTCGAAGACCGCGTCAGCCGCACGCAGTTTCAGTACACCCTCGAAGATCCCGACTCCCGGGAGCTCGCCACCTGGGCCCCCCGTTTCGTAGACCGGCTCCGGACGATCCCGGAGCTCCGCGACGTGGCCAGCGACCAGCAGACCGAGGGGCTCGACGCGCGCCTTGTCCTCGACCGGACGACCGCCTCCCGGCTCGGCATCACCCCCCAGATGCTCGACGACGCGCTCTACGACTCGTACGGGCAGCGTCAGGTCTCCACGATGTTCACGGAGCTCAACCAGTACCGCGTCGTCCTCGAAACTCAGCCGGAATTCCAGACCAAGCCGGACGACCTCGCTCACGTCCGGCTGAAGGCGGGCGCGAGCGGCACCGTGCCCCTCGGCTCGTTCACTACGGTCCAGCTCTCCAATGTCCCGCTGGCCGTGAACCACCAGGGGCAGTTCCCGGTGGTCACCGT
>Ga0182021_10006121_pt1 | contig 14293 bp, 24 predicted proteins | sample 612E3MmetaG_FD_120493 | JGI IMG/M metagenome (GOLD analysis project Ga0182021, IMG submission 120493) | Permafrost microbial communities from Stordalen Mire, Sweden - 612E3M metaG (Illumina Assembly) | ecosystem: Environmental > Terrestrial > Soil > Wetlands > Permafrost | place: Sweden... | reverse complement strand
TGGCGTGATAACACTGGAAATCGGAATTCATGGCATACCTGTCAACCTTGATATTGAGGTTTACAACAATCTATCCAACGGAGCATTGTCATCGTACAATAATATAAGAATGAACAACCGGGATGCATTTTACTACAAAAGAGTTTATCTGGGATGTGTCAGGGCAGTTGATTTTCTTTTTACTCTGCCCGAGTTTAACGGGACAGATGTAGCTGTTACCGGAGGAAGCCAGGGAGGTGCATTGACGATAGTTACAGCCGGACTTGACAAAAGGATAAAATATATGGCAGCAATGTACCCAGCTCTTTGTGACAATACAGGTTATTTGAACAAAAGAGCCGGTGGCTGGCCTCATTATTTTAAAAATAGTGAACCAAAACCCGGTGAAATTGAAACCCTTGGATATTATGACGTTGTTAATTTCGCAAGAAGAGTCACGGCACCAGGGCTTTATACCTGGGGATTTAATGATCTTACCTGTCCCCCGACATCAATGTACTCTGCATACAATGTCATTACGGCATCAAAAGAGCTACGGATATTTCAGGAAACAGGCCACTGGACATTCCCTGAGCAGAATGAAGAGGTCAATGCATGGCTGATTAAACAAATAAAAGGACAATAATTAAAAGTAGGGACATTCCATGGAATGTCCCTACATTATCTGATTTTTACAAATTACTTCTTATAGCCGTACACAGCCAATGCGCCAAGAGTTTCTTCAATTCTGAGCAATTGATTATACTTGGCAATTCTATCTGTTCTGCTTGCCGACCCGGTTTTGATTTGACCTGAGTTAGTAGCTACTGCGATGTCCGCAATTGTCGTATCTTCTGTTTCACCTGAACGGTGAGAGGTAACAGTTGTAAAGCCAGCCCTGTGAGCCATTTCAATGCAATTAAGAGTTTCGGTAAGCGAACCTATCTGGTTAACCTTAATAAGTATTGAATTTGCACAACCCAGCTCAATACCTTTTTTCAGATAATCGACATTTGTAACGAATACATCATCACCAACTATCTGGCAGCGTTTTCCGATCCTGTCTGTCAGCATCTTCCAGCCATCCCAGTCATTTTCTGCCATTCCATCCTCTATAGAATCTATAGGGTATTTATTAATAAGCTGTTCAAAATAATCCACCTGTTCTTTAGAAGTTTTTCGTGCTCCCTTTGGTCCTTCAAATTTTGAATAATTATACATCCCATCCTTATAGAATTCTGAGGCTGCAGGATCGAGAGCGATCGTTACATCAGAACCAGGCTTATAACCGGCCGCTGTAATTGCCTTAACTATTGTTTCAAGTGCATCTTCAGTGCCATCAAGTTTTGGAGCAAATCCACCCTCATCACCGACAGCAGTGCTAAGTCCGCGTTCTTTGATAACCTTTTTAAGCGCATGAAATACTTCGGTACCCATACGCAGGCCCTCTTTAAACGAAGGGGCTCCAACTGGCCTGATCATGAATTCCTGGAAAGCTATTGGTGCATCGGAATGAGATCCGCCGTTAATGATGTTCATCATTGGTATTGGAAGTGTAACTGCATTCACACCGCCGATATAGCGAAACAAAGGTAACCCATGATATGAAGCTGCGGCTTTTGCAACAGCCAGGGAAACTCCTAGAATAGCATTTGCTCCGAGGTTACTTTTTGTTTTTGTACCATCGAGGTCGATCATTTTTTTATCAATACCGGCCTGATCGGTAACATCCATTCCGTTTACCTCTTCAGCAATAACATTATTAACGTTATGAACAGCTTTCAGCACTCCTTTACCAAGATAACGGTTTTTATCGCCATCTCTGAGCTCAAGCGCTTCGTTTTCGCCGGTTGATGCGCCTGATGGTACGGCTGCTCTGCCAAAATAACCACTGGCTGTCATTACATCAACTTCGATTGTCGGATTGCCGCGGGAATCAAGAATTTCGCGAGCATGAACACTAACTATCTGACCCATAATTTTTTAATTAATATTTAACAATTAAGAAAGATACAAAAAAAGGGATAAAGTCGTTATGACCTTTCCCTCTCTTTTAAATTATTTAATTAAACATTTTTTTATTCTTCTGAAACTGATTCTCCTTTGGATTCCTTTACTTTTGTCTCCGGTTTTTCAGTCTTCACAGCCTTCTCTTTAACAGCTTTAGGTGCCTTTGCCACAACTGCTGTTTCTTCTTTTTTCTTTGAAGTTCTTCTTCTGCGGGTTGTTTTTGTTTTTGCAGCTTCGCCACCAAGCATTGCTTCATTGTAATCAACAAGCTCAAGAATGCACATATCTGCATTATCTCCTATCCTGTTGCCGATTTTCAGAATACGGGTATATCCTCCCGGGCGCTCGGCTATTTTCGGAGACACATCTCTGAACAACTCAGCTACTGCAGTTTTATCTTTCAGATAACCGAAAACAAGTCTTCTGGAATGTGTTGAATCTTCCTTTGATTTGGTAATAAGAGGCTCAACGAATGTCCGGAGCGCTTTTGCTTTAGCTGTCGTTGTAGTGATCCTTTTATGAAGGATAAGTGATGAAGCCATGTTTGAAAGCATTGCTTTCCGGTGTGAACTTGTTCTTCCTAAATGGTTAATAACTTTTGAATGTCGCATTTGTATATTTCCTTAACCAGTTTTAAAATTAATCTTTCTCTAATTTATACTTACTTACATCCATTCCAAACGAAAGGCTCAGGTTTTCGAGCAATTCATCGAGTTCGGTGAGTGATTTTTTGCCAAAGTTTCTGAATTTAAGAAGGTCATTCTTATTAAATCTCACCAGGTCGCCAAGGGTTTCGACTTCAGCAGCTTTAAGACAATTAAGTGCTCTTACTGAAAGGTCAAGGTCAACCAGTTTTGTTTTCAGCAATTGACGCATATGTAAAACTTCTTCATCAAACTCTTCGTTTGCCATTTTATCATCCGAATCGAGGGTAATTTTCTCATCGGAGAAGAGCATGAAGTGATAGATGAGTATTTTAGCAGCTTCTTTGAGGGCTTCTTTGGGTTGAATTGATCCATCGGTATCTATCTCAAGAAGTAGTTTCTCATAGTCAGTTTTTTGCTCAACACGATAATTTTCAACTGAATATTTCACATTGCGTATCGGTGTGAAAATTGCATCAATTGCAATTAGTCCGAATTCGCTCTCAGCCGGTTCATTCTCTTCTGCAGGCACATAACCTCTACCTTTGTTGATAGTAAGTTCCATCTGCATTTTAACATCCGGTTCCATTCTGAGAAGAACAAGTTCCGGGTTTAATACCTCGAAACTGCTCAGTGCATTATTAAGATTTCCTGCTTTCAAAACATCCTGACCACTTACTTTTAATGTGATTTTCTCATGATCAACATCGTCAACAGTTCTCTTGAAACGGACTTGTTTGAGATTCAGTATTATCTCAGTCACGTCCTCCATAACACCTGTTATAGTTGAGAACTCATGATCTATGCCTTCGATCTTAACTGTTGTGATGGCAAAACCTTCGAGCGACGAGAGAAGGATCCTTCTCAGTGCATTGCCGACGGTAATACCATAGCCAGGTTCAAGCGGACGGAATTCAAATTTTCCGTGTTTACGATCCGCTTCCAGCATTATTACTTTATCAGGCTTCTGGAATGATAAAATGGCCATAGAATTTATCTTAGATTATTATTTAGAATACAATTCAACTATCAGTTGTTCCTTAATGTTCTCAGGAATATCAGTACGTTCAGGAAGGTTCATGAATTTACCTGCCATTTGTGTGTCATCCCACTCCAGCCAGGAAAGTTTTGAATATTTTCGGGTTGTCAGTGAATCAACAATCGACTCAAGAGATTTTGACTTTTCGCGGACACCGATGATATCACCTGGTTTAATCTGGTATGAAGGAATATTTACAACGGTCCCGTTAACAGTGATGTGCCTGTGAGATACCAGCTGACGTGCGCTGGCCCTTGTCGGGGCAACACCTAAACGATATACTACGTTATCGAGACGTGATTCAAGCAGCTGAAGAAGTACTTCACCGGTTACACCTTTGGTCCTTGAAGCTTTTTCAAACGTATTACGAAACTGACGTTCAAGCATTCCATAAGTATATTTTGCCTTCTGTTTTTCCTTAAGCTGAACACCGTATTCTGATGTTTTCTTCCTTTTTTTATTCATTCCATGCTGACCCGGAGGGAAATTTTTCCTTTCCAGGTGCTTATCGGGACCAAAAATGGGTTCTCCGAACTTTCTCGCAATTCTTGTTTTTGGGCCAGTATATCTTGCCATTTTGTATAATAATTTGAACTTAGTTACTTTATTTATTATTTCGGATTGCGGATTTTCGATTTCGGATTTTAGTCAGCAATCCGCATTCGTAAATCCGAATTCCGCAATCAAATTAAACTCTTCTTCTTCCGGGAGCACGGCAACCATTGTGAGGCATCGGAGTTACGTCGACGATCTCGGTAACTTCTATCCCTGTATTGCTTATCGATCTGATTGCAGATTCGCGACCTGCACCCGGACCTTTAACATATACTTTTACTTTCCTTAATCCGAGATCATAAGCCACTTTACCACATTCCTCAGATGCCATCTGAGCAGCATAGGGTGTGTTTTTCTTGGAACCTTTAAATCCCATCTTACCAGCTGATGCCCAGGAGATTACCTGACCTGAATTATTTGTCAGAGTAACAATAATATTATTGAATGATGAATGAACATGGGCCTGGCCTGAAGGTTCAACCTTAACGACTCTCTTTTTTAATGCTCCAGTCTTCTTTGCCATAATCTAATTATTTAGTAGCTTTTTTCTTGTTTGCAACTGTTTTCTTTCTCCCTTTTCTGGTTCTGGCATTATTCTTGGTGCTTTGCCCTCTTACAGGAAGCCCGATTCTGTGACGAACACCCCGGTAGCAGCCAATATCCATAAGCCTCTTGATATTCATTTGTGTCTCCGAACGGAGTTCACCTTCAAGCTTATAGTTATCATTCAGAATTCTCCGGATGGTATTTATCTGGTCATCAGTCCAGTCCTGGACCTTTGCATTTCTGTCAACGCCAGCCTCATCCAGTACTTTTTGAGCAATGCTTCTGCCTACTCCGTAGATGTAAGTCAGTCCAACTTCGCCTCTTTTATTCCTTGGTAAATCTACACCAACAATACGTGCCATATAAAACTTTTCTTAAATTTTGTGCAAAATTAGTTAATTTATCCCTGTCTTTGCTTGAACTTTGGATTTTTCTTGTTAATAACGTAAATGCGACCTTTTCTCTTGACTATCTTACAGTCAGCGCTGCGCTTTTTTACAGATGCTCTTACTTTCATTATCTTAATATTTCTTATTTATACCTGAATGTTATTCTTCCTTTTGTTAAATCGTATGGGGACATTTCAACCTTTACTTTATCTCCCGGCAGGATTTTGATATAATGCATTCTCATCTTGCCTGAAATATGTGCAGTAATAACGTGTCCGTTTTCAAGTTCCACCCTGAACATTGCATTGGACAGAGCTTCGATAATAGTACCGTCCTGCTCAATTGATGGTTGTTTAGCCATACGATTACATTTTATTTAAAACTTTTTCAATAAATTCAAAAGTTGTTAATACATCTGCTTTCCCCTTATCAACAGCAACAGCATATTCAAAATGTGCCGAAGGCCTGCCGTCTGCTGTTTTAATCGTCCACCCGTCTTTCATCTGCAGGGTCTCTTTTTTACCGCTGTTGATCATCGGTTCGATGCAGATAACCAGACCTTTCCCCATTTTCGGTCCGGTTCCGTGCCGTCCGTAATTAGGTACTTCAGGTTGTTCATGTAATTTTCGTCCGATTCCATGTCCAACAAGTTCTCTTACTACAGAATAACCGCCACTTTCTGCCTTTGTTTGTACTGCCCAAGAGATATCTCCGACCCGGTTTCCGGCAACTGCTTCTTTAACCCCTTCCTCAAGTGCGGCCCTGGTATAGTCGAGAAGACGTCTGATCTCTTCTTTAATCTCGCCGACAGCGAAGGTGTAAGCGCTATCGCCATACCATCCGTTTAATATCACTCCACAGTCTACAGAAATTATATCCCCTTCTTTAAGGACATAGTTAGACGGAATACCGTGAACCACTTCGTCGTTGACAGATGTGCAAAGTGCATTGGGAAATCCGCCATATCCCTTGAAAGCCGGTATTGCTCCGTTATCGCGGATGAATGATTCGGCTAAAGAATCGAGATACAAAGTGGAGATCCCAGGTCTGATTACAGAAGCAATCTCCGCAAGTGCTCTTGACACCAGCATATTGCTCTCTCTTAACAACCCGATCTCTTCATCAGTTTTTAAATACAACATCAAAGAACGCTAACCAAATTATATCGATGTAACAGAGCCAGATCTTCCCTTAACACGACCTGACTTCATTAAACCGTCGTAATGACGCATAAGCAAATGACTCTCTATCTGCTGAAGGGTGTCAAGGATGACACCTACCAGAATGAGAAGCGAGGTACCACCATAAAACTGGGCGAATTGAGCCGAAACGCCAGCTTTTACGGCAATAGATGGAAGAACAGCAACTATTGCCAGAAAAATGGAACCCGGTAAAGTTATTCTCGACATTATCGTATCGAAAAATTCAACCGTTTTCCTTCCTGGTTTAATGCCCGGAATAAATCCTCCGTTTTTCTTCATATCTTCTGCCATCTGAACAGGATTGATTGTAATTGCCGTATAAAAATAGGTAAAGACAACAATCAGGAAGGCAGTTACCAGGTTATACCAGAATCCGTACATATTCGAGAATGCAACAACGAAACCGGATCCTGAATTTGAGTAACCTGCAATAATTATTGGAAGCATCATTATAGCCTGGGCAAAAATAATAGGCATTACACCTGCAGCATTTACCTTAAGAGGTATATACTGGCGTACTCCGCCATACTGTTTATTTCCTACAATCCTTCTGGCATATTGTACCGGAACCCGCCGGGTACCCTGGACGAGAAGGATTACACCAAGAACAACAACAAATAAAAATAATATTTCAACGATAAGGGCGATAGCACCACCGGCGCCATTCATCCTGGTTCCTGCTTCAAAAATAAAGTTAGCCGGCATACGGGCAACGATACCGATCATTATTATAAGTGAAATACCATTTCCGATACCTTTATCGGTTATCTTTTCTCCGAGCCACATAACAAACATGGTACCTGCGGTCAGGATCACCACCGAAGAAAACTTAAAGAAGAAACCCGACATAACAAAAGCGCTTGCCGGAAGCTGGGCTGACAAGTTTAACAGATATGTCGGAGCCTGCAGAACAAGTACCGCTATAGTCAGATATCTGGTATACTGATTCATTTTCCGTCTTCCACTCTCACCTTCTTTCTGTAATTTCTGGAAATAGGGGAAAACAATTCCGAGTAACTGTACTACAATTGAAGCTGAGATATAAGGCATTATACCAAGGGCAAAAATCGAAGCCTGTGAAAAAGCTCCGCCCGAGAACATGTCAAGCAGGCCCATAATACCTGAAGCGGTCTGGTGCTTCAGGTTTGCCAGCTGCGAAGGGTCAATACCCGGAAGGGTAACATATTTACCCAGTCTGTATAATAAAATTATCCCGAAGGTATAGATAAGCCTTGCGCGAAGATCTTCTATCTTAAAGATATTTTTTATAGTTTGAATCAGTCTCATGAAATTACAGTATTACAGCGGTTCCCTTTTTAGCTTCTATTGCTTCAATAGCTGATTTGCTGAATGCATGGGCATGAACTTCAATTTTTCTTTCAAGAGTTCCTTTTCCAAGAATTTTTACCAGGGCATTTTTAGAAACCAGACCAGCCATTACCAATGTCTGAAAATCGATTTTTTCCAAATTATTCTGTTCCGCAAGGGATTGAAGTGTACTGATGTTTATCCCTTTATATTCTTTGCGGTTGATGTTTTTGAATCCGGATTTCGGGACACGTCTCTGAAGAGGCATCTGGCCGCCTTCAAAGCCGACTTTTTTGCTATAACCTGATCTGGATTTAGCGCCTTTATGTCCTCTTGTAGAGGTGCCTCCTTTACCGGAACCTTGTCCGCGACCCAGACGCTTACCTTTTTTAACCGACCCTTTAGCAGGTCTTAAGTTACTCAAATCCATAACCTTGTATTATAAAATGTTTAATATCTTAAATATTTTCAACTTTTACCAGATGTCTGACTTTAACTACCATTCCTAGGATAGCGGGTGTAGCTTCATGTTCAACACTATGGTTTAATTTCTTTATGCCGAGAGCTTCAATAGTTCTTTTCTGCCTTCCGGGTTTTCCGTTTTTACTTTTCACCTGGGTGATACGAATTCTTGCCATCGTAATGTTATTTACTAACCGTTAAAAACTTTATCCATTGTAACACCTCTGTGTTCGGCAACCGAGAATGCATCTCTCATTTCGAGAAGGGCTGCAAAAGTTGCTTTTACAAGGTTATGAGGGTTTGATGAACCTTTTGATTTTGCCAGCACGTTTTTCACTCCCACGCTCTCAAGTACTGCACGCATAGCACCACCTGCCTTAACACCGGTACCATCGGATGCGGGCTTGATAAATACTTTTGCCCCGCCGAATTTGGCAACCTGCTCGTGAGGTATTGTACCATTGATAACGGGCACCTTAATCAGATTCTTTTTTGCATCTTCGATTCCTTTTGCAATAGCAGTTGTTACTTCGCTGGCTTTGCCAAGTCCGTGCCCAACTATACCATCCTCATTTCCTACCACCACAATGGCTGAAAAACTGAATGTACGTCCCCCTTTGGTAACTTTTGTTACTCTCTGGATGCTGACGAGTCTGTCTTTAAGTTCGAGATCGCTGGTTTTAACTTTTCTTATACCGTTTCCCATAATTCATTAGAATTTTAATCCGCCTTCGCGGGCTGCGTCAGCCAATGATTTTACTCTGCCATGATATTTATATCCGCTTCTGTCGAAAACGACTTTCTCAATACCCTTTTCTTTGCATTTGGTAGCAAGAAGCTTTCCTACAAGTTTAGCCTGTTCAATTTTCTTTATACCTGTCTGCGCTTCAATCTCTTTTTCTTTAGAGCAGGCTGACAGAAGAGTAACACCTTTCAGGTCGTCAACAACCTGAACGTATATCTGTTTATTGCTACGGTACACTGCAAGTCTTGGTGTTTCTGCAGTACCGCTTATTTTTTTCCGGATCCTCATTTTGATCCTGGTTCTTCTTTCCAACTTAGTTAAGGCCATGATTCTTTTCTTTTACAATTTTATACCCTAAACACTGGCAGATTTTCCAGCCTTCCTTCTGAGCTGTTCTCCAACAAACTTAATCCCTTTCCCCTTGTAAGGTTCAGGAGGACGAAGAGATCTGATTTTTGCAGCAACATGTCCGATAAGCTGCTTATCAATTGATCTGAGGGTAATAATTGGATTAGCCCTTCTTTCAGTTTTGGTTTCCACTTTGACCTCATCGGGAAGCAGAATATTTACTTCATGAGAAAAGCCAAGGCTCATCTCAAGGTTCTGACCTTTTGCTTCAGCACGGTAACCTACTCCTACCAGTTCAAGATCTTTTTTATACCCTTCAGAAACACCAACCACCATGTTATGGATCAGAGCCCGGTAAAGGCCATGGAGTGACTTATGGTTTTTTGATTCTGAAGGTCTCGACAATATCAATTCGTTCTCCACCACTTCTACCTTCAGATCTTTGTCAACCGCCTGAGTTAATTCACCCAAGGGTCCTTTCACACTGACCACATTACTATCACTGATACTGACAGTAACGCCTTTTGGCAGGTTTACAGGTAATTTTCCTATTCGTGACATTAAGCTATCCTCCTAATTAATAAACATAACATAATACTTCACCACCGATTTTCTCTTTTTTCGCCTCTTTATCGGTCATCAGGCCTTTTGAGGTCGAAATTATTGCAATACCAAGTCCGTTAAGTACCCTTGGCATTTCGTCAACTCCTATGTATTGACGGAGACCCGGGCGGCTTACTCTCTGTATTTCTTTTATCGCTGGCTTTTTGCTCTTCGGATTATACTTAAGAGCAATTTTCAATACACCCTGCGGTCCATCACCATCAATAACTTTATAGCTGAGTATATACCCTTTTTCAAACAGAATTTTGGCTACCTCTTTCTTAAGATTGGATGCTGGCGCCTCCACAATCTTATGACCGGCCATAATGGCGTTCCTTATTCTGGTCAGTAAATCTGCAATTGGATCAGTCATCTTCTATTATTTAATATAGTTTATATTCATTTTTAATCTACCAGCTGGCTTTTTTTACACCCGGAATCAGACCGAAAGATGCCATTTCCCTGAAGGTTATCCTGCTTACTCCGAATTGTCGCATATAACCTCTTGAACGGCCCGTAATTTTACAACGGTTGTGCATCCTGTTAGGGTTTGAATTTCTGGGTAAGCGGCTTAATCCGACGTAATCGCCTTCAGCTTTTAACTGTGCTCTTTTTGCAGCGTATTTCAGGGTAAGTCTTGCGCGTTTAACTTCGCGGGCTATCATTGATTCTTTAGCCATATTACTAGTTTTTTATATTTTTAAAAGGTAAACCAAAGTGTTTAAGCAGAGCCAATGCCTCTTCGTCGGTATTTGCAGAGGTTACGAATGTTACCTGAAGTCCCATAATTTTAGCGATCTTATCAAGGTCAATTTCAGGAAAAATGATTTGCTCGGTAATTCCAAGAGTGTAGTTGCCACGTCCGTCGAGCTTTGAATTTATACCTTTAAAGTCGCGGATCCTTGGAAGCGCAACTGATATCAGCCTCTCAAGAAATTCAAACATCCTTTCTTTGCGTAATGTTACCATTATACCTATAGGCATATTCTTTCTCAATTTAAAGTTAGAGATATCCTTTGTAGAAATAGTCTGAACAGCTTTCTGTCCTGCAATATCTGATAACTCTTTAACTCCGAATTCAAGTAGTTTCTTATCGGCAATTGCCTGTCCGACACCCTGGTTGATAACTATCTTTTCCAGCCTCGGCACCTGCATTACGGACTTATATCCGAATTCTTTCATTAATGCAGGGACGATATCGTCCTTATACTTGGTTTTTAGCGCAGGTATGTACATTACTTGATCTCCTCTCCTGATTTTTTTGAATAACGCACTAATTTATTTTTCTCATTAAGTTTTTTCCCTATCCGTGTAGGTTTTCCGGACGCAGGATCCATAAGCATCAGATTTGATACATGTACCGGTGCTTCCTTTTTAATTATTCCTCCCTGGGGAGCTTTAGTATTAGGTTTCGTATGTTTTGATACCATATTTATCCCTTCTACAAGAGCTCTGTTTTTATCCCTGTCAACTTCCAGGACACGCCCTTTCTGACCTTTTGATTCTCCGGTTATTACCATAACCGTATCTCCCTTTTTTATATGTATTTTCTGTTGCATCGTTGTGTATTTAAATATTTTACAACACTTCAGGTGCCAGTGAAACAATCTTCATGTATTTATCCCGAAGCTCCCTCGCAACCGGCCCGAATATACGTGTTCCACGTACTTCATTCAAATTGTTCAAAAGAACAACCGCGTTATCATCAAATCTGATATAAGAACCATCGGGACGACGAATCTCCTTTTTGGTCCTGACGACAACTGCTTTGCTTACGGTACCTTTTTTTGCTTCACCTGAAGGAAGTGCGGATTTCACACTCACGACAATTTTATCACCTACAGTGGCATACCTTTTTTTGCTGCCTCCCAGTACCCTGATGCACAACACTTCTTTGGCTCCTGAGTTATCGGCTACGGTTAATCTGCTTTCCTGTTGTATCATGATTACTTAGCTCTTTCGATTATTTCAATTAATCTCCAGGTTTTGTTTTTACTCAGAGGCCTGGTTTCTGAGATTCGTACGGTGTCACCGATATTACATGAATTTTCTTCATCATGCGCCATGAGTTTTTTTGTTTTGTTTATAAACTTACCATATATCGGATGTTTAACTTTCCTCTTTACGGCAACGATGATGGATTTGTCCATTTTTGTACTGACAACAACACCTGTGCGTTCTTTTCTAAGATTTCTTTCCATTGCTGATCTAGCTATTAGATTTCTTGTTCAATTCTCTATTACGTAATTCGGTTAGCAGACGTGCAATCGTAAGTTTCACTTCTCTGACCTTCTGAGGGTTATCAAGAGGAGTGATTGCATGGTTAAGTTTCATACGAACGAGCATGGTCCTCTCTGTATCGATTCTCTCGAGAAGATCTGAGGTGCTTAATTCTTTTATTTCTGAAGTTTTCATCTGTTTTTAACGTGTTATTCCTGTTCGTAATCGCGTCTTACAATAAATTTTGTCGTTATCGGAAGTTTCTGAGCTCCCAGACGAAGAGCTTCTTTTGCAACTTCATAAGGTACTCCTTCCGCTTCAAGGAGAATCCTTCCCGGTGTAACAGGTACAACAAAACCTTCAGGTGCTCCTTTCCCTTTACCCATACGTACCTCAGCAGGTTTCTTTGTTATAGGTTTATCGGGGAAAACCCGTATCCACAACTGACCTTCACGTTTCATATGACGGGTAACGGCCTGACGGGCTGCTTCGATTTGTCTTCCTGTTATCCAATGCTCTTCAAGCGCCTTGATCCCAAATGATCCGAATGCCAGTTGGTTGCCTCTTTGTGCATTGCCTTTCATCCTTCCCTTCTGGGCTCTCCTGAATTTGGTCCTTTTCGGTTGTAACATTGCTCAGATATTTTTATAAAATTATATACTATTAAGTCTCTTATTTTTTTGCTTTTCTCTTCAGGCTCTTGGTTTTGGCATTTCTGGCACCGATATTCGGACTGAGGTCTCTCTTACCAAATACTTCACCGTTGCATATCCAAACCTTAACACCAAGCAGACCAACTTTTGTATGTGCTTCAGCCAGTGCATAGTCAATATCAGCACGTAAAGTATGCAGAGGAATACGACCCTCCTTATATGATTCGCTTCTGGCCATTTCAGCGCCACCCAGACGGCCTGAAATCATTATTTTGATCCCTTCTGCTCCCATTCTCATGGTAGAGGCAATTGACATCTTGATAGCACGACGGTAAGAAATTTTACCTTCCAGCTGACGGGCAATATTATTTCCGACTATGTTGGCATCAAGCTCAGGACGTTTAACTTCAAAAATGTTTATCTGAACCTCTTTCTTGGTAATTTTCTTTAACTCTTCCTTCAGCTTATCAACTTCCTGACCCCCTTTTCCGATAATAATACCCGGACGGGCAGTGTTAACTGTTACAGTAATAAGTTTCAGAGTTCTTTCAATAATAATCTTGGATATACTGGCTTTTGCAAGTCTGGCGCTCAAATATTCCCTGATTTTGGCGTCCTCAACAAGTTTACCGGAAAAATCTTTTCCACCGAACCAGTTTGAATCCCATCCTTTGATTATACCTAATCTGTTACTTATCGGATTTACTTTTTGTCCCATCTGTTCTATTTTGATGTTTTTTCAACTTCGTTAATCTTCCTGTCTAGCACTAAAGTCACATGGTTTGATCTTTTTCTTACCCTGTAAGCTCTTCCCTGAGGCGCTGTCTGCAGTCTTTTGAGTGAACGTCCTCCATCGACATGGACCAGTTTCACAAAAAGATTGCTTTCTTCCACCCTCACACCTTCATTCTTCGCCTGCCAGTTGGCAATTGCAGATAAGAGAAGCTTCTCCATTCTGCGGGATGCCTCCTGCGAACTGAACTTAAGGATATCAAGCGCTTTATTTACTTCAACTCCGCAAATCAGATCGGTTACTAATCTCATTTTACGCGGAGATGTCGGACAGTTTCTCAGGATAGCCTGGTATCTGGTTTTGGCGGCTTCCTTCTTCCGGTCAGCTGTATTTCTTTTTCTTGCACCCATTTTTAATTTTTTTTCAATGTTTACATTACTTATTTATTGCCGGAATGACCTCTGAAGGTACGGGTTGGGGAAAATTCTCCCAGTTTATGTCCTACCATATTCTCGGTAATGTAAACGGGGATAAATTTGTTCCCGTTATGAACTGCTATAGTATGTCCGACAAAATCAGGTGAGATTACTGATCTTCTCGACCAGGTCTTGAGAACTGATTTCTTTTGTCCGTTATTCATTTCAAGAATTCTCTTATCGAGTTTGAAATCAATGAAAGGGCCTTTTTTAATTGATCTGCTCATTGTATATCAGTTATTTTTTCCTTCTTTCAATAATAAATTTTGCCGAGTATTTTTTCTTGTCCCTGGTTTTGAAACCTTTAGCCGGAATACCTTTACGTGATCTTGGATGTCCTCCGGAAGCTCTTCCTTCGCCACCACCCATCGGGTGATCGAC
>Ga0182021_10006120_pt1 | contig 14293 bp, 9 predicted proteins | sample 612E3MmetaG_FD_120493 | JGI IMG/M metagenome (GOLD analysis project Ga0182021, IMG submission 120493) | Permafrost microbial communities from Stordalen Mire, Sweden - 612E3M metaG (Illumina Assembly) | ecosystem: Environmental > Terrestrial > Soil > Wetlands > Permafrost | place: Sweden... | reverse complement strand
CCTGGCGCACAACGACCACGCCCAGTCCCTCGGCCGGATCCCGTTTGGCGCAAACTTTGACTGACATTTCGGAGCCTCGCCCCACGTGCAGTCCAATGAAGACGGGATCGGCGATGTCCACGAGCGGGTTATCCACTTGAAAATAGAAAAGCGTCGTCACGCCGCGCGTCTTCATGTCCGCCAACAGGCCCTCGCGTTCCAGCGCGGAAAGGACGCCGCCGTGTCCGTCGGGCGCCAGGAACAAACGATCCGGGCCTTCCAGCACCAGGCGGCCATCGGGCCAGAACGCCGGCAGCATGCCCTGGGTGAAAAACTTGACGCGCTCCGGCGCCAGCCCGAAGAACGCATGCCGCTCGAAGAACGCCCGCGTGGCGTCGTCGTTCGCCTGGCTGGTCATGACGTAGAACGGGATCGAAGCGCCGTGGCGGCGTTCGAGCGCCAGGATCTTGCGGGAGTGAATCTCGAACAGCGACGCGTTCGACAGCGGCGCCAACGCGTAGGTGCCCTTGGGACCGTCATAGCCCAGCCGGGTGCCTTGGCCGCCGGCCACGAGAATGACCCCCACCTGGCCCTTCTCGATCGCCTCTTCGCCCAAGCGCCGGGGGTTTGCGGTTTCCCCTGCCTGGAGAGCGAGTACCGGAGCGGGCGTCAGCGGACCGGCGGACGAATGGGCCGGCGGAACGGCGTCGGACAGGATGGCCCGGATCCGTTCGACCGTTCCGAAATCGAGCGATTCGAGCTGGCCCATCAACCGCGCCTGCTGGGCCGCGTCCAACTGCTTCCAGAAACGCAGCACATGGCCCTGGTGGTGCTTCTCGAATATCGTTTTCGCGGTCTTATAGTCCATGGCCCGCTTGCTCCTCCCGCGCCGGCCCTACCGCCTCCGCGCTATTCCCCGCAGGGTCTCCCGATCCGACGCCGTCAACTCGGCGTCCCGGGTCAACAAATCCTCGGCCAGTTTCACGGCCTTCGCCCGGTCGCCTTGCTTCACGCACAATTGGACCAGGTGCGTCTGCACGCCCAAATCGCCCGCGAACAACTCCACGGACTTCTTCAGCGCCGCCTCCGCCTCGGCCAACTGGCCCTGCTTCATCAGGATGACGCCCAGCGTGTCCCAATACGTCGGCGCCTTCTCGTTGTCCTTGAGGCTCTCTCTCGACAGCTTCGCGGCCTCCTCGAGATTTCCGCGTTCCTGCAAGACCCAGGCGAGATCGTTCAGCAACGAAGGGGTCCTGCCGCGTTCGAGCGCCTTGCGCAGGGAATCCTCGGCCAAGGCGTACTCGTTGCGCTCAAGCTGAAACGAGGCGAACACCTGATTGGCAAACGGGCTCCCGGGATCCAGGAGCAGGATGGACCGGATGTGCTGCATCGCGAGATCCCTCCGCCGTTCCTGATAGTCCAGCCGCAGCAGCAAATCGAGAAGCGGCAGGTTATTGGGCCTGAGACTCAACGCCTGGTCGAGGTGGATTCGGGCGGCGGCGTAATCGGCCCGCGACAAGGCGATATTGCCCAGCACGGCCAGGGCCAGAAAATCGGCCGAGGGCGCCCGGCTGAGTCGGCGTTCGCATTTTTCCGCCAAGGCCTCGTCCTTTTGCTGGAGCCCGACGGCCGCCAGCATCGCCCAGGCCCGAGTCCACTCCGGTTTCAGGTCCGTCAGTTCCTCCAGGATGACGCGCGCCTTGGCCGGATCGCCGGAGGCGAGGTGAAGCACCGCGTACTCCATGGCAACGGCCTCGCGCGGAACGCCCGCTTTCTCGGCCCGCTCCAAAAGATGGGTCGCCTCCTCGAAGCGGCCCTGCCTTGCGGACGCCCGGGCCAAGGTCACCAACGCGGTCCGATTCGTGGGATCCTGCTCCAGGAGTTGTCGGTAGATGGCCTCTCCCTGGGCCGCCGTCTGGTCCTGCGCCAGATAGGCCATGGCCAAGCCCTGAGTCAATTGGCTCTTCTTGTCCGGGGCGAGTTCCAGGGCCTTCTTGAACCCGGCGACCGCCATGCCGGGCTGGCCGGACAGCACCCAAGACATGCCCAGATCCGCGTACGCCTGGGGCATACGAACGTACCCGCAGGTCCGGGAAAGATCCCAGACGCTGATTCTCTGACGCAAGCCTGCCACGAAATCCTTGACGACTTTCTTGACGGCGTCGGCGTCCGGCGCCGAGAAACCTTGATCCAGCATCGTGCTTTGGTTCAACAGGGCGCTGACGTTTGCCGGGCTCAGCTCGCGGGCCTTGGCGTACGCCGTGTACGCCTGCTGGCGCCACCCCAGGTCTTCCATCAGAACGCCCACATTGTCGGCCAGCATGCTCGACTGCTGCAGCAGATATCCATCGAGTGATTTCAACAGAGGCTCCCGCTCGCGCGCGGCTTTCAGTTGGGCCAGGAACGGTTCCCGCCAGAAGGCTTCGTGCGTCTTCCACAAGGATTCGGGATCGCAATCGGCAAGCGCCTTCACCCCCCTGTAGAGCCCCCGGTCCGGGAGCGGCAACCGGCCGTCCGCGTACCAGAGGTCCGGCAGGTTCAGGAACGCCGCGTGGCGCGCGAAGGCCGGATCGCTCGCCATCCATTCCTGCAGGAACGCCATGCCGTCCACGCCGGCCAGCGTTTTCAGCCGCGCGCTCGGGAACGACCGGGCGGTGTGCGTCATGTAGGCCGCATTGTTGCCCAGATGGAGATTGAAAAGCCGAAGCGGCGCGCGGGTCTCGAAGGAAGCGATCGCCAGGTGCGAGTCCAGGACGCCGTCGGTGACGAGCCAGGGAACGCCGGACGTTGCCTGTGCGTCCGCGGGCAGGCCGGCGGCGGGAGGCGCCGCCGCGTCCCGCGTCGCGTCCTCCACAACGCTCCGGGCATAGGCGTTCACGAGGCCGGCGCCCCGGGCGTCGGCCTCGCGGAAATTCAGGACGCCGGCGATCGCCGGCAGGAGCATCAAGACGCCGGCCGGGATCCATCCGCCGTTCTCCCGGAACCAAAGGCGGCCGCGTTCCTCCGGCTCGGCGTCCTGGGCGAACATGCGCGGGAGCAACAACCAGTAGGCGGTCAGGTAGCCGTACGTGGCCGCCAGCAACGCGTAGGGCGTGACCAACAAACGGGACGCGCCCATCAGCCGCCACGGCGAGAACGGAACGTCGAACAGCACCGCCACGGCGACGGCGGCGAGAACGACGTGAAGCACGTAGAGGCCCTTGTCCTTTTCCTCGTTCAGCGACCGCCGGCCCACCGCCAGCGCCGCCAGCCAGGGAACGATGCCGACCACAACCACCAACATCCACCCGAGCTGCGGCAGACTTCGCCCGATCAGGTTGAACTGGTTCTTCAGGCAGACGTAGACGGCCTGCCAGTACCCTTCGCCTCCGCCCAGGGAATAGGCATCCGAGGCCGCCAGCTTCCATCCCGCCACGAAATAGAACGCCAGTCCCGCGAACAAGCCTCCGCCCAGGCCCGCCAGGCGGGAACGCCGCAGTTCCCCGTGGCGCCACAGCGCGAGCAGAACGCCCGCCAGCAGCAGCGGACCGAACACGATCAACGTCGCAAACTCGACGGCGCCGAGGCCGTAGACAAAGGCCAGAAGCAGCCCCTTCCAGGCGGACGCGTCCTCGGTAAACGACAGGAACAGCCGCGCCAGCGCGAACAGCATCAGCAAGTCGAACGACGCGGCGTGAAACCGATTGGCGGCGTACCAGAACGGCGGGCACAGCATGAGAAAGAGAGCGGCGGACACGCCCGCGACCAGAGCCGCCGTTTCCGCCGCCCGCCGGTTCCGATCCGTGACGTCAATGGCGAACAGGATGGCGTCGCGGACGACCCGAAAGAACAGCCCCAGCGAGAGGGCCGCGCACGCGGCGCTCAGCAGGTTCAGCCGGTACGAAATAGTCCCCAGCGGCACGGCGGCGGCCAGGCGGGCCAGCGCGTCGAACAACGGATGCTGGCTGATCCAAAGCGGATCGAGCCCGAGTTCGCCCGCCATCGCCGCCGCGGATTCCCCGGGGAACGGCCCCCGGCTCAGGGTCGCGACGTACAGCCCCAAGGAACCCGCGGCCAGCAGGAACCCAAGGACCGCCAGAACCGCGTTCTGTTTGCTTTTCATGGGCGTAGATTGTCCCAATGCGGCGGACGGGTCAAGCCTTCCGCCCGAAACAAACCTCCACCACGTCGGCGAACGTCAGGACGAAGTGCGGCTTGAGGCCGCGCCGGATGTGGGCCGGCAATTCCTTGAAGTCCTGTTCGTTTTCCTTGGGGAAGACGATGTTGACGACGCCGGCCCGCTTCGCGGCGATCGTCTTTTCCTTGACCCCGCCGATGGGAAGGACGAAGCCGGCCAGCGTCAGTTCGCCTGTCATGGCCAGGTGCGCCCGCGGCGCTTTCCCCGTGGCCAGCGAGTACAGCGCCGTGGCCATCGTGATGCCGGCCGAAGGGCCATCCTTCGGCGTCGCGCCGGCCGGCACGTGCAGATGGATGAAATGCGTCTCGAAAAACTTCCGGATTTCGGCGTCGTTGTTGAGGAAAGACCGGACGTACGTGTAGGCGATCTCCGACGATTCGATCATCACGTTGCCGAGTTGCCCCGTCTGCTTGAACCCCGGATTCTTCGCCTCGACTCGAGTGGCCTCCACATACAACGTCGAGCCGCCCAGACTCGTCCACGCCAGCCCCATGATCACGCCGGACCTTGGCTTCTTGTACGGATCGCTTTCCGAATAGAGCCGTTTCCCCAGCAGTTCGTGCACGTCCTTGACGCCCACCGTCACCCGCTCCGCCGTCTTCTTGACGATCCGCATGGCCGTTTTCCGGCAGATCTTCTTGATGTGATTCTCCAGCCCGCGAACGCCGGGCTCCCGGGCGTAGCCGTCAACGATCCGGCGAAGGCTTGGATCGGGAATCTGCAGTTGCGAGGGGGTCAGGCCGTGCGCCTTGCACTGCTTGGGAATCAGATACTTGCGCGCGATCTCGACCTTTTCCTCCAGGATGTAACCGGCCAGCTTGATGACTTCCATGCGGTCGAGCAGCGGCGCGGGAATGGTGTCGAGCTGGTTGGCCGTGCAGATGAACAGCACGTTGGACAGGTCGAACCGAACGTCGAGATAGTGGTCCAGGAAGTCCTTGTTCTGTTCCGGATCGAGCACCTCCAGCAAGGCCGAGGCGGGATCGCCCTGGAAACTCGCGCCGATCTTGTCCACCTCGTCGAGCATGATCACGGGGTTCTGCGTCTTGCAGACCTTGATGGACTGGATGAACTTGCCCGGCATGGCGCCGATGTAGGTGCGCCGGTGCCCCTTGATTTCCGCCTCGTCTCTCATCCCGCCCAGCGAGAACCGGTAGAACTTGCGGCCGATGCTGCGCGCGATGGACTGGCCGATGGACGTCTTGCCGACTCCCGGCGGCCCCACGAAGCACAGGATCGAGCCGGAGATGTTGCCTTTCAAGATGCCGACGGACAGGAATTCGAGAATGCGTTCCTTGACGTCCTCCAGCCCGTAGTGATCGGCGTTGAGGATGCCCCCGGCCCGCTTGATGTCATAGCTGTCCTTGCTGAAGACGCCCCACGGCAGGGAGGTCAGCCAGTCCAGATAATTGCGGCTGACCGTGAACTCCGGGGAGTTGGGCTCGATGAGGGACAGCTTCTGCATCTCCTCCTGGATGCGTTCGTTCGCCTCCTCCGGCAGCGTCAGTTTGGAAATCCGTTCCTTGAACTCGTCCAGTTCCGTTTCCTTGCCTTCCTTCGTCAGCCCCAGTTCCTTCTTGATCGCCTTGAGCTGCTCGCGGAGGAAGAAATCCTTTTGTTGTTTGCTGACTTTCTCCTCGATCTGTTTCGAGATCTTGACCTGGATCCGGGAGATGTCCACTTCCCGCTTGAGCAGGTGCAGCGTCTTCTCGATCCGCGTCCGGACGTTGAACGCTTCCAGCACGGCCTGCAAGTCCTTGCCGCTGGCGGTCGTCATCGAGGCGGAAAAATCGGCCAGCCGGCCCGGATCTTTGATGTTCGAGCGGTTCAGGAAGAGATTCAGTTCCTCCTTGAACAGCGGGTTGAGCTGCAGCAGGTCCTTGATGGCGGTGATGATGGACAGCGCGTACGCCTTCAATTCGTCGTTATCCGTCATCTCCGTCTCGATCGCGTAGTCCACCCGCACCGTGATGACGGGATCCTCGGACACGACGTCCCGGATTCGGAACCGTTCCATGACGCCGGCCATGATTTGGATGGGGCCCTCCGCCGCCGGCTGGCTGGCCTGCAGGATTTCGGCGATCACGCCGACGGAGTAAAGGTCCGCCGCCTTCCGCGGAAACGGCCGTTCCGCGCCGTCCGGCGCCTCCTTCGCGAGCACAAAGCCGACGAACTTGGCCGACCCCTCGACGACCTTCGCCACCATGCCCTTCAGATGCGGCTCCTCAATGCTCAGCGGAACCATCATCTTCGGGAACAGGGGCCGGCTCAGCAACGGAATGATGGGCAGCGTGGCGGGAAAGACGTAGCGGGCCGGAACGATCGTCTTGTCGCCCGGCGCGCGCGACGTTTCCGGCGCTTTGTCTGCGGAGTCGTTGTCAGGGAAATTGTTGGTCTCAGCCATCGTACAGCCTCCTTACCCGCCGCCAGAAAGTATGAAAACGCGAGGCTGGATTTCAACTGCAAACCGTTTCGGCAAGCGGGAAATGAACGTCGAAGCGCGTGCCTTGGCCGATTCGGGGGGGTGACGTCAATCCACCCTCCATGCGGCTGCACGAGGCCGAGCACGACCGAAAGCCCGAGCCCGGCGCCCTTGCCCGCCTCATCGGTGCCTGCTGGAACGGCGTGGGATCAACGACAGCCAGCGCGTGATCCGCCCGCACGTCCGGACGGATCCGGATACCCTTGCCCAGGATCCGCCGCGAGAAACCGTTCCTCGTACTCGCGCCGTATTTCCTCGGCCTGCCGGTGGGCCACCGCAATGCCGATACTGGCGGCCATGCCTTCCAGAAAGACGATCTTCTGGGGCGAGAACCGATGAGGCCTTCTGTCGGCCAGATGCAGGAGGCCGACCGTCTGCGATCCCGATCGGATGGGGATCAGGGCCACGGATTTGTAACCGTCCTTCAGGCACCGGTTGCGCGGCCGCCGCCGCGGATCCTGGCCGGCGGGCGGGTCGGCGAAAGCCGTGCCATCGTTGTTCCAGGCGCTTCCGCCGGGCGAAAACAACGGGTTGGCCGGATCGGTCCGGCCCTCGATCACGAGTCCGCAGGTGCATTCCAGCATCGCTTTGCCGTCAGGACCAAACTGGAGATCTCCGCCCGGGCTTCGCGCGCAGAGCCGGTTCTCGGAGGCCACGAAGTCCTGCGAGAAACCCTCCTGCGCGAGGTAGGGGAAATCATGGTCCCGAGCGATCCGGATGCCCGCGGCTTCAATCCCTGTCTCTTGCCGAATGACCGCGAGCGTACGCGTGGCCGCTTCCTGCAGGTTCGGCGCCTTGTTGAGAATGACCAGAATCTCCAGCATCATCTTCTGCCGGCGTTCCGCTTCCTTCCAGAGCGTGATGTCCTGTACTTGCAATACGAAATACAGCGGCGTCCACTGGCTGTTGCGAACCAGGGACACGTGCAGCAGCGCCCAGACGCCCCGGCCCGACTTGTGGCGGTATCGTTTCTCCATCGGGTAGGCGGCCATTTTCCCCTCCAGCATCCGCTGGACGTGGGCGCGGTCTGCATCGAGATCTTCCGGAAACGTGACGTCATCGAGGGGTTTGCCCAGCAGTTCGCCCTCCGAATACCCAAGAATGTCGCAGAGCGCACCGTTGACTTTGATCCACCGCCCTTTCGGCGACACCATGGCCATGCCGATGGGCGCCTTCTCGAACGCGTTGGCCATGCTCTCCCGGCTCTCGCGCAACGACTCATCCGCGCGCCGGTGATCGGTGACGTCCACAATGATCGAACTCAGCAGTTGCCTCCCGCCGCTGTGGACCGAACCGCTAAACACCTCGACGTTGCGGATTTCCCCGGACGCCAGCCGGTGCTCGAATTGGAAGGTGGCGCAATCGCCGGCGGCGACCTGCCGCATCCGCCGCCGCGTGTCCGCCTCCCCAAGGGTGTTGATGTCCCAGATCCGCAGGGAGCACAGCTTGGCGCGATTGTATCCATAAAAGGCGCAGGCGGCAGGATTGGCGTTGACAATCTCGCCCGTCTGCGCGTCGATCAGCAGTTTGGGCGCCCGACTGCTTTCGAAGGCTTTCCAATCGAGGTTCTGGCCATTCGACGGTTCAAGCTCCGCGCCGTTGCAGTCCTTCGGCTGCGTGTCCATGAGGTCAGTTGCCATAGGTCTCCTTGTGCCCGATTCCGGAACCGGCCCTTGCGCCGCCCCGAAGGCCACTCTTGGCGTTGCAAGGCAAAGCTGTCCGGGTCGGAACCCAAATTATTCACCGGTTGTGGAAAAAGCACGCTCAAACGCCCACAAATAAATACCCTTCATCGAGTATCCGGAGGGTCGGACTCCGTCCCGACCGTTACCCTCATGGCCCATCAGGAGAACTGAAAATGAGGTAAGGCGTCAGTAAAGATAGGGGCGGCCAAGGTAGGGACGCCTCTCCGAGGCGTCCGCGGACCGCTCGGAGAGCGGTCCCTGCCCCGGAAGACCACCCTGTTAGGGGTTTCAAAACGAGAGTCGCCGGTCTTGAGAGAAAATCCAAAATGTGCTCTAATCGCGGGTCGTTGAAGGAGGTAGAACCATGTTCTTCGATCCGCTTTATTGGATGCTCCTGGGACCGGGCCTCATTCTGGCCCTTATCGCCACCGTCAAAACGAAAATGACTTTCCACCGCTACTCCCGTGTCGCCGCCGCCTCGGGCCTGACCGGAGCGCAGGCGGCCCGCCGGCTCCTCGACTCTCAGGGCGCGGGAGACGTGCGGGTCGAGCAGGTGGACGGGTTCCTGAGCGATCATTACGATCCCACGTCCCACACGTTGCGTCTTTCCACCGACGTGTACGACTCTCCCTCGTTGTCCGCCATCGGCGTCGCCTGCCACGAGGCCGGCCACGCGTTGCAGCAGGCGACGGGATACGCCTGGCTGAACCTGCGCACCGCGCTCGTGCCGGCCACGCAGTTCGGCAACTTCGGTTCCTACATTTTCATCATGCTGGGCATCATCATCAATTCGATGCACCTTTTCATGATCGGCGCGTTGCTGTTCGCGGTCGTGGTCGCGTTCTCGCTCATTACGCTCCCTGTGGAGTGGGATGCCAGCGCCCGGGCCAAGCGCCTGATGGTGGCAGCCGGAATCGTCTCGCCCCGGGAACAGGAAGACGCCGCCCGCGTGCTCAACGCCGCTTTCCTGACGTACGTGGCCGCGGCGGTCACGGCGCTCCTGACTCTTCTTTATTACCTCATCCGCTCCGGACTCCTCGGCGGCCGCCGCAACGACTAACCCATCAACCATTCCCCCTATTAACCATTAACCATTCCTCTCCCCCTCCCCATGCCCACCGTGCTTGTTCCCCTTGCCCGCGGCGTTGAAGAAATGGAAGCCGTCATGATCGTTGACGTGCTTCGCCGCGCGCAATGGACCGTCGTCGCCGCCGGCTTGGAAGACGGTCCCGTCACGGCGTCCCGCGGAGTGCGGCTCGTCCCGGATCGAACGTGGAGCGACATCCTGCCCGGCCGTTTCGACGTTCTCGTGCTTCCCGGCGGCGGCCCGGGCGCCGAACGCCTCGCCGCGGACGAACGCATCCTGAACGCCATCCGCGAATTCCACGCGGCCGGGAAATGGATGGGCGCCGTCTGCGCGGCGCCCCTCGTCCTTCAGGCCGCGGGAATCCTCGGCGGCCGCCAGGTGACCTGCCATCCCGGAGTGGCGGCGAAGTTGACGGCCACGGCGCGCCTGAGCGATCGGGTCGTCGTGGACGGAAGACTGGTCACGAGCCAGGGTCCCGGCACGTGTTTCGAATTCGCCCTCACCCTGGTTCGGCTCATTGACGGACCGGCGAAGGCCACGACGCTGGCCGACGCCCTGGTGCTGTGAAGCGGTTCTCCACTCAGCCTTCTCCCTATGCCAAAATCAGGTTTTTCCCCGTTGCGCGAGGCCCGCAAAAGCCGCAGTCTCGGCTTCATGAAAAGGCGCGCATTCATCGCGGTTCAGACTCTGGCGGCGCTGGCGGCCGCCGATGTGGCGTACGGGGATCCGGCCGCCCTGCAAACGGCGGGAGCCTCGATCGCGCATCCCTTGCTCGCGGCGGTCAGGCCTCTGCTCGCTCTGGGTCTCGTGGTGGGGCTCGGAACCGCCGTGTTTGCCGCTGTCGTCAAGTCGCCGTTCGAGCGCTAGAATCCGCCGGGGCCGCGGAATTTCGGAGGCAGGCGGCCCGCTGGGGCATCGGAGAGAGCCGTCATGCGTGTCATGCTGATAGACGACGACCGGACCATCCTGGCCGTCACCACGCTGCTTCTCCGGCGGATGGGGCACGACGTCCTGAATTTCGAGGATCCCAGGCAAGCCTTGTCCTCCCTGCCTTGCAGCGGCGCCGACCTGGTCGTCAGCGATATCGTTATGCCGGACCTCAACGGGTTTGACGTGGCGGCCCGCGTCGCGGAGATGCTGGGCACCACCCCCCCGAGGGTTCTTCTCGTTTCGGGCTATCACGACCTGCGGGAACGGATGGAGGGCACACCTCCCTCCGTGGTGATCGGGGTGCTGCCCAAACCGTTCGCTTTTGCCGATCTCTCCAGGGTCGTCTCCCTCTTGGAACGCTCCCGCGCCTGCTGCCCTGGAGCGCTCTGCTCCTTCTGCCCCCAGGTGCGCAAGGATAAGCCCTCCCCGGCTGGAGACGCCGCTCTTTGCCTGTCGCCTTTGTATGCCGCGTGCCCTCATTACGACAACGTCTGCGGCAAGGAACTCCGTCTCTGGATTTGGGATCAAAGCTCCGGCGCCTCAGGGCGCGGAAGATCGCCGGCGGCCTGCCCGGCGGAGGGTCCGGAGGAGGCGCGGCCCCGCCGGGACGTTGGGATCGCGCTGAAGACGCTCATGGTCGGCCCTTCGCTCGGATTCCCGAACGCCGCCGCCGCGGGATAATCGTCCCCTTACCCGCGCCGTTTGCGCCGCCCCGCGTTCTCGCCGTCCTCGCCGCGGGGCACCCCGGTCTCCGATTCGCCGTCTCCGCCCGCCGCCGGCTTGGTGCCCCCCGCGGCCCCATAGCTTTCCGTGATCCAGCGGGCGAGTTCCTTGTCCGGTTCCTCCACAACCGCGCGGGTGACGCAGAACGTCGCGCGGTTGGACGTCTGGGCCGCCAGCTTCAGGCCGTGCTGGAAGTTGCGGAACCGTTCCTCGCACAAGGCGCGGATCGTCTTGTCCGCCGCCACGCTCAAGTCCACCAGCGCGTCCACGGCCTCGTCGTCGAATTCGAGTTTGACGCCGCACTCGGTCTGGAACCGTTCGGCGTATTTCGCGACCTCCTCCCGAAGCACTCCGCGCTGGGCCGCCTTGTTCTTCTTCAGCAGCGCGTTCAGGCCCTGGCGGGGATTCGCCATGACCCCGGTCGTGACCTCGAAGGCCTTGACCGGGGTGGACGGCAGTTCGAACTTGAAGTCGCGAAGGGTGCGTTCGAGAACGGTCATCAGCCCCCGGGCGCCGGTGTTTTCCGCGTGCGCCTGCCGGGCGATCTCGGCGATGGCCTCCCGCGTCACGGTCAGTTCGATCTCGTCGTAACCCAGGAAGTCCTCCTGGTACTGCCGCAGAATGCTCCCCTCGGACGCGAGAAGAATCTGTTCCAAATCCGCGGCGGACAGAGGCTCGCAGACGACCCGGACCGGAAGTCGGCCGACGAACTCGGGCTCGAACCCGTAGTTGATGAAGTCCTGGGTCTGAACTTGCTTCAGGTAATGGGAGTCCCCCTCCCGGCCCTCTCCCGCGGACTGGAACCCGATCTTGCCCTGATGGATGCGCTGGCGCACCTGGTCGGCGATCTTGTCGAACGCGCCGCTGACGATGAAGAGAATATGGCGCGTGCTGACCGTGCGTTTCGGCCGGCGCCCGCCCCGCTGCATCTCCAGGATCGCCTGCATCTGGCCGATCAAATCGGTCTGGCTGTGGAGATTGACGTCCGTTTCCTCCATGAGTTTGAGGAGGTTCACCTGGACGCCGCGCCCGGACACGTCCCGGCCCGCGGTCGACTGCGAGGCGATCTTGTCCACCTCGTCAATGTAGATGATTCCGTATTGAGCCAGTTCGACGTTTCCGTCCGCGATTCGGACGAGGTCGCGCACCATGTCCTCCACGTCGGACCCGACGTAGCCCGTCTCGGAAAACTTCGTGGCGTCGGCCTTGACGAACGGCACGCCGATCAACTTGGCGATGCAGCGGACGAGGTAGGTCTTGCCCACGCCCGTGGGGCCGATCAGGAGGAGGTTCTGTTTCGCGTATTCCTTTTCCCGCTGCGCCGGATTCCGGAGGCATCGCCGCACGTGATTATAATGATCGCAAATGGCCACGGAGAGGACCTTCTTGGCCTCGCCCTGCTGGATGACGAACCGGTCGAGGTAATCCCGGATCTCCCGCGGCTTGAGGTTGAACTGCTCGATGCGGCGCAGCGCCTCCGCCGCCCGCTTCTCCGCCTCATCGGGCGGTTCCTGGCCCGCCTCGGCCGCCTGGCCGAACGGACTGAAGCCAAACGGCGTCTGGCCTTGCCTCAGCAGGTCGTGCAGGCGCTTCTGCCATTGCTCGGCGTCGGGCTCGGTGTCTTTTGTGCTCATGGCGTCATGATCGGAATCGGCTCTGGAACTCGTCAAGACCAATCTACGGTGACGCCCCATCTCCTATGGCGGAATCCCGAATCGCGGAATGTTTTGCGAATGGCGCGTTCGCGGCGAAAACGGTATACACGTTCCGCTGACCCGCCATGAAAGGGATCGTCCAGAGTCCCGTCCGCCGCCGGCCTCGATCCGGGCCTTGCCGCGCGGCGTCCGAAGGGGCGTCGAACGGGGGACGATCTCAGGGATTTCGAAGTCCGTTCCAAGGAAACCCACTCTCGATAATCCGGCGGGCTAAGGCATACTGGCCCGAGGGTGGAAACGGAAGCAAAGGAACATGACCCCAGCGTTGAGCGAGTCTGCAACGTGAACCCAGGTCCCGGCGCTATGGCGCGCTACGGAGGGGCGGTCGCGGCCGTGGCGGCCGCCCTCGGCGTGCGGCTTGTGCTCCAGCCGTTCATTGTAGCGGACGTGCCGTTCCTGGTGTTTTTCGCGGCGGTCATGGTCAGCGCCGCGTGGGGCGGATTGGGGCCCGGCGTGCTGGCCACGGGACTGTCCTGCCTGGCGGCCGACTACTTCTTTCTGGAACCGAAATACGAAGTCTTCAGCGGCACCTTGGCGCAGAACCTGCCGCTGGCCTTGTTCGCGGTCGAAGGAGCGCTCGTGAGCGGCCTGGCCGAATGGCTCCGGATCGCGCTCCGCCGCTCCGAGGAAGACGGGGACCGGCTGCGCGAGGAAATGGCGAGACGCCAACGGTCGGAAGAGGAACTGGACCGGCATCGCCGGCATCTCGAGGACTTGGTCCGGCAGCGCACCTCCGACCTCGAACGGACAACGACGAACCTGCGGCGCTCCAACCAGGACCTGGAGCAGTTCGCCCACGTCGCGTCGCACGACCTGAAGGAGCCCCTCCGAATGGTCACGGGCTTCATGGGGTTGCTGAAGGAGCGGTATCGCGACCGGCTTGACGCCCAGGCCGGCGAATTCATCGAGTTTGCCGTGGGAGGCGCCACGCGAATGCAGCGGCTGATTGACGACCTGCTGGCCTACGCCCGGGTGGGCCGGAACACGGCGGTGGAGTCCGTGGACGCCGGCGTCGCGCTCGACGCCGCGCTCCAGAACCTCCGGGCCGCTCTCGACGAGTCCGGCGCGCGGATCGTCCGCGAGCCGTTGCCGGCCGTCAAGGCGAACGCGGTGGAACTGGCCCAGGTGTTCCAGAACCTGATCGGCAACGCCCTCAAGTTTCGCACGCCGGACGTCACGCCGGAGGTGCGCGTCGCGGCGGCGAAAGTCAAGGCGGACGACACGGTCTGGTTGTTTTCCGTGCGCGATAACGGCATCGGCATAGACCCGGCCTGTCGCCACAAGTTGTTCGAGGTGTTCCAGAGGCTGCACACCCGGGAGGAGTACGCCGGCACCGGCGTCGGTCTGGCGATTTGCAAGAAGGCGGTGGAACGGTTGGGCGGGAAGATCTGGGTCGAATCGGAGCCCGGCCACGGCGCCACGTTCTTCTTTACCCTTCCGGAACCGAACCGCCCCGGCGAAACAAGTTTATGACCCTGAACCCAAAAGAGCCCGTCGACGCCGCCCTCCGGCGGG
>Ga0182021_10006119_pt1 | contig 14294 bp, 10 predicted proteins | sample 612E3MmetaG_FD_120493 | JGI IMG/M metagenome (GOLD analysis project Ga0182021, IMG submission 120493) | Permafrost microbial communities from Stordalen Mire, Sweden - 612E3M metaG (Illumina Assembly) | ecosystem: Environmental > Terrestrial > Soil > Wetlands > Permafrost | place: Sweden... | reverse complement strand
GAGGTCCCGCTGGTCCAGAAGCTCGCCATCGAGATGTCCCGGCGCAACGCCAAACCGGTGATCGTGGCCACACAGGTGCTGGAGTCGATGATCGAGAACCCCCGACCGACCCGCGCCGAGGTCAGCGACTGCGCCAATGCCGTACTGGATGGCGCCGACGCCATCATGCTCTCGGGCGAGACGAGCGTCGGCAAGTGGCCGACCGAGGCCGTCAAGGCGATGGCCCGGATCATCGAGAGCGTCGAGGAGCACGGACTTGAGCGCGTTCCGAAGCTTGGCACCCGACCGCACACCACCGGTGGAGCGGTCACGGCTGCGGCCGCCGAGATCGGTGAGCTCGTGGGGGCCAAGTACCTGGTGACGTTCACCCAGCTGGGGGACTCCGCTCGAAGGCTCTCACGGATCCGTTCCAAGCTGCCGATGCTGGCGTTTACCCCCCTTGAGTCGACCCGCTCACAGCTGACCCTCACCTGGGGTATCGACTCATACCTCGTGCCGGCCTCGCGACACACCGACCAGATGATCGCCCAGGTTGATGAGGCACTGCTCGAGAGTGGCAGCTGCGTCGAGGGCGACACCGTAGTCATCGTTGCAGGCTCGCCTCCCGGCATACCGGGTTCGACCAATGGCCTGCGCGTGCACCACGTTGGTGACGCCAGGAACAAGGTGGCACCGGCATTCGAGGATCTCGGCTAGAACTCGCATCGTTTCAGCCTCATCGGTTCAGTTTGCGGGCATTCAAGGATCACTGGTACTTGCGGTGACCGACATCCCGGTATGCTGATCGCCGCAACCTCGCCGGGGTGGTGGAATGGCAGACACGGAGCACTCAAAATGCTTTGCTCGCAAGGGCGTGCGGGTTCGAGTCCCGCCCTCGGCACCGATCCTTCGGCTCTTGACCGGCAGGAAAGTAGCAGGGAAGGTGTCTTGAAGCACTGACATAGTCGGCTACTGACCACGCGGTCCTCGTGCGTGCAAGGGCCTCCAGACTGTGTTGATCACAGCGCTTTGGCCCGAAGCGTCCGCCGGCAGTTCCGTGCTCTCTAACGCGCTGTAGCCGAGCAGCAGCAGCTTCTGGTGGGCATTGTCGGGGCACAGTTAGCCGTTGGAGGCTTCGACCGACTCCTCGACCTTGGCCACAGACTTGACCCTCAACTCCGGTCTGAGTGCCGCCGATCTTACGGATTGCCGTCCTCGCGGGCCTGAATGTACTGGGCAAGGGTGTGATGGGAGACCCCAGCCAGCTCCCCGGCATCACTGACACGACCTCGGTCAAACAGAATGTCAGCGCCGATCGAGAATCCAGGCGCCAGCGACACCAAATGCTTCCAGCGTGTTCACGATCTGCTCGACAGACTTCACCGTGTCCATCCTGGGGGCGGATGCGCTTCAGCAGCGCCAACCGCACCGCAGAAGGGGCCTCAACGGCGGGACGCGGCGAGGCAAACCGAATTGCGGGTCAGATCTCGCGTCCACTGTCAGTCCACTACTGGGTGGCATCGTGAGCTGTTTGCCGGGCAGTTTCTCGCGTCCGCTGTCAGTCATGGCATGACACCGTCTGATTATGACGGCCAATGAGCTCACGGAAACTGTTCATGGCCCCCATGACTGATCCAGCGGTGCCGCATGTTCTGGGGTTGGACGCCGGTCGACGGGGCTGGGCCGCGGAGTCGGAATCCAAGGCATCAGCATTCGCCTTGCCAGATCACTTGCGGTCAACCGTAATATCGCGCAAAAATCGCATTACGTCCCACGAAACGGGAGCCCGTGACTCCGCTTTCGTGGGGGGCAGAATGTGCCACGCTGAGGGGGACAAGGGGAAATGACGTGACATTCGTCGGGGCTGGCTTCTTCTCACTACTGTGTGTGCTCGGTGCGATCTCGGTTCTGTGGCTGCTTGTTTATGTGGCACGGACCATCAGAGCCGATCGGATGAGTGAGGCGGGGGGGCTCGATCGCCTGGATAAGCTGAGGTGGGAGAGTTGGACCGTCTTGATCGGTTGGCCACCGTGGACGTGTTGGCGCGGGTGTAAGGATCTTCACGGTGAGGACTGGTGGAGGGCATACCTGTATCGGACGTGCTGGGACGGGTGTAAGGACCTTCATGGTGAGGAATGGTGGAGGGCATACGTGGATCCGAGCGACTGGTGCGGAGAAAGACCCACAGAACCCCAAGCCTCGACCCACGGCGAACACCTAACGGTCTTCTTAGATGACGTTGCCCCAGACCGTTGCGCCGAACCCTCGTCGTTGGCCGACCTGATCGGCTGAGCGCGCCTTCTGGATGGTACAAGGCCGAACGTTGAGGTCCCGGGCCAGCCGCCTCAGTCTGGCAGCCTGCTGGGTTCTGGATGTTTCCGTTGCAGATCCAGGACGCGCCTATACATGATGTCGCGCAGTTGAGGCGAGCACAGGTACTCCCGAAGCAACACCTGCCCGATACCGGGTCTCCAGATAGGACGACGCGGATCCAAGAGGAAGCTCGTTCCAAGGCGAATACCCCCGACTGCTGTGAAGTGGTGTCGGGAACGTCCAAGCGTGTCGAGCTTCGACACCGGATACCGTGACGGGCCGAGGTCGGGGTATAGCGCTAAGTCTGGGTGGCCGAGCCTCTTTGTCAACACCGTACCTGTGGCGGCTGTCGCATCTCCCCCTTGCGGCAGCCGGAACGGTTCACTCAGTGAGGTTCAGCCCTGGTGCGGCTCTTGTGGTTGAGTCAGCCACTTCTTGGACGTCGGCCTGTCCTTCGGCCACAAGCTACTGCTCGGCTTCATCGCCGGCCTCGTCCTGGTCGACGGCAGGTTCCGTAGGCCGCATCGGGCTGATCGTGGTAGCAACACCGAGCGCAGCGAGCTCGCGGTGAACGTTGGCAAGCTGCGCGTTGACGCTGTCACGACGCTGTATCGCGGCAGTGAGGTCGCGCTCGGAGTCTTCCCTGATGCGCTCAGCCTTGGTCTTGGCCTCTGCCACCAGTGTCTGAGCGCGCGCCATCGCCTGCTCCAGCTGCTGGGCAATCTTCGACGCAGCTTCTTGCTGCGCTCGCTCGGAGTCGCTGCGAGCCCGCTCCGAGCGCTGCCGGATCGCGGCCAGTTGTTGTTCGGCTGCCGCTACCTGTGCAGCGAACTCCGAGGCCGACGCTTCTCGACGCGCCGCCAGAGTCGTCTCGAAGTCGATTGCCGCGGCCGCGGCGTTTGCACGTGCCCGCTCGTAGAGGGCTTCGCTCTCTTCCCGCCGGGCCATTGCTTGGCGGTCTGCGTCCTGCCGGGCCATTGTCTGGCGGTCGATGTCGTCTCGGAGGCTTTCTGCCTCCCGTCTGGCGTCGTCCCGGAGACTGTCCGCCTGTTGTTGGGCCTCTTGCAGGAGGCTGTCCGCCTGTTGTTGGGCCTCTTCCAGCATCCGGGCCGCCCCATCCTGGGCTGTGCTGTATGTCTCCCTCGCATACTTGTCCGCGTCCTGACGGGTCGCAAGCGCGTTCTCTTCGGCGAGCGCAAGGCTGTTCGCAGCGCCCGCCTGGGCGCGTGTTCGCAGTTCATTGACTTCGTTGTCTACCAGTGTCAGGACTGTGCCGATGCGTTCGCCAAGACCTGTGTAGGTGGGTGTCGTGGCCTCCCTTTGTGCATCTTCGAGCAGTCGGACCCGTTCGGCGTTATCCTGCGACTCAACTCTGAGCTGGTCATTGGCGGCCGTGAGATCGTTGATCTGGCGAGTGTGTTCGGTGGCCTGCTTCCAGGCTGACGCAGCTGCCTGCGCCAGTTCATTCAGATGTTGGTCCACTTGGGCTGTGTCGTATCCACGTTTCATGCTGCGGAAACTGACGTTGTAATCGGACATCTGGCTTCCTCTCGTCGCTGAGGTGCTGAGGCGACGATAGGGCCGATCAGCCCGCCGTGACAACACTTCGCCCGCCTCGGATTGGGTGAGAATCCCAACGACGATCTCCAAGCACAGGAAGCCATCGGTGCTGGCAGCGTCCACTTTCGGAGCGCGGGGCAGGCGCTCCCCCAGAATGAGTTCGCAGATGGCGAGGCCTGCGCAGATGAAGGGCAGGCCCATGCACGAGATCGAGCGGGCTCTGGGCAAACCGCCGTGCTGGATCTGTCAACCTCAGGAATGCTGAGCACTGGGCTCCAGGATCCTGTGTCCGTCTGGCAGAGGTGTGCAACATGGTCGGATTGGGTCGACAATCGCCTCTTTACCCGACAGCGAGTGAAGATAGGTGGAAACGAGGTCCCCCCACATGACTGTTCGCACGAACTCGAGGCTAAGTCGGCTCCTACGCCAGGGTTCGTGAAACGGGCCTGCTGACAGGCGCGAGAAGCTTATGGCTGGGCGTGAGCAACAGGAGTCTGGATCGTTGTTGGTGGGGTGGTTACCCACCCCTGGACGGCCAGGGTCAAGCCCAAAAGAGACGCCGCGGTCACGGCAACGACAAGAAGCGTAAGGGTGACTGCGCACAATAGGTACATGACAACTCGCGTGGCCATTTTCACGACATGGACGAACATGGGGCAAAATGTAGGACTTCGAGGTCACCAGCACTAGATCCTTGACGGATGAACCTTGCTTGCCCGGGTCAAGTGTGTCATCGTGCTGCACGCAGTCGGTAGGCTGACCTGCGTGACCGACGACGCCCACCCTCTGCCGAGCCCCCCAGCCAACCCACCTGCCGTCTCTTGCAAGGTCCGCATCCTGGTCGCGGAGGACGAGGCGTTGATCCGCCTGGACCTCACCGAGATGCTGGTCGAGTCAGGGTACGTCGTGGTTGGTCAGGCCAGCAACGGTAAGCAGGCAATTGCCCTCAGCCGTGAGCTGAAGCCGGATCTGGTGCTGATGGATGTCAAGATGCCGGTTCTCGACGGCATCAGCGCGGCTGAACAGATCGGCAAGGAACGGATCGCGCCCGTGGTCATGCTGACGGCGTTCAGCCAGAAAGAGTTGGTCGAGCGCGCTCGCGACGCGGGCGTCATGGCCTACATCATCAAGCCGTTCACCGCGGCGGACCTGGCGCCGGCTATCAGCATCGCGCGTTCCCGTTGGGTCGAGATGCACGCGCTGGAGGCCGAGATCGCTGACCTGGGGCAGCGGTTCGAAACCCGCAAGATCGTCGACCGGGCCAAAGGCGTCCTGATGGCCAAGCTGATGATCAGTGAGCCGGAGGCGTTCAGTTGGATCCAGAAGACCGCGATGGACCGCCGCATGGGGATGCGCGAGGTGGCAGCCACGGTCGTCTCCGGTATGTCCGGTGGGTCCCCGGAATCCTGACCTGAGCTAGCTAGCGCAGCATCACCACGACCTGGGTGAGCAACGGGGCCACGATCAACGCCGGCAGCAGATCGCCCACCGGGATCTCACGAATCCGCAGCAGCCGCAGTGAGATCCCCACCAGCAGCAGTCCACCCGTGGCTGTCAGGGCGGCCACGTGGGCGTCCGGCAGCATCGAACCCAGGAGAACTCCCAGCAGCGTCAACAGGCCCTGAACGACGGCAACAGACAGGGCCGAGAGCAGAACGCCCACGCCGAAGGACGATGCGAACGCCACAGCGGCGAAACCGTCAAGCACGGCCTTGAGGGTCAACTGGTCGATCCCCCTGCCCAGCCCGTCCGACAGTGAGCCCAAGATCGTTAGTGGTCCGACGCAGAACAGCAAGGAGGCGCTCAGCCAGCCTTCGATGAAGCGTTCTCGGGCCTCGTGTCCCTGGCCGCTCTCCTGAGCGGGGACCAGTTGCGGGCGACGTGCCAGTCTGGTCTGGATGACGCCGGCAAGATCTTCCAGTCGGCCCTCGATCCGCAGCAGCGAACCGGTGATGCCGCCGATCAACAGGCTGCCGAGCACGATCAGTACCGGCGCGCCCGCACCGACTGCGGATGTCAATGAGGGGTCCAGCACCTTGAACGCCGACAGGCCCGCCATGAGCAGAGTCGTCAGGCCCAGGCAGTCGGTGACCACCCACCGGGTGCGGTCGGGGAGTCGGTGACCCACGGCCATACCGAGCAAGGATCCTAAGACGATCGTGGCGATGTTGATGACAGTTCCCAGCCCGGGAAAGGTGTTGTGCATGTGCCGGATCCGTTCTCAGAGGCTGTCTGTCGCCGGCAGGCCTGGGGGCGGGGTTGCCCTGCGGGCGGTGGCGTTGATCGCGACCCCGACGGGCATCGAAGCCTGGACCTGCTGGCCGGGCACCTGGATGAGCTTGATCATCTTGCTGTCCCAGAGGGCGCCGACGTTCATGGCGCTCGGTGCGCCCAGAACCTGCTCGTGCTTGTTGCCCATCAAGCTGCTTGTCTCTTCGTTGGTCATCAGGGGCCTAGGCTGCCATGCGTGAGCCGACTCCTTCTTATCGACGGTCATTCGATGGCTTACCGGGCGTTCTTCGCGCTACCGGTGGCCAACTTCGCCACTAGCACCGGTCAGCCGACCAATGCTGTCTATGGGTTCACTTCGATGCTGATCAACGTCCTGCGCGACGAGGCACCGACCCACGTCGGTGTGGCCTTCGACGTCAGCCGGCAGACGTTCCGGATGGCTGAGTACGCCGAGTACAAGGCAGGTCGATCAGCCACGCCCGACGAGTTCAAAGGTCAGATCTCGTTGTTGCAGGAGGTCCTTGACGCCCTGAGGATCCGGTATATCCAGGTCGAGGGCTTCGAGGCTGATGATGTGCTGGCGACATTGACCACTGCCGCGATCGAGGCAGCCGGCATCGATGAGGTGCTGGTCTGTTCGGGTGATCGTGACGCATTTCAGCTGGTTAACGACAAGGTAACCGTCCTCTACCCGGTCAAGGGTGTCTCTGAGCTGGCTCGGCTGACCCCTGCGGCCGTGGAGGCCAAATACGGTGTCTCGCCGCGGCTCTACAGTGATCTCGCGGCGCTGGTGGGTGAGTCCTCCGACAATCTTCCGGGTGTGCCCGGAGTGGGTCCGAAGACTGCAGCCAAGTGGATCCAGCTGTATGGCGATCTCACCGGTGTGATCGCGCATGTGAGCGAGATCAAGGGCAAGGCAGGTGAGTCGCTGCGTGACAACCTCGACTCCGTCTTGCGTAATCGCCGGCTGAACCAACTGGTCCACGACGTAGCCATGGATGTCACTGTGGACGATCTCAAGCGCCAGTCGTGGGACCGCGAGGAGGTGCACAAGGTCTTTGACGGCCTGGAGTTCCGGGTTCTTCGGGACCGCCTCTTCGCTACCCTTAAGGCCGTCGAGGTGGAAGCAGAGTCCGGCTTTGACCTGCAGGGTTTAGTGCTGTCATCTGAGCAGGTACCGGCCTGGTTGAGTGAGCACACAGCACCGGGGTCGCGAGTCGGAGTCCATGTTGAGGGCACCTGGGCGCGCGGTACTGGTGACGCACGGGCGCTGGCCATCGCAACCGGGACCGGCGTTGCGGCTTTCATCGATCTTGTCAACCTTGACCCCGCGGCGGAGGGTGCTGTAGCCAGCTGGCTGGGCGACGCCGCGCGGACCAAGGCGCTGCATGACGCCAAGGGGCCGATGCAGGCACTGGCTGCGCGGGGCCTGTCATTAGCCGGGCTGACTAGCGACACGGCGCTGTCTGCTTATCTGGTCCGGCCGGACCAGCGGTCTTATGACCTGGCCGATTTGGTGCTGCGTCACCTTTCCCGTGAGCTGCGCAACGACACCGAGTCTGGCGGGCAGGGCCTGCTGGACTTCAGCGCTGACGGCGAGGCTGAGGCCCAGACCGCCATGGTGCGGGCTCGGGCGATCCTTGACCTGGCCACGTCCTTGGACATCGAGCTCGAGCAGACCGGGGGCGCAGCTCTGCTGGCGCAGATCGAGCTGCCGTTGGTCGAGGTGCTTGCGTCCATGGAACGGGTTGGGATTGCCGTGGATGAACCGGCCATGGAGGCGCTGGAGGCTCACTTCGCGGAGAAGGTGCGCGAGGCTCAGGGAGACGCGTACAACGCGATCGGGGGCGAGCAGATCAACCTCGGCTCACCCAAACAGCTACAGGTCGTGCTCTTTGACACCCTCGGTATGCCCAAGACCAAGAAGACCAAGACCGGTTACACGACCGACGCCGACGCCCTGACCGATCTCTACAGCAAAACAGAGCACCCCTTCCTCGAGGCTCTCCTGCGTCACCGGGACGCTTCACGGCTGCGGCAGACCATCGAGGGACTACTGAAGTCGGTGGCCGACGACGGCCGCATTCACACGACCTACCAACAGACGATCGCCGCTACCGGGCGCCTGTCATCGACAGACCCGAACCTGCAGAACATACCGATCCGCACCGAGGAGGGACGTCGCATTCGCGAGGTCTTTGTGGTGGGACAAGGGTTCGAGTCGCTGATGTCTGCCGACTACAGCCAGATCGAAATGCGGATCATGGCGCATCTGTCCGGCGACGAGGGGCTGATCCAGGCGTTCCAGTCTGGGGAGGATCTGCACCGCTTCGTGGGATCGCGAGTGTTCGGAGTTCCGCCGCAAGAGGTGACCGCGGCTATGCGTTCCAAGATCAAAGCGATGTCCTATGGCCTGGCATACGGACTCTCTGCATTCGGGCTGTCCAAGCAGCTCCTCATCCCGACCAGCGAGGCCGCGACTCTGATGGAGGAGTACTTCACCCGGTTCGGCGGCGTTCGCGACTATCTGCAGGACATCGTCGCCCAGGCAAGGGGGACTGGGTATACCGAGACGATGCTGGGCCGAAGGCGCTACCTGCCGGATCTGACCTCTGACAACCGCCAGCGACGCGAGGCGGCTGAACGGATGGCGCTGAACGCTCCGATCCAGGGTTCGGCGGCCGACATCATCAAGCTCGCAATGCTTCGCGTCGATGCGGCCCTGCGAGAGTCAGATGCCGCGTCGCGGGTTCTGCTCCAGGTGCACGACGAGCTCGTTCTGGAGATCGCACCGGGCGAGCGCGAACCCCTCGAGGCACTGGTCCGCAAGCAGATGGGTGCCGCCGTCGAGATGGATGTCCCGCTGGAGGTCAGCGTCGGGGTCGGCGGGTCCTGGCACGACGCCGTGCACTAATGCTCCGGTTGCCGCAGGTGCCCATTGAAGGTCCCGGTCGCATTCCTGGTCGGCGGGTCGGGCACCGTGGCCCTGACGTCGCCTCTGCCTGGGCAGCTATGGCGTCGGGATATGTCAGCTCACCCGGTTTTCGCACACGAATATCGCGGTTCCCGGAATGAGGGCGCCGCGCAGGGGACTCCACCCGCCCCAGACCTGGTGGTTCTGCGGAGGCCACTCCGGCTCGACCAAATCGACGAGGCAGAGTCCGGCGGCCGTGAGTTCGCGTACGCGATCGCCAAGGGTGCGGTGATGTTCGACATAGGTCGCAGCGCCTGACTCCTGCTCGACATACGGAGTCCGGTCGAAGTATGAGTTGCTCACCGTCAAACCCGGATAGCCGGGATCATCGGGCAATGCCCACCGCATCGGGTGAGTCGTGGAGAAAACGAACCTGCCGCCGGGGCGAAGCACCCGGGCCGCCTGGGCCATCAGCGCGGCCGAGTCCGCGACGAACGGCACCGCGCCGTATGCCGTGAAGACCGTGTCGAAGCTGGAGTCTGCGAACGGGAGGCTGGTCGCATCGCACTGCACCAGCGGCACGGTCAACCCGGTCGCCGCGGTGAAGGCTCGATTGAGGTCGGCCCCTTGGGCCAGCATGCCGCCGGAGATGTCGGTGGCGACCACGCGGGCATGGTGTCGTGCGGCATATCGGCTGCACTGAGCCGCTCCGGCGCCAATCTCTAGTAGGTCCTTGCCCCTGACCTCGCCCAGGAGAGCGGCGTCGGCCTCGCGCAGGCCTTCGGGCCCCCAGACGAAATCGTCGTCGCCGAGGAAGGATCCGTGCTCGTCGTAGTAGCCGACTGCCTCGCTGTCCCACCAGGTCCGGTTGGCCCGGGCCGTCTCGCGCGAATCGACTTGGCGCCGAGCCGCGACAGATTGGTCGCTGTCCTGGCTGTTGTTTGGGTCATCTTCATTGTCCGTGTGGTTCACATCCATCATCCTTCCTGAGGCCCCGGCGTTGACCAGAGTGAGTGGTCATCGGTAAGGTTTGCAGGTCTGATACCAAACTCCTCAGGTGACCGAGATCGGTCGCTCGCGGGAGCGTGTCAGCAAGCGCCTCAGAAATACACCTTTTTCACCTGCACCGTCCACCTTGGGCGCTCGGCATCTCGTGTCGTGAGCCTTTAGCCAATATGTCCCCAATCGGAGTCCCAACTACATGACAGCCAGCCCGGCCGTGAAGGCCAGCCCCCAGGTCGCGATCAACGACATCGGATCTGAGGAAGAGCTTCTCGCCGCAATCGACGCGACGATCAAGCACTTCAGCGACGGCGATATCGTCGAAGGAATCATCGTCAAGGTCGACCGTGACGAGGTCCTGCTCGACATCGGTTACAAGACCGAGGGTGTCATCCCCTCTCGCGAACTCTCCATCAAGCACGACGTCGACCCCTCTGAGGTCGTTTCCGTGGGTGATGCAGTCGAGGCCCTCGTCCTTCAGAAGGAGGACAAGGAAGGCCGCCTGATTCTGTCCAAGAAGCGCGCACAGTCCGAGCGCGCCTGGGGCACCATTGAGAAGATCAAGGAAGAGGACGGTGTCGTCACCGGAACAGTCATCGAGGTTGTTAAGGGTGGACTCATCCTCGATATCGGCCTGCGCGGCTTCTTGCCTGCCTCTCTGGTCGAGATGCGCCGCGTCCGCGACCTCCAGCCATACGTCGGCAAGGAGATCGAGGCGAAGATCATCGAGCTGGACAAGATCCGCAACAACGTGGTCCTGTCCCGTCGCGCCTGGCTGGAGCAGACCCAGTCCGAGGTTCGTACCACGTTCCTCAAGGAGCTCCAGAAGGGTCAGGTTCGATCCGGGGTCGTCAGCAGCATCGTCAACTTCGGTGCGTTCGTTGACCTTGGTGGCGTCGACGGTCTGGTCCACGTCTCCGAGCTGTCCTGGAAGCACATCGACCACCCGTCCGAGGTTGTCGAGGTCGGCCAAGAGGTCACCGTCGAGGTGCTCGATGTCGACATGGACCGCGAGCGTGTCTCGCTGTCCTTGAAGGCCACCCAGGAAGACCCGTGGCAGCACTTCGCACGCACTCACGCGATCGGCCAGGTCGTCCCGGGCAAGGTCACCAAGCTGGTTCCGTTCGGTGCGTTCGTCCGAGTGGATGATGGCATCGAGGGCCTGGTTCACATCTCTGAGCTGGCCGAGCGCCACGTGGAGCTGCCCGAGCAGGTCGTCAACGTCGGAGACGACATCTTCGTCAAGGTCATCGACATCGACCTCGAGCGTCGCCGCATCTCGCTCTCGCTCAAACAGGCCAATGACCCCAGCGGCGCGGTCGCCGAGTTCGACCCGACGATGTACGGCATGGCTGCCGAGTACGACGAGGCCGGCAACTACAAGTACCCCGAGGGCTTCGACCCCGAGACCAACGAATGGACCGCCGGTCACGAGGAGCAGCGCGAGAAGTGGGAGAAGCAGTACGCCCAGGCCCATGATCGGTGGGAGGCGCACAAGATTCAGGTCGATGAGGCCATCAAGGCTGACGCCGAGGCCGCCGCCAACCCGGAGAAGCCGACCAGCTACTCCTCTAACGGCTCATCGTCCTCTGACTCGAATGGTTCTTCGTCGTCGTCATCTTCGGACTCAGCGCAGGCTGAGGGCACGCTGGCTTCGGATGAGGCGCTCGCCGCTCTGCGCGAGAAGCTCACCGGCAACTAGTCACCCCATCACCACGAAGGCCCCCGCTATCGGCGGGGGCCTTCGTGGTTGCCGGACGTTTGTCACCCGCGGAATCCAGCCTCGATCGCGCTAGAGTCGGCCCATGCTCCGCATAGGACTGACCGGTGGGATCGGCTCGGGCAAGTCGACCGTGGCACGGCGATTTCGGGAACTCGGGGCTATGGTCATCGACGCCGACCAGGTGGCCCGTGAAGTCGTCACTGCCGACTCAAGCGGCCTGGCCGCGATCCGTCAACGATTCGGTGAGGCGGTGATGGCACCCGATGAGTCCCTGGATCGTGGCGCGTTGGGCAGGATCGTCTTCGCCGACGAGCAGGCGCGCAGGGACCTGGAAGCCATCACCCACCCGCTGATCAGTGAGCGAACTCGCTCGTTGATGGAGTCGGCAGCGCCCGAACAGATCGTGGTGCACGAGGTTCCACTGCTGGCCGAGCTGGATATGGCTGCTGCTTACCACCTCACAGTCGTCGTCGTAGCCAGCGACGACATCCGTGTGGCGCGCCTCACCGGTGGGCGCGGCTTCACGCAGGAGGATGCTCGGGCCCGTATCGCGGCGCAGGCCAGCGATCGCGCACGCCGGGCATGTGCCGATGTGTGGCTCGACAACAACGGGCCCGTGGGCGGGCTGCTGGCCCAAATCGACGCTCTGTGGTACGAGCGGATCGCTGGCTTCAATGACAACCTGATGAGCGGCTTGCCCAGCCGTGAGCCCGAGTCTCCGACCCCGGTGGCCTATGACGATTCGTGGCCGGCGACGGCGGAACGGCTCAACCGGCGAGTAGCTCTGGTGTTGAGGGGGCAGGCGGTGGCCATCGAGCACATCGGGTCGACCAGCGTTCCGGGTTTGATCGCCCGCAACATCATCGATATGCAGGTCGGCGTGCGGGCGCTGGCAGAGGCCGACGACGCGGACTTCATACATGCTCTGGCGGACAAGGGTTTTCCCCGATTAGAGGACCACGAGCACACCCCGGGGCGCGAGCTGCCATGGGTCGACCATGCAGGGCGGTGGCCCGAGCGCGTCCATGCCAGTGCGGACCCGGGACAGATGGTGCGCATGCACGTGCGCGAGGTCGACGGACCGGCGTGGCGAAGGGCCTTGCTATTGCGTGACTGGCTGCGTGCCGAGGCTGACGAACGGGATGCCTATGGCGAACTCAAACGTCAGCTGGCCCACTCAGAAACGACAACAACGGAGTACGCCGAGGCCCAGCGGCTATGGCTGGAGAAGGCCTTCGCGCGAGCGGATACGTGGGCTCGGGACGCCGCACGAGGCGACACCTGAGCGATCAGCGCAAGCCGGGCAGTGTTCTAGGGCCGAGGCGACGAACCCGACCCACGGTTCTCGTTGGCTAATGAGCGCACCGCTCTAGCCTGGATGCGCACGTCCCTGGCGCTGGTCGGGGCAGGCGTAGCGACCATCTCCATCTCGGCCGTGGCCAGTGTGCCCAGCTGGACGGCCCTGATCGGGGCCGCATCGTGGGTTGGCGGAGCACTGTTGGCCTGGGCGGGCTGTTGCCGGGTGCGCTCGCGTCGAGTGAGCCCACCCGAATGAAGAAGGCTTTGCCGGCGCCGCGCGCCCTGGGCGCGCTTTCGGGCGCGGTCATCGTGCTGGCTGCTCTGATGGTACTGCTCAGCGCGACGAGCTGGTGGCCCGATGACGGCCTTCCCTGTCGGCGCAGGACTTCAGCCTGAGCGCACGGCGCTGGCTTGGAAGCGGACTGCCATCACGGACACCGTCATCATGGTGCCGCTAATCGTGGTCAACGCAAGGCTCGGGCTCTGGCTGATGAGCGTTCTGGGGGCGGTGGCCACCTGCTGCGGCAGGGTGCTGGTCGTCGGGGTGCATCGCAGGTTCTCACAGCTGCCAGGCACGTATAGACCCTCTCCGTATGGCCCGATGACCGTGTCGCAGCGGTGACGGGCCTGACGGCGTCTCAGGCTCTGTTCACGGCGCGTTTTCTTGTATGGCAATGAACTCAGACGGAGCAGAGTTGCACTGAGAAGGTGACCGCTGTCGGTGGCGGCGTCTACGGTTGACCTATGCGGCCCACGACGGATCTTCAGCGCACGGTTGCCCCATTTCATGTGGTCGCCGACTTTGAACCCAGTGGCGATCAGCCGACGGCGATTGCCGAGCTGACCAAGCGGATCCGGGCAGGCGAGCAGGACGTCGTGCTGCTCGGCGCAACCGGCACAGGCAAGTCGGCCACCGCAGCCTGGCTGATCGAGCAGGTCCAACGCCCCACGCTGGTCATGGCGCCGAACAAGACGCTTGCAGCCCAGCTGGCCAACGAGTTCCGTGAGCTGTTGCCGGACAACGCTGTTGAGTACTTCGTCAGCTACTACGACTACTACCAGCCCGAGGCGTACATCGCTCAGACTGACACCTACATTGAGAAGGACTCCTCGATCAACGACGAGGTGGAGCGGCTGCGGCACAGTGCCACCAACTCGTTGCTGACCAGACGTGACGTCATCGTGGTGGCCTCGGTGTCCTGCATCTATGGGCTGGGCACCCCGCAGGAGTATGTCGACCGGATGGTGCGGCTCAAGGTGGGCACACAGATT
>Ga0182021_10006116_pt1 | contig 14296 bp, 11 predicted proteins | sample 612E3MmetaG_FD_120493 | JGI IMG/M metagenome (GOLD analysis project Ga0182021, IMG submission 120493) | Permafrost microbial communities from Stordalen Mire, Sweden - 612E3M metaG (Illumina Assembly) | ecosystem: Environmental > Terrestrial > Soil > Wetlands > Permafrost | place: Sweden... | reverse complement strand
CCTGCGGCCTGGCCAACGGCTCCATCCAAGTCCCGCCCAACGGCCAGCCCATCCTCCTGCTCGTGGACCGGCAGACGATCGGCGGTTACCCGATCATCGCCACTATGATCCATGCCGACCTTCCGCTCGTAGCCCAGAGCGCCCCGGGGGACGAACTTCGCTTCTCCGCCGTCTCCCCCGAGGAAGGCCGGCAGGCTTATATCCGACTCTGGGGAAATTTGAAAAAATTAAAGCAAACCGCTTCAAACCTTTAAGCCACAGAGATCACCGAAAACATAGAGAAACCCTCCAGGTTTATAAAAAACTCCCTTCAAAGATCTTCGATCATCTTGTGCTCAATCTCGCATTCAAAATTGCCGGCCCAAATGCACCGGTTATTATGGATGATCGTCGGAGAAATGCGTTATAATGGGATAAATTTTTGATTTTTGGAGGGGCTTGTATCCGGATGAATTCTCGGTGTTCTCTGTGTCCTATGTGGCAAAAATGCCTTTATTCTTTTCAGGAGGCCTTATGAAAAGAACCTTCGCTCTTTCGGCCATCGGAAAGGACCGCCCCGGGATCGTGGCCGAGGTGTCCGGGTTGATCTACGAGTGCGGCGGGAACCTGGAAGACTCCAGTATGACCCGCTTGGGAGAACAGTTCGCTCTGCTCATTCTTCTCTCGGGAAGCGGGGAGGAGTTCCCGTACCGTCTTTCCACCGGGTGCAAGCGGCTGGAGTGGGAAAAACATCTCTCCATCTTCCTCACCCCGCTGGAAGCCGGCGAGGGGAAAGCGGGAGAGAAAGGCCGCCTGGACCTCTACGAACTCTCCACGACCGGCATGGACCGGATGGGCATTGTCCACCGGGTCTCCCGGCTCCTGGCCGATCACGGGATCAACATCGCCGACATGCACACCAAGGCCACTCCCTCGCCCGAAAGCGGAACTCCCATCTTCACGATGCAGATCCTCTTAGAGATTCCAGCCGCAGTCTCCGCGCGGGGCCTTCTGGATGAGCTTAACCTACTGGGAGAAGAAATGGCCATCGACATTTCTTTGAAGAAAGCCTCAGTCTGAAGACAATTTTCACCGCAGAGAACGCTGCCGTGGGCAGAGAGTGACCAAAGTATAAGGTTAAGAAAATGGCTAGAAAACATGCATTTTTTCTTTTTTGGTTATGGCATTCCAATTTTTTATCGATTCTCTGCGTTCTCTGCGCTTTCTGCGGTGAAAAAAAATGAAACCAATCATCGCCATCGTAGGCCGGCCCAACGTGGGGAAATCGACCTTCTTCAATCGGCTGGTCGGCCAGCGAAAAGCCATCGTGGAGGACGAGCCCGGGGTTACCCGGGACCGCAATTACGCCGAAGCCTCCTATGAGGATCACCCCTTTATTCTGATCGACACCGGAGGTTTTGAGCCCACTTCCGGCGATCGCATCCAGCAGCAGATCAGAGAGCAGGTCGAGGTGGCCATCCAGGAGGCCGACCTGATCCTCTTCCTCATGGATGGGAAGGAAGGGTTGAACCCTACGGATGAGGAGGTGGCCGGGGTTCTGCGGAAAGTCACCAAACCCGTCTTCTACGTGGTGAACAAGATCGACGGAGAAAGACAAGAGGGGTCGGTTATGGACTTCTACCACCTGGGGGTTTCCCCCCTCTACTCCGTCTCTGCCGAACACGGGCGCGGGATGGGGGACCTCATGGACGAAGTGATCAAGGCCCTCCCCGCAGGTCCACCGGAGAAAGAGAGGATCGAAGAGGGAGTCCGGGTGGCGATCGTGGGCCGTCCCAACGTGGGAAAGTCATCCCTGCTGAACAAACTCGTCGGCCGTCCCCGGGCCATCGTGGATTCCACCCCCGGTACCACGCGCGATACGCTTGACACCCCTCTGCTCCGCGAAGGGCGCAAGTATGTTCTTATCGATACGGCGGGGATTCGCCGGAAAAGCAAGGTTACCGAACGGGTGGAGAAATATTCGGCCATCAAGGCGCTGAAAAGCCTGGAGCGCTGCGATGTAGCCCTGGTTCTGATCGACGGGTTTGAGGGCCTTACCGAGCAGGACGCCCGCATCGCGGAATTCGCCGAGGAGAGCGGACGGGCCCTGATCCTGGTGGTTAACAAGTGGGACTTGGTGCAAAAAGAAACGCCCACCATGGAGGAATACAAGGAAAGAATCCGGCGGGATATGAAAACCCTGGATTACGTGCCCACCCTCTTCATCTCCGCCTCGACCGGCCAGAGGGTGAGCCGCCTCTTTCAAACCATAGACGAAGTGATGGCCGAGCATCGAAAACGCATCACCACGGGGGAACTGAACAACTGGTTGAAAGAAGCGAAGGAGAACTACCCTCCCCCTGCTTTCCACAATCGCCCCGTAAAACTGCTCTTTATTTCTCAGGTCTCGACCGCACCCCCAACCTTTGTTCTTTTCGTGAACGAACCGTTAGGCCTGGGAGAGTCCTACCAGCGCTATCTCCTCCGCCGTCTCCGGGAAAAGTACGGCTTTACCGGCACCCCCCTTCGGCTCTATCTGAGGAAGAGAAAGAAGGAAAATGCCGAAAGCAGGGGCTAGCCGATTCCGAAGGGAGAGGGCAGGATGAGGGGGGCGGTAGACCGGAGGACCATCCATTCCTTTTGCGACCCTCAATGAATATGGGAAGACGGTAACAGTTTGATCTTTTGAAAAGCCCTCACATTCTCCTTCATCCCACCTTTCCAACGCAGGAAAAAACAGACCCTTCCCTCGAATCGCCAAGAAGCTCTCCTCCCTTTGAGGGAGGACGGGAGGAATTTCTGGCAAGGCTTTTTCAAAGGGTTAGAGTGTTACGGAAAACTTACCAGGGCGATTTTTCGCCCGGGGGGATCGGGATTTCGGCCACGTTCAACACCATGGAAACCGCCACGTAGAATCCACTGACCGCGACCAGGTCGATCACTCCTTGCTCTCCGAGCGTCTCCATTGCCCGTTTGAATAGCGCTTCGTCGACGAAATGCTCCCGGTGCAGGGTCGTGCAGAAATCGTAGACCAGTTCCTCGTCCGGCTTCATGTTCGCCGGCCGCCTGTTCTGCGCCAGATCATCGGCGATGGACTCGGCGAGCCCGCCCTTGATCGCCAGCGGTTTGTGGGCATACCACTCGTATTTGGATCCCCAAACGCGGGCGGTGATGATGATCGCGAATTCATTGAGCCGCGCCGGCAGCGAGGTTTTATACCGCACGTACTCGCCGAGCCTTTGCCATCGGTCAGCCAATTCCGGGCTGCGCAGCAGCGGACCGAAGGGCCCCCGCACACCCCCGCGCGAGCCGGCGATTTCGTCATACACGCGCTTTTGCGCGTCGGTCATCTGCTCCCGCTTGATTTCCGGAAAACGTGGGTCCTTGTTTTGGGCGCTGGCCGCGATGGCCATCCCGAAGACAAGAAAGCTCACCAACGAAGTAATCAAAATGTACCGCATGGATTTTTCCTCCCTCCGGTTTGATTTCTTAGACCGCAGTCATTTTATTGGTTCGAGTGTATTGGGGAGGGGATGGTTTGTCAAGGGAAAGTGGGGAGGGATTGGGGGCTTCTTGAGGTCTGCTCCAGGAAAGAAAAAACGTCAAGGAACGAGGTTCGAGGCTTGAGGTTTTCCCCATTCCTCACTCCCTATGTCTCGTTCCTCGATCCTCGGGCCTCAAACCTCGTGCCTTGATCCTTGTACCTTGATCCTTGTTCCTCTTATTTATGGAAGGTTTCCCAGTTTGTCCCCTAAATTGTACTCTTTAACCAAGGCCATCGCCTGGTTCCACGTGTCGTCTTCGATCTCTACGCCCTTCTTGCTCCGTTCCTTCCTGCTCTTGGCCTCCTTCTCGCCCGGGTACAGGATCTGGTCGACGCCCGGCGCCAGGGGGGTTTCTTTGACGTAATCCACCATCATGGACACCTCAGACTTGACCGTTTCCATGGGCGCGAACCTCTTGATGTCCAGGACCAAAATGAGAGAGCCGTTGCTCAGCTGTTGATCCCCGGGCTTGGGAGGAAAACCGTCGCGGGACAGGAGGCTGCCGAACATATCGGTCATAAAGGCCAGGCAGTACCCTTTGTGCCCGACTGACCCCCCCACAGGCAGGATAGCGCCGCCGGCATAATAGTCGTTGGGGTCGTTGCTGGGGCGGCCTTCTTTGTCCAGGAGCCAGCCATCCGGGAGTTTTTGCCCCCGGGCACGGTGCACCCGGATCTTGCCCTCGGCGGCGGCGCAGGTGGCGAAGTCTGATAGAATCGGCCCTTCTTCCTCACTGGGAAAAGCCATCATGATGGGGTTCGTGGCCAGTTTCCGCCGGGTGCCGCCGAAGGGCGCCTGGGAGATCGCCTGGCCGCCGGTGGCGCAGTAAATGATCGCCGCGCAGCCCGCTTTTGCCGCCATCTCCCCGTAGGCTCCCAGCCGCCCCAGGTGGCGCAGGTGGCGAACGGTGACGCAGGCTAAGCCCTGGGCCTTCGCTTTGTCGATCGCCAGCTCCGTCGAAAATCTGGCAGCCACTTGGCCGAAGCCGTAATGGCCGTCCACCTGGGCGATTACCGAAGACTGGTTGACGATCTCCGGCTTGGCCGCGGGAATAATCACCCCTTCTTTGATTTGACGGACGTACTGGATGATGCGAATAAACCCGTGCGAATCGTGTCCGGCCAGGTTGTTATCGGCCAGATGCTGCGCCACGATCCGGCCGTGATCCTCCGGGGCGCCAGCGGCGCAAAGAAGATGGAAACAGATCTTTTCCAGCTGTTCACCCTTGAGCGTCGGCATTAGAAATCCTCCTCGTTTTTCATTTTTATGTTCCCTGATAAGAATATATCCTTAAACCCGCGTTCAAACAATTGTAAAAGCTGTAAAAGAATAAAGCAGTTTTAACAAGGGATTGCGCTTCTCTTAGAAAAGTTTATGATGGGATGGACGGTGGAGAAAAAAGCGGTATTCATCGAAGGCCTCATGCCTCCACAGGGCCCGGATGAAGTTTTAGTTGGCAAAAGTCCGGCCCGCTTTGGGTTCCCCTGCCGGCGGGAACAAATCATCCCGGGAAGCCCGGACTCTTCCGTTCATCATCTGGGGGGAAAGGTTCTATCTTTGCCGATCAAGTCGGCGGAGGATTCTTTTTCATCTCATGGAGGAGTCTTCGCAAGGCCTGGGCAAATTCCTTTCCCCGGGCATATCGGTCGTTGGGGTTCTTGGCCAGGATTCTCTTGAGAATCTCGTCGACGGCCGGGGGCGCCAGGGGGTTCCGCGGGGAAGCAGGCGGGGGGTTCTCATGGGTGATCTGGTAGGTCAAGGTGCTGAGATTCTCTCCCTGGAAGGGCTTGACCCCCGTGAGGAGTTCATAGAGGATCGATCCGAGGGAGAAGAGGTCCGAACGTCCGTCCAGTTCTTTTCCTTGAATTTGTTCCGGCGACATGTAGGCAGGGGTTCCCAGGACCGAGCCGTCCTGGGTGAGAGTGGAAGAAGGAAGCTTGGCAATCCCGAAATCCATGACTTTGATCTGCCCCTCGGAGGTCCGCATGATATTGGCCGGTTTGATATCCCGGTGGACGACCTTGCGCTGGTGGGCGAAGTCCAAAGCCTCCGCAGCCTGGGCGATGATCCCCAGCACCTCTTCGACCCGCAGGAGTTGATCTTGGGGGGTAAACCTTGAGAGAACCTCCCCATCCAAGTATTCCATGGCCATATAGGAGATCCCCCGGTATTCTCCCACATCGAAGATGGTCACGATGTTGGGATGGGCCAGCTTTCCCGCCGCCTGGGCTTCTTTGAAGAAACGATCCTTCAGCCCTTGGATCTCCTGCTCCTCATAGAGCCGGTCGAAGCGGATGGTTTTGATGGCCACCAGCCGGTCAATGATCGGGTCCCTTCCCTTGTACACGACTCCCATGGCCCCGTGCCCCAGCTCCCCTATGATTTCATACCGGTCGATTTCTTTCAGCGGGGCCCCCGGCTCCAGCCGCATCGTGCCCCCGGTAAGGGTGGGGTCCCTTCTCTCCGGGATCAGGAACGCGGTAGCTTCCTCGCGACCCGGCACCTCTTTTTCTGTTTTTTCTGTCGCCCGTACCCCCCCGGCCGCCGTGAGAATGGTAGGCAAGATCACCGCCAAGGCGGGATAGAAGACCTGAATCCACACCCCCTGACGCATTCCCCCGAACATCAAAACACCCAAACCGAGGAGGCCGGCCAGGCAGACGATCAGCTGGACCAGCAAACGCCTGCCGGGCAGGAGGAAGGACAGGAGAAGGCCGATTGACAACAGCAGGCCGAACTCGACGAAAGACACCCAGGACGGCCGGGAGATGAAGCGGCCCTGAAGGATGGCGGCTACCGTTTGGGCGTGCTTTTCCACTCCCGAGAACCGCGGGGAAAAAGGAGTGGCCAGAAAGTCATAGGCTCCCGCAGCGGTCACTCCCACCAGAATGATCTTGTCCTTGAACGCGTCGGGAGGGATCTTCCCGGAGAGAACATCGATGAAGGGCCGGTGAAGGATGCTCTGATTGCCGCCATAATAAGGAATCAGCATCTTCCCCTGCGAGTCCGTGGGAAGAGTAACCCTCCCCAGGCGAAGGGAACGTCCCACGTTGACCTTCATGTCCCCCCGGGTCAATCCCATGGCTGAAGCGGCAACCTGGAGGCTGAAAGCCGGGTAGTACTGACTCTGATACTGGACGATCAAAGGATCCCAGCGCACTCTCCCGTCGGCGTCGGTAAGGGCGTTGATATGACCCATGGCCCGGGCTCCCCGGATGATTTCGGGCACGGGAAAAAAGATCTCCCCGGCCAGCGGCGGAGGGAAGTCGGAAAATTTTTTGGGGTCATCGAAGAGTAGGAAAGAAGAAGATAGGACCGCCGGCGGGAGTTCAATGCCCTTCTCCTCCGCCTTGGGTTTCCCCAGGGTGAAATAGAAAGGAAGGAAAACATGGCTTGCTTTCTGCACCGCCTCACCCAGGAGGCGATCGTTTCCCGAAGTCCGCTCCCCCTCGGCGGGAAGAAAGACCACGTCCAGGGCGATCACTTTGGCGCCGGCCCGGGACAGAAGGTCGAGCAACTCGGCCATCTTGCCGCGCGGCCAAGGCCATCTTCCCAGGCTGGCCACGGAGGCATCATCGACGGCTACGATCAGTACCTCCGGCGGAGGCGCGGGCCCCCCTCGGGCCTTCAGGCTCAGGTCATAGAGCTGGTAATGGATGGGTTCGAGGAAAGCGGGGCGAAGAAAGAAAAGGATGGCCACCAGAGCCGTTATGCCCAGCCCCAGCGCGATCTGGAAGGTCTTCCCTGTTTCCTTCTCGTGGTAAGAAGGCGGGGGCATGGGATTCCGTAAATGCTCAGCCGTATCCAAAGGATCGCTCTCTGTGGGCCTTTGGGTAAGATTCCAACATCCAAATCCCAAATTCCAAATAATTTCCAATTCCCAAACTCCAATCACCAAGCTTTTGGGGATTTTTGGGAATTATTATTTTGATCATTATTTGGTTATTGGTGCCTGGAATTTGGTGCTTAATCGCTCGCTAAATCTTTTCAATATGCGAAACCGATATGAAATAAAACGAGATGTTCTTGAACGGCGGGCTTTCCTTTCTACAGCGTTCTGGCCGGGGGTTTGAAGTCCGCGTCCCTCTCCTCATTCCACCGGATCCACTCGTTCGCCCGTTCTGTCTTCGGATCAAAGGGGGCGGGCTGGGGGATTCCCCGACCGGTGACGGTGATCTCCTGGTATTGGTGCAGGACGATCTGCGTCCACTCTTCCCGGGTGACCGCCGTCGGGCCCCGGACCTCCTGCGGGCCGGCTACCTCCCGGGGTTTTTCCACCTGGGTTGGCGATCCGGGAACGGGAGGCTGGGCCTGGGGAAAGGGGTTGTAGACATTCACCGCGCCTTCATACACCTGGATGTTGGTAGAGTTGTCTCCCGCCACCGAAAGCTGGTAGACGGTCCCCTGAACCCCGGCAATGACCGTGGGAGTCTTGACATCGCAACGGGAGGCTGGGTTGAAGAGCTTGCCCATCTTGAGCCACATCCTCCCCAGAGAAATCTCCATCCGGGTGTTCTCCTTCCGGCTGCTCTTCTCTTCTTCCAGCTTCTGAATGATCAGCACCGTATTCCCCGAAAGACGCAGGACGCTCTGATTGTCCAGGATCAATTCCGCCCTGGCTTGGGCCGGGACTCTGATTTGATCATTTTCGGAGAGGATCATGTTGGGGCTGGCAGGAGCCCACTGGGCTTCCCCCGATTTTTTCACCTGCACCGTCCCTTCCAGAAAGGTTATGACCCCCTTCTGGGCCCGCACCTGGGTTTCGCTCACGGGCACCGAAGGGGGTTCGGGAGGCTGGGCCGGCCGGGCCTCTTTGACTTCTTTTTCCGCGGCAGGCAGGGCCGGCTTTCCGGTCCGATCCGCCAGCTTTTTTTTCATGGCTTCCGCCGTCGGAAAGGTCAACTGCTGTCCGGCGTAGATCAGGTCGATATCCTTGATCTGCGGATTCTCTCTCTTTAGGATATCGGCCACCTGCCGGTCGTACATCCCGTATGTTTTGAAGGACAGGTAGCTCAGGCTGTCGCCTTTGCGAACCTGGACTCTTAGGGTTTCATCGGCAAGGAGAATGCTGGTCAGGGAGGAGAGCAGGAGGAGAATGAGAAAAAACCACAGGTACCGCAGGGGAGGCAGAGGTTTCATAATAAGTTCTCCGCGGAAAATAGTGGGCTCTTTCTTCTGTGGGAAATTAACACGACCGGCGCGAAAATACAAGGAAAATTAAGGAAATTTGTCTGCCGTCCTCCGATCGGCATTTCACAATCATAACCCCCGGCAGCGCCGGAGGCTTGAAAATACGTGAACCGCTCACAGCGGATTCAGCCTGGGGCGCAATTGAAGGTGGTCTTCGCTCGGATGCCAGGCCCTTGCCCACCCCCCGGGCCACGACTCAAGCATCCTGGAAATGACAAACTCTGAGAGTCCCTCGGGAGGGTCGGAGGCGCACCCTAAGGAAATCACCAAAGGGCCGCATGTGTAACCTATGGGTGGGCCCGGATGTAGCTGGGAATCAAATCATCCTTTCCTTTAAAGGCGCGGCAGGATTCGCGCGCTGGCATTGATGAAACGGGCTACTTGGAAGACTTTCTGGGGCCGAATAGTTTGGGCTCTTCTTCCTGGGCTTTCGGTTTTTCCTTCTTGGCTCGGGCGTAAAAGCGGTCCACATATTCCTTGGGCAGGGGGTCATGGGTCTTCATCAGTCTTTCCGGGATGAGGATTTCATGGCCTCCAAAGATCCGGTTGGGATTGATGTCCGGGTTGGATTGGGCGATCGTTTTCCAGTTGCTTTGGTCCCCGGTGTACCAGAGGGCGATGATGGACAGGGTCTCCCCGCTCCATTTTATGGTGTGCATGAAAAAAACTTCTTGAGGTTTGGTCTCCTTCCCGCCCGGAGGAGGAGGGAGCTCCTGGCGAACGGGAGCGGGTTTCACTGAAGCGGCGGGAGGCTCCTTTTGGGAAGGGGACGCGGGCTCGGGCGAAGTTGGAGAGCTCTCCTTGACTGCGGCCTGGACTTTGGGCGCCGGGGAGGGCGCAGGCTCTTCCCGCAGGGTGGCCTTGGTAGCACACCCCCAACAGAAAATTCCCCAGCTCAAAACGAAGACGATGAGCCGGATTCCCCTCGGTAAGTATGTCTTCAAGTTCACGAGACCTCTCTTAGTTTCTTCAGGAGCTTTCTGGCCATCTCATTTTGCGGGTTGGTCTTGAGGGCTTGCTCCAGGTTTTCCATGCTCGGTTTCTTTTTCCCCTGCTTTTCTTGAACCAGACCGAGGTTGTAAAGGGCCTCATCCTGGTAAGGGGGAGACAACTTCACCACCTGGCTGTACATCTCCTCGGCCTTGGAGTAATTCTTCTCCACCGCGTAAATATACCCTAGGTTGAAACAAGCGTCGGCCGACGTGGGGTCCAGCTCGACGGCCTTGAGCAGCAGGGATCTGGCTTCCCCAGCCTTTTTCTCTATCAGCCCCGAAGCCTTATCGACCATGGCTTTCGCCTGTGCCTCTTTCTCCGGCTTCGGGGCAGCCGCGGTGAGTGCCATTTTGACCATCGGTTTCTCGGAAGAGGTCTTCGCGGCCGGCTGTGGGGACAAAACAATTTGGGTCCCTTGGTCAGCGGCGTTCATCGGAGTTCCCCGGAATACCAGAGCCCAAATCAGTACCACGACAAGAAGAACCACCCCGCCCAAGGCCCCATAAACGACCCTGGGTCTTCTCCATGTCGAGGTTTCCTCGCCCTCGGTCACGGCCTTGGCTTTCTCCAGGATCTCTTGCATGACTCTGAGGTCGTTTTCCAGTTCGCCACACTGTTCCGCGTTCATGGCGGTGGGCTCGTTGCAGACCCGCTCGCCTTCCGCTTCCATCTCTTTCCCGAACAGGTTCTTCATATAGTCTCCAAGGCTGCGGGCGCTCGGCCGCATGGAGAGTTCGAACATGCACTCCTCGATTTCGGTCTGCATTTCCCCGCAGGATTGGTACCTTTGCTTTTGATCCTTGGCCAGGGCTTTGTCGAGAATGGCGTACAGTTTGGGAGGAAGATCCTTGGCCACAGTCTCGGCTTGTTCAAAGGCCCCTTTGCGCACTTTATCCAGAATCTCCAAGGTGTCGCCGGTAAACATCCGCTGCTGGGTGAGCATCTCGTAGAGGAGAATCCCGGTGGAAAAGATGTCCGAGCGGTGGTCGATCTTCTCTCCGGACGCTTGCTCCGGAGACATGTAGGCCACCTTTCCTTTGATCGCCCCGTTCGAGGTGACGGTGCTCTGACTGGCCGCTTTGGCGATGCCGAAATCGACGATCTTCACCTCTCCCTGGTACGTAATCAGGATGTTCTGCGGGCTGATATCCCGGTGGATGATGTGGAGGGGCTTCCCCTGAAAATCGGTCATCTTGTGGGCGTAGTCGAGCCCCGAACAGATCCGGGAGGTGATGTAGAGGGCTTGCTCCAGAGTGAGCGGCATCTCATTTTCTTTGGCCTTTTGGAGAATGTGGCGGAGGTCCTTGCCGAACAGATACTCCATGGCGATGAAAAAAGAATTCTCCATGAGTCCGAAATCATAGATCTGGACGATGTTCTGGTGATTCAGCAACGCAGCCAGCTTGGCCTCATCGATGAAGGCGGTGACCAGATCCTTCTCTCCGGAGAGGTGGGGGAGGATCATCTTGATCGCCACGAGTTTCTCGAAGCCCTCAACGCCCGTGATCTTACCGAGGAATAGCTGGGCTACCCCTCCAGTTGCGATCATTTCCAGAAGAAGGTATTTTCCAAAGCGTACGGGATTCACTTCCGACATACGAGGAGAAACCTCGCCAGACCCCATGGTAATTTCCAAAATATTCAAGAGTTATCTCAAAAGAGATATCGGCATTTCTTTGAAATTTGTGAAAAAAAACTGATGCCGTCCGGGATGAATTTAAAAAAACTTTTAATTACAATTAGATAAGAGATCAAAGAGGATGTTTGGGAGAGGTGGCGGCCTTTGCCACTGGTGCTTTATACGGAAAGATTTTCAGGTTGCCCAGGAAAAAATCAAGCCCCAATTGGGAAGGGTCAACCCGGGTTATCCATTGAGGTCATGGATTTCCCGAGCAATTGGGTGAAGACTCACATTGTGGGAAGTGAGAAAAAAAATACGGACCTTTTTTCAACTCCAAGGGTTTGAAATAAGCGGTAGAAGACTCCTTGAAGTCTGTCGGAGGAATCGGAAGATCTCTCGCTTCCGGACGGCCAACGCCTCCAACCCATCACCAAAGGTTTAAGGAGATTGTGCCCCGTAGGGGAGTCCGGGGCACATCGCCTTTTTTGAATTCCTGCTCCCTTGACCTTCCGCCTCTGCTCCCTGAAGAACCAAAACGTTTCTTCCGGGGCCCAAAAACCAGGGCGGAAGAAAAAATTTGGGATTGTGTCTCCGAATTCTGCGCTATTGCATCGGCGAAAAAGCGGAGGGCGTCATGATTTTGTTCGCCTGGGTCAGCAGGCGGCCGGCGCCTCCCCCCGGCGGCCACACGCCGGTCTGGCGGGCCTTCGCACGCACGGCTTCGCGCTGGTCGAGGCTGTTGTAGGCCCAGATATGGATATATCGGTTTACTTCGCCGAGATCGACATGCCCGGCCACGGCGAGCGGAGAAAGCTTCACGCGTTCGGGCAGTTTGCCCTCCCAGGCCTTCATGATGTCGGGCAGTGTCCCGGGCTTGATCGTATAAATGCGCATCTCGTAGAACGGTCCGATCTTCCCGGGGGTGAGCTGCGGCGAGAACGGGAAGGGGATCAAGACTTCAGAGTTCATGGAAAGGACGAACTCCGAGATCTTGGGCGGCCAGTTCGGGTCTTTGGCAGACTCGGCCCGGATGCGGGCTCGCTCCCCCAGGTCCTGGTACGGCCAGACGTGGATGATCTCGTTCAGCGGGCCGATCTCGGTGTGCCAGAAGGCGGCCAGAGAAGAGTACTTTTTGCGGTGCCCGTAGGCCTCACCGAAGCGCTTCTCGACTTCGGCCACACTCCCTGGAACGAGGCGGTAGGTACGGATCTCGTAGATCATCGTCGTAGTCCTTTCGTCGGATGAATTTTAGGAGGAACTCCCTCGTTGGTCCTACGAAGCGAGTCTACATAGAAGGCCCTTTTGTGTCAAGGGGCGTGAATACCTTTTAATGGGCGCCCACCTTCCCTTTTCGGAAAGCAGTTGGAATCCTAACAAAAAACCAAGAATAGCGGTCATCCCTACCTTGCCTTCAGGGCCTCTTCCATCAGGGGCTTCAGATTCTCATGAAGGTTCTTGATGTATTTTCCATACTCTTCCCCCAGCATGACCTTCACTTCCAAGCCCGCCTTCTCCATCTTTTCCACGTGCTCGGGGTGGTCCATGGCCTTCTTGAAGGCGGCCTGCAGCCTATTGACTATGGGTTCGGGCATCCCCTTGGGACCGACGATGCCCCGGGTGGAAGAAGAGATGAGCGAGGGATAACCTGCCTCGACCGAGGTGGGCACATCCGGATAAAATTTTGATCTTTCCCTGTCCAGCACCAGGAGAGGCCTTATTTGACCGGCCTTCACTCTGGGATTTATGCCGCCGGTATTCATGAAACTGACGTCGATCTGTCCCCCGAGGAGGGCCGTCAATTGGGGCACGTCGCCGTCGAACTGGACAATCCGGAACTTGATCTTCTCTAACTTCTCCAGCATCAGGATGGATAAATGGTCATCGCTGAACATGCCCGTCGACCCGGCTCTGATTTCCCCGGGACGCTTCCTGGCCTCGTTGATCATGTCTTTCATGCTCTTAAAAGGGCTATCCGGCTTCACGTAGATTACACTCAGATCGATGACCTGATTGATGATAGGGGTAAAAGAGTCGATACCGAAGGTAGTCTTTCTCTCCGGGTCCAAAATAGTGGCGTTCATCACCGGAAGGTTGACGAAGCCGATGTAATAGCCATCTGGTTTCTGCCTGGCCAATTCCGTCCAGCCGACTTGCCCCCCCGCTCCAGCTTTATTTAGCACGATGATAGGCTGGCCCAGCTCCTTCTCGGCAAGGGACGCTACGATCCGGGCCCCCACATCCGTGGCGCCCCCCGCGGGGTAGGCGGCCATGAGTGAAACGGGTTTGGTCGGGTAGGCTTGCGGGTAGGCATGGTGGGGAAATAGGATTAGCATCGCCGTTGCAAAAACCAGAATCACTCTTCCATTCATCAGTCTCCTCCTCTTACCGACGGGGGGAACCCCTTCGGTTCATGCTTTTCTCCATCACAATAAGGTTCGGTCCAGGCTGCGGTACTGGATGGATTCTGAAATATGGTGCGTGGCGATGTCTTCCAGGCCCTCCAGGTCTGCGATGGTGCGGGCGATCTTCAATATGCGAGTATAAGCGCGGGCGGAGAGGCCGAGTTTGTCGATGGCTTTTTCCAGGAGGGTCTTGGAGGCTTCCTCGATCTGGCAGTATTTCTTCAGGTGCCTGGGAGCCATTTGAGCGTTGGAGTAGATCTTCTTGCCGGCAAAGCGCTCCCTCTGGATCCCCCGGGCCTTGTTCACACGGGTTTTGATCGCCTCCGAATCCTCGCCGGATACCTCTCCCATCAGGTCCCGGTATTTCACCGCCGGAACTTCTACATGGATGTCGATCCGGTCCATCAGCGGGCCCGAGATCTTGGACCGATAGCGAAGGATCTGGGGCATCGTACAGGTGCATTCCCGGTTGGGGTCGGTGTAGAACCCGCACGGGCACCCGTTCAGCTCCAAACTACAAAAACTCCAAATCATTGGCCATCACTCTTCGAATCTCCTTTTACCCT
>Ga0182021_10006114_pt1 | contig 14304 bp, 15 predicted proteins | sample 612E3MmetaG_FD_120493 | JGI IMG/M metagenome (GOLD analysis project Ga0182021, IMG submission 120493) | Permafrost microbial communities from Stordalen Mire, Sweden - 612E3M metaG (Illumina Assembly) | ecosystem: Environmental > Terrestrial > Soil > Wetlands > Permafrost | place: Sweden... | reverse complement strand
GACGAGATCCTCTCCGGCGGCCTCGTGGAGAAGTCCCTCTGGGAGCAGATCGAGGAAACGGCCCTCGCCCTCTTCCGCCGCGGCACGGAGATCGCCAGGAGCCGGGGCCTCATCCTCGTTGACACGAAGTACGAATTCGGGCTGAACGACGGTCGACTCACCCTCGTGGACGAGGTGCACACCCCTGATTCCAGCCGGTACTGGTTCGCGGACACCTGGGACGAGCTGTTCGAGCAGGGTGCCCCCCAGCGTGAGCTGGACAAGGAATACCTGCGGCAGTGGCTTCTGCGACGGGGATGGAAGGGCGACGGGCCGCCGCCCGAGATCCCCGCCGAGGTCCGGCTCCAGGTCGCCGGCAGGTACATCGAAGCCTGGGAAAAGATCACCGGCCACACGTTCACACCCCGCGCCCTGGACTCCGAGGCCGAGTCCGCGCTCATTGCGGGATTGGTGCCGGCGTCAACGTGAAGGCGCGACAGCGATGGTTCGCATTTGCGCTCGCCCTGTTCTGTGCCGGCCCGGCATCGCCGCTCACCGTCATGAGCTGGAACGTGGAGAATCTCTTCGACGATGTTCGGGACGGAACGGAGTACCGCGAGTTCGACCCGGGCAGAGGGAAATGGACCAGCGAAGCCTTCCTCCAGCGTGTGAAGGCCCTCTCCGAGGTCGTCCGCAAGGCGGCGCCGGGAGGTCCCGATGTCCTGCTCCTGCAGGAAGTGGAAAACGGGAACGCCCTGCAGGTCCTGCTCGACCAGGGAACGCGGGGCATGGGATATGCCTGGCGCGCCCTTGTGCCCAAGAAGGGCCTGGCCGCGAACGTGGCCATCGCCAGCAGGGTTCCCATCGCGCGGATCCGTACCCATGCGGTAGGGGCTTGGAAAAACGGCGCAGCGATGCGCGACATCATGGAGGCCCAGCTCGAGGTATCGGGTCACCTCCTGTACCTCTTCAACAATCACTGGAAGTCGAAGACCGAGGGGGGAAAGGCCACCGAACCGTCACGGATGGAATCCGCCTCCGTCCTCGCCCGCAGAATCAGGGAAATCCTGGCCCAGGATCCCGCCGCTGACATCGTCGCCGGCGGGGACATGAATGAGAGCATCGACGAGTACACGCGCGTCGGGCATCGCTATCCTACGGCGCTGATGCCGGCGGAAGCCGGCAGTCGGGAGCCGCCGGCAACCCCCGGCATCGTTCTCTCGATCCAAGCGCGTCCCTTCGCTTCCTCGACCGTCGGCTGTGTTCTCTTCGACCCCTGGTTCGAGATGGATCCAGCGATGCGCGGTTCCTCGGCGTGGCAGGGAGACTGGCTCACGGTGGATCACCTGCTGCTGAGCTCCGGACTCTTCGACGGGCTCGGATTCTGCTATCGCCGCGCGAGCTTCATCGTCCTGCGGCTCCCGTTTCTGCTCGACAAGAAAGGCCTGCCGCGCCGCAGCGAGTTCTCCGACCACCTCCCCATCCTTCTGACCCTGGATTTTCGCACCTAGGGCTCGCGCGGCCAGCGTCCCGCTTCTGGTTCGGCTTGACACCGGTTCGGCTTGCAACTCACCTGCCTCGACGATATAAGGAACGGGTGGAATCATACGCCTCAGAGTCGGAGTATCTGTACGCCCTGGCAGGCCGGGCCGCCCTCCCGGAAGGATTCCGGTGCGCCGTATCCGAGATCTCGTTCAATCCGCGGGAGAGGGACGGCGCCCAGCCCCTGCGGATGAATCTCTCCCTCCTCTTCCTGGATCGGGAGACACAGGACTTCGGTGCCGTGTTCACACGAAACCTTTTTCCCGGCGCACCGGTCCTCATCGGCCGCGAGCGCCTCGAGCGCCCCGCGATCCGCGGCGTGCTGGCGAACAACAGGATCTCCAACGTCTGCACGCCGCGGGGCGTCGAGGATGCCCGGGGACTCCTGGACACGCTGGGAAGACTGACCGGTTCGCGCGAGGAGGACTTTTTCTGCGCGTCGACCGGTATCATCGGCTGGGAGCTTCCTGTCCGGGACATGCAGGGGTCCCTGCCGGGGCTCGTAGCAGGTCTGTCCGGCTCTTCGATCCTTCCGATGGCGCGCGCAATCATGACCACTGACGCCTTTCCAAAAGTGCGGTCGGCCGCCGCGGGCCGAGGGAGGATCGTGGGGATCGCGAAGGGCGCGGGCATGATCGAGCCGAACATGGCGACGCTCCTCTGCTTCCTCTGCACTGACGTCGCGGTGCCGCGGGAACGGCTGCGCGAAGACCTCACGTGGTGCGTGCAGAGGACGCTCAACCGCCTCTCGATCGACGGAGACCAGAGCACCAGCGACACCGCCATTCTCCTGTCCTCCGGTCTGAGGGGGCCCGCCGATGCGGAGGAGTTCCGCGCGGCCCTGCTCGAGGTGCTCTCCGGGCTCGCATTCGACATCGTGCGAAACGCCGAGGGAATCGGGCACGCGCTGCGGGTGCGGGTCGAGAGGGCGCAGGACGAGGCGGCGGGGCTCGGGGTAGCCCGGGCGGTCGCGAACTCACCGCTGGTGAAGACCGCCGTATTCGGCAACGATCCGAATGTCGGCAGGATTGTCAGCGCAATCGGCGACTACCTGGGCAACACCGGCGGGAGGCTGGAGATACAACGGGCCGTTGTCCGGCTGGGAGGAGAGGAGATCTTCGCGAAGGGTTGTTTCCGACTGGATGCGGAGAAAGAGAGCCGTCTTTCCGCGTACCTGCGCGGCCGGGCATTCGATACGAAAAGGGTTCCCTGGCCGCAGCACGACAGGACCGTGGACATCGAGATCAGCCTCGACGGTGCAGCGGCAGGTGTCGAGATCCTCGGTTCAGATCTTTCGTACGACTACGTTCGTGAAAACGCGGACTATCGCAGCTGAGCACGGGCCCACGGCCCGGCCGCCTATTTTTCGCGGTAGATGATGCGCCCGCGCGTCAGGTCGTACGGAGAGAGAGCGACCTTCACGCGATCACCAGGGACGATTCGAATGTAGTGTTTCCGCATCTTGCCCGAAAGGTGAGCGAGAATGACGTGACCATTCTCCAACTCGACTCGGAACATCGTGTTGGGGAGAGACTCTTTTACCTTCCCGTCGACTTCTATTGCTTCTTCTTTTGCCAAATAATCCTCCTTTGTCGGGAAAGTGTAGGCTCTTTGCCCCCCGGCTGTCAATTGGACGCGGCACGCGCGCACGCCCGGCAGGGGCGCAGCGGCCGACAGCACGGTGTTTGAACCCCGTAGCCACGGATGCGTAGCACGCCGAAGCGTGCGAAGGGCGGTGAGCTGGCCCAGCGACCCCTGCGACCCGAAGGGGCGCAATTGGGGGCGCGCAGGACAGCGAGAGCCGCGAGGGGGAGCGAGTGCAGCTCCGCGCGGGCGCGGAAGGGGATGCACGAACGCGACCCCGGGGACCCTGAAATGCGATTGGGATTGACAAGTGAGGAGGTTTATGCGTAGATTGCACTCCCTAAAGGCAACCCCAATGGAAGACGCATTCCTGAAAAAAATGAAAACCTCGCTCGTGGCCTTGAAAAAGGAGATATTGAAAAATCTCGCCTCGGAGAACGAGGATTTCCGCACGATCATCGAGGACATGGATCCGAAAGATCTCGCCGACATCGCGGCAGACGACATCGACCGCAAGACCCTGGAGGCACTGGGAACGCAGGAGCTGCGGCGCCTCCAGCTCATCGAGTCCGCCCTCGCGAGGATCGAGAACAAGAAGTACGGCCTCTGCGCCCGCTGCTCGAAGAAGATACCACGCGAGCGCCTCGAAGCAATCCCTTACGCGCTTCTCTGCATCGAATGCAAGTCCTCTGAGGAACGGCGCAACCGCTAGCCGGGAATCCGCTCTCATCACTCCCGTCGCTCTTTCCGATATACCGGACGGGTGCGAGAAAGCAGATGGTGGCGGGCGTAACAGCGGGTGGGCAGATCGGCGTCGTCTCGATGACGGCACTGCGGTATGCGCAGGCGGACGCCGGTGAGGTGGTCGTGCCGGTGAGGCCGGCAGAGCTCATCTACGCGAACTTCAAGCACATCGAGGTGCGGCCGGACTCCCGCCTGGAAGACGGCGTGCCGCTCTACAAGCTGAAAATACTGGATACCCTCATCGACCATTTGTCGGCGAAAAAGCCGGCACCCTCGTTCGACGCCGGCTCGATCGACTCCACTATCATCGAAATGTCGAGAAGGATGCGCGCCGCCGAAGGCGGATTTGGCGCCGCCGGACGCGGACTTGGCGCGTCGAGCGGATCGGGAGAGTCTTATCGGGCGGGCTTCCTGCCGGCGCCGGGCGCCTTCGTCGACCTGGTCGCCTGAGCGGATTTCCTCCGCGCTGGTAGGGATCCCGGTCCCTTTTTCACAACGACGGGTCGTTTCCTCTGAACTGATTTCCCCGCGCGGTCGGCCGGGGCGGACCGGGCGCGATTCTGGCCCGCGGCACTCTTGCCCGTCTTCTTCGCTGGCGGGGCGGGACGACGAACCAGCGGCGCGGCCCCCCTCTTGGGCCGTTCCGCCCCGGCCGCGCCCCGTTTCGGCGACGACCGTTTGTCCAGCGCCGTCTTGCTCGCGGCGGCCGGCCGCTTTGCCGGCAGCTTCTTCCCCGCTGACGTCGGCCGCTTCGCCGCGGGACGATTCGCAGTCCGCGGCTCGCCCTGCGCCGCCGGCACGGACGGTTTCTCGGCCGCGGCCGCCTGCCGCAGCGCGATGAGCGGAGACCTCTGCACCAAGACGGGCCGGCTCTCCTGCAACATATCCTTGAGGTAGACGTTCCCGCGCTTCTCCCTCTCGATGGTCGTGAACGGCCCGTGACCGGGGAACACGCGGGTCTCGGGGGGAAGCACGGCGATCTTCTTCTGGATGCTCTCTCTCAGCTTCTTCTCGCTGCCGCCGGGGAGATCGCTGCGGCCGACACCGTCGAAGAACAGCGTGTCGCCTGAAAAGAGGATGCCCTCCTTCTCCGCGTAGAGGCAGACGCTGCCGGGCGTATGCCCCGGGGTCTCGAGGACGACGAGGTCCATGTCGAAGACGCGGTCGCCCTCCTTCAGCCTCACGTCGGCCCGCGGAAGCTCGTCAGCGTCGACGCCGAAGAAGCTCATTTCGTCCAGGCCGAGAAACTCCAGGTTCTCCCGGTGCGTTTCCCTCCCGCCTGTCCCGAGGAACCGGCGGTCCAACGGATTGATCGCAATGGGAAGCTTGTACCCCCGCGCGGCGTAGCTGTCGCGGAGCTTGCCGAGGGCGGCGAGGTGGTCAACGTGACCGTGGGTGAGCGCGATGCCCACCGGAACCATGTTCAGGACGTCGACGCGGCTGGCGATTTCCGATTCACTCCCTCCCGGATCGATGATGATGCATTCTTTTTTCGTGCTCGAGTAGATGTAACAATTTGTCTTCCACGGCCCTACGACAACTCTTTCTACCATGATATAATCCAGCCTAAAGGATCGCGGGCGCTTAATCAATACGCGTCATGGCACGACACCTCCTTCTTGTCATCGGAATCGCTGTCTTGTTCTACGCGGCACTCCCCGCGCTCGGTGCTTTCCTTGCCCGCGGCCAGTGGCGTCGGTTCCGTCGGACGGTTACGATGGTCTCCCATTACCCGACGGCCGCCCCCGGCGTCGTGGGACGGGAAGGCTCGACGCCGGTCGGCTATTACCGCTTCTTCGGGACCCTCGAAGCCATCCAGGGCGACGACCGCATCTGGCTCACGAACGGACGCTTCTCCGTGGCGGCGGACCTGCGCAATGTCCGCGTGTACCTCATTCCCGAGACCGACGGGAACGACCCGGCAACGGGCGCGCGCCCGGCCGCGGCGGCCGCAGCGCTGGGCAGCGTGCCGTGGAACAGGATCTTCTCCCTGCCGGAGGGGACCCCCGTGTTCGTCGGCGGTGCGCTGTTCTCCGAGGAAGGCCGCGGCGTGTTCCGCGATAACGGGCGGACGCGTCTTCTGGTCGTCATCCACGACTGCCCGAAGGAAAGCCTGGTCCCGCGTGCCATCAGCGGGGGCAGGCAGCGCAACGAGTATATGAACACCTTCACGCTCCCCTCCGTGGCCATCGGGTCCTTCTCCCTGGTCCTCCTCGCCTTCACGCTGCTCTCCCAACCGGAGCGCATCATATCCCTCCTGGCAATGACCGCGGGTCTCGCGCCGCTATCGCCGTTCCTGCCGCCCGGAGTCCCCTTGTACTTCGCCTACCGCTCATTCTGGAAGAAAGCGCGCCTGCTTCGCGTCCAGCGGGACGTGGTCCGCCTGCCCCTGAGGTACTTCCCGACCACCGATGGCACGCCCCAGGGCCGGCGCGCCACCCTGCTTCCCGACATGGAACCCTACCTGATGATCCGCGGCGCCCCGGACCCCGGCGATCCCGGCGTGATCATCAGCGAGGGCGCTCGGCTGACGCTGCCACCGGGTATGTCGAGGGTCGAGGTGGAATTGCCGCGGGGGCACGGACAGCACGGGACCGATGTGGTTGCGTTCTGCGGCTACACCGTGGAGGGGGATGGCTTCCGGCTGCGGAATCCCGATGACCCGATGGCGGGCAATGTCCTGCTCCCGGGCGACCCCGAGGAGCTCTCCCGCGAAAGCGAGCGGGCGGCCCGCCGCGCCGAGATCATCTCAGTGGCGCTTGTTGCCCTGGACGTCGCGGTGAATCTTCCCTTGGTCTTCATCCTGCTCTCCCTGGTCATCAGGTGAGGGAAGACGGACAGCGGAGAAAATCCTGATCGTCTTGCGCTCCTCGACGAAGCGCTGCCCGTAGATCGAGGAAAGAACGGCCTCGGGCGCAGGCCCTTCGCTGATACGGAATCCTGCATGCAGGGCGAGGAGCACCTTGGCCTGGAGGTAGTAGTCGAAGAAATCCGTTCCGAAATACACCCTGCCGCCGGCACGGAGCCTTTCGTGCATCGCGCGAAGGGTTTCCATCGTGAAGAATCGGCGCTTACGGTGCCTGCTCTTCGGCCAGGGATCGGGGAAATAGATGTGAAACGCGTCGATGGAGCAGGGCGGAAGATCGTGGAGGAACGTCTCCGCGGCGACGTGCAGAAACTGCACGTTCTCGAGACGCCGTTTCTCCGCCTTCTCCCGTGCGCGGCGGCAACGCTTGGCCTTGATGTCGATGCCGATGAGGAGCGTATCGGGACGGCTTTCCGCGTACGACACGAGGAAGTGACCATTGCCGCACCCGATCTCGACCTCGCAGCCGCAGGTCCCTGCCCGTCCTGCCAGAAGATTCTCCACCGTCGTCAACCGCTGCACAGGGCGCTGTGTCGCCGACGGTGATGCGCCGGTCACGTCGTCTCTTTCTCTTCCTTTTTCTTGGCGTAGTTGACGGTGATCGGCCGGCCCTTCACCTCGAGGCCCGAGAGCTTGCTGATCGCCTCTTCCGCCCGGGAAGGGATAATGTCGACGAACGAGTACTTATCGAAGACACGGACGCTGCCGATGTCACCCGGGACGAGTTGGAGCTTTTCGGTGAACAGCTCGGTCAGCTCGCGGGCATATACCCGCCGGTTCCTCCCGCTGCTGACGAAGAGCTGGGCGAAGGCGCCGCCGGCCTTCGGCGTCCGCGGAGTCTCCGCGGGCCGCGGCGTTTCAGGCCGCTTCGGCGCTTCGGGACGTCTCGGCGGCCGGCCGGAATCGGGAGCGTTTCTTCCGAAACGTCCCCTCGATCCCCGGGGCGGAACGACCGCCTCGGCTGCCGGTCCTGCCGACGGTGCAGCCGGAGCGTTCCGCTGCCGGACCGGTGCGGGACCGCGCGGCTGCTGCCCTGCCGCAGGAGACGGGAGGGCGAGCAGGGACTTCAACAGCGACGCCATGAAAAGGGGACGCAGGAGAAACGGCACCTGCCGGCGGATCCGCGTCCGCAGCCGGACAAGCTCGGTCTGGTCCTCGTCCCGTACTCTCCGCAGCAAACGGTCAATCGCTCCCGTGAGGAGCGCATCGTCATCCGGTAGTTCTTTCCTGTCGAACGCCACGCCGATCGCCTCCTGCAGTCTGCCGAGGTCCTTTTCCCGTTCGCACAGCGCGACGATGGCCGCGCGTTTCAGCATCCCGCCGGGCGAACGGAGAGGTCCGGTCGGGGGATCAACAAACACGACATGTGCGGGAGCGAGGTCTTCCAGGTCCGGGGCCACCGCGCCGGCGGCCAGCGGGACGAGGAGGACATCCAGTGAGCGACTCGAGAAGGCCAGGAGCGCATCCCGGCGATCCGCCTGCTGACGCCCGCCCGGGGGCAGCAGAACCGCGCGCAGTCCGCGTGACTGAAGGACGTCGATCAGACGTCTCACGTCGGTGCGGGGAGAGTAGAAGGCGAGGACGCGAGGAAGCTTCATGCCCAGGATGAGGCGGGCCAGCGTCTCTCCCGACGGGCGGCCGTCCGATACGAACGACAGGTGCGTGCCGAGGGCCGTCTCGGCGACGCTCGTCCCGGGGACGTCCATGGAAACGGGGTGATGCAGCAGGGGGACCAGCTCGTTGTCCTCCCGCAAGGGAGGCCGTGCGAGCAGGATGATCCGCGGCCGCTCGGTCCATTTCGCGACGATGAACTGCACGTCCCTCACGAAATCAGCGCTCTCGTCCTGCGCGGGTTCCCGGATGATGACGGTTTGCAGGGTGCTGAACGAAAGGCCGCCGCGGCGGATGTGGTCGATCACCCGACCCGCGGTGCCGGCGACGACGGTGGACTCTCGTTCCAGGCGCCGCTGCTCGCGGCGCGCATCCTCGATCTCCCCGAGGGGCACGAAGGCGGGCGCGTCACGGACCGCCCGCGACAGCCGGGTGAATGCCCGGGCGACTTTCCCGACGTCGTCCGCAGTCGGCAGGATGATAAGGGCGCGCAGTGCCGGTCCTGCCCCGCGGAGGGAGAGCACCAGGGGCGCCGCAATGGCCGTGCTTGCACCGGACCCCGCGGGCACTTCCGCCACGGCATCCCTGCCCTTCAGCAGCAACGGGATGAGCCCCTGCTGGAGCGGCGTGAGCGACGGAAAACCTGCGCGCTGGAATGTCTGGAGAACCTCGTCCTGGGATGGTACTCTTGCGGCGTGCATCTGTTTTTTGCGAGCTTAGTTGAATGGCCGCGTGGTGTCAAGGAAGCCCCGCGGTGAGAGCCGGGCCTCCTGCTCGTCCCCGGGACATCGCCCTCAACGAACATCGAATTGTTGACTTTTTCGGTCGCGTATGTACCATGCGTCCAAGGGGGCGCCGGAATGAATATCTTCTACGAAAAGGACATCAAGCCAGAGTGGATCAGGTCGAAGAAGGTGGCCGTCATCGGGTATGGCAGCCAGGGCTTCGCCCACTCCAATAACCTTCGTGATTCCGGCGTCGAGGTCGTCGTCGGTCTTCGCGCAGACAGCGCTTCGAACAAGAAAGCGGCGGAGGCCGGCTTGAAGGTGATGGAGACGGCAAAGGCGGTGCAGTGGGCCGACGTGGTCATGCTCCTCATCCCGGACCACCTCCAGGGCGACGTATACAAGTCCGATATCCAGGCCGGGCTCACACCGGGCAAGACGCTATTGTTCGCTCATGGCTTCAACATCCACTTCGGCCAGATCGTGCCCCCCGCGGGCGTCGATGTCGCGATGGTCGCGCCCAAAGGGCCGGGCCACACCGTGCGACGGCAGTTCGAGCTGGGCTTCGGCGTGCCGTGCCTCATTGCCATCGCGCAGGACCCGACGGGGAAAGCGCGCGAGACCGCACTGGCGTACGCGCTGTGCATCGGCGGGGCCAAGGCGGGCGTGATCGAGACCAGCTTCCGCGAGGAAACCGAAACAGACCTCTTCGGCGAGCAGGCCGTGCTCTGCGGTGGCGTTTCGCACCTCATGCAGGCGGGGTTCGAGACTCTCGTCGAGGCCGGGTACGCCCCCGAGATGGCGTACTTCGAATGCATCCACGAGATGAAGCTCATCGTCGATCTCATCTACGAGGGCGGGCTCTCGCTCATGCGCTACTCGGTGTCGGACACGGCCGAATACGGGGACTACGTCTCGGGGCCGCGCATCGTCAACGCGGAGACAAAAAAGGAAATGAAACGCGTTCTCGCCGAGATCCAGAACGGCAAGTTCGCAAAGGATTGGATCGCCGAGAACAGGAGCGGCCGCAAGAAGTTCCTGGCGATGCGCGAAGCCGGAGCGAAGCACCAGCTGGAAACCGTCGGGGAAAAACTCCGCTCGATGATGCCCTGGATCGCGAAGAACCGCCTGGTGGACAAGTCGAAGAACTGACGCGGAGCATCTGACGGCCACGGCCGACCCGGGCGTCCCGACGGAACCCTGTCAGGCTCCCGGGTCCTGCGCTTCGTGCTCGTGCCAGAAGCCCTTCCGCACGCGCAGGCTCTCCCCCTCCCACTGAACCGAACCCTCCTCCTTGAGCTTGAGGAGGAGGCGGGAGAGCGTTTCGGGGAGCGCGTCTATTGCCGCGGCGACATCCCGCTTGGTCACATCGACCAGGTACTCCTCCCTCTCACCGTACTGCTCTCTCAGGAAGTGGTAGAAGCGCTGCTCGACGTCCAGGGCGGAGAGCCGGAAGATCTGCTCGGAGAGGAACCGCTGCTTGGCCAGCAGCATGCCGATGAACTCCCGCCGGAAGTCTTCCTCGTCGAGCAGGAGGTCGAACTGGCGCTTCGGCAGGAGGAATACCTGCACCGCCGTCAGGGCGCAGGCGCTCACCGGGTAGAGGTCCTCCTGGAAGAGGACTACCTCGCCGAAGATCTCGCCCGGGCGCACGAGCTTGATCACCACTTCCTTGCCGTCGTTCGAGGTCTTGAAGAGCTGGACGGCTCCCTGCGCCATGAGGTACATCGAGTGACCCTTCTCCCCTTCGAGGAAAAGCATCTCCCGTTTGCGCAGCGTCTTCGGGATGCAGAGGGCGGCAACGGACCTGCGCAGGGCGGGCGGGAGTGCGCGGAAGAAATCGGACTGTTCGAGAAGGGACAGGATGTCCATCGAGGGCTCCTCCGGTGGAACTGTACCTCGCGCGGCGAGTCTTGATCCACATCAAGGCAGCCGCGCGACGGCCGGGATAGATTGTGTTCATGAGCGTGCGAACGATCATCTCCATCGACGAAGAGAAGTGCAACGGCTGCGGCCTGTGCATCCCGAACTGCCCCGAAGGAGCGATGCAGGTCATCGACGGAAAGGCGCGCCTGGTCAGCGACCTCTTCTGCGACGGCCTGGGCGCGTGCGTAGGATACTGCCCCGAAGGGGCGATCACCCTCACCGAACGGGAAGCGGAGCCCTACGACGAGCCGCGGGCCATGGCGAACATTGCGCCCTACGGGCCCGGCACGATCAAGGCGCATCTCGAGCACCTCGCGGCCCACGGCGAGGAGCATCTCCTGTCGCAGGCCATGGCCTGGCTGCGCGAGGCCGGGATCGGCGTCCCCGAAGGCTTTTCGGGCGCGGCCACGGTGAAAACAGCGCCGGGCCCGCGGGTTTCGCTCGCGGCCGCCGCGGACACCGCGCCCCCGCGGTCGATGCTCACCAACTGGCCCATCCAGATGCACCTGCTCTCCCCCATGGCGCCGCGCTTCAAGGGAGCCGACGTGCTGCTGAGCGCCGACTGCGTCGCGTACGCCGTCGGGTCCTTCCACTCGTCGATGCTCGAAGGCAAGGCGCTGGCGATCGCGTGCCCGAAGCTCGATGAGGGGAAAGACATCTACCGGGAAAAGCTCACGGCGCTCATTGACCATGCGCAGATCGCCTCCCTCACGGTCGTGATGATGCAGGTCCCCTGCTGCCGCGGGCTCCTCGACCTCGCCCAGCGGGCGCGCGAACAGGCGCACCGCTCGATCCCGATGAAGGCCATGGTCGTCTCCATCGACAACGGGTCAGTTCTGTCCGAGCAAATCGTTGAGCGGTTTACTTGACGGCGATGGCCACCAGGTCGTTCGCGCCGGGCGAATCGAAGTCTGCGAAACCATAGCTCCCGTAGACGTGCACCGTGGAGAATCCCGCGCGGGCCAGCTCCGATTCGAGTGTCGACCGGCGGAGGGCGCGCAGCGGCGTGCTCTGGACGGTCTGGGTCCACGTCCCTCCCCTCTTCTTCAGGACGACCAGGATGAACTCCAATGACTCGTCACTGTCGTGCGCGCTCCCGTATGCCGAAATCCTCAGGAAGAGCGTCTCCCCTTCGGCGTCAGTCCGCGACGCGAGTGGCATGAAGCGTTGGCGCTCCCTCAGGAGCCGGTCGTAGTTCCTGTTCTGGATCACGAGGCAGCCCCCGGTTCGAAGCAGGCCGGCGAAGTCGGAAAGGCAGGTACGGAGGGATGCATCGTCGAGGAGATGGGGAAGAGAGTTACCCAGGCACGTGACGGCATCGAAGGTGCCGCCGACACCGCGCTCGAGCTCGCCGAACCCGGCGACCTCGAAGCGCACTGTCACGCCGGCATCCCGGGCGTTCTGCCGCGCCTTCTCCACCATTACCGGACTGAGATCAGCGCCCGTGCATTCGCGCCCGGCCCGCGCGAAGGCAACCGCGTGCATCCCCGTCCCGCACGCGGCGTCCAGCACGTCGCGGACCTTGTTTTCGTCGAACACGCGCCGGAAGAAGGCATCCTCCCGCGACAGCCTCTCCTCCCATGACACCATGAGGTCGTAATCCTGCCCCAGCCCGTCGTAAAAACTCTGCGCGTCCATCGGCCCGGCTCCTCTCCCTTTGACTCGCGTCGCCGGACCATACTATCCTGCGCAAAAAGGGAGGATCAATGAGCAGCCTCGTCTGGGTAGAGCTCGACCGAACAGCCCCCGAGCACAACCTGCGCCAGATCCGGTCAGGAGCGGCCCCCGGCGTCATCGCCTGCGCGGTGATCAAGTCCAACGCGTACGGGCACGGGGCGGCTCAGATTGCCTCTCTCCTCCCGTCGGCGGAATGGTTCGGGGTCAACTCGCTGGAGGAAGGCCTGGAGCTGCGCCGCCGGGGCATCACCCGGCCGGTGCTCCTCCTCGGGCACGTCCCACTGGCCGAGCTGGAGGCTGCCGTCGAGGCCGACCTCGGATTGACCGTGTACAACCGTGAGACGCTCGACCATCTTTCCTCGTATTCGTCGCTGCCACGGCCGGCCCGCATCCACGTCAAGGTGGACACCGGCACGGCCCGCCAGGGAGTGATGCCGGACCAGCTGGAAGCTTTCCTGCGGGGAGTGAAGCGGTGCCGCAACCTCACCCTCGAGGGGATTTCCACCCACTACGCCAATATCGAGGATACGCTCAACCACGAGTACGCGGAGCTGCAGATCGCGCGCTTCGCATCCGCCCTGGAGATCGTCGACAGGACCGTGGGCAGGCCCCCGTTCATCCACACCGCCTGCACGGCGGCGGCACTCCTCTTTTCCTCCACGCACTTCACCATGCTGCGCTCTGGCATCGGCCTGTACGGTCTATGGCCGTCGCGCGAAACCCTCCTGGCGTCCCGGGAGAAAGGCGGAGCGGTTCCCGACTTCCGTCCCGTGCTCACCTGGAAGACGAGGGTCGTCCAGATCAAGCAGGTCCCGGAAGGCAGCTACGTGGGATACGGCTGTTCCTACAAGACGATGCGGACCACGATCCTCGGCGTCCTTCCCGTGGGTTACGCCGACGGCTACGACCGTGCCCTGGGAAACCGGGCGCACGTACTGATCCGGGGCCGCCGCGCGCCGGTCATCGGGAGAATCTGCATGAATCTCTGCATGGTGGATCTGACCGATGTGCCCGGGACGAAGCTGGAAGATGAAGTGGTTCTCCTGGGAGCATCAGGTACGGAGCACATCTCGGCTGAGACGATGGCGGAATGGGCGGGAACGATCAACTACGAAATCGTGACGAGGATCAGCGCCTTCCTGCCGCGGAAGGTACTATAGGCTGCATCGCGATACGGGATCGCCGCAGCCTCCAGCGGGGGACGGTGCGCCTCAGGCGGGGGGCTGTTTTCCTCCCGCCGCCTCGCCGTTGGTGCGCGAACGGAATATCTCACCGTACAGCTTGTCCGCGCACACGGGACAGATGCCGTGGCTGACAAGGGGACGCGCCCCTGGAGCGACGACGCCAATGGTGCGGATCACTTTCTTGCACTCTGCGCACACGCAGATGAGCCCCTGACGCTTCTGCACTTTCTCCATCAGCCCCCCCCCGATGTCGATTCCGGGATTATGGGAAGCCCGGACGATTTTGTCAAATGGATTTTCTCAGGGCGACGATTCCCGGAAGAGCTTGTCCGCCTGTGCCTGGAGGCCGGCGAGCGTCGCGTCGATGTCCCCACCGTCCAGGACCCTGCTGTAGGCCGCGGTGATGGCGTCCCGGACGAGGTCGTAGCCCGCGAAGGGCGGCTCGGCCCTGAGGTCCGCCGTCTTC
>Ga0182021_10006113_pt1 | contig 14304 bp, 9 predicted proteins | sample 612E3MmetaG_FD_120493 | JGI IMG/M metagenome (GOLD analysis project Ga0182021, IMG submission 120493) | Permafrost microbial communities from Stordalen Mire, Sweden - 612E3M metaG (Illumina Assembly) | ecosystem: Environmental > Terrestrial > Soil > Wetlands > Permafrost | place: Sweden... | reverse complement strand
CGCACCGACGGGCGGTCTTTGATCTTGCGGTACAGCACCGGCTGCGTGAAGGCCGGCTCGTCGCCCTCGTTGTGGCCGTGGCGGCGGTAGCACACCATGTCGATCACGACGTCGCGCTGGAACTGCTGGCGGAATTCGAGCGCCAGTCCGGCCACATAGCAGACGGCCTCGGGGTCGTCGCCGTTCACATGGAAGATCGGCGCCTCGATCATCTTGGCGATGTCGGTGCAGTAGCGGCTGGAGCGCGCCTCGGGCGGGCTGGTCGTGAAGCCGATCTGGTTGTTGATCACGAAGTGCAACGTGCCGCCGGTGCAGTAGCCGGGCAGCTGCGAATAGTTGAGCACCTCGGCGACGATACCCTGGGCCGGGAACGCGGCGTCGCCATGGAGGAGGAGCGGCAGGATGCGGCGGCGCTCCGTGTCGCCGCGGAGCCGCTGCCGGGCGCGGACCTTGCCCTGCACGACGGGGTCGACGGCCTCGAGGTGCGAGGGATTGGCAGCGAGGCGCACCTCAACCTTCTTCCCGGAGGTGGTGTCAAGCACGGCCTCGTAACCCAGGTGATATTTCACATCGCCATCGCCCTCCACCGCGTCGGGGATGAATCCCTCAGAGAACTCCTCGAAGATGAACTCGAAGGATTTGCGGAGGAGGTTGGCGAGGACGTTGAGCCGGCCGCGGTGGGCCATGCCCAGCACGATCTCGTCGATGCCTACGTCCGGGCAGCGTTCAACAATGCTGTCGAGCGCGGGGATGAGCGTCTCGCCGCCCTCGAGCGAGAAGCGTTTCTGGCCGACGTACTTGGTGTGCAGGAAATGCTCGAAGAGCTCGGCCCGGTGAAGCCGGTGCAGGATGCGGATCTTTTGCTCGCGGGTGAAATTGGGCTGGTTGCGGCGCGGCTCCATGCAGGTCTGCAGCCAGCGCCGGACGTCGGTTTCCTGGATGTGGAGATACTCGACGCCGATGTGCCCGCAGTAGGTCTGCTTGAGGCCGGCGATCAGATCGGCCAGCCGCATCTGGCCGCCATCGAGGTAGTGGCCGACGTCGAAGAAAGTCTCAAGATCGGCCTCACTGAGACCGAACTCACGCAGGGCGAGGCGCGGCGCGGGCGGGGGCGGATCTCTGAGCGGATCAAGGTGCGCCTGGATGTGGCCGATGGCGCGATAGTGATAGATGAGGCTGTGGACCTGTGACTGCTTGAGGCTGTCGATGAGGGCGGGAGCCATCGAGGCGGAGCCGGCAAGCACGGGCACCTGACCGCTGAGTCCGAGCGTGAAGCCCTGAAAGAACGCACGCCACGTCGGATCGACGGAGTCGGGATTCTCAAGCCATCGCAGATAGTATTCCTCGATCAAATCGGCGTTGGCGCGAGTGGGCAGGGTGGCGGCAATCATGGACGGAGGCGGCCCGCAGGCTTCTCAGGCGCGACGGCAGGCGTGCGGCGGGTGGGATGACGTGGCGTGATCAAGCAGGATTCTGGATAAACACTGAGCATGGCTGCAACGGTGAGACAAGTGGATTCCCGGCGGCGGGTGGCGGTCAAGCGAGGCGACGGGTCGCGCCCAAGCGCTTGATAAATAATACCTAAACCAGGCGCCAACTCACGGGGTCGCAGCTTCGCTTATCGCGGCGCGCAACGACATCACGCGGACTGATGGCACCGCCGGGCTTGCGTGCATGGGCAACTCCCCAATGGTGAAGGCTGATGAGCGCCGGAAACAAAGTCCCGACCGATGGCGGGGCACCGCTGGGGCAGAACCCCTTTGCACAGCTCGCCGCTACCGACACCGGAGAGCGGAAACCTGCCTTCGCCAAGGCTTCGGCGGGCAGGCCGGATACCGGAAAGAAGACTGCTGCTGAATCTATCCGGCCTCCGGTTTCCGAAATCCCAAATCCGAAGAATCGCGGGCGGGTGGATATCACGCGGCAGACTGCCGGCCGCGGGGGCAAGACGGTGACAGTCGTGAGTGGTTTTACCGGCATCGGCCAGTCGGAGAAGGAGCAGCTCGCCCAAAAAATGCAGCGGGCGTGCGGCGCCGGCGGCACGGTGAAGGACGGCTGCATCGAAATCCAGGGCGACAAGCGCGAGCCGGTGGCAAAGATCCTTGCAGCGGCTGGTTTCCGTCCGGTGTTCGCCGGCGGGTAGGGGTTGGCAAGCCTGCGCCCCTACGGGTTGGAATCCACTCTTCAAGCCGCCAGGCCGGCGGCGAGGCTCAGCGCGCTTTTCGCGCGGTTGAGAATGTAGAGATGGTAGCCGGGCGCGCCGCGGGCGAGGAGGTCGCGGATTTGGGTGAGCGCCCAGTCGATGCCGATGGCCTCGAGGATCTCGGGTTGCTCACCGGCGGCTTCGAGTCGTTTCACCAGCTTTCCCGGCAGCGAGGCGCCGCACAGGTCGGTAAAACGCTTGATCTGCTTGAGCGAGAGCACCGGCATGATGCCCGGCACGACGGGGACGGCGATGCCGGCGGCACGACACCGGTCCACGAAGCGGCAATAGACTTCGTTGTCGAAGAAAAGCTGGGTGGTGATGAACGAGGCGCCGGCGTCGACCTTGCGCTTCAGGTTGGCGAGGTCGGCGTCGAGCGAGGGCGCCTCGGGGTGTTTTTCAGGATAGCCGCCGACGCCGAGGCAGACGTCCGGATGAAGGCGTTTGAGGAGGGCGACGACATCGCTGCCATAGCGCAGCCCGTCCTTGAACGCGGCGGCGGCGGCCAGTTCCTTCGGCACGTCGCCGCGGAGCGCCATGATGTTGCGGATCCCGCGGGCGTAATGGGTTTCCGCGATGGCGGCGATTTCCTTCCGGGTGTGATTCACCGCCGTGAGGTGCGGCATCACGGTGAAGGCAAACTCGGTCTTCAGCATCGCCGACACCTGGGCCGTGCGTTCACGGGTGCTGCCGCCCGCGCCATAGGTGACAGAGACGAAGTCCGGCCCGATCCGCTTCAGCGCCGCCGCGGTCTGGCGCAGCGCCTCGACCCCGGCCTCGTCCTTGGGTGGAAAAAATTCCAGCGAGCGCAGCGGACGTTGCTGCGCGAAGAACTCGGAAATGGGCCGGTCGGTGGACATGGACGTATCAACGGATACGCATCCGTTGATACGTGTAAAGGTTAGAATAACGTCCGGCTACGGCAGCGCTGGGCGGAGCGTCGCGGGCGTGGTCTCCACCGAAGTTACGGCCGGCGTTAATCCTGCCGCCGACGCGGTGAGTTTGATGGCGCCGACCTGCTTGGTTGACTGCACGATGATCTGGGCCAGGCCGTTGAACACACTGCGGCTCCAGCGCACGGGTGCCGGGGGTTCCACGAACCGCAGTGCGACGCCCTTGGCGGGGCCGCCCGTGGGACCGTAAGTCTTGAGCGCCACCGCGATCGTATTTTCGCCGGGATGGAGGAGTCCGGTGACCCTGTAGATCGAAGCGGAGCGCGCGTTGCCCGCTCCGCCGAGAAGTTGGCCGTTGAGGTAGACCGTGCCGTCACCCTCAATCATGCCAAACCAGAGCTCCACAACCCGCGCGGCGACGTCCGCGGCGGAGACCGTGAACCGTGCGCGAAACACGCCGGTTCCATTCAAGGCCAGTGGTCCGTTCTCCGTGCGCACGTCCGTCGTGGTCCAATTCGCGTCGTCGAAGACCGCGGCTTCCTCCGGCAGATTGGGGGCGTAGGAGTCGGCGACCGGCTTCCAGCGCCAGCCGTCGATGCTGATGGTGCGGAGCGTGGGTGAGGACACGTACACATCGGGTTCATGGCAGCTCGGATCGCCGTTGCCGACGCCGATGATCCGGCCCGGGCCCTCGAGGGAAAATTGAATCGGGTTTGTTGCGGTCGGCACAATCTGCCCCCGGGCATCCGTAACGGCGACCGTTATCACGGAGACATCTTCGCCATTGGCGCTGGTCACGGTCCGGTCAGGGGTGAGCTGCACAGCCGCGGGTGCGCCGGTGGTTTCCACCTTGGTCTCCGCCGCCAGTTTTCCCGCCCGGTATCCCTTGGCGGAGAGCACGCCCGGTGCATAAGGCACCATCCACTTCAACGTGGAGGTCCGTTTTAACGTCTGCCGGCCGAGGCTGCGGCCGTTGAGGAACAGCTCGACCTCCTCGCAGTTGCTCAGCGCGCGCACGTCGATCTCCTGACCTTCGCGACCGGCCCAGTTCCAATGGGGCAGCAGGTGGAGCACCGGCTGGTCGGTCCACCAGGACTTGTAGTACCAGAAATTGTCCTTGGGGAAGCCGCAGGTGTCGAAGATGCCGAAATGGGAGTTGATGCACGGCCAGCTGTAGGGCGTGGGCTCGCCGCGGTAGTCGAAGCCGGTCCAGACGAAGCCGCCGGAGAGCCACGGCCGCGGGTCGAAGAAGCTCACCCATTGCTCGGCGGTGTTCGACCAGGTCTGGCCGTTGTCGTCGTAGGCGCTGACATAACCGCGGACTTTGTCGTTGGCGTAGATCCCGCGGGTGCCGACGGTGCTGCCCTGCTCGCTGCCGACGTTCGGCTGCGACGGATGCGCGGCATGATAGGCGTCCATGTTGTCCGCGCCGATGTGATAACTCCAGCCGCGCACCTCGATGACGGTGTTGATGCCGGAAAATTCGTTCCCGACCGCGGCATTGCATGTCACGGGGCGCGTCGGGTCGAGGCGCTTGACCAGCTCCTGCATTGTGGCGGCGACGCGCGCGCCCGACGATGTGCTTTGCACGGAGAATTCCTCGTTGCCCAGCGACCAGAGCGCCACGCTGGGGTGATTGCGGTCGCGAAGCACCAGCTCCTTGAACCACTTCAAATGCTGGGTGTCGCTGCCCACGAGCCGGTTTTCGTCCATGACCAGCATGCCGAGATGGTCGCACGCTTCGAGCAGTTCCGGGGTGGGCGCGTTGTGGGAGGAGCGGTAGGCGTTGGCGCCGATGTCCTTCAGCCGGGCGATACGGAAATACTGGAGCCGGTCCGGCAGCGCGGCGCCGACGCCCGCGTGATCCTGATGATTGCAGGTGCCCTTGAGAATATAGGGCTTGCCATTGAGCAGGAATCCCTTGTCGGCATCGAAGCCGACCGTGCGGATGCCAAACTCGGTCGTGACGCGGTCGACGGTCCCGCCGGCGTCCGAGACCGTGGTGACGAGGCGGTAGAGTCGGGGAGTTTCCGGCGACCAGAGTTCGGGCGCGTCGACCTGCGCGGTCGCCGTGACCTCGAGCGAGCTTTTCCCGCCGAGGTGCGCGGTCTGCCGGGCGTTGGCGACGATGCGGCCCGCCGGATTGGAGACTTCCCACGCGACGGTGGCGTCGGCCCCGGCCGATTGTGTGTTCAGCAGCCGGGTCTCAAAATGAAGCGCGGCGGGGCCGACCGGGGTGTTGTTGGGAAACTGGCTGTACACGAACACGCCGTCGGGGGCGACGGCCAGCGGGGCCGTCTCCACCAGCCAGACGTGCCGGTAGATGCCGGCTCCCTCGTAGAACCAGCCCTCGGTCTGCGAGGCGTCGACCCGGACCGCCACGACGTTTGCGCCGCCGCAATTGGCCACGTCGGTGATGTCGAAGCGGGCGCCGCTGTAGCCGCTCTCATGGTGGCCGACAAACCAGCCGTTGACGAACACCGTGCAATCGCGGAAGACGCCGTCAAATTCCAGCCAGAGCCGCCGGCCGGCATCCGCCGCGGGCAGTTCAAAGGTCCGCCGATACCAGCCGATGCTGTTTTGGGGAAAGTTCTCACCCAGCGCCCTGAATCCGTGGGCGCCGTCGGCCTTGGGATCAAACGGCAGTTCGATGGCCCAGTCGTGCGGCAGGTCGACCTGGCGCCAGCTGGCGTCACTATACGTCACACTGGCCGGGCCGATGCCCGCGCCGGCCTTGGCGAGGTTCTGGCCGGAGCCCCACTCGTTGCCGAGGTGAAACTTCCAGCCAAAATCCATCAGCAGCCGCTCGCGCGGACCAGGATCGGCCCCGGCTGCGGCCCGGGCCACGAGGGCCAGCGAGCACGTTAGCAAAACAACGGACAGGCGACGGAGGGTTGTTCTCATGATGCAGAAGGGAAAAATCCGGGATGATCTTTTTTGGGGGGAACGCGAACGAAAAAACGCACGCGGCAGAAAACAGGTTTGCAGCCGACCATTTTGATATCACAACCGTTCGATTACGTCCATGGATCGCATCCCAAAAAACCTTCGCGAAACCCACTTATTGGGTTCAGCGACCCGGGAATGGCTCGTCAGCCATCTGCAGACGCCCGGCTTGGGGGCAACGCCGATCAGTTTCGCCGGATTCACCGAGGCGCGCAACGGCTACCAGTTCGTAAGGCACAATCCTCCCTTCAGCGTAATTCTGGTCTCCACCGCAGGCGAGGGGGAGATTCTGCTCGACGGGGCGTGGGCGTGCTGCCTGGCCGGACAGGCCTACGTGATGGCTCCGCGGGCGTTGAATGCCTACCACATCCGGCCGGGGCGCCACTGGCGGCTTCACTGGGTGATCTATCCGGAGTCAGTCAGGCTGCCGACGTTGGATCCGGGGCAGCCGCCGCGCCTCGTGCCGGTCAGCACACCCGGTTTCCGTTTGGCGGTGGAGGGGATGTGCTATGAAAACGCCGGCAGAGCCGACCAGGCCGTCGTGGGATACTGGGCCACGATCGTCCATCGCATGGCCTTGCGGATACTGGAATCAAACGTGGGTGACCCGCGGCTGGATCGACTCTGGCTCGCGATCGGGAATGATTTCGGCGGAGCATGGGACCTGCATCGCATGGCCGAATGCGCCGGCATGAGTCAGGAATCCTTGCGCCGTCAATGCCTGCGGCAGGTCGGCAGGCCCCCGCTTTCGCATCTCACTCGCCTGCGGATGAACACGGCTGCCGACATGCTCTGCCACACGCCGGAGAAGGTTGCTTCGGTGGCCTCGCGGGTGGGCTATGGAGATGCCTTTGCTTTCAGCACTGCCTTCAGGCGGGAAATGGGTGTGTCGCCGAAGCAGTTCCGTCGCCTCCACGGCCCGGCATCAGCCGGCTCGTGATTACGCCGTTATCATCCGGTCATCGCCGGCGGTAGTCCCGCAAAAGGTCAGGGCTTTGGCGTGCCTGCCGGCGGCTCGGCGGGTTTGGTTTCGGCTTTGGCCTCCGGCGGCTTGGCCGTCTCGATCTTTTTCTCCGTGGGTTGCGGAGCCGGCACGGGCTCGAAGAGCTCGTCGGGCTTTTGTGGCAGGCTGGTGAAGTTCCAGTCGTAGATCTGGAAGGCGCGCTTCTTCATCAGCGCGTTGACCGGCGCGGCGGGATCGGAGCTGGCGATGAACGCGTAAACCGGACCGGCCGGTTGCACAACAGCCGGTTCAGGGTTCTGCGTTTTGAGTTCTGAGTTTTGAGCCGCCGGTGCTGAAGCCGCAGTTGCCGCGGACGGTGCAGGATTCGAGGTTTCCATCTTCGCCGGAGCTTCGACTGACGGGCTGGGTTCGGGGTTGGCTTGCGTTGACCCCTGACCTCCAACCTCCGACTTCTGACTTCCGGCTTCTGGCTTCTGACTACTGTCTTCTGGTTTCGGCTCGCTGACCACTGACTTCTGGCTTTTTACTTCCAGTTTTTGGCCTCCTATCTCGGTGGCGGATTCCTTCTTTCCGGTATCCGGTATCCGATTTCCGGTTTCCAGCTTCTCTTCCGGCTTGCGACCGAGCTGGAGCGTGTAGGTCTTGTGGTCGAAGGTGGTGAGTTTGATGGTGCGGCTGTGCTGGCGGGCGGACTCGACGTTGGCGTCGGCAAGGTCGGCCGTATCCTGGAAGCGGAGGCTGCCGAACGAACTCAGCAGCGAAGTGATCCGTTCGCCCTTGATGCGCTGCCCGGCGGGCGCCTTCGCGGCGGCCCACGCGTCCTCCTTTTTAGCGCGCGAGGCTGCGACGGGCTCGCCCGTCTCAAAACCGACCTCGATCCCGGCAATGTCATCGGGCTTGAGGTCGACGAGCAGCGAATCGGCCCAGTTTTTCGCATCGGCATCGAGGAACAGGCTGAGATTGGCGAGGTAACCCTTCTGTTCGTCGTCAAACTTCACGAAACGCCCGCCGCCCTCGGCGCTCTTGCCGAGGGTGATAGCCCACACCGTCTGGCCGGCGGAGTCGAGCAGGGCGATGGACGTGTCCTTGAAATCGAGGCGGGCGAGCCGTTCGGGGCTGCGGGTGACGAGGCGCTGGATTTTGGCGTTGGAAAGATCGTCGATGAAGCGGCTGAGTTTGGAGAAGTCGGCGGAGAGGTCGTAATACGACGAGTCGATCCATTTGCCGTCGGGCTGTTTCGCCAGCAGCACCGTCTTGCCTTGATCGACTACGCGCAGCCGGGCCGTTTTAACCAGGGCCTTGGCATCGAAGATTGGCTGGCCGATGCGCGCATCCGCGGCGGCCGCCGCCGGCGGGCGCTGGAGGAAATAGGCGACGGCGGCGAGGGCGAAGAGGACGGCGACGGAAAGGGCGAGGGATTTGAGTTTCATCGCAAAAACAGGCGTGAGGCTTCGGGCAAAAGCTGGAGGCCGGCGGGGGAGGGGATCAGCGTTGTCGACGGCGGTAGTAGAACCACACGCCGAAGCCGCCGACGAGCACGGGTGTGGCCAGCAGGTTCAAGATCAGCAGGCGGTTTTCGAGCGCCTCGATGCCCTCCCGCAGCGATTTCCGGATCTCGCGGCGCTCGCCGCGCAGTTTCACTTGCTGCCGGCGGAAGTCCTCGATGGCCTTGGTCATCTCGGGCGTGGCGACGAGGCGTCCGCCCTCGGTCTTCTTGCCCTCGAGCTCGGTCAGCTGGCCCTCCACCTTGGTGAGCTGCGTCTCCAGCGCGGTGAGCTGCTCCTGATATTGCTGTTGGGCCTTGACCTCCATGTCGTGGACGACCTTGAACGGCCGGAGCGACGTGCCCTTGCCGCGGATGGAGATGAGGTCCTGCGAGCCGGAGAGAAACTCGAGGGCGTTGCTGGCAAAATCGAGGTTGTCGTTGAGGGGCTCGGCGGCGGCGACACCGAGGAAGTTGTATTTGCGCACGCTGTAGTCGTCGAACAGCCAGTCGGTGTCGGCGATGAGCAGGAGCGTGGACTTGGCGGACGATTCCCGGAGGTCTTGAGTTTTGGTCTTTGAATTTGGGGTTTCACCGGCCGCAGTGTCGGGCTTCTTGTCCTTGGCCGCGGCGTCGGCCGGCTTTTCATCCGCGGGCGGGCCGTTGGGAAACGCGCTCTTAAACCTGCCCTGAACGAGGGCGGCGAGGGTCTTCCGGCCCGAGGCCGTGATCTGGCGTCCCAGTTCGTCGGGCTGGGACATGCTGAGCAGCATGCCGGGCAGATTGCCACTCGCCGCGGACGACTGGAGCAGCGGCGTGAACGTCAGCCCGGTGCCGTCCTTCAGCGAAAAGCTGCCGGCCTCGATGAGCAGCATGGACTCGAGCTGGCTCGTGGGCAGCGCGGTGCTGTTGAAGGAATCCCGCGCGAGGCTGAGCCAGATGGGATAGCGCACGACGTTGCCGGGGGCCACCTGGACGGGCGTGGCGGTATCCGGATCGCCGACAACGTTCTGCGGATCATAGGCGATGCCCCAGCCCTTGAGCAGATCAGGCAGATCGCTCGCCACGTTGGGCTGCGGGCCGCCCATCATGGCCATCTGGTTGCCGCGCGACCTGAAATAGCGGGATGACGGGTCGAGCGCGAGAAAGACCGGCTTGCCCGAGAGCAGGAACTGGTCGATGGCGAACTCCAGTTTCTTCGAAAGATTCTGCGGGTGAATGATGGCCAGTACGTCGAGATTGGCGGGCAGGCTGTCGGCCGAAGGCTCGACGGCGACGAGGTCGAAGGTTTTCTCCCATTCGCTGACCACCAGCTGGCTCTGGGGCATCCGGCCGCTCTGCATGGCCATGAAATCCATCTGGCCCTGCAGCGGCAGGCTGGTCAGGAGGCCGAGCTTGCGGCGGTCGAGCTGCTGCGCCTGGTAGAGGAGCTGCGAGAGATCGTATTCGAGGAACTGCTCGCGGTCGGCGGTGAGGGCGGGAATGACCTTCTGCTGCTCGGCCTCGATCGCGACGAGGCCGAAGTAGAACTGCCGGCCGGTCGAGGGCCAGGTCTGCGGCGAGATGCCGGCGGCCGTGGCCTTCTCCTCCTCAGGCGTGTCGGGCTTCGGGTCGATGACGTTGAGGGTGATCCGGCCGTGCGCCGCGCGCCCATACTGGCGGAGCATCTCATGCACGCGCTCGGCGTAGTTCTTAAGGGCGATCGGCAGGGTGCGTTCGCTGCGTGAGAAATAGAAGTCGAGCTGGACGGGCTCCTCGATCTTGGCGAGGAGCGCCCGGGTGCCGGGCGAGAGCGTGTAGATCTTCTCCGCGGTGGCGTCGAGGCGCGCGGGAATCGATGACGCCAGGTAGTTGACGAGGATGAGGCCGGCAAGCAGCAGCGTGACGGAGAGGAGGCGGGTGGCGGATTTCATCGGGCGGGAGTCCATGACCGGGGTTCAGCGCTCAAGCGCGAGCACGTTCAGGCAGAGGCAGAAGCCGGCGAGCGAAAGGAAGAACATGACGTCCTTCGGATCGATGATGCCCTTGGCGAACGCCTCGAAGTGCGTTTTGAAGCTGAAGTTCGACACGACGTCCACCAGCCAGGCGGGCAGCGCCAGATAGCCGCCGAGGAAGTCGGTGAACACGCTCCAGCCGAGCAGCACAAGGAGGAAGCAGACAAACACGCTGATCACGAAGCTGATGACCTGATTCTTGGTGAAGGCCGACGTCAGCGAGCAGATGCCGAGAAAGGCTCCGGCCATCAACATGCTGCCGAGGTAGCTTGAGCCGATGACGCCCCAGTCGGGGGAACCGAGGTAGGCCACGGTCAGCGCCATCGGAAAGCTCAGCAGGACGGCGAGGCAGAGAAACGCCCACGCGGCCAGAAACTTGCCGAGCACGGCCTCGAGGGTGGTGACGGGCAGGGTGAACAGCAGCTCGATCGTGCCCGAGCGCTTCTCCTCGGACCAGAGACGCATTCCTGCCGCAGCGACGAAAGGAATGAAAAGCCATGGCAGGAACGTGAAGTAGCTCTCCAAGCCGGCGATGTTGGCGTTGAAAAAACCGCCGAGGAAGAAGGCGCAGCCGACGGAGGCCATCAGAAACACAATCAGGAACACGTAGGCCACCGGGGAGCGGAAATAGCTGAGAAACTCGCGTTTGAAGATGGGCGGGATCTGGGACATGAGGAGGAAAGGTCGAAGGGTGAAGGCCGACAGGAGAATAGGCGCGACCCTTTATTGGTCGGTCTGCGTGAGCGTGCGAAATACTTCATCGAGCCGGGCGCCACCATGGCGGGCGCGCAGCCCCTCGGGCGTGTCGTCCACGACCACCCGGCCGCGCGAGATGATGATCATCCGCGTGCAGATCGCCTCGACCTCCTCGAGGATGTGGGTGGAGAGGATGACCGTTTTCTCGGCCGCCATCTGCTTGATGAGGTTGCGCACCTCGTACTTCTGGTTGGGGTCGAGGCCGTCCGTGGGCTCGTCGAGCACGAGTACCGGCGGATCGTGGAGGAGCGCCTGCGCGAAGCCCACGCGTTGCTTGTAACCCTTTGAGAGGGTTTCGATGGACTGCCGGCGCACCGGTTCGAGATGGCAGAGGCCGATGACGCGCTCAACGCGCGGCTGCTTTTGCGCAGCGGTGCGAAAGCCCCGGGTTTCCGCGACAAAGCCAAGAAACTCCTCGACGGTCATCTCGGGGTAGGCGGGCGCGTTCTCCGGCAGATAGCCGACCAGGCGCTTCACGGCAACCGGCTCTGCGGTGACATCGTGGCCGCCGACCAGCGCGACGCCGGCGGTCGGGCGGAGAAAGCCGGTGATCACCTTCATCGTGGTGGATTTGCCGGCGCCGTTCGGACCGAGGAATCCGAGGATGTCGCCGCGCTTGACGGTAAAGGAGACGCCATCCACCGCCCGCAGCGCCCCGTAGTTCTTAACCAGACCTTTGACTTCGATCATGAAAATAAAGGGAAGAAAGTAATCCGAGCCGGTGGGAAAACAAGAGGAACCTGAAGTTCCCTTCCGATGGGAGGAGAGTTCCTAAATAATCGCCGGCGGGCGATTCAAGCAAAACTGCGGCGTTCCCGGTGGAGACCTCAAACCGGGGCGGGAGTGCCTTCCCGCGCCAGCTCCGTTTTCAGGCGCAACTGGCCGCAGGCGGCGTCGATGTCGTGGCCCTTCTCGCGGCGAAGGGTCACGGAGACGCCGCGTTCCTGCAGCAGGTCCACGAATTTCTGCTGGCGCGCGAGGCCCGGCCGGCGCCAGGGCAGGCCCTCGACGGCGTTATAGGGGATGAGGTTGACGTGGGCATGGAGGTCGCCCGCGATGTCGCGGAGCTTCGCGGCCTGATCGAGGGTGTCGTTGACACCCTCGATCAGGATGAACTCGAGCGTGACCATCCGGCCATGCTTCTCGGCAAACGCCCGGATGGCGGGCAGCAGTTCCTCGAGCGGCCAGCGCCGGTTGACGGGCATGATCTGCTCGCGCACCTCGTTGGTCGCGCCGTGCAGGCTGACGGCGAGGCGGAAGCCGACGGGCTCCTCGGCGAGCCGGCGGATCTGCGGCACGAGGCCGCTGGTGGAGATGGTGATGCGACGCGCGCCGACGCCCAGACCCCACGCGGCGTTCACGATGGTGAGGGCACGGAGCAGGTTGTCGTAATTGTGCAGCGGCTCACCCATGCCCATGACGACGATGTTGTCGAACGAGGCGAGCTCGGTGCGGGCGCGCGGCGTGCGGGCATCCTCGCGGCGGCAGACCTGGATGAGCTGGTGGACGATTTCTCCGGCGGAGAGGTCGCGCTTGAGGCCGGCGAGGCCGGAGGCGCAGAACCGGCAGCCCATGGCGCAGCCGACCTGCGTGGAAATGCAGATGGTCTTGCGCGAGTGGTCGAGCCCCACGCCGTCCTGCGGCGCGCGTATAATCACGGTCTCGATCAGCGAACGGTCGCCCAACTCGAGCAGCAGCTTGTCGGTGACGTCCTCCGACTGGCGGTTGAGCACGAGTGTCGAGGGATCGAAGTCGAATGTGTCCGCCAGCCAGGTGCGCAGCGCCTTGGGCAGGTTCGTCATCTGGTCCCAGGCGGTGGCGCGCTTTTTGTAGAGCCAGTCGAGCACCTGCGGCGCCCGGTAGGCGGGCTCGCCGGCCTCGGCGAGGCGGGCGGCCAGCGAGGCGAGGGTCTCGCCGTGGATGGGCGGCCGGGTGGGCGTGAATTTCATCCTGCCACGAAGAACACCAAGGCGGCGCAGAAGTCAAAGGGGAGTCGGTGGTCGCAAATTTCCTTCGTGCGCTTCGCCGGCGGCATGTTAATCAAAGTCCCGGGATGAACCTGCTGCAGCGGCATATCTTCAAAAGTGTCCTCTTCTCCTGCCTGGCCGCGGTGGGGCTGTTCGCCTTCGTGCTGATGGTGGGCAACGCGGTGCGGGACCTGCTGGGCTATGTGGTCGCCGGGCAGTTGAAACCGGAGATGTTCGCGGAGCTCGTCCTGCTGCTTTTGCCGTTCGTCATTTCGTACGCCCTGCCCATCGGCGTGCTGACGGGCGTCCTGCTGGTGCTCGGGCGCATGTCGGCGGAGAACGAGGTCACGGCCATGCGCTCGGCGGGCCTGAGCCTGCCCTGGCTCGCGCGGCCGATCCTGCTGCTGGCCGCGCTGGGTGTGCTCGCCGGCGTGGTGATCAATTTTCAGTGCATGCCGTGGGCGCGGGTGAGGTATCACCTCGAGCTGGGCAACGCGGTGCGCCTGAATCCGCTCAGCTTCATCGTGCCCCGGACCTTCATCCGGGACTTCCCCGGCAAGGTGCTGTATGTGGGGGAGAAGAACGGCCAGGGCGTGAAGGATTTCTGGCTGTGGGAGCTCGACCGCGAGGGTCGCGTGAAGAATTTCATCCGGGCCGCGTCGGGCAGCTTCGGCTTCGACGAGAAGACGGGTGACCTCATCCTCAACCTCAACCATCTTCAGGTCGAAGCCCGCGACCCCAATAAACCCGAGGACTTCACGGAGCCGCGTCCGTCCATGAGTTCGGAGCGCACCAGCGTGCGCCTGCCGCTCGAGGGCCTGTTCGGCACGAACTCCTTTCACCGCAAGCTGCAGTGGTACACCTACCCGGAGCTGATCAAGGAGTGGCGGCGGCTGGCGCATCCGGTGGCGCCCGCGGGCAGGCATCAGCGCGAACTCGACCGCATGAAGCTCCAGATGGTCGTCCAGGACAAGTTCACCACGGCGTTTGCCGTGTTCTCCTTTGCACTCATCGGCGTGCCGCTGGGCATCCGGGTTTCGCGCCGCGAGACGTCCGCCAACCTCGGCCTCGCGCTGGTTCTGGCGATGGGCTACTACT
>Ga0182021_10006112_pt1 | contig 14304 bp, 12 predicted proteins | sample 612E3MmetaG_FD_120493 | JGI IMG/M metagenome (GOLD analysis project Ga0182021, IMG submission 120493) | Permafrost microbial communities from Stordalen Mire, Sweden - 612E3M metaG (Illumina Assembly) | ecosystem: Environmental > Terrestrial > Soil > Wetlands > Permafrost | place: Sweden... | reverse complement strand
TGCCGCTCCGGCGTTTCGACTTTGACGTACGTCCCGTCGGGGCGCAGCCTCTTGGCCTTGGCATTGTCCTGGAAAAAGACGTCGAGAATTCCCAACAGGCGCTTCCGACAGGTTCCGTCCTCGACCGGGACGAGGAGCTCCACGCGATGCTCGAGATTCCGGGTCATCCAGTCGGCGCTCGAGATGAAGACCCGGTCCTCGCCGCCGTTTCTGAAGTGCAGAATGCGGCTGTGTTCGAGGTAGCGGTCGACGATGCTGATGACCGTGATATTCTCGCTCAAGCCTTCAACGCCCGGACGCAGACAACATACGCCCCGGACGTTGAGCTGGATGTCGACGCCTGCCTGGGAGGACTTGTAGAGGGCCCGAATCATGTCCGGGTCGGACAGGCTGTTGATCTTGACACGGATCTGTCCGTGCTGGCCCTGCTTTTGGCGCTCCGCTTCGTTTTCGATGAGCTCCAGGAGCCTCGCTTTGAGCCCGATCGGCGCCGCTTCGATCTTCTGGAAGGGCCGCGGCTGGGAGGCGCCGGTGATCATGTTGAAAAAGGCGGTCGCGTCGCCGGCATAGTCCTCGTTGCTCGTCATGTACCCGACATCACTGTAGAGGCGAGCCGTTTTTTCATTGTAATTGCCGGTTCCGAAATGGACGTAGCGCCGGATGCCGGCCGGCTCCCGCCGCACGACGATGCAGACCTTGGCGTGAGTCTTGAGGCCGCGGACGCCATAGATAACCTGGGCCCCCGCGCGCTCGAGCTCGATCGCCCCTTCGATATTGCGGGCTTCGTCGAAGCGGGCCCTGAGCTCCACGATGGCCGTGACGTGCTTGTCTTTTTCCGCGGCCCGGGTGAGGGCCGCGACGATGGGGCTCTCGTCGCTGGTCCGGTAGAGGATCTGCTTGATGGCCAGGACGTTCGGGTCGGCGGCGGCCTCCTCGACCAGGCGCTGGACCGGATCGAAGCTGTCGTAAGGGAAAAAGAGAAGGACGTCCCTGCGTCCCACGACGTCGAAGACGGACGTCCCGGCATCGAGATCCGGAACGGGTTGAGGCGCCCATGGCTCGCTCCTGAGTCGGTCGAAACCCGGTAGCCCGGCCAGCCGGAAATACGACGATATGTCCAGCGGGCCCGGGACGCAAGAGACCCTTTCGGCGGAGACCTCAAGAGCGCTCGCGAGGATCTCCCTAGCCGTCGCCGAGGCCGACCCGGCGACTTCCAGGCGGACGCAGGCGCTTTGTTTCCTTTCGACGAGGACTTCCTTCATTTCCGCCAGGAGATCGGCCGCCTGATCCTCGCGGACGGCCAAGTCGGCGTTTCTCGTAATCCGAAAAGGGACGGCTTCCAGGAGGTCTTCGCCCTGAAAGAGACGGGTCGCGAAGTGAGTGACGACTTCTTCGAGAAGCGCGTAATGATACCCGTCGTCGACGGGGAGGGTGACGAAGCGGGCCAGGATCTTGGGGAGGGTGATGACGGCGTTCCGGGGCGCGCTTTTGGCATCCCGTCTCGGCCGCAAGCGAATGAGGATGTTGATTCTGAGGCCGGCCATGGCGGGCAAAGGCCGGCCCTTCGCCAGGGCGATGGGCGTCAGGACAGGCAGGATCTCGTTGGCGAAAAGGCGTTCGAGAAACGATTCCTGGCCGGGCGTCAGATCGGCCATCTTGATGCGTCGCAGCCCGGCGGCCGCCAGACCGCGTTCCACATCGGCGAGGCCGTCATATTGATCCCGAATCATCCGCTGCGTCCCCCGGCCGATCTCCCTGAGCTGGGCGGATGGCGTCAGGCCCGAAAAATCGGGCTTGTTGCGGCCTCGGGCGACGAGCTGTTGGAGCCCCCCGACCCGGACCATGAAGAACTCGTCGAGGTTGGACCCCGTAATGGCCAGGAATTTCAACCGCTCGAGGAGCGGGAGCTCAGGATCGAGCGCTTCCTCCAGGACGCGGCGGTTGAAAGCGAGCCAGCTGAGCTCGCGATTGAGGAAAAGGCTGGGATTATCCGGCATCGGGATGTCCTCCCCGCGGAGCGCGGCCCTCCCGCAGGATGACTTTCAGCCCGTAGACATCCTCGAAGAGCGTCCCCTTTTCCTTGAGCGCCAGGCGCTCCAGGGTCAAGTCCTCGGCGCCATTGACGGTGATGATGAGTTCGTCTTTGGTCAGCCGGAGTCCGGGTTCTACGACCTGCTGGAGATGGTTCCGGTCGAGCGCGTCGGCGACGCGGAGGATGGCGGCCGATTTGGAGACGGTGATCCGGCGGTCCCGGTCAAGCGCCGCGTATTCCGGATGGTTGGGCGACGGGAGGGCCCGCCGGTGATAGCGGGCGATGAACGCCGCCAGGGCCATGTCCTCGCGGGACAGGCCGAAGAGGCTGCTGTTTTGTATAAGGTACATGGAGTGCTTGTGATGGCTGCGGTTGCTGATGAATCCACCGATTTCGTGGAGGAGAGCGGCGACCTTGAGAAGGAGCTCCTGCCGGGAGTCGAGATGGAAGTCCTGCTGGAGGGTCCGGAAAAGAAGGACGCTGAGCTCCGCGACGGCACGGGCGTGGCGCTCGTCGAACGCGTATTTGTGGCCGAGGGCGATGGCCTGGCGGACGACTTCCTCGGCGAAAGCATCGGTCCAGGACCTCTCCGAGGCGACCTCCCGCAGCAGCCCGTCGCGAAAAGTCGTCTTGGGGATGACGAGCGTCTCGACCTTGAATGTCCGGCACAGGATGACGTAGGCGAACAGGCCGGGGCCGACGGTCTCCGCCTCCTCGTAGGACAGCTTGTAGCGGTCGACGATCTTCTCGGCGGGAAGAGGGATGACCTTATCGGCGAACGCGGAAAACGTCTTGAAATCCAGCGTCAGCAGCGACTCCTCGGGCCAGGCGCGCGAGATTCTGGAAGCCGCGAACTGGGCGTCGCTCGACATGGCGACGAGGACCGGGTTTTGCACGGAGGGGATGTCGCGCTTGATGCTCTCGGTCGTCCGGCCGATGTGCTGGCCGAGGATCCGCCGGACGCGATCGGTCGGCGTGAGGTACGTTTCCAGGGTTTCCCGCATCCGGAGGGTCCCGAGCTGATAGGAGTTCGAGAAGCTCACTCGGCCTTGCTGGAGGAGGAAGAGCTCCGTGCTCCCGCCGCCGACTTCGGCGATGAGGACGTCAGCCTGAGCCAGGTCCGGCTTCTGCTCGAAGACCTCCTGCGCGGCAAGGAACGTGAGCCGGTTCTGTTCGGCCTCGTCGAGGATCTTGAGACTGATGCCGGTGGCGACATGGAGGCGATCGCGGATGCTGTCGGCGTTGGCGGCTTCTCGGACCGAGCTCGTGGCGACGGCCAGGACCTGGCCGGGATCGTTGATACCGTATTCGCGCATGACGGCCTGAAAGCCTTTGAGGATGGCGATGCACTGGCCGATCGTGCCTTGTTCGATCCGGCCTTTGGTAAAGGCGTCCTTGCCTAATGCCACGGGCTTGCGGAGCGAGTCCAGCCGGCGGATGTGGCCTCCTTTCTCGACTTCGGCGATATCCATGCGGATGGCCGTAGCGCCCACGTCAATCACCGCCACGAGGCGCTTTTTCCCTTCGACGGGGAGGGGGGATTCCGGAATGGGCTTGGCGTCGGTCATGACTCGACATTCGAGGCGGCGAGGGCCGCGGCGCCCATGGCGGTCGCGTTGTCCCCGAGCGCGGCCGCGGCGATTTTGAGGTCTTTCGTGAACGCTTTCATGGCTTGGGCGCCGATGATCCTCTGAGCCTCTTCGATGATGATGTCCGGGAGAGCCTCGACGAGCCCGCCGCCCAGGACGACGATGTCCGGAGCCAGGAGGTTGACGACGCTGGCGATGGCCGAACCGAGGTGCCGGGCGGCGTTCCTGACGATGATCTCAATCGCGCCGTCTCCGGCCTTGATCGCCTTGGCCAGCGTCCCGCTCTTGATCTCCGACAGGTCGGTCCCGGCGAGGGCCCGCAGGGCCGGGGCCTCCCCCCTGAACACGGCGGCCGCGGCTTCGGCCGAGATCGCCAACCGGCTGGCGACGGTCTCCAGGCATCCCGTTTGCCCGCAGCCGCACAAGCGCCCTTCGGGCTGGACGCGGATATGCCCGATCTCCATGCAGGAGCCGGACGCGCCCCGCAGGATTTTACCTTCATAGACGCAGGCGCCCCCGATGCCCGTCCCGGGGAATACTCCCAGCGCGCAACGGGCTCCGCGAGCCGCTCCGAATCGGTATTCCCCGTATGTTCCCGCGTCCACATCGTTGGCGATGACGGCGGGGCACTTGAACTTTTTTTCCAGCGCGTCCTTGAGAGGGACGTTTCGCCAGCCCAGGTTGGGAGCATGGAGGACGACGCCCCGATCCAGATCGAGCGGGCCGGGGCAGCCCACGCCGATCCCGTCCAGGTCTCGGGCCTCGAGGCCGGCCTCCCGGAGGGCGCTTTCGATGGTGGTTCGAATCCTTTCGAGGACTTCGGCGGCCCCTTCCGCTCCCTTCGTCTTGGCCTTGACGGAAGCTAAGGTCTTGAAATTCCCGTCAAGCACCGCGGCCATCATCTTGGTCCCCCCGAGATCAAAGCCGAGCCAATGGCATGTCTCGGAATTCTTCATGGCTTTCCTCTTCTCTTTCCCGGCCTCGGTTGGCCATGGACACGCGGTCGTGTTCCTCTTATGATAATAAGGGCCAGCGCGTGAGACCCCTGACGCTAAAGGAATACTACAGAACGATCCGTTTTCCAAGCGGTCGGAGAGTCGGAACGGCAGAATTGATCGAAAATTCATCGGAACTTCACAGGCCCTTAACGTTCCGGCCCGCGGCTCCAGGGGATTCGCCCGGTCGAGGGCGGCTAGGGAGGCTAAGATGAGGAAGTGGCAGAGGCGACTCGTGGAGAGCCTGAGGCTCTCGTCCGGGGCGCGCGTCGATCTGAATCGGGATTTCGATCCCGCCGCGACGCTTCCGGACATCAAGAAAGAGCAATCCGAAATCTTCCTCTCCGAGGGAATCCAACGCTTGGCCGAATTCCAGGACAAGTTCTATGCCCAGAACACGTACGGACTGCTCATCATTCTCCAGGGCATGGACGCCGCCGGCAAGGACGGCGTCATCCGGCACGTCATGAGCGGCCTCAACCCGCAGGGCTGCCAAGTCAACAGCTTCAAAGCCCCGACGGCCGAGGAGCTGGATCATGACTTCCTCTGGAGGCACGTCTGCGCTCTGCCGGCTCGGGGCCGCATCGGCATTTTCAACCGCTCGTACTATGAAGAGGTCCTTATCGCACGCGTCCATCCTGAGATCCTCCGGAAACAGCCGCTTCCCCCCGGGCTCAAGACCGGGGACGTCTGGGCGCGGCGTTTCGAGGAAATCAACGATTTCGAGAAATACCTGGGGGAGAACGGCATCGTCGTCTTGAAATTTTTTCTCCACCTCTCGAAGGCGGAGCAGAAGAAGCGGTTTCTGGACCGCATCGATCTGCCGGAAAAACGCTGGAAATATTCCTCCGCCGACATCCGCGAACGCCGCTTCTGGAACGCGTACATGAGCGCTTACGAAGACATGCTCCGTCACACGAACACGCAATGGGCCCCCTGGCACATCGTTCCGGCCGACCGCAAGTGGTACGCCCGCCTGGCCGTCGCCGAGGTCATCATCCAGACGTTCGCCGGCTTGGATCCTCAGTATCCGAGGGCCGATGCCGCCCGGAAGAAGGAGCTGGCCGAAGTCCGGAGGCTGCTCGAGCGCGAGGACTGAGGCGCGGAGACGGGCCCATGCCCAAAATTCATCGAGTCTTCATCATTTCTTAACCGTCTTCTTGTAAGGTGACCGTCGGAGGACGCATGAGACGAAGGATCGCCGCGGCGGGCTATATCCTGGTGGCCGCTCTGTTCCTGTCGGCGGGGCAGGACGCGCCGGCATCGAAGGCCGTCCTTCTGGACTATGCCCGGGCGTCCTGGAATCCGGGCCAAATCGACATCGTCGCCATCCCCAAGCCCTTCAACATGGTCTATGAGGAAGACGATGCGGCGTTCGACGGCTGGAAGAGCCACCTTCCCATCGGAGGCGTCTACGAACTGCGCGTGCATCGGGGGACGGATCATTACCTGCCCTATGATTATGATTCCCGTGTCCCCATCGTCCTGTTTGGGCGGCCCTACATCAAGCCGGGGGCCGGGGACGGCCCGGCTTCTCTCCGCGACATCGTTCCGTCGCTCTGCCGGATCCTGGGGATCCCCGTGCTTCCCCACGCCAAGGGCCGCGTCCTGGCCGACGCCTTGGACGCCGTCGGGACTCGCCATCCCAAGGTCATTCTCATGTTCGTCGTCGATCAGGGGGGATGGGCGTACCTGAATGCCCATCCGCGTGACACCCCCTTCGTGTCCGGCCTCATGACCAGGGGATACGTCTATCGCAACGCGCGCATTGACCATGGCCCGGCTTCCACGTCCGTTTCGCACGCCGTCCTCGGGACCGGCGCGCTTCCCCTCTTGTCGGGAGTCTTCGACAACAAGCCCTATGCCGCCGGATGGGGCCGCTCCCTGGAGATCTATGCCGGTGCTACGGAATCGGCGATCGACACCTCGCAGCTCCGGCAGCCGACCCTGGCGGACGTCTGGGACGCCGCCGCGGGAAACGCGGCCCGGGTCCTGGTGTATTCGAGCGCCTCCCGGGCGGCGGTCGGGCTGGCCGGGCACGGCGGCGACTATGCCGGCGGCGACAAGGATTTCGTCTTCTGGTACGGGGGGACTCCCGCGCGATTCGAAACGGACGATCGGATCTACACGCTTCCCCCGGGCGTGGCCGGACTTAGGTTCGAGGATTATGCGGCGGTCAATGCCGATGATCCCGACTGGCGCGATCAGCCGCTCCTCGATCCGACATTCAAGTTCGGCGCCAATTTGCGCCGGGCTTCGCCCGGGTTCGCCCGGATGGAAGGCGACGCCGTGGAGACGGCCCTGCGCTCCGTCGGCGGATGGGGAAGCGACGCCGTCACGGATCTCATTTTCCTGAATTTCAAAGGGACGGACTACGCGGGGCACTACATGGGCTCGGAGAGCCGGGAGAGCGGACGCACGCTTCGCGAGATCGACCGCCAGATCGAGAGAATCTTCAACGACGTCACGGCGATGTGCGGCGGGGATCTCGTGACGGTGGTCACGGCCGATCACGGCGTCGCACCCCTGACCGAGCTTTCCGGAGGGATCGGTTTATACAAAGACGATTTGGCCAGAGCGATCGACGATCGTTTCTCCCGGCCCGGGGACGCGCGACGGGTCGTCCTCAGGGTTTACCGCAACGGGCTGGCGCTGGATGTCGGCCTGCTGGCGGACCGCGGCTTCTCGCTCGATAAGGTCAAGGTGTTCCTCCGGGATTTCAAGGTCGGCGGCCGGACGTTTTTCGAGGCTGTCTATGCGGGAGACGATCTCCGGCACTGAGACGGCCCAGGAGGCCCCCATGAAGACACTCTACCTCGTACGCCACGCCCAGGCTGAGGACAAATCCGATGATGTCCCCGATTTCGAGCGGCCGCTCGTCCGGAAAGGCGTCCGGAGCGCGGAAGAGATCGCCCGGCGCTTGAAAAAGGCCCACGCCAAAGCCGAGGTTTGGATGTCCAGCCCCGCGACCCGGGCCCTGGATACGGCCCACGTCTTCGCCGACGTCCTGGGCTTTTCGATTTCCAAGATCCTGATCCGGGAAAGCCTCTACGCCGGCCCCGCGGCCCCGTCGCTCCTCAAGATGATCACCGAGACGGACGACCGCAATGCTGCCTCCCTGATGATCTTCGGCCACAATCCCAGCCTGACCGAGCTGGCCGGCCTGCTCGTCCGCAAGTTCGAGGACGTCATTCCCAAGGCGGGTGTCGTCGAGATCCGATTCCCGGTGAGACGCTGGAAGGACGTGGCCGCCGGAGGGGGGCGATTGGAGCGCCTGGACGCGCCGGAATCGAAGGCGGCCGGCAAGAAAGCCCGGGCCGAGCTTGCGGCGGCCATCCGTCTCGCCGTCGGCGACGTGCTCGCCGCCCGCCGGATGGACTCCGCCGGCAAAGGGGCGAAGATCGTCGCGGCCTTGGCTGATAAGCTCGCCGGCAAGCTTTTGAAAAGACCGCCCCTCGCTCCGCTGAGCGCCAAGCGCCCCGCCGCGCTGGCCGGGGGCGCCTCGAAACAGAGGACCCGACACCGTTGAGCCGGTACGCGTCGATCGACATCGGTTCCAACGCGGTCCGCCTCCTCCTGGCCGAGATCATCTTTTCCAAGCATACCGAGCGGGATCTGGATCCCCGGGGAAGCTACCTGTCTGTGGACGTCGGGGGAGGATCCACCAACATGACGTTCTTCGATCCGCTGTCCGGGCGGCGGTCCGCCTCGTTCGACATCGGGACCATCCGCCTCCTCAAAGGGCTGGTCCAAGAGCGGACGTGGGCCGTCATGGGCTGGGGCGGGATCGAGAGCATCTTCGTCCCCCAGATCGCGCTGGCGGACGGCCTGATCGCCATCCTGCACGAGCAGCGCAAGCGCGGAAAGCGGCTGCGGTCGCCGGACGCCCTTGCGGGAGCGCGAGCCTGAAATGGCCCCTCGCGCCCGCGCCCCCGCCCTCCGCTTGATCGACGGATTCGACGCCGCGGGCCGCCGGATCGAAAGACTCCGCCTGCGGGCCGCCGACCGGGGCGATGCGGCCTCGCTTCACGAGCTGCGGGTCGGCTTGAAACGGATGAGTGCCTTTTTCCTATTGATGGGCGATCTTGGGTGCTTCTCGGACGCCGACGGCCTCTTCCGCCCTTTCCGCCGCGTTTTCCGCGCCGCGGGAAAGGTCCGATCCCTCCAGGTGGCCCAGGAGCGGCTCAGGGCGGCCATGATAGCCGAAGGTCTCGAGCTCAGCGCGCTGTTCAATATCCTGCACGGGGAAGAGCGGCGCGTCCGGCCCGCGGCCCTCAGGACGATTCGGGAGTTCGACGCCTCGCTGTGGACGGACCGGAGCCGCCGGTTCCGCGGGCGTCTGTCGCGCCGGGGCGCGGGTCCGTTCCGCCTCCGGTGCGAGCGGCTGGCCAGGGCTCGGCTCGATGGGCTGACGGCCGGACCGCCGCCGGAGGCCATGCGCCCTGCCGATTTTCATGAGCTCAGGATCCGGGCGAGATTCACCCGCGAGACGCTGGAAATCTTGAGCGACGCGCTTCCCCTGAGCGCGGGCGGTCGAGTCGTCGGCCAGGCCCTCCGACGCGTCTACGCGTCGCTGGGCCGCTGGCACGACGGCGTCCTGATGATCCGCCGGCTGGAGGGCTTCCTTGAAGCCGGCGGCGCCTCCCTGGAAGGCCCCGGAGACTATCAAGCCCTGATCGACGCGCTGGAGCGCGATTGCGCCTCCGATCTCCGGGAATTCGAAGCGGCCTGGACCGAATTTCTCGCTCTGGTCGGGAAGCATCCGCGGCTATTCGCGCCCGCCCGGCCCCGCCGCGGGTTCATCAAAGATTCATCGGGGCTTCATCCGGCGTTCACACGAAAACGATAGCCTGGCCTCTCCGCCCGGAGTCCATTGTCCGGCCGGGCATGGCCAAGGCCGACCTTCACGTTCATTCCAAATACTCCGAGCACCCTTCCGAGTGGTTCCTCCAGCGCCTGGGCGCGGCCGAATCATACACCGAGCCCGACGAAGCCATTTACGCCGCGGCCAAGGCGCGGGAGATGGATTTAGTGACGATCACGGACCACAACAAGATCGACGGCGTGCTTCGGCTGAAGGCGGCCCATCCGCAGGATGTGTTCACCGGCGTCGAGGCGACGGCCTATTTCCCCGAGGACGACTGCAAGATCCACATCCTCCTCTTCGGGTTTTCCGAAACCGAATTCGCTGAGATCCAGCGCGTGCGGCGGGACATCTACCAGCAGCGGGACTACATCCGCGATCGGCGCCTCGCCCACAGCGTCGCGCACGCCACGTTTCGCGTGAACGGGAAGCTGGCCCTCGCCTATCTCGAAAAGCTGATGCTTCTCTTCAACGTCTTCGAGGGTATCAACGGCGGTGTCTCGAACTTATCGTCAACGGCCGCGTTGTTGGCGAGGATGTCCACACGGTCCCAGCGGTCGAGGGCCATCCGGAGGGCACCGCGGATGGACGGCGCATCGCAGACGTTGAGATCTACGGGATGGACTTCGCCGGGGAGACTGCCGGTCGCCCGGCGGACGGCCTCGGGGTCCAGATCACCCGAGATCACCTTGGCTCCCGCCTCGGCCAGGGTCCGGCAAAGTTCGGCGCCGAGAAGCCCGGCAGCGCCGGTCACGACCGCGACCTTGCCGTCCAGGCGGAAAGGAGTCATGGCGCGGTCCGCCGCACCGGTTTGGTGTTGAACTGCGTCGTCCGGCGGAATACCGGCTCGACGGGTTTGCCGCGGAGATCGCCGGCCAGCGTCCCTTTCGCGGATCGCCCGCCGAAGCGCAGACAGGCTGGTTGCTCCTCTCCCGCCGGGCTTGTTCGCGATGACCGTGGCCGCGGGCTCGCTGACGTATCCGGTCGCGCTCATCGTGTTCGCCTCGCATATCCGGATGAAGGACCCGCTGCCCCGCGACGGGAAGGCCGCCCGGACTTTCAATTATCTCCTTTTGGCGTTCGGCGCCTATTCCGCCTTCTTGGGAATCCGAGCTTTCGCAGGCTTCTAGCGAACGCTTCCCCCCGAATCGGAGCCCCGGGTTGGCTTCACGAAAAATTCACCGCCTCTTCATCATTCCTTAACAAGGCAAGCCTATCCTGGCCGTGTCCATGAAGACCGAAAAGCCTCTACGCCGGCGTATCGAACCGGTGCACCCGATCGCCCCGGAGGAAGGTCAAATTTCCAAGGAGGAAAACGCATGAAGAGCAAGACCCTGAAGAGAGCGGTTTTCGCCGTTCTCCTGGCCGCGGTCGCTTCGACCGGCCTGCTGGCCCAGACCCCGCCGGCCCCCCCGCAGACATTCGGCACGGCGATCTACTTCGACTACAGCTTCTTCGGGACAAACAACGGCTACATGACCAACACCACGGCCAACCCGAATCTGATCACGAACAAGTTCCAGTTCCGCCGGGCCTACTTCACCTACGAGAACAAGATCAGCGACACGCTCAAATTCCGGTTCCGGCTCGACGCAGACAATACCGCAGTTCTGACAAGCACTTCGGGGACGACGGACCCCAAGATGCGGCCCTTCCTCAAGCATGTCTACCTCGACTGGTCCGGCCTTCTGCCTAACTCCAGCCTGAAGATCGGCATGACCGAGACGCTGGCCTTCAAGAATGAGGAGGACCGTTGGGGCTACCGGAGCGTGGCCAAGACACTTCTCGACGGCTACAAGGACATCACCGGCGTCGACATCCGCACCTCGAGCGCGGACCTCGGCGTCAATCTCACCGGCGCCATCTCCAAAGAGCTCCGCTACGGGGCCATGGTTATGAACGGCGAAGGCTACTCCAAGCCCGAGCTCAACAAGTACAAGAAGTTCGGCGGCTACCTGCAACTCGTTCCCGTATCCGGGCTCAATATCACGGGCTACTACGAATACGAGAAGCTCAGCGACAAGCCCGAAGGCGGCCAGCTCTATAAGGCCGACGTTTACTTTGACATGATTCCCGGGCTGAATATCAGCGGGGAGTGGTTCAAGTACGACAACGACCAGAAATACAACGTGGTCAAGGTGGACGACGGGACCGGCACGGGCACCATGATCAACCAGAACAGGCATTACGATGTCGGCGGCTACTCGATCTTCGGCAATTACAAGATCATCCCCGACAAGATCGCGCTCTTCGCCCGCTACGACAAATACCAGCCCGACTCCACGAACAGCTTGAAAGACATGAGCATCGTGATCGCCGGCGTGGATTGGATCCCGGTCCACAGCAGCTGGAAGATCCAACCGAATGTTTGGTTCTACAACTACACGGATCCCGCGAAGAAGAGCGACATCATCATCAACCTGACGTTCTTCCTCTCGTTCTGAGGATCGAAAGCATAAGCAAGGAGGCTTAACAATATGTTTTACGAAAAGTACAAGAAACTTATCGCCTGGGCCCAGCTCGGCTTGGCCTTCGTCTTCACTCCCATCCTGATCGCTCAGGGCCGGAAGATGATCCAGGTCAAGGGCTCGGACACCATGATCAACCTCGTCCAGATCCTGGCCGAGGAGTACATGACCAAGAACCCCGCGGCCAAGCTCGCCGTCCTAGGCGGCGGATCGGGCACGGGTATCACCGCCCTGATCAACGGCACGACCGACGTGGCCGACCATTCCCGCGAGATCAACACCAAGGAGCTCAACCAGATGTGGGAAAAGGGTGTCCGGCCCCGGACGTTCGCCATCGCTATCGACGGCCTGAGCATTATCGTCAACGAGAAGAACCCGCTCACCAAGCTCACCATGGACCAGGTCGGCGCGATCTACCGCGGCGACGTCAAGAACTGGCGGGCCGTCGGCGGCAACGCTCAGCCCATCTCGCTCTACGGGCGGCAGTCCAATTCCGGCACCTATACGTTCCTGCAGGAGTCGGCCCTGAAGAACAAGAACTACTCTCAGGACGTGAAGGAGATGAATGGCAACGCCCAGATCATCGAAGGCGTCCTCGCCGACGAAGCCGCGATCGGCTACGTCGGCGTCGGCTACGTCCTCGATAAAGCCACCGGCAAGCCGATGAAGGGGCTCAAGGTCCTCCTGATCGCCAAAGACGATAAGGCGGAAGGCTTTTCGCCTACGGACAAGGACGCCGTCGACACGGGCAAGTATCCCATCTCCCGGGGCCTCTATCAGTCGACTAACGGCAAGCCGGGCGCCGACATCGCCGCGTTCATTCAGTTCGAGCTCAGCCCCGACGGGCAAAAGATCGTTGCGCGGGAAGGTTTTTATCCCATCGGCGCCAAATATATCGAAGAGAACGCCAAGAACCTCAAGTAATTCTGCAGCCTCGGCCGGGGAGGGGCGACGGCTTCTCCCCGGTCCCTTTCATCGAAGGAGGGCTGCGGAACGAAGAGGACGATAGTCAAGCTGCAGATGATAGCCATGACCAAGCAAGGGCTGCGCAATCTGAAGGAGTCCGCCGTCCGGTCGTTCTTCCTCATGAACGGCGTCCTGACGATCATCATCCTGGTCGGGATCTTCGCCCTGCTCCTGTATTCGGCCGTGCCGGCTTTCCGCGAAGTCAAGATCAGCGAATTTCTGATGAGCGTCAACTGGGATCCGACCTCACCGGTCAAAGCCGAATACGGGATCCTGTCGATGATCGTCAGCACGGTCATGGTCACCCTGGTCGCCGTCCTGATCGCCTTTCCCATCGGCCTGGGCGTGGCCGCTTACCTTTCGGACGTGGCTCCTTGGCGCGTGCGCGAGATCGTCAAGCCCATCGTCGAGATCCTGGCCGGCATCCCCTCGGTCGTCGTCGGGTTCCTGGGGATCGTCCTCTTCGGTCCTTTCCTGGCCAGGCTCTTCGGCCGGACGAACGGCCTCAACGCCCTGAACGGCGCTGTCCTGCTGGCCGTCATGGCCCTGCCGACGATCATCAGCATCTCCGAGGATTCCCTGAACGCCGTCCCCGCCGCCTACGCCGAAGCGTCCCTGGCCCTCGGCGGGTCGCGCTGGCAGACGCTCGTCAGGGTCAAGATCCCGGCCGCCCTGTCCGGCATCATCGCCGCCTTCATGCTCGGCATGGGCCGCGCGATCGGCGAGACCATGACCGTCCTGATGGCCACGGGCAACGCCCGGTCGTTTCCCCACGGCCTCTTGGATTCCGTCCGGACGATGACCTCCAACATCGCCATCGAGCTCGGCGAGGTGCCCTATTACACGACCCATTATTATGCCCTGTTCGCCATCGGGCTGGTCCTCTTCATCATGACCTTCGGCGTGAACCTCGTGGCCGACCTCGTGCTCAGCAAGTACCAGGAGCGGGAGCAATGAGTCTTAAGCCCGCGACGAAAAAGAAGATCATCCAGGGCATCGGATTCTTCGTCCTGCGCGTCTGCCTCTATATCGTCCTGCCTGTTCTGCTCCTCATTCTCTACGACGTGGGAAAGAAAGGCGGAGGGGCGATCTCCTGGCAGTTCCTGACCCAGGCCCCGCGACGGGGCATGACCGAGGGCGGGATCTTTCCGGCCATCATGGGGACGTTCCTCGTCACGATCGTCACCGCGGTTTTGGCGATCCCCCTGGGCATGTTCAGCGCCATCTATCTGAACGAATATGCCCGGAAATCGCTCCTCAACCGCATGATCCGGCTCGCGATCCGGAACCTGTCCGGCGTGCCGTCGATCGTCTACGGCCTATTCGGGGTCATCCTCTTCGTCAATATCCTCAAATTCGGGACGTCCATCCTGTCGGCCGGCCTGACCCT
>Ga0182021_10006111_pt1 | contig 14305 bp, 11 predicted proteins | sample 612E3MmetaG_FD_120493 | JGI IMG/M metagenome (GOLD analysis project Ga0182021, IMG submission 120493) | Permafrost microbial communities from Stordalen Mire, Sweden - 612E3M metaG (Illumina Assembly) | ecosystem: Environmental > Terrestrial > Soil > Wetlands > Permafrost | place: Sweden... | reverse complement strand
ATCCTTGCTTCAATCCCAATATACCTACTCTCTTCAGCAATAACCCTTGCTAGCCCTTGGCTATTGCTGGCTGAATATCCAATTCTGTTCCTATTGTATTTTGCAATATTGAAGACCATTGGAGAAATTAAAACCCAAGATATTGAAAGGATCAAAAGAAACTTCACCTTTCTCCACCTAAACTAAATTTAGGAGTTATCTTTTATGAAAACTATATTTAGACGCTCTTTCTTCTATTTGATCCTGATTTACTCGCTCCTTATCCTGGGAGTAAGCATGGACATTCTGTGGAAGTATTCTTTCAAGCTAGATATTTTCGCGATTATTATCGCCGTTTTAGGAATATTCGCCTTAGGTCGGGAAAAAGAGCTAAAATTCTCAGAAAAACTAATAACCGTTCTCTTTCTTTCTGGGCTAATCTTTGCCATTTTCCTTAGGACCCTTCCCTATATCGATAATTCCGTTCCGCTCGGCTATGACCCCGGCATATACAAATACGTCTTTGAAAAATTCCAATCGAGTCTTCCGGGCATCCCTGAACAAAGCCTTGACAAATGGATAGTATCTGGATTTCCTTCGGGCCTCGCGGTATTAACGGATATATTTTATCTTCTAGGGCTAAGCAGCGACCAGATTATTATTCCGATTTATATCCTAATCGCTTCTTTCACCATATTTCCAATTTACCTTGTATCAAAAAAATATTTCGGAAAAGAAGCGGGGGTATTCTCAGCTCTTTTATTTTCATTCTCGCTCACTCAACTTAACGTCTTCTGGTACTTCTATTACAAAAATATCATCGCCATGAGCTTCATGCTTTTTGCCCTCTACTTCATGGACAATAAAAAATTCCTTATCCCAACAATTATTTTTGCAGCCGCAACAGGCTTTTTCCACCAGCCAACCTTCCTAATCCTTGCCGCAGTCTGGATGGCGTTCACCCTGGTGAATTTTAGGAATATGGAACTTTTGAAAAATGGAATCTTGGGCATTGCCTGCACAGGCATACTTCTACTAATCATATACTCGCAAAGGCTAAGTGAGCTTGTGATTCAGCCCATGGAAAGCGTTTTCGGCAGTGTTGTGACTCCCGGCACAATCGGGGCAGGCACTTTTTACAACCTCTTTACATACCAGTATGTTTCCCTTGTTTATCTGCCTCTTGCATTGCTGGGATTTTTCTTCCTTATCAAAACTCGGGATTTTAATCCCGTCTTTCTGTGGTTCCTAATAAACGGCATTATTGTTGTTTTCAAGCTTTTGTTCTATAATAGGCTTATCATCAACCTCGACATTGCCGGAATTTTGCTGGCTGGCTGCGGCCTCGCCTATGGAATACTATATTCCCAAAATTTATCCAAAAATATCAAGATGGGGGTCATAATTATCATTCTTCTAACAGGCGCAATTTCCGTCCTGAAATTATCTTCAGATATGCGTCCACTGATAAGCGAAATGCAATTAGAATCAGTCAAAAAAATACAGAATTTCACAGAAAATAATTCCCTTGTTATGGCCACAACAAGCTCCTATTCGCCCTGGGTCATTGGCTATTCCAACAGGACCACAATCGCTCCGGGATTGTTTGATTATGATAAGTGGAGTAAAGACGATTGGATTAAATTTTGGTCTGCAGGCAGCGCTGCAGAGATAAATCCTCTAATGGACGTATACGACAAGCCCCTTTATGTTTTTATAGGCAAACACCCTAGCAGCTCAATTATAAACCCGCAAAAATTCAGTGATGCCTGCTTCATCAAGGCTTTCGAAGACGATGGCGGAATTCTCTATAAATACGATTGCTAATTATGATAGAACTTCTCGAAGGGGCAAGAATTCTGATTGCTTCAGTCTTTGTCCTTTTCCTGCCAGGATTTTCATTAAGCTTTGCCCTATTCCCAAAAAAAGATGAAATCGACTGGATAGAACGAATTGCCTTAAGCTTTGGCTTATCCATTGCAATTATTCCCCTACTTGTATTTTACTCGAATTTTCTATTTGGCATCAAAATAAACCTTATAACCATTGCTTCAATCGTAATTTTAACAATCTTTGCCGGATATTTCGCCTATTTCAAGCGAAAAAATCAAGCCTTTCGAAGCGCATTGCCGCAAAAAATCACGAAAAAGCACCTGGACAAGCAAAATATATATAGTAAAGCTAATTATGGGGGATGATGAATCTTCTGAAAGCGAAAAGGCTGCTCCAGAGTCAGCGCCTTATAAATTCAAGCAGAAAGCTGAAGGGGTAGGCAAAAAGCTAGATAGGTCTTTTAGCAATGTATCTGCAAACAGGAAAACCATTGCCATTATTGCAGGAATTTTGATTCTAGTGATTGTTGGAGGTACTCTGACAGGAAACGTAATTAAAACATCATCAGACTTAAGCAAGTGCCAAAAAAGCCTAACCGAGTCCTATGCCCAGTCTGCAGCGCTTTCAAGCAACCTCAGCCTTTTGGAAAGCGAGGTTTCAGAGTTATCTTCAAACCTCAGCTCTGCAATAGTTGATAAAGACCTGTGCATGGAAAACTACACGTCCTGCGTTCAGGACAACACCGCAGTAAGAAATGAGAAGCAGTCCTTGTCAGCAGATATCTCAGACCTGACGCAAAAAGTAAAGGCTGTCCAAAATGACCTTAGCTCATGCAATGGAAACTTAAATGACGTCCAGAGCTCGCTCTCTGAAAAGGATAGCGCCATTGAGAAAATCAGCAATAATATGGCCGCACTTGAAAAGAAATACGCCACCTACAAATGCTGCGCTTTTTACCAGGAAGGATATAAGTTTTATTCTGTTTCAGGAGATGAGCTTGTGTGCTGCTACAAGGGTTCTGACAGCTACCTTTGTGGTTTTGGCCCAAGTGAAACCAGCACCCCTGATGACCAGATAAAGGGCCTCAGCTGCTAAAGCCTGTTTAATTTACAGGAATCTTAACGCAATAAGTGAAAATTAGACAATCTTATATATGCCATTTAATCAAAATTGCCTCTTGAAGCCAAAAGACGAGAAAACCAAAAGAATCTTAATCACGCCAGTTTTTGTTCTTGCCTATCTGCTGTTAATCTCACAGGCAGTTTCAGCAGAAGTAATCCACAGCATCTATGTAAAAAATGACACTATCCTTATAAATTCCATACTTATTCTTAGGTCAGAAAATCCAATAGATTACTGGAACCTCTCTATCAGCCTTCCACCCAAATCAACACTTCTTAATGCAACCGACGAGCTTGGAAAAGTGGATTACTCTCTAAAAGGTAATCTGGTAGAAATCAAGACAAATGCGAAAAAATCCAAGGTAAGGATACTCAATATCAGTTATGAATTTTACGGCATGGACAAATCACAGGGCCTGACCTATGCTCAGCTCAATTTGTTCGGTTTCGTTAATGACACTACTTACGCTCAAATCTACCCCAAGATTCCATATGTCTTCGCGCCAAATGCCGATACTGAATATCTTAATAATGAAACAAAGGCAAAAACCCTAGGCCCCATGAATGTAATACTTGCCTATGGCGGAAATAAGGAAAGCGAACATTACTTCACAAATTCAGACATAAACCTAAGTGAAGTTGAAAAGATTTATCCTGTCATTGAGGGGGTAACCGGCCTAAAAGTTCCAGTCAAGTTTGGCGTATCTGTCCTTCCTGAAAAAGAATACCTGGAGGATTACAAGGATTGGAGCGCAGGAACATTTAATGGGCTTATTTTTGCAAAAGAAAGCAAAAACGACAATGAAGTCACTGCCACAATTATCCATGAAACTGTCCATGGCTTCAACCAGTTTGCCCTTGGCTGGGACATGACAAACATCAGTTGGTTTGATGAAGGAACTGCCAGCTATATAACCTCTATTGCCAACAGGATTTTGGGCGAGCACCAGCCTGAATTATTTGGGGGAAATAAAGTCTGGAGTGACAAAACAATGGTATATTCTCTCAGGCCGAAAAAAACCCCCGAAGACCTTTGGGAATATTACGCAAATAATCAGGAGTTCATGAATTACTGGTCCCCTCAATCAGATTATGACCGTGAGTTTGGCTATGCCTATTCAGAGCTTTTTATCAGAGATTATGTTAAAATTAATGGAAGCGCATTGCAGAAAGTTTACCAAAACCTTCTTTTGATAAACCAGACTGTCTATGATAAGGATAAAGAAAACAAACTATTTCTTGATGCTTTAGGCAAAAACTTCACGCCATGCTATTCCACAAGCATAGCTGAAATAAAAAATTGCACAAATACTCTGAATAAAATGAGCTTTCAGATACCCGCCTCCAATGGGAAGGAACTTGGACAATTTGTCAACGATCCTGAAATGCCAAAAACTGAAGGAAATTATTACGAGGCTTATTTCAAAGAGATTTTCCAGAACATTATAGATAATCTTTGGCAGATGTATTTGTTCTTTGCCGGATTTTTTGGATAATTTATCTCAAAGGCCTGTTGGAAGATCAATAAGTTCTGTTTTCACAGGGAACTTTTTCCTTATAAGCTCAGATAAAGCCTTGACGCCAAGCGTCTCTGTTGCATGGTGCCCAGCAAAAAACACATTGAACTTTGCGTCCTTTGCGGTTGTGTAAATTTCTCTTGATTCGCCCGCAATATATGCATCAGCCCCAGTATTCAAGGCTTCATAAAACACTTCATAGCCAGGGCCTCCGCTGCATACCGCAATTGTTTTTATCTCCGAGTTACCAAATGGAAGAGTAATGCACTTTGTGTTCAGGCCTTTGTTCAAAATGCCTTCTATTTTAGCTGGAGAAATTGCCTTTTGGAATTCTCCAATCCAGCTTATGTTTTTGCCTTCAGAGAACATAAACTCTTTTTTAATTTTCGCGCCAAGAAGTTTTATCAAAAGCGCATTATTTCCAACAACTCTGTGCCTATCAAGTGGAAGGTGACTAGCATAAAGCGAGATCTGGTTCTTGTAAAGAATGTCAAGCCGTTCTTTCATATAGCCATTAATAGATGGATTTGCCCCAACCCAAAAAAGCCCATGATGAACCACTATCAGGTCTGCCTTTTCTTCGACCGCCCTTTTGAAAGTTTCGATTCCCGAGTCGACTGCAAAAATAATTTTCTTAACTTCAGGTTTACCTTCAAACTGCAGGCCATTATAGGAATGGTCTTTTATCTCATCTGCTTTAAGATAATCGTTCATGTAAGAAACAATTTTTTGCAATGGTGGCATAATTATAATCCTATTGTATATTTGATCCAATCAAAAACTCCAGTTCTATCTCAAATGCAGCTACAGGCGTTTCAAGGCCGAAGTTTTCAAGGACTGCAGGAGTTATCTCACCAATCACTCCAGCCAATTTTTTATCAACAAAAACTTTTGCAACCCGACCTTTGATAAATCTATTGTCCGCTACTTTTTCAAGCTTTAGCTTGTATCCCAGGTTTGAAATAAGAGCGTCTAGTATTGAAGATAGTTCCTCGTAATTTACTGTTGAGTTTGAAATCACACAAGAGGAAAATATTCTCTCCTTATCGCCGCCAATAATCACTTTTCCAACTTCGAAAACTTTTTGCGGCATCTCGTTATGCTGGTTTTTTGATAAAAATTCAAGAAGATTTGGAAGAAGGCTCCTTCGAACAGCTGTGTAATTCTGATTCACAGGGTTCAGTATTTTGCAAAGTTTCTCGCTGTGATTCATCAATTTATTTTCCTTTTCCTCGCTGGATAATATAAATGAGATTGCCTGTTGGAAACCCATGCCAACCATAAGTTCCTCAGCAACGCCGCTTAGCCTTTGTATTCGGGTTTCGCTTCCAACTGTTGCAATTTCCATTTTAAGAGGCACTATATTATTGTAGCCATATGAAATCAAAATATCCTCAATTAAATCCCTTTCATCGAAAACATCCTTTCTGTAAGGTGGATAAATTGCTACAATCTTTCCACTTTTTATTGAACAGCTGCAACCTGCCCTTTCAAGAAGATTTAAAATGATTTTATCTTCAAGCTCAAGCCCTGTTATTTCCCTTATCTCAGTTAATTCAGCTTCAACCGTGATCTTGTCCATATTTGGCGTGAATTTTTCGCTTTTGCCTGACTTGATCTTCACTCTGTGGACTTTACCGCCTCTTTCTTTAAAGTTTAACGCTAATATAAGCAGGGCTTGGTCAACAAGCTTTTCATCTGTGCCAGTAACGTCTATCAGAATATTTTTTGTGCTTTCATCAATCCTTCCTAGGTTATTTGAATTGATAATCGGAGGCATGGAAATTACCTGATTATTTTTATCAACAAAAATTGGAATCTTTTTTGAAACCAGATGCGCATAAGCTTGTCCTTTCTCGTGCTTTTGCAAAATCTCTTTAGGGCTCATGATTTCTGTGTAGCCAAGGGGTGGGAATTTCAGGTCTTCTGTCGAAGCTCTATAACTTAAGTTTGGCTTTACTAAGTCAAAATTTGAAATTCCTATCGCAACTTTTTCCCGGTTTCGCCCGAGCTGCGCGTGAAGCCTTTCCTGCAAGGCCATAATGTCTTTTATCATCTGGTCGGTGAATTTTAACCCTAGTACATAACAGCAGGAAATATATGGCCGAATATCTTTGAGATTTTCATCAACCTCCACAACAACATCAGAATCCTTGAACTCAATTTTTTGCTTTTCGCCCATTCTTAGTTTCAGTTCGCGGGCGATTCCCTCACAACTCCAAAGGTCTGGCCTATTGGAATCTTTTATGTCAATTTTAAGGTTATCTCCATCCACCCCATCGAGCTCTCCCTTTGCAAGCACTAAAATATTTTCCAGCTCCTCCAGAGAAAACTCTCTATCCAGCAAATTTTCCAGATCCCGCTTTGAAACTTCAATCTTTGGCATAGTAGTAGTTCTCACGAAGCCACTTAAGGTTAGATGAGTATAATTCCCTAATGTCCGTCACGCCAAGGTTGAACATTGCAAGCCTGTCAATTCCAAGGCCCCAGGCAATTATTGGCTCTTTTATTCCAAATGGCCGGGTAACTTCCTTCCTGAATATTCCAGCGCCTCCAAGTTCTACCCAGCCAAGTTTTGGGTGCTTGGCCGAGATCTGGACAGACGGCTCGGTAAATGGGAAATAGTCAGGATAAAACTTAACTGCTTCAGCTCCGGCAACATCGATAGCAAACTGCTTTAACAGCCCAAGGAGGTGGCGAAAGTTCATGGATTTATCGCAGACAATGCCCTCAAGCTGGTAGAATTCCAGCATATGCGTTGCATCCACCACATCAGGCCGGAAAACCTTTGCAAGACTGAAATATTTTCCTGGAATCTTAAGGTTTGAAAAATGGCTTGCCGAAAGGGCTGTTCCCTGCGACATCAAAAGTGCCCGGTTTGACTTTTCATAGTCCCATTTGTAGCCCCAGTATTTTTCGTGCTCTTTGCCAACTTTTCCTGCCAGAGTTTTGTCAACGGGAGGGAGCTTTGCGTCAACATAGAATATCTCATGGATGTCCCTAGCTGAGTGAGTCTGCGGCATAAACAACACATCGCAGTCACAGAATTCCTGCATAATTATCCTGGAATCCATTTCCTCAAATCCAAGAGTTATCAGCTTATCCTTGAGGTTTTTAAGGAAAACCCTATAAGGGTGGCGTTTGCCTGGATAAGACTTTTTTCCTGGCCACTCAACATTATATTCCCTGAATTTAACATCTTTCCATAAGCCTGTTTTAAGAAGGTCTGGCGTAAGATTAACAATTTCCTTGCCCTTAAGCTTTTCAAGCTCTAAAATCTTAACATCTACTTTCTGGATAAGGTTTCTTTTTAGAAGAATTTCGGTTAAATCATCAGAAACATTTCCTTTTTCAATATTTTTAAGGGCGGTTTCAAGAAGGGACGGCAAATTAATCGCCTTTTTGCCGCTTTCGGCCAAATTTATCTCTCCTTTATCAATTGTAATCCAGCCATTCTTTTTTGCCCATTGAAGGCCAATGTTGAAGTTTTCAAGTTTTTTTGCATCATTCATTGAAATATGGCCTTTTGATGCCAAATTCAGGAGGTTTCTCTCTGGCAGCCCTGTCGCAGCATATTTTTTCCCCTCCCCAGTCAGGCTATACATAAATTTCTTTAGGAAAAAACTAAAACTAGCGAATTTACGCTATTACGCCAAGCTTTATTATGCTTCCAGACCTCGGCTCGATTGGATTAATCCTGATCTATATAATCGCATTTATCACTCTCTTTAGCGGTTTTTACATGGTTTCCATCATATTTGAAAATACTAAGAATTATTCAAGCCCAAAGCCCAAAAAAATATACTCTGCAAGCATCATTGTACCAGTCCATAATGGCTCAAAATATATAACCGAGTGCATAGAATCCTTACTCAAATTGAATTACCCTAAAGATAAGCTCGAGATAATCGTTGTTGATGATGGTTCAACCGACGATTCCTTTAAAAAAGCCAAAGCAATTTCGGGAATAAAGGTTTATAGGAAAAAACACGAAGGAAAATCCGCAGCTCTGAATTATGGAATTAGAAAGGCCCGGGGCGAACTAATTGGAATACTTGACGCAGATTCAACTGTTGACAAAAATGCCCTTATGAAGATAATTGGGTTTTTTGAGGATCCAAAAGTTGGGGCAGTGCATTCCGGAATGAGGACAAAAAACCGAAAAAATCTGCTGGAAAAGCTTCAGGAAGTGGAATACCTGCTTTCATTATTTCTTAAAAAAACCTACTCTCTGGTTGATGGGCTTTATATTACGCCCGGAGTTTTCTCTATCTACAGGGCCAAAATTTTTAAAGAAATCGGCTCTTTTGACACAGCGGAATTCTCAGAAGACCTGGAGATATCAATGAGAATAGTAAGCCAGGGTTATATCCTTAAATGCGCTGCCGACGCTATTACATACACAAATGTCCCCAGTACCTTCAGTGACCTAAAACGGCAAAGAGTGCGGTGGAACTCGGGACTCATTAAAAACATGAAAAGATATTCATTTTTAATGTCCGAAAAATATGGCGAACTTGGCTATTACATATTGCCTATGATGATTATTGGGCATATTGGAATACTGGTCTTCTTTTCCTACATATCCATAGACGCCATATTTCAACTGATCAATACCCTCTATCTAATTTCCATTTCAGGATTAACTCCATTTTTAAGCAATATTCTGCATCCAAAATTTTCATTTGGATTTATCCAGTCAACGGTGTTCTTTTATGCTGCGCTTACGACACTCCTTGGCTTATTTTTCCTGCAATGCTCTGAAAAATATTGCTTCTATAGGAAGAGCAGTTTGGCCCTGTTGCCGCAATATTTTGTCTACCTATTTGTAGGCGGCTTTGCGTATTTTTACTTCTGGATTGCCACGTTTTATACTATTTTAAGAAGAGATATAAAATGGTAAGCTTAAGATTCGTTGCAACATTTTCAATTACAGCCCTGACCTTCCTGATAGGGATATTTCTCGGCCAGGCTGTATCTGACTATCGCCTTTCTGAAGCCCAGCAGTCACAAAATGACCTTATGTCCAGCCTTATTGGCTATGAGCTTGCCTACACGCTTATTTCAGAGCATGATTTGTGCAGTACTGATTTTACAGAATTGCAGATCGAAAGGGCAAAGCTTGGAAGAAAGGTTTCAGAGCTTGGAGAAAGGCTTGGGCAAAACGACTCAACACTTCGTTATCAAACGGAACTCTACCACACTTATCAGCTTCGTGAATATTCATTTCTTAAAAAAGTAAAGCAGGACTGCAACAAGACCTACCCTCTTGTGCTTTATTTTTACTCCAACAATAACGACCTTTGTGTTGCTCAAGGACAGACTTTGGACGCCATCCAGGCAAAATATAACCTTACAACAATCTACGCCATAAACTATGAAATAGATAACCCCTCAGTTAATATCATAAAGAAAATTTATAACGTAACTTCAACTCCAACCCTGGTCATAAATGAAAATAAGTATGAGGGATTCATAAGGTTTGAAAAGATTGAGGAAATCCTGTATAGAAATACAACTTCGAAGAACTAGCAAATATTCTCATTCTTGCAAAATCCTCCAAGATATCAGATACAGCAAGCAGTAATTCATTGAAAAAATTAAAAGTGGAATAAAAAATAAAATCGTTTGGGTTGCGACCCCCCTAATCCGCCACGCTCAATTACTGAGCAAGTGGTTTAAGAGTTGGGGAGGAGGTTCCATCGACTTCTACGCCTGTTCCGGTCAATCCTGCAGTGTAACTGCTGAATTGCTGAAGGACGCTACAAGCAGCTCTTGTGTTATCTGCTTCCCAGCCTGCTACAACAAGTGCAGTAAGGCCGTTAGTGAAAGCATTGTTCACAATCTTTATCATAGCGTTATTCACTGGAACGGTTGAAGCATTGCCACAGGTTCCTGCTGGAAGCCCTAATGCCTGTGCTGTCAATGTATTGACGCAAGGTCCGCCAACAAGAATCAAGTTCTTGCTTTGCGTAAGTGCTGCCATGCCTGAATCAGTGTCCAACCTGGCGATGTTATCGACAATAGGAACGGCCTTTTTGATCGCGGTGCCATTGGTGATTGTGGTTGTTGATGTAGATCCCTGTACAACGACTGTGGCCTTTAGCTGTTCGCTAGGTACAGCGAATTCTAATTGGTCACTATCTCCGTTGCTTTTAGGATCCCTGATTATAAAGCCGTAAAGGGTTCTATAATCACTCTCCACAGTTCCCCTGTTGAGGGCGTTTATCGTTAACTCTGCAGTATCAGCAGTTCCTTGAGTTGCTCCAAGCTTCTGGTTCTTCAAATCAACGTCCCAACTGATGTTTCCTTCAACTCCCTCTACAACTGTGAGGTTTAATGAAGTAGCATTGTTGACAAACGTCATTTTAAGATCAGTGTCCTGGTAGTACAACTTAAGCTGGTCTGTTACCGCAGTGCTAAGCGATAGTCCAGTGCCGTTATAGAAGACTTTTATCTTGTTATCTGTGTCTTTGTAAGCTCCTATTACGTTGTGTGCAACTGCGCCATCGTCCAACAAGTAAACTGTGTCTGTCTCTACCAATCCCGAACCTGTGACATTTACCTCAAAACCTGTTCCTGCTTTGCCTGAAGTTAGCAAAAGGCCGTTTAGGTTATCTACACCTACAGCGTTATTGCCATTTTCAAGCTTGTTTACGGTTACGAAAGTATCCATGTCACCCTTTATTTCATCATAGTCGGTTGTACTAAGTTTGCTTATTACAACGCTAGAATAGTTCCCTGGAAGGTAGAAATAGTCACCAACCTTTTTTAGAGGATCTTTGTGGTCAAGCAATTTCTGGTTGTATACTGCGCTTATTGTCAACTTGCTTGTTGAGGTATTTGCTATACCCCAAATCCAATTAGCCTCTTGTGTGTCATCTGGCTCTCCGAAAGCGGTCATTGGGTCTCCATCACTGACTGTTTTCTCGATGTCAGTTCCAACAGATAAATCTACCTGTCTGCTTGCTACATCATCTGTGTATAATATGTCATTGATTTTTACCTTCATGGTTCCAAAGTCGTACTCATCATCTTTTGTGATGATCTTTGTATCTCCGCCTACGGTTACAGAAGCACTAGTCTGACCAATTGAATTGATCTTTACTGTCTGTGACGATACAGTTGTGGTTTCACCTGCACCAAGAACTACCTCGTTCGCTATCTTGAAGGTCATCTCACCATCTCCAACACTAGTTATCTCCAAATCCTTACCTAAGAATTTGATGTTTAACTTTGTTGATGATGAAGTGTTGACCTTCGATGTGTTAAAGTCCGGATCGTCGATGATGTAAGAATACTTGAAGTCCTTGTAGTTTGAAGCGTCAGTACCAAGATATATATCGCTGCCTAAGTCTTTATCACTTGCTGAGGTAACGAACTTGATGCCGTTTATCTTCAACTCATCATTGAAATTCACATCCTTACTGTTCCATCTAAGAACTCCGTGCTGATAACCCGCTAGTTTGTTGTATTTCATTGTAGCGAACTGGCTGGCCATGGTTTCATCCAAGGTGAGGTCTTTTTCAACTCCACCTGAGATGGTTGATCCACCTGCGCATGTCACACTTTCTCCTCTCTCTGCACCAAGCCTTACAGCGACGTTAATAGCTCCTACGATGTCAGCAGGGTTTGCATTTGCTCCAACAACGATAAGGAAATTTGTATTTCCATTATCTACGAAAGGTGCTGGGTAGTCTTGCAAACTAGCTGTTGCTGCCATTGCGGGAACCATGAATGCCGATGCGGCCATGGTTGCTCCCAAAAGGGTTGCTCCTAGTTTCCTTATATTTAGATTTTTCATATTTTTATTTTAGTTTTCAAAATGAGCCTCCTGCGCTGTAAAGCGCGTCCTCGACTCGGTGTGTCTCCTTTTCTATAAGATTATATCCCAAGGGAATTATATATAACCTTCCAGGAACTGTTCTAAATATCAATAAATAACAAAATATATCATTTTTAGTGATAAATAGACCAATATTTTTAATTTTAATTGTTCCTAGACTAAAAATTTAATTTAAAAACTGATAAACTATCAAAAAATTACTTATCTTCCCATATCAAACGGACCTTCCTTTTTGAAGCCTATTTTTTATGTAAAAATACCTCCAAAAGCCCTTTCAAAAAACTCTATTTTTGCCTTATCCAAAGTTAGCCTTTTAGGTAATATCTCCCCTTATAGTTAAACAAAATTCAGCCCTTCATCAAATCGAGGGCATCTGATTTCTGCTTTACCGCCTTTTGCATATACTCTCTGCATTCATCCTCCAGGGATTTCCCGGTCTTTGCGTCGCCTACAACTTTCTTTCTTATGCTGACAAACAAAGGAAACTGAGATGCTTCCCCAACAACTATAGCCTCCCCAACCTCAAGAGAGGTTATCTGGTCCAGCAGCTCCGGCGTAAGCCCTTCGCTGCTCTCTCCAATATGCTTTTTATCGTATGGATTTGTTATCCTCAGATACATATGTGTATTGCACTGCGATAGCGAAGTTGTGGACAAGTGAACTGGCCTTTGCGAAATTAGGCAGAGAATTGAATTGAACTTTCTTCCTTCTCTTGCGATAGTCTCGATTACGGGCTTAGAAAAATTATGCTTTGATCCTTTCTCTGGCGCGAAATTATGCGCCTCTTCAATAAAGGTAATAAACGGCGGAACTGTCCCAGCGATTCTCCTATTGAAAAGCTCCCTTAAAAAATAGCTTGCAATCATCTGCCGCTTTCTGTTGCTGGTTATGTCTGAAACATCTAGTATCGTCAGGTTGCCTGGAACAATCATTGACTGAACTGCGGGAACATCATAGTAGCCAAAAATATGGTGGCGGTTTAATCCTTCAAGGTTTGAAAGCAGAACGTCTTTTGTTGCGGGCTTAATATTTTCATCAGAAAGAATCACATTCATTAGCTCGGTTATGCCAAAAACATTTTCCCCTTTCTTCAATCCCTCAAAAACCTTAACCAAATCCCTTTTCTGCACAAAGCTCATGTCTGGAAGAAACGTTTCCAAATAATAGGAAGATAATGTGGGAAGCCCAATCCTGATGTCCTTTCCCTTTATGAGATTAGTCCTGCCTGAAAATTTGTCGTCATATGCAAAGGCCGAGTATTCCCCATGGGGATCTATCACCATAAGTCCAACCTTTCCCTGATCATCACGGCGATTCAAAAGCTCTTCAACTAGGACCGCGGTAGCATAGCTCTTTCCCGCGCCGGAAAGAGCAAGTATTGCCAGGTGCTTTTGAAAAAGCCGGTTTAGGTTTATCTTTACGGGTATTTTGTGTCCCATGAGAGTTCCTAAATGCAGGCCATCCTCAGCAAATCGGAATAGTTTTTTGAGGTTTTCCTCTTCAGCGATAAAAACCTGCTCTCCAGGAGAGGCTGGATAGTTCGACCGGGTTATCCTTTCGCCAAGAATTCCTAAACTATGGACTTTGCAGACAAGGTATTCCCATTTTTCTGTTGGAAAGTGAGAATTTATGGAAATATTATAGTTTGAGATTGTTTCCGGCTGCATAAAGTATCGGTTAGTTGTCGTGATCTCCTCTATTCGTCCAATCAAAAGCCCCTCTTTGGTAGAAACCTGCATAAAAAGCCCCTTTCTCACGGATTTTTTATCCTCAGCAACAAAATAGAAGGTTGTGGTGCTTGGCGAATCCAGAGTGGAAATTACAGTGCCTACTTTCATAAAAGTGTTTTTTTATAAAGATTACTCCCCTGATGTGTTCCTGTAAATATTGCTTGCATAACAGATTAATCGTCAAATGAAGATAATCTGTTTTGTAGTGGCATATATACTTCTTTCTAATTAACTTTGTGAAGAACAAAAAGCACCATGGAATATGATGTTGTGATTGTT